>Ga0137380_10000115_pt1 | contig 47565 bp, 39 predicted proteins | sample SagtaG_17_FD_104809 | JGI IMG/M metagenome (GOLD analysis project Ga0137380, IMG submission 104809) | Vadose zone soil microbial communities from Sagehorn Ranch, Mendocino, California, USA - Sage2_L_100_16 metaG | ecosystem: Environmental > Terrestrial > Soil > Vadose zone | place: USA...
ACATCCGCCACCGGCGTCGTGATCGAGCCGACCACCTTGTCATCGCGGAAGTCCACTGAGTGGATGCGCCGGAGGTTGCCGCCGGCTTGGATCGTATGCGCGCTCTTCACCCAGGTCAGATTGTCCGACCACTGATAGATATTCAGCGTGCGGAACTGATGCCGCGCGCGCTGAGTATCCACGTCGATGATGTCGTCGATTGTGCTGCTTCCGAGGTTGATGGCCGCATTCAATCCGACAAACGGCTGCGGCGAGATGATCGAAAAATCCAGCCGATCATGCAGCCAACTGAAGCTCGCCACGTTGGTCAGATGTGGATTAAGCACGCCGGTAATCTGCGCTACCGCGTTGCGAGGCCGACTCGGGCTGATTCCGGTGGCGACTTTTCGTGAAATGTCCACCTGGCCGGCGTTGGTGGAGATATTTCGATTGGCTGTGAACTTGGCCATCGCGCTCCACTTGTCGTTGACGCGGTGATCCAGCCTGGCCAGGCTGATGTCATCGCGATTAGTCAACGGAGCTGAGAATACGAAACCCGCCGTGTTGAGACCGTCTCCTTGAGTGAAGTCGTTGGGCGCCGGATAGAGCCGCATGTATTCGAGCGCTTTCGGATTCACTCCGAGCCCGCGCGGGTCCAGCGCCGCGATCGCGCTCTGACTTATCGTCTGGATGGCGCCGCTGGCGTCGCGGAAACGCAGCGTGCCTGCCTTGAGACTGTCAGTAGGTACGAAGCGAGTCACCGTGGCTGAATTCGGATTGCGCCGTCCTTCATAGTTCAAGAAGAAGAACGTCTTGTTCTTAAAGATGGGGCCGCCCAAGGTTCCCCCGAAGCGATTGTCGAGCAAGAAAGGTCGCTTGATGCCAAGCCGATTGTTGGTCCACGAATTGGCTGCCAGAGCATTGTCCTGATGATAGAAATACGCGCTGCCATGCCATTGATTGGTGCCGCTCTTGGTTACCAGCGCGAGTTGACCGCCGGCTGACCGGCCAAACGTCGCGTTCGCATTGGCCGACGTTCCGCGGAACTCTTCAATGGCATCAATCGGCACAGGTACAATTGTCCGGAATGTCTGGCCGATTACGTTGTCGGAAACGTCCACGCCGTCTAGTGTGATCGTGGATTGGTCTTGGCGCGCTCCAGCGAACTCGCCTGTTCGGGTAGTCGCTGGCTGAAGGGCGAAGAGCGAGTTGGTTTGGCGATTGATGTTCGGCAGACGTTTCATGCGTATTTCGTCAAACACGCTGCCGACGCTGGCGTCGGTGGTCTGTAATTGCGCCTCGACGCCCGCCGCAACTTCGACCGTCACCGTCACATCTCCAACTTCCAGAGTAATGTTTACAGTGGCCACTTTTGAAACCTCAGCGGTTACATCAGTCACCACCGTGGTCTTGAAGCCCCTGGCCGCGACGGTAACTTTGTAGGTTCCCGGACTAACAGCATTAAAGTTATAGCGACCATCCGAGTCGGTTGTAGCGGTGCGCTCATTGTTAGTCGTCTCATCGATCAACTTAACGGTCGCGCCCGCAATGACGCCGCCCTGGGAGTCAGTCACAATTCCTGAAACAGTCGTAGTCGTTGCCGTTTGGGCCGCCGCCGCGATGGGCAGCAGCACGACGAGCAACAATGGAGCCAAATAGCGATAACGCATGAAGTCATCCTCCTTCTTGGTTAATCGGCGGATCCTGATGCAAAGGTCGCAGAATCCTTTTCGAGACTCCTCGGGTTACGCTCATTGAGCGAAATGCGCCGCGAGGAGTTTCTTCGTCGTACTCTGAATTACGCCTTCTTGCAGGAATCGCCAAAGAATGCCCGTGGCACCCTGCAAGCTCGGCCTCATTAGAACAACCGGAGTATTAGTGCAGTGCGGAGAAGTCGCATTCTGACAAAACGCGTTCCAGGATGCAAGGGAGCCACGCATTTTGGGATGACCTTCTTTGATTCGCATCCTGCGGCTCCGACGTAAACGACTCACAAGGCTTCGATAGCGAAACGGAACCCGAATTTTGGCGAAATTCGTGCCAGCGTGCAAGCTCAAAACGTGATTGTTCTAGCTGCGGCGGAACCATTATTTGACTTAAGGAAATTGAAATGCGCCTGGAAATGGATCGGTGGTTTGTGCAAGGTATGTGCCAACTGCGGCGATGGGACTAAGACGTGTGTTTGTTTGAGTTAAAGCACTGATGCCTGGCGCTCTCCGAGCAGGTCATTCATAAATTCGGTTGGAGTCTACGAAAAAATGGAAATCAGAGCCAGGAAAAACGGAGGCGGAACCAACCACTTTGGATCGGTTCCGCCTGGCCAGTGCCTGAAAGACGTGGCTTCTATTCCAAACTAGAATAGCAGCTTCAGACCCATTCTCATCTGTCTGCCGCCGCCGTTGAGCAGATTGAAGTTGAAGTATTGCCCTGCCAGCGAACTGGTCACGTTCCTTGGAGGGAGTCCAGTGAACTGGGGGTGGTTGAACACGTTGAACGCTTCAACGCGATACTCGAGCCTGAATCGTTCGGTGAAGCGGAACACCTTGAAAACGTTCATGTCGAAGTTCTTAGTCCAGTTCGAACGCTCGGTATTGCGGCCAAGCGTGTTTGCATTCGGAAAGTTGGCGACATTACCAGGCAACAGTGTTGCTTGAATTACGTAGACGTCGTTCGGCGTCACGCAGGCCTTGGTGTCAGGATTTTGCAACCCGGTGGAACATGTGGCTGTCGGCACAACCAGCGCGCGCGTGTTATGCGGCGCGTTGGGGTTGCCGACGTCAGGGCGGTCCGCAGTAGAAAGGCCATCGCCATTCCTGTCGGACCCGTTGATGATTGTAAACGGAGCGCCCGACTGGAACGTGGCCACGCCCGAGAGCTGCCATCCACCGAGCGTCTTGCCAAGAAGTCCTTCCTTGAATCCAGGGAGGTCCCAGATATGACTGATCACCAGTCGGTGCGTCCTGTCGTAGTCGGATGGCCCTCTGTCCAACCTTAGCCCACCCTGAAAGGCAGGCACTGAGGCGGTCGATGCGTTGGTGCTGCCGGTGGCAAAGACCTCGCTCACATTGTCGATGAACTTCGACCAGGTGTAAGAGGTTGTGAACTGTAACCCGTGTCCATAGGCCTTATCTATCCTTACCTGGAGCGAGTTGTAATTGGAATTCGCGCCGTTGGTCCGGTATCGTCTGATTCCGAGCAGCGGGAATCTGCGGGTAGTCGTTCCCGGGACCACGATTGGGTTGAGGTCCTCGGTCACAAACAGCTTCCTGCCTAACGATCCCACATAGGATACGTCGAACATGAATCTCGACGGCAGTTGTCGCTGAAGCTCGAGCGAAAACCGCTGCGTATAAGGATTCCGTATCTCGGGACTGAAGACGGAAGTCTGGGAATCCAGCGGCGTCGGGACTCGGGCAGTTGACGGAATCGCCGTTGGGAAGAAGTTAGCCGTCCCGCGTCCGCTGATTCCGGTCGTCGTGGCCGAAAGCGCGTTTGGCGAGTCGGCGGCAATGTTGGAGAGGAGGTTGTTGAAGAATGTGTCGTAGCTTATCTGATAGCCGCCTCGCCACACAGACTTGTCTTCGCCGAATACGGTTCGAAGCAGCCCAGAGCTGAAGTGCGGCGACCAGGCGAATCCAGCAGACGGACCGAAGTTGTTGTTGTCTCTCTTGACCTTATTGGGGATCAGGAACAGGGACGGATCCAGAGTCAGCGCGGGGAACCCGAAGGCGCTGTTGGCCGGCTGTCCGAAGTTCTCGTACCGCAGGCCCAGCGTTAACGTCAGCGTGTCGGAGGTCTTCCAGGAATCCTGGAAGAACCCGCTTACGCGGTTAAGATTCGGGTGGTAGATTGGGTCGCCGAAGTTGATGTTGGCGGTGCCGCTCGCGCCACTGAAGTTATCGATGAAGTTCGCAAACGCGGTAAAGCCCCCGCCTGCCAGAAAGCCGAACTGACCGCGCTCGACGAACGGCGGATGTTGTCGGGCTACTTGTCGAAGATCTTCGCCACCGAATCGGAACGTGTGTGTCCGATAGACTTTGGACATCGTCTCCTGGATCAAGTAGTTGTTCGCGACTCGGAATTGCGGAATGTTGGTCTGGATTCCGCTCCCGGAAATCCCACTGATACCGATGAAGGGCAAGGTGCTCGCATCCGGTTTGTTTCCTGGCGCAAGTGGAAATTGAAAATTGATTCGACCGAAGGCGAACCGAAGCTCGTTTGTCATTGTCGGATTTATCACCCACGTGTGACTGCCGAGCATGTTCTGCGATCCGAAGTCGCCGTCAAAGGTGAACCCTGGCCCATTCACGCCGTTGGGAGTCGAAATTGAATGGTCATAGAGATAGCGAGCCGAAAGCCTGTGCTTTTCGCCGATAGTGTGGTCAACTCGAGCAGCGTAGTTGCCATCATCTTGCACCGACGCGGTCGATATGCCGATCTGCCCAAACTCAATCGAGCCGCGATCGGCTCCGCCTCCTGGCCCTACGCCGAGTGCGACCTGAGTGGGATTGGTCAAACCGACCACGCCTTGCCACGCTTTGAGGTAAGTATCAACTCGCGGGTTCGTTCCTGACGGAAACAGGGACTGCAAGCGTGCGAGTCCCACAGCCGTCGGAACGGTAAACGGTCCGAAGTTGGCAGTCGAGCGAAAACGGAACCATTCGCGCCCGAAAAAGAAGAACGTCTTGTCCTTCCTTATCGGCCCGCCGAACGTGAGCCACGCGTCATTCTGGGTGAACACAGCCGGCTTGGTCAGGCCATTGATTCTGTCGCCATTGGTTAGCGCATTGAAGATCTGGGACTGATGCTTCCAAGAGACTGTGCCGTGATATTGATTGGTGCCGGACTTCGTCACTTGATTGAAAACGCCGCCGCCTGCGCGACCAAACTCCGAGCTGAACAATCCTGTCTGTATCGATACTTCAGCGACCTGATCTTCGTTGCTCGGAGTGTAGGCCGGACCGCCTACGGAAATGTCGTTGTTCTCTACTCCATCGAGCATGTAGTTATTGCCGCGCGGGCGAGATCCATTGATCGACAAGTCCGTTCCATTGCCAAATCCTGAGGTACCCGATGGTCTCACTACTCCTGGCAGAAGCATTGCCAGGTTATACGGGTTGGCGGCGATAGTTGGGAGTTGCGTAATTTCCTTCTTGTCGAAGTTTCCGCCTCGCACTGCGTCGCTCTTCTGCAATATCTCTTCTGTTCCCGCATTCACTTCGACAACTACTTCGGTCCCGCCTGTTTCGAGCTTCGCGTCAAACGTAGCAATGCGATTGGCCTGGATTTCGATATCCTTTGCGGTATAGGTCCTGAAGCCCTGCGCGGAGATCTTCAGGTCATAGATGCCCAGGTCAACGGCGTCGAAGCGATAGAGTCCCGCATCGTTCGTCGTAGCTGTGCGCGTCTGATTGGTCTGAGTGTTCTTTAACTCAGCAGTGGCTCCCTGGATTACCGAGCCCTGCGGGTCAGTGACCGTACCGGTGACAGTGCCGCGACTGGTTTGTGCAAAAACAGGCGCGCTCATAACAAACAACATAACCGCAGTCAGTAAGACTGCCGGAAAGTCAGATCTCACTCGTTTCATATTGTCCTCCAAGACAGATTTCGCATTTTAACGTCGCGCAAACGTAACCGAGAGCAGCGACGCTGAGTAGAGTTACCGTTTCCAACCACAGAGCATTCGGGCGTTCTATTCAAAGGTCTGAGGTGTTTCATCTAATGCAGCTTTGTCAGCCGATCTTGTTGCAAAGCCGATGCCAAGCGGCGCCGCTTGCACATAAGCGGCACTGCGTGCTTCCTATATTTCGACAACGAGAGAAATTAACTCTCCTTGTTGGAAAGGAACGAAGACGAACCGGGCGGCGGCCCTCACTTTTTTGCCAAGGAGTTATCCGATTTTTCGGATTTCCGTTCGAGAATTCGTATATTTTCAGGCAGTTCCAACGGCGGGCTTACTTGCTGATTTGGGGCCATCTGCCGACTGCTTTTCCAACTCCGACGCCCTGTGAAGCATGGTTAACAGCGACTGGCCACCGTGCGCAACCGGTATACCAAGCTCCCGCTCGAGGTCTTCGACCGTCAAGTCGTCTAAAAATACGTTACCGGATTTCAAGCAGGCTTGTTCGGGAACGATCAGGAAGTTTCCCTCGATCGATTCGCGCATGGACAACACATCGCGTCCGGTTATCAAGCCCGCGACCGTGACCTCTTCGCCGAAGAATTGATTTCGCAGCGCGACAACCTCCAGCCTGGTTCTACATCTAGCATTGAGTCGTTTCAAGTAACGAGACAGTATTGGATAAAACAATTCACCGGTCGCGACTGTTCCTCGCAACGATCCAGGCCTCAAACCCCGCTCGTCAACAAAATCCTGCTTCAGTGTCCGCTCCGCATCGGTAATGAAACGGCGCGCCATTCCGACGCCGTCTTCAATCTGAGGATAGTCGCCATAATGCGTGCGCGCGGGCAGGGGTATCCCCGCGCGAAGATAGAACTCGTCGGCCAGGAATACAAACGTTGTCCCGAAGCGATTCCGAAATTCGCGCTGCCAGGGGCGAACCTCTTTGATCAGCTTGCGAGAGAACTCATCGGTGACCGCCGTGAGCTTGTCGCGATAATTGTGCAGCTTGGTGACCACGACCGGAACGACTGCAACCGATCGAAGCTGCGGATGCAGTTCAGCAAGATCTTCTACCGTTCTTTTAAGAACTTCCGCGTCGTTGATCGTTGGACAAAGCACTATTTGCGCGTGAAGCTCGATGCCGTGGCCCGCTAAGTATCGCATCTTAGCGAGCACGTCGTCCGCTCGCTTGCGGCCAAGCAGATAGCGGCGCACTTCGGGATCGGTCGCGTGCACGGAAACGTATTGCGGAGAGAGCCGCTGTTCGACTATCCGATCCAACTCCATTTTTGAAATCGAGGACATCGTAGTGTAGTTGCCGTGAAGAAACGACAGCCGGATGTCTTCGTCTTTGAAGAACAGCGATTCGCGCGAGCCTTGAGGATTCTGATTGCAAAAACAGAAAATACAATCGTTGGCGCACTGGCGAGGAGAAAAGTATTCAAAGTCGAGTCCCCAGATTTCGCCCTCGCCGACTTCAACATTAAGCTCTACTCTTTCATCCGCCTTCTTGATGACGTCCAGCTTCACATGGTCTTCGCTCCCGGTGTAGAACTGAAAATCCAAAAAGTCACGCAGCTCACGATCGTTGACTCTGACGATCCGATCACCAACTTCGATTCCTATCTCATCCGCAAGCGTAAACGGATCAACGGCCGTGACCGTCACGCCCCTCAGCCTCTTGGGTGTGTTGATGGGATAGATAGTCTCGAATAACTCGGTATACATAAGCTTAAAGTAAGCCAGACAGCGACGCGTTGTTAGATTTCCAGGACGCTAAAAGACTTATGTTGTGGGTAAACCGCGCCGAATCAGGAACCCATCTCATCCCGGTTCTGATTGACGGTCTGCCTCTCGGTATCACCGGATACCGAGATCGTTTCCTCGCTCAGCGCGCAACTCTGATCCCGCGGTCACTCTGTCTGCTTCGGGGGGCAACAGCGTTTCTTCCGACCCCTCGGGCAAGGGCGAGAGCATTAGTGGCAGCAGTTGATCGATTCGCTCGACGAAGTGTACCTCCAAGTCACGCAGCGCTTCCTCTGGAACATCCTTCAAGTCGTGCTCGTTCTTCCTCGGCAAGACAACGCGCTTCATACCCGAGCGTCGAGCCGCAAGTACTTTCCCTTTAATCCCGCCAACCGGAAGCACAAGTCCGCTTAGTGTGATCTCGCCAGTCATCGCCGTATCGCTGCGCACGGGTCGCCCAGAACACAGCGACGTAAGCGCGGAGACGATGGCCACTCCGGCCGATGGGCCGTCCTTCGGAGTCGCGCCCGCCGGCACGTGTATGTGCACGCCGCTATTCTCGAATCGCGCACCGCAATCGAGCCCCAGTTCGTCGGAATGCGACCACAGATAACTCAGCGCGGCCTTTGCCGATTCCTGCATAACGTCGCCAAGCTGACCGGTCAGAGTGAGTCCTTTGCTGCCCGGCAGCAGTGTCGCTTCGACGAACAGAACCTCGCCTCCCATCTCGGTAACTGCCAGTCCAGTCGCAACCCCCGGCGGAAGCGTTTGTCGCGCCATCTCATGGAAAAACATCTCGTGGCCAAGATAGTCCTCAAGGTCTTCGGGCTTAATAGTGAACTCTTGGCCTTCGCCTTTGGCAACTTTTAGCGCAACTTTGCGAGCGACGCTGCCGATGCTCCGCTCAAGCTGACGGACCCCAGCCTCCCGGGTGTACCGGCTGATGATTCCTTGTATCGCTTCGTCGGTGAACTGAAGCTGCTCCTCGCTCAGTCCGGCCTCCTTTATCTGACGCGGTACTAGATATTGCTTGGCGATGTGAAGCTTCTCCTCTTCGGTATAGCCCGACAGCCGGATGATTTCCATTCGGTCTCGCAGCGCAGGCGGCACGGGTGACAGCGTGTTGGCTGTTGCGATGAAAAACACTTTCGAAAGATCGAACGGCAAATCCAGATAATGGTCCCTGAACGAAAAATTCTGAGCCGGGTCGAGTACCTCGAGCAGCGCCGAAGCTGGGTCGCCGCGGAAGTCCATTCCCAACTTGTCTACTTCATCAAGCATCATCACCGGATTGTTGACACCTGCGCGTCGCAGCGCCTGAATGATTCGACCGGGCATCGAGCCGATGTAAGTGCGTCGATGTCCACGAAGCTCGGCCTCGTCGCGCATGCCGCCGAGCGACATACGCTCGAATTTGCGTCCCATCGACCGGGCGATTGACTGTCCCAGGCTGGTCTTGCCGACTCCCGGTGGGCCGACGAAGCACAGTATCGGCGCCTTGGTTTTAGGGTTCAGCTTGATCACCGCGAGATGCTCTAGGATCCGCTGCTTTATATCTTCCAAATCGTAATGATCTTCATCGAGCACTCTTTGAGCGAGGTTCAGATCGAGAATCTCCTCGGTGGACTTTTTCCATGGCAGTTCAAGAATCCATTCGAGATAGGTTCGTATAACGTGGTAATCCGGCGCCATGTTGGGCAGGCGCTCTAACCTCTTCAACTCGCGTTCTGCTTCAGCCCCTACCTCATCGGGCAGATCTGCTTTCTCGACCCTCTCCCGCAACAAATTCACTTCGGCTTGTTCGCCGTCGCCCTCGCCAAGCTCTTTCTGAATCTGCTTCATCTGTTCGCGCAGAATGTAATCGCGCTGCGCCTTTCCAAGCTCCTCTTGCGCCTGGTTGGCAATCTTGCTGCGAATCTCGAGCACCTCGACTTCGCGAGCCAGATACGAGTGCATAAGGTGAAGCAGCTCGCTTTCGGTGTTTGCCTCGAGTAGCGCCTGTTCCTGAGTCACTTGGAGATCCAGCACCGAGCCAAGAAAGTACGCCAGCCGAACCGCATCGTCGGCTTGAACGATGATGCTGCGGATCTCTGGCGGAATGTTGGGCAACAGGCTGAGCGCCTTTTGAATCAGTGTCTGGATGTTTCTTTGAAGCGCATCCACCTCCGGCGACTTCTCGCGCACGGGCTCGGGCAAGATCTCGACCCGCGCTTTTAGATAAGGCGTCTGCTCGGTAAATTCAATTATGCGAAATCGATCTTGTCCCTGAACTATCAAGTGCAGGACTTCTTCCGCGCCCGGTGCGCGGAGCATCCGATTGATAACGACTATCGTGCCGATTTTATAGAGATTGTCGGGCGCGGGCTCAGCCTCATTGTCTTCTCGCTGCGCAACGACGGCCAACAGCTTCTCCTCGGTTGCAAGCGCCGCTTCCGCAGCCGCGAGCGACAACGGGCGCCCTACCGTGAGCGGTGTAATGCCGGACGGAAAAATCACCGTATTTCTCAACGGTAATATCGGAACTTCCAAAGTCTTGTTTTCTTCCATTATTTCTTACCCTCAATCGCTCAAACGCAATCCAAATGTAATATGAACCAGCCATCGCGGCATTCCGATCTGATCTCGGCGCGTGATAAATCGCACGGAATTTTCAACACGCGCTCGAACCGGCTGTAAGTTATCTCTAGTTGATGATAGCTCCAGCCTTCGGTGATAACGGTGTCCCGTCTGACGCCTCGAACGATCAGCTTGTTCTCTGCTACAAGCACCTCGACGTCTTCAGGCCTGACTCCCGCTAGATCGAATTTTATCTTCCATCCTTGCGGCGACCGGTATATGTCTACAGCCGGCTGCCACAGCGGTCCGCTTGGGCGGTGATATTCGCTGCTAATCCGCTCGATCAAGACTTTCTTTCTCGACATCATGCTAAAACGCCTCGCGGTAAGCTCTTGGCCCCAACGAGCGTGTCCGGCAGATCGCGACTTGCCAGGACACTGTCGATCAATCCGTACTCGACCGCTTGAATTGGGCTAAGAATAAAGTCACGTTCAACATCGCGATCCATCTTCTCGAAAGGCTGTCCGGTTGAATCAGCGAGAATCCGGGACAACAGTGTTCGCATTCGCAGCAATTCTTCCGCGTAGATCTTCACGTCCGTGGCTTGACCCGCGACTCCCTCAACCGAAGGCTGATGAATCACGATCCGAGAATTTGGCAGCGCATACCTCTTTCCCTTGGCGCCCGCGGCAAGCAGGATTGCACCCATTGAAGCTGCCTGTCCCATACAAATAGTGGCGATGTCAGGCTTGATGAACCGCATCGTATCATAAATCGCAAGCCCGGCGGTGATCGAGCCGCCTGGACAATTGATGTAAATCGAAATCTCCCTCTCAGGATCTTCCGATTCCAGAAAAAGCAATTCTGCAACTACTATGTTCGCGACGCTCTCGTCGATATCTGTGCCCAGAAAGATGATGTGCTCTTTCAACAGACGGGAATAAATGTCGTAATGCCGTTCTCCCCGTCCGGTTGTATCGACTACTGTTGGTACTAAAGCCATAATCGTGATCCGTGATGCGTGATGCGTGATCAGTGATCCGTGATTCGTGAACCGATCACGGATCACGGATCACGGATCACGAATCACTTAGAATCTCAAGATCGCGCCGATGCCTGCGTCAGCCAGCTTCGCCGCCGCCGCCCCCGACACGAGTTGAACTTTGCCTCCTCTATCAAGCACTCGACGGGAAGCCCGGTTGATTAAGTCCGGCGCCGGATCAAGCTTCCCTCCGCAGAATGAGCATTTTTCATCGCCATTCGCGACCAACACGTGACACGAGCTGCATTCCTTTCCCTCGACTCGAAAATCTCGCGCGACTATCAAGCGGTAAACTCTTCCCTCGTGGATTGCGCCGAGCGTGTCAGTAACGCCAAGCACCGCCCGATCAGCTTTCATCGCCGCCGTGATCAGCGAATCGACAATCTTCCCTTCGTCCTCCTGCTCCGCCCGTTCCTGAACCGTCCGCAGCTCTGAGGCGAGCCGACCGTTGCTCGCATCAACCGGAGCTGAGATCGCGCCGATAATCATCTGCTGGACTCTTTTTGGAAGCTCGGCGGTAAACACCGAAGTCGCCTCCACCGGACCGCCGATCACGACTCGGTTCAGCTTGTTTCGATCGATCACCGAGGTCAGTTCATCAGCGACCCGCTTGGCGTGCCACTGGACATGCTTCGTGTGATCGCGTTCCATGTGAGCTTGCGACCAGATGTGATCTGTCCCCGTTGTTACGTGCTTGTTTGGCACTTCTGACACGACTTCCGCCTGCTGTTCAATACCTTCTGCATCGGCGACCAGTATTCGCGCGCGCTGCTTATCGATCAGCACAACGCCGTAGCGATCCTGCTCCTCGATCACCTCGAGCAACGGCCTCACCCAGGGTTGAGGCGACCAACGCGCTCCGCTCGGCAATTCAACTTGCAGTTCACGCTGCCACCAGAAATCCTGCTTCGAATCGCTGAACAGAACCAAAGCCTTTCCCTTTGGCACATAGCTCTTCAGAAACTCCTTGACGCGCCGGCATTCGACTTCGAATCTTTGCTTACTCCCATCGTTCGGGTTCACATTCTCGGCGACCTGCCGGAACAAGCTTTCGACTCTCGTTTCGAAGCCGCGGTTGAGATTGGCGGCATCCGATTGGTCTATGTTCACATAGAGACTAAGAACCATTGAATCAGGACCAGATGGATAGTGCTGTAACTGGCGTATGTCGTCGATCGAAATCATGTCCGTTCCTCCCTTGTTCCTCGCCAGGTTTGAAGGCTCACAGCGTGTGAATGCGCCACGACACTCTAAAGTTAAGCTGGCGCACGGTGCGTCGAATGTTCGCTCGCCGCGAAGACTTCTTCCAGCGAGATTGGCCTGCCATCATCCAGGCTGGCATCCGGGGAGTCATCGGCTAACAGAAAAAACTCAGTCGGGCCTTCATTGCCGACCGCGCTTCTGATTTTAACCAGCAAAGAATCCGTCAATCGCGCGGGCAAGAAAGTGATCAAATGCGGATTCCGTTCTTTATAACGTGTCAGCGCATCTTCGCTTGACCACAACGGTATGCGTCGCTTTCCGTTGACCTCTTCCATAAAGAACTTACCGTTGGCGCGTCGCATGACCAACATCTCGCTCATCCGATGTGACCTCCCCTGCTGGAATTCATGATAGCACCGATGATGTCGTGCCGCTAACGGGTCGCTTCAGCCTCGGCGGCCAGCGGAGCGGTCGAGAATGTTATCTCGCCGCCCGACAAACTCGCTCGCACCAGCGAGTTGTCCTTTACCTCGCTTTTCAAAATCAATCTCGAAAGGGGCGTTTCGATCTCGCGCTGTATTGCGCGCTTCAGTGGGCGAGCCCCGTATACTGGGTCGTAGCCGGTTTGCGCGAGATGCGTTTTCGCTTCGTCGGTCAGCTCGAGCGTGATCCTTCTCTCCGCCAATCGCGCGCGCAGTCGATCGAGCTGTATCTCGACGATCTTCTTCAAGTCTTCCTCGCTCAGCGAATGGAACACGATTATCTCGTCAACCCTATTGAGGAACTCCGGCCTGAAGTGGTGCCGCATGGCGTCCAGCACGCTTTCCTTCATCTGCTCGTACTGATCGCCTTGAAGCTTGCCGCGATACTCCAATATCAAATGACTGCCGATGTTGCTGGTCATGATGATGATCGTGTTCTTGAAGTTCACGACGCGGCCCTGGCCATCGGTCAATCTCCCGTCGTCCAGTATCTGCAGCAACAGGTTGAACACATCGTGATGGGCCTTCTCGACTTCGTCGAACAACACGACCGAATAAGGCCGCCGCCGAACCGCTTCGCTCAACTGCCCGCCTTCTTCGTAACCGACGTAGCCCGGCGGCGCGCCGATCAATCGAGCAACCGTGTGCTTCTCTTGATACTCGGACATGTCTATTCGAATCATCGCGTGCTCGTCATCGAACAGGAACACCGCCAGCGCTCGAGCGAGCTCCGTCTTGCCGACACCGGTCGGCCCGAGAAAGATGAACGAACCGATGGGCCGATTGGGGTCTTTGAGTCCCGAGCGCGCGCGAATCACCGCATCGGCCACCGCGCTTACCGCTTCATCTTGCCCGACCACTCGCTTGTGTAAATGCTCTTCGAGGGATAGAAGCTTCTGTAGCTCGCCTTCCAAAAGCTTCGAGACCGGAACGCCAGTCCATCGGCTCACAACCTCGGCGATGTCCTCTTCATCGACTTCCTCTTTGAGCAATCTGCCGCGCTTGTGGTGTCGATCGAGTCCATCTTCGTACTCGCGTAATTGTTTTTCTAACTGAGTCAGTTTGCCGTACTGCAGCTCGGCCGCGCGGTTGAGGTCGTACTCACGCTGGGCCTGTTCAATTGCGAGCTTTGTCTGCTCGATCTCCTCACGAATCGACCGAATCTTCTGCACCTCTTCTTTCTCAGCCTGCCATTGAGCCTTGAGCTGATCCGCGTTTGCTCTCAAGTCAGCGAGTTCCTTCTCCAGTTTTTCGAGCCGCCCGCGCGACGCGTCGTCCGTCTCCTTCTTGAGAGCTTCGCGCTCGATTTCAAGCTGCATCACGCGACGCAGGATTTCATCAAGCTCGGCGGGCATCGAATCTATTTCGGTCCTCAGCTTTGCTGCAGCCTCGTCCACAAGGTCAATCGCCTTGTCCGGCAAAAAGCGGTCTGAGATGTACCTGTGCGACAGGACCGCCGCCGAGACCAGCGCAGAATCCTTGATGCGAACGCCGTGATGAACTTCATAGCGCTCTCTCAAGCCGCGCAGAATCGAAATCGTATCTTCTACGCTCGGTTGGTCCACGAGCACAGGCTGAAATCGCCGCTCGAGCGCCGCGTCTTTCTCGACGTGCTTTCGATACTCATCGAGGGTGGTCGCGCCGATGCAATGCAGCTCACCGCGGGCGAGCATCGGCTTGAGCAGGTTTGAGGCATCGACCGCGCCTTCTGCCGCTCCGGCGCCGACGATCGTGTGCATCTCATCGATGAAAAGAATTATCTCGCCCTCCGATGCTTGAATCTCTTTCAAAACGGCTTTGAGACGCTCTTCAAACTCGCCTCGATACTTCGCGCCCGCGACCAGGGCGCCCATATCAAGCGCGACGATTCGCTTGTTCTTCAAAGTCTCCGGCACGTCGCCTCGAACGATTCGCTGAGCGAGGCCTTCGACTATCGCGGTCTTGCCGACCCCGGGCTCACCGATAAGGACAGGATTGTTCTTGGTTCGCCGTGAGAGAACCTGTATGACCCGCCGAATCTCGTCGTCGCGGCCAATCACGGGATCGAGCTTCCCGCCGGCGGCCATCTTTGTAAGATCGCGTCCATAGCGCTCGAGCGCTTCATAGGTAGCTTCGGGATTCTGCGAAGTGACTCGCTGGTTTCCACGCACTTCCATCAGCGCTTTTTCGATCCGGTCGCGACTGGCGCCCGCGGTCTTCAGCGCGCGCGCTCCCGGCCCGCCATCCTCGATGATCGCCAGAAGCAAGTGTTCGACACTTATATATTCGTCCTTGAGTTTCTTGGCTTCGTCCTCGGCGGAAACGAAGAGCTTGTTCAGCCTAGCTGTGATATAAACTTGATCGACCGGTCCGGACGGCCCGCTTACTTTCGGTATCTTGTTGATTTCCCGCTCGACGGCTTCCTTTAGAGGTTCCACGGCTACGCCTGCCCTTGCCAGAATCGAAGGCACCAGTCCGCCTTCTTGGTCGAGCAGCGCGTAGAGCAAGTGCTCGACTTCAATTTGCTGATTGCCGAATCTGGTCGCCAGCGTTTGCGCGCCGCGAACAGCTTCTTGCGCCTTTTCGGTGAATCGATTTATGTCCATGTGCTATCTCTCGTGGTGCGTGAGTGATGCGTGATCCGTGACTCGTGATCCGCGATTCATGATCCTGCAAAAGGGTTGGTCACGCATCACGTTTCAAGCATCACGTATTACGGATCACTCTATCATTCCATCCTCGGATTAAAGCGGCTGACTTTCGCCAACTCCTCGTAAAGTTTCTTCTCGCGTTCAGTCGGATGCGAAGGCACGACGATTTTCAACTTGACGTACTGATCGCCGCGCCCACCGCCCTGCTTGTTCAATCCTTGTCCCTTCAGCCTCAACCGTTGACCACCTTGAGCACCCGCCGGCACCTTCATCTCTCCCTTCCCATCGATAGTCGGCACCTCTATGGCTGCGCCTAGAACTGCTTCTGACGACGTGATCGGGACCTCAACCGTTAGATCGTCTCCAGAGGCTGTGAAGAGATGATGTGGCTTGACCCGCAGAGTTATGAAAAGGTCGCCGGGTTCTGCCCCGCCGGCGCCCGGTTGCCCTTGCTTGCCGACTCTTATTACAGAACCGTCTCGCGCTCCTGGTGGTATATTTACGTCAAGCGTCCTAGGACTCAGGACTTGTCCCGCCCCCCTGCATGTATTACAAACCACGCCACTCGACGTCCCACTCCCGTTACAGGTAGGGCAAGGCCGCGCCCCCTGAACTGTGACCCTGTGCCGTCCGCCGCGATGCGCGTCCTCGAGCGAGATTTCCATCTCGGCCTCGGCGTCCTGACCGCGCGCCGTTCTCGTTCGAGCCGAGCGTCGATCGCTTTGGCTGGCTGTCCTTCCTCCACCAAAGAGGGTCTCAAAGAAGTCGCTGAAGCCCCCTCCGCTAAAAATCCTACCCAAATCGTCGAACTGAACGTTGACTCGCCCCCATCCGGGAGGAGGCGTGAACTCCGCCCCGTCCTTCCAATTCGGACCTAGTTGATCGTAGCGCTTCCGTTTTTGGGGATCCGACAGAACCGCATTGGCCTCGTTGATCTCCTTGAACTTCTCCTCAGCGACCCTATCTCCAGGGTTGACGTCCGGGTGATGTTTTCTGGCAAGCTTTCGATAGGCCTGGCGGATTTGTTCGTCTCTCGCATTTCGCTCTACCCCGAGCACCTCATAGTAATCTTTGAACCTCACTGCCATCCTTTGCCCAGAATAGAATCAAAGCTTTGAAATCTAAGATGTAGCTAGCATAAAATATGAGCACGACATTGTCAAGTTTCGAGTAGAGAGTAAGGGCGAGAAAAAGATCCAAGAGACTCCGACCTATGCTCAAGCGGGTGGCTTGTGGCATCACCGCATAGTGATAGACTGTTATAGACTGTATGAAGTGATTGATGTATTCTTAGCTGCCAAATTTTCGCCGAAGGCTACAAAAGGAGGTGCTGTTATTCCCAAGGAAGAGATGATTCCAGTCGAGGGAACCGTGATTGACTCTCTGCCCAACGCGACCTTTCGAGTGCAGATTGGCGAATGCCACGAGATACTCGCTCATCTGTCAGGCAAGATAGGCAAGATGAGAAAGAATTTCATCAAGGTGCTGCCCGGAGACAAAGTGACTGTAGAGTTGTCGCCCTACGACCTCACGAAGGGCCGAATAACCTATAGGCATCGCAGCTAACGAAGCGAAATCTTTCTGATGACGAAGTTTTCGTAGTCCGCTACGTAAAGAGTCCCGCGCGCGCGATCTATAGCGAGGCCCCGAGGCTGAGCGAATCTGGCATCGATGCCCGCGCCATCGCGAAGCTTCACCGCGCCTCCGCCCGCAAGAGTAGTAACGTTACCGGCCGGATCGATGCGCCGAATGTCATTCAAACCCAGTTCGGCCACGTAAAGTACACCATCCGAATCCAGCGCCAACCCAATGGGCCGGCTCAATATTGCATCACCTCCCGGACCGTCTACGATACCGCCGCCGCCGCCGCCTGCCAGCGTGCTGACACGTCCAGTCGAAAGATTGATCTTTCGGATCCTGCTGTTGTTGGTATCGGCTACAAACAGCGTGCTGCCGTCGGTGGAAATCGCCAGACCGGTGGGAGTATTGAATCGGGCATTGGCAGCTGCTCCGTCGGCAAAGCCTGGAACGCCGTTACCTGCTATTGTCTCAACAGTGAGCTGATCGGCATTTTGCCTGATCCGGCGTATCGCATGATTGCCTGCATCGGCCACATAGATTGAGCCATCCGGCGCGATTACAATTTCGTCGGGCAGACGGAAGGCCGATTCAAGCGCTTTGCCATCGCGATAGCTGAAGAGTCCCAGCCGGGTGCTGTTAAGCTTGTTCTGTCTGCTTTTGTCGGTGATCTCGTTGAACGTCCCTGCGAACGTGTCGACCGTTATCCCGCTCCCGGAGCGCCGGATTCGACGCACGACGCTATTTCCGTTTTCGGTGACATAGACCGTCCCGCGTGAATCAACTGCAACACCGTTAGGGAAAGAAAAGGTCGGCGTCTTGTCCAATGTGTTGCCCGAATCATTGTAGCCCTCCTCACCGTTGCCGGCGAACAGGCATACCTGGCCATTGACGTCCACCGTGCGAATTGCGTGGTTCTGCTGATCTGTCACGTAAAGCAGACCATCCGGGCCAAGGCTCATTCTTCTCGGACGACTGAATCTCGCCGCGTCATCGCTGACGCAACCGCTATCAAGACCTACGAACCCGCTTCCGGCGAAGGTTGAAACGGTTACGTCTGCTACGACCTCGAATGAGACAGTGTCAGTCGTGTTTCCATCTGCATCTGCAACCTGAACTGTATGGCGGCCGATAGGCAGATCCGGGTCGATTGCCACGTCGAGCGCGGTTCGAGTGAAGGATCGAATAAGCGTCTCCTGGCCATCGACTAATGCTTTGACCTTCTTATCGAAGTTTGCCCCCACGACTTCGATCGAGACCTTTTTTTCTCCGGTTCGTATTCGAATGGGCGCAACGGTGAATATGAAGGGACGATCGGTCGGCGTTACCGGAATGATTTGGTCCTTCGATTGGATTCCATCTTGCTCGACTCGCAACACCAATCTGGTAGGCTGGCTTCGCAGTGCCCCGGGCAAGGTCGCTTTAAGCTGATTGTTCTTTCCGACTGTCGTTTCCAGGAGTCTGTCATTCACGAACAAGGTTGCTCCGGGTTTGAAGTCACCGAAGACGTTCAGCTCAACATCATCGGTCCCAACTTCGAGGGTATCGGGTTCCACGGATGTAATCTTCACAGGTCTTGGAACGATGAAGAAAATTTCTGTGTTGGATATGCTTCCGTTTTTGCTGATAAGGGTTATCGGTATTTCAGCGGGAATGCTTACCAGATCCGCGGGAATCTCTATCTGAATCCCGCCGTTCACATCGGTCGTAATGGTGCCCCCGTGGCCCCAAACCAAAATGTCCGAGCCATTGCTAAACGAATCGGTAAGAATGGTCGGAAGGAATATCAGTCCCGAGCCTTCTTCGGCGGCGTTTCCGTCGAGTCGGATCACAAGGTCTGGGTCCTGAGCTTGAACCGTCAGCGTCGCCGCAGCGGTCATTGCGCCATCAGGATTTACCCCTTTGATCGTGTGAGTGCCCGGCGACGCGACCTGTGACGCATTCACTTCGGCCAGCAGCACCTTGCCCTTATTGCTTGTTCGTGGCTTTGCAAGGGGAACGCCATCGAACTGGACATTAGCGGCGCTATCGAAGCCACGACCCTCCAACCGTATCGTGAAAGTTCGCGTACCTGCGGTTATGATGTCGGGACGAAGACGCTTGATCTGGGGGCCTTCATCTTGGGCCTGAACGACCAAACGCTCGCACATTCCAGGCAACAGAATCCATGACAAAGCCAGCGCCGGGGCTAGCCAAAATGCAACTACTTTCCTCATTCCTCTCTGACTCCTCTACCACTCAAACCTGGGCACACCGCACATAAATAGAAGCCCGCTGGAACGAAATCTTGCGCGCTTAGATATGCCGAGAACCTCATGCGGAATTAAAAAGTATAGCTGGCGGCTTGAACGTTCCACAAGATGAAGTTGCTCTCGATGTAAACGCCCGCCAATGCTAATCTCAAGAGACTTAGATCTGGAGAGGAGGAAGAACAGTGAAGCTCAAGCGGCTGGGGCGCACGGGTCTAAAGGTCACGGAAGTCTGTCTTGGAACAATGACCTTCGGTTATCAGTGCGACGAACGAACCTCGTTCGAAATCATGGACGCTGCTGCTGAGGGCGGCATCAACTTCATCGACACCGCCGACGTTTATCCAATACCGGTATCGCTTGAAACAGCCGGCAGAACCGAAGAGATCGTCGGGCGATGGCTTCGAGGCAAGCGCGAAGACTTCGTTCTTGCCACCAAATGCCGGATGCAAATGGGGAAAGGCGCAAATGACGTCGGCCTCTCACGCAAACACGTGCTGGCAGCTATCGACGCAAGCCTGCGGAGATTAGGCACAGACTACGTGGACCTCTATCAGGTTCACTCTCCGGATCCCGACACGCCGATCGACGAGACCTTGCGGGCGTTGGACACCATAGTCGAGAGCGGCAAAGCTCATTACATTGGCTGCTCGAACTTCCAGGCCTGGCAGTTGGCGAAGGCGCTTTGGACGAGCGATCGTCTTGGATTGGCAAGGTTCGATTCGATCCAGCCTCGCTACAATCTTCTGTTTCGGGAGATTGAACACGAGCTATTTCCGTTGTGCGAGGATCAAGGCGTCGGCGTGATCGTCTACAACCCGCTTGCCGGAGGATTTCTAACCGGCAAGTATCGCCGCGAGGGGCCACCCGTCTCGGGCAGCCGCTTCGCCGTCGCGGGCAAATTGTACATGGATCGTTATTGGAACGAGGCGTGTTTCGAGTCGGTCGAACGGCTGAAGGCTTTCTTCAATGCGCGGGACAAATCGCTCACGCACGTCGCGTTAGCGTGGGGATTAAAGCAGTCCGCTGTGACCTCGGCGATCGTCGGTGCTACTAGCGCCGATCAACTTAGGGACACGCTTGGCGGAGTCGATTTGGAGCTCGATCAAGAAGAGTTGGAACAGTGCGACAATCTTTGGTATGAGTTGCCGCGGGCTCGCGACCCCAGGATTTCGTTGAGGTGACGATCAATGTTCAAGGTAGCGCTTGTTGGAACGCACGGCGTAAACAAGACCACCGTCGCTTACGAGCTTGCGGGAGTGCTTAAACGCAAAGGCAGAACCGTGGAGTTGCTTACTGAGATCGCTCGCGAATGCCCATTCCCATTGAACGAACAAGCGACCAGCGAAGCATATCAGTGGATCATCACTCGACAGGTGCAGCTTGAAATCGAGAAGGCGCCGAGGGCTGACTTTCTGGTTTGTGATCGCTCGGTGCTTGATAACTTCGCTTATTACCTGAGACGCTACGGAAGCAAAGGCGAAGATGCCGAAGCGCTCGCCGCTTACTGCCGTTCTTGGATGAAGACATACGACTTGTTGGTAAGACTGCCGATCAGTCGGGCGTTAGCGCCGGACGGATTCCGCTCAACCGACGCTGAGTTTCAACGAGAGATTGATCTGTTGTGCGATGAGCTGTTCGAGAGCGCCTATAGCCGGGATACCCGCCCGTCGTATGAACGCGGTCCTCTAACTGCGCGCCAAATAGCCGACATACTCCTGACCTTGTGATGCCGAGATTAGCACCATAGAATTGCTTGCGGGGCCCTGTGGCGCACGGAGGAGCAGCCATGATAAACACGTGCACGGCGAAGTACACCAAGATATCTTCCGGCTATAATCAAGGACCTCGAACAGCGGCTTCTATTTGCTCCGCGAAGGTCGCATGCACTCTATCTATTCGAAACGGCGAGAAGAAGATACCTATTAAGAGACATCGCTCTATCGATCGCATCACCGCGAACGAATTGTGCAAACAAGCGGGAGTAACCCCGAAGTTTAGATGTGCGAGCGAGTTACTACACCGCGCATCATGTTGATCGCAGATGGCTCAGTTCAACTTTACAACCGCGGGTGAATCACACGGCAAAGCATTAGTCGCCATTGTCGAAGGCCTGCCTGCCGGGTTATCGGTCGATCCCGCGTTCATCGATCAAGAACTGTGGCGTCGTCAGCAAGGCTACGGTCGCGGCGGCCGCATGAAGATTGAAAAAGACGAAGTTGAAATCGTCTCCGGCGTTCGTCATGGCAAAACTCTCGGGACGCCTGTCTCCCTGCTGATCCGCAATCGCGATTTCGAAAATTGGCAGGATGTGATGGCCGTCGAGCCTCGCAAGTTTGCAGACGAGAAGCGCGCGAGACGCCTCACTCGCCCGCGGCCCGGCCACACCGATCTTGCGGGAGGTCTGAAGTACGACACTCACGATCTGCGCGACATACTCGAGCGCGCCAGCGCGCGAGAGACTGCCGCGCGCGTCGCAGCCGGAGCGTTCGCAAAGCTCCTTCTCAAAGAGATCGGCATCGAGGTTGCGAGTCACACAGCGATGATTGGAGGCGTGCCCGATCAGCCTATCGACGCAACTTGGGAACAAATCGCGGCCATACCTGACGACTCTCCGCTTCGCTGCGCGGACAAAGAAGCCGAACAAAAAATGATCGCGCTTATCGATGCTACGAAAGAGGCGAAAGACACGCTTGGAGGAATTTTCGAGGTTGTCGCGCGCGGGGTAGTCGCCGGGCTCGGCTCACACACGAGTTGGATTGAAAAGATCGACGGACGATTGGCGCAAGCCATTATGTGCATACCCGCGGTAAAGGCAGTTGAGATCGGCGTAGGCGTTCAGGTGAGCCGGCGCACCGGGTCGCAGGTGCACGACGAGATCGGCTATAATTCAAGCGAGCGCAGATTCACGCGTCCGACAAATCGAGCAGGCGGGATCGAAGGCGGGATAACCAACGGCGAAGAGGTTCGGGTCAGCGGCCACTTGAAACCGATATCGACTCTGAGGCAACCGCTTGCGAGCGTCGACGTGATCACCAAAGAAGAATCAGCAGCCGCCTTCGAGCGCTCAGACATCGTGGCGGTGCCCGCGGCTGGAGTTATCGGCGAGGCGATGGTTGCGATTGTGCTTGCCGACGCGGCGCGAGAAAAATTCGGCGGCGACAGCCTCGGCGAAATGAAGCGCAATTTCGAAGGCTATCTCGAACAGTTGAAGCGGTATTGAGAGTGCCAGGATGACGCTAGTCCGTGACCAGCACGAGATAGACCGGGAGGTCGAGGAGCTGCGGCGCTCGATTAACGCCAGGCGCACTCACGGCATTCTTTATTATCTGCTGTTGGTCGCAATATTGTTGGTGGGCTTCGCAATAGGCTATGCGACGCACAGCCTTGTCGGAGCTGCTATAATATTGATTGGGCTCGCGCTGGTGGCCTGGCGGGAAGTGACAGGCTTCAAGGCGCGGACCGCCGTGCTCAACCAGTTGCTCGGAGAGAAGCTGGCCGAGCGGCGACTATACGAGGAAAAATCAAAGGAATCTGAGACGAAGGTATGACTCTGAATGTTGTTAAGTACGGAGATCCGATCCTCACAAAACGCGCGGATGAAGTAACCGAGTTTGACGAGAAGCTGCACAAGCTGATCGATAACATGTTCGAGACTATGTACGCGGCGCCCGGCGTCGGGCTTGCTGCTCCGCAGGTCGGGTTGCTCAAACGGTTATTTGTTATGGACTGCAGCGTCGGCAAAGATAAAAAGAAGAAGATTGCTCTGATCAATCCTGTCATCGAAACCGAGGAAGGCGAGCAAATCGGCGAGGAGGGATGTCTGAGCTTCCCTGGAATTTATCTCGAGGTCAAGCGTCCTCAGCGAGTCGTGGTTCACGCTCAAGACATTGACGGCAGACCAATGTCGCTTGACGTGATGGACCTGGAAGCTCGCTGCGTTTCACACGAGACAGATCATCTTGACGGCGAGTTGTTTATCAATTATCTGAGCCCGCTCAAACGAGACCTGACAAAGCGAAAGATCAAGAAGCGCATTAAACAGGGCGATTGGTAAAGAAGTCAGCCGACAGGCACTACCTGGAAGTTTTCAAATTCCTTCTACCGCTGGTGTCCTCAGACGATACGCATTCGTCCCGATGCGAGTCATTTCTGTCGTCTATCCATTCAGAAAAGCTCAGTATAGTCTGGTATCGAACTTGTATTTCTCCGAGTTTAGGAGAATTAAGTGTCAAAGCCATCGGAAAAGAAAACGAGGAGTTTCGTTGCGATTCTGTTTGCTATCGGGCTGACAGCGTGCCAAACCGTCAGCCAAAACACAAGTCAACAACCGAGCAATCTACAAACGCCGACCATTGATGCTTCGCCAGTGGAATCAGGCGAAGCGCAGTGGAAAATCGCCAAAGCCGAGACGATGACTTTGACCGTTAATGCGCCTAGCGCTACGTCGGTGAGGATCTTTTACCGCCCTATAGTTGCCACCGACCGGTATGTCGTGCTCAAAAGGATCAACACTCCGACCGACAGCCGGGCCGGAAAATTCTCAACGGACTTGAAGCTGGTCCCCGACTTTGCCGGAGAGGTATGGGCTGAAGTCTCGTACGCCGATGGCTCGAAAAAGGAGACCGAGCCGATACAACTCGCAACTCAATCTTCCAAAGTGGCGCAAGTGGGCCCAGGTGAAGCAGTGAGCAAGTACATCGCTACGCCCAACAATGAGTCGGCTCGGTCCGACAAGTTTACCGGCGGCAAGATCGAGCGAGTGGCGTTTCAGCCCGGTCAGCCTGACATCAAAATCACGGTTAACGTCCCTTCATTTCATATGACGCTCTGGCAAAACGGCAAAGAGGTGAAGACTTATGAGATCGGAGTCGGGATGAAGAAATACCCGATTTTCATCGGCTTGCGAAAGATTACCCAGATTATTTGGAATCCCGAATGGGTTCCACCAGACAGCGAATGGGTTCTCGAATCCCACAGCGACGTTGAACCGGGTGAGCACATCGAAGCAGGCGACAAGCGCAACCCGCTCGGCAAGCTGAAGATCCCGCTGGGCGACGCTTACTTGATGCACCAGGCTCGCAAGCCTTCGGATCTCGGCCATCTGGTTTCACACGGATGCATACGGATGCTCAAGGAAGATATTTCCGATCTGGCGAACAAGATCGTTGCCGCCCGCTCTCTTCCGATAACCAGTCAGCAGATCGAGCATGCGATGAACACCACAGATCGTCTGGTTGCCAACGTCAAACCGCCGGTGCCGATCGACATCAACTACGACACGCTGGTGGTTGAAGGCGGCGTGCTGCACATATACCCAGATGTCTACGGTCGAGACACTAACACTGTCGAGAACCTGCGCGATGAGCTTCGAAGCGCAGGCGTTGATGTTTCCAAACTGGACGATCAGATTCTCAAGCAGATGCTCGATCGTGCGAATGCGAATGAAGAGTTTGTGGTCAGCGTCGCCGAAATCAAGTCGGGTAATGTGCTGGTTGCTGGCACAAATCAACCATTGACCAGTCAATCAATTGTCGCAAAGAAGGCGCCGACGAAGAATAAGGCACATCACGGCGCAAGAGGAAGAAGATGAGCTACCTGCCGCTTATTTTGCTCTGCCCAGCAGTCAAAAGCGGATATGGATTGATCGGTTCGCCGCCGCTCCATTTACTCGGCAAGCTCATTTTCGATATGCCAAAATGCAGGTGGTAGTTGCCGGCGCCTGCGTTCCCTGTATCACCGACGTATGCGATGACTTCACCGCGTTTCAATTGTTTACCTTCAAACAACCCGTCTGCGTAGTGAGATAAATGACCGTAGTAGTAAACGTAAATCCCTGACGGGTCGGATTGGTAGACCATGATTCCGCCCCGATCGCTTTTATGAAGCTTCATAACCCGTCCATCATCGGCGGCCAGTACCGGAGTGTCGTGGGGCGCCATTATATCGAGCGCCTGATGCATTCGACCTTCTGATCGCGTGCTGTAGAACGTGTCGTGCAGTTGACCGGGAGTCACGCCGTCGACCGGTATCAACAGATTTCTTGTGCGCAACGCATCGACATCCGCGTCGCTGACAGTTCCGGCTTTAGTCGGCATCGGAACAGCGGGCTCCTTCATCGACAAGGGAATCGACGGCGAGCTGCCTGCGAGTACCGGGTTGTAGCCGGCGGTTGCCCCTCGAGGCATCTCCAAGTTCATCAACAGGACGGCACTCAAGATAATGCAAAAACACGATACGGCGAGGACCAGCGTCCTGTTTCGGGCGGCCGCGCGTTCTTTAGCAGTCTTGCTGTGATCGATCATAACCACGAGCCTCAATCTCATAATATAACACAGATTCAATAATAATTTGAGCGCGTGCGCGGCCGGCTAAGTTGCCCGCGTGAAAGAATTTGCCAAGATTGACAGCTCGCTCATCTTGTAGTACGTTTCGGTTATGACCTGCTGCAACCGGGCTGAGACTTGCGCGGTTCGAGAGTGCTAATCGAGCATTAACCGTTCGCGCGGCCGAGTCTCCAGGCTGGGCAGCGCTTTTTTGTATGGGAGATAAACCGGTAGTCTTGACCAAAGTCACCTTACCTGAGGAAGGGATAAGGGCACTGTTCGGCCCTTACGACGAGAACATCAAGCATCTTGAAAGCCTCATCGATGTGAGCGTCAACTTGCGCGGCAGCGAGCTGATCGTCAAAGGCGATCAACAAGACGTCGAGCTGGTCCAAAGAATTCTGGAGGACTATGCCGCCCTGTTTGAAGAAGGGCGGCGGATGTCAAACGACGAGCTGAAGTCCGCCTTCAAGCAAATCGCTGAGGATCGCGCGTACACGCTACGTGACTACTTCACCCGAACGCGACTCAATCCGACGGGCAAGAAGCAAGTGATGGCGCGTTCGGCGAACCAGCGCCGCTACATCGAAGCCATCGAAAAGAACGATATCGTCTTCGGCATCGGCGTCGCCGGAACCGGCAAGACGTATCTTGCAGTTGCTATGGCGGTTCAGGCGTTGATGCAAAAGCGGGTGAATCGAATCGTGCTCGCTCGGCCCGCGGTTGAGGCTGGCGAGAAGCTCGGATTTCTGCCGGGCGATCTGCAGGACAAAGTCGATCCGTACTTGCGCCCGCTGTACGACGCGCTGTTCGATTTGGTTGATTACGAGAAGGTCACGCGACTGTTGGAGAAGCGAGTAATAGAAGTTGCGCCGCTTGCGTTCATGCGCGGAAGGACCTTGTCGGATGCCTTCATCATTCTGGACGAAGCCCAGAACACTACATCCGAGCAGATGAAGATGTTTCTGACTCGCATCGGCTTTGGATCGAAAGCGGTAATCACCGGCGACATAACTCAGATCGACTTGCCCGCGGGACGTCGCTCGGGACTAGTCGAAGCGCAGCGGGTGATCGCCGGAGTCGCCGGGATCGAGTTCCTCTACTTCAACGAGAAAGACGTCGTGCGACATCACCTCGTTCATATGATCGTCCAGGCTTACGAGAGACACGGCAAGACGAAGTTCGAAGATAAGTTATGAATGATTCGTGATACGTGATCTATTAGGTCGCGCCTCACGGATCACGCATCACGCTACTCCCATGCCCAAGACCGCCATAACCCAAGCTCCTCGGCCTGCTGCCCGACTCGCTCGCGGCCTGAAGGCTTTTTCTGAAGGCTTGTCTGATCAAGCGGTCATAGATGCGAGTGTAGGTCTGTTCATTATCATCGTTCTGTCATTTCTGCTGCTTCGCGATTATCAACGCGCGCGAGTCGAGCAACTGCCCGAAGGAAGCGTCGCCGGGTCCACAATAGTCGCGCCTGAAGATCTGCAGATCGAGGATGCCGCCCAGACCAAGCTTCTTCGTGACCAGGCGGGCGCTGCGGTGTTGCCTGTCTTCGATTTCAACAGCAGGACTGCGCGAGAGGCTACGTCGACCCTCGAGCAACTGTTTGCAATCGGACGCGAGGCGCCCTCCGACGCGTCGGTCGAAGGCTTGCACGATAAGATCGAGGAGCAAGTCGGAATCCCGCTCGATCCGGACCAGGTTAGACTTCTTCAAAAGCACCGATTCAGCCCGGAACTCCAACAGTTGATGATCGAGCATCTCGAATCTATGACGATGATGCCCATCGTCGGCAGCCGCAGCCAGTTGCGGAGAGTCGGGCCAACAGGAATCCTGCGCAGGGACGTGAAGGCCGGCCAAGAGGTCGTAGTTACGGACCTCGGTTCCATTCGTGACAAGCTTACGGCCAGCGCCTCGCTGAAATCAGAGAAACTGATATGGCCGGCCGAGTACAGCGCAACCGACCGGAAGGTGTTGGGCGAAATACTGGGCTCGCTGATTGTCCCGAATCTCGAGTACAACGAAGCGGAGACCGAAAGACGCAGAAGCGAGGCGCGCGAGGTGATTCCCTCGTCGACCACCGTCGTCGGTCGTGGACAGCCCATCATTAGCGCCGGTGAGGTCGTCACCCCCACCAAAGCGATGCTGCTAAGCCAGGCGGCGAGTCATCGCCCGATCGGCCAGCGGGGAATCGAGTTCGCTGGAACTTTCATAATAGTTATGCTGCTGCTGCTGGTGCTCTGGCAATATTTGATTCGTTACCAGCGACAGCACCTTCGCGTGCGCCGGCATTTTCTGTTACAGATCATCTGCTTCGTGGTCACGCTCGGATTGGCGCGGCTCTTCTTCGCCATCGCATCGGCGATGAGCCAATGGTCGACGCATGCGCCGTTCAACTCGCCCAACGGTTACCGCTATCTTGCGCCGCTGGCGGTTGGAGCAGTGTTGGTTACGGTTCTAACCGACGCAAACGCCGCGTTTATTTTCTCGGCGATCCTGTCGGTCTTTATCGGAGTGTTCTCGGGCAACGTCTACCTGGCCGCCTTTACGCTGATGTCCAGCGCCGGCGCAATCTACCATCTGCAAAACTGCAGGGACCGAACAGCTCTTGTTGCTGCGGGGCTGTGGATCGGAGCAATAAACGCCGCGACGACGCTTGCGCTCGACCTGCTCGGCGCAAACGAACCGCGTTTGCTCGCGCTACTGTTCGATTCGTTTTGCGGTTATGTTGGCGGGATGCTGGCGACGATGGCTGCCTCGATACTTCTTCCGCTGTTCGAGTGGCTGTTTGAAATTACCACCAGCATAAAGCTGCTCGAGCTTTCTAACTTGAACCTGCCGCTGCTCAAGCAACTGGCCGAACGCGCGCCGGGAACTTATCATCACTCGATCATGGTAGGTTTGCTGGCTGAGGCGGGGGCGGAAGCGATCGGGGCAGACGCGCTGTTCGCTCGCGTCGCCTGCTATTACCACGACATAGGCAAGACAGTTCGGCCCAGCTACTTCGTCGAGAATCAATCTTACATGGACAATCGGCATGATAAGCTTTCGCCGAAAATGTCCTCGATCGTGCTTGCAAACCACGTGAAGCAGGGTATCGACATCGCCCGCCAACATAAACTACCTCCGAGAATCGTAGCGATCATCCCTCAGCACCACGGCACAGGCTTGATGAAGTTCTTCTATTACAAAGCGCGAAAAGAGGCCGATGCCTCAACCGCGCTCGAACACGAGTTCCGCTATCCCGGTCCGAAACCGAAAACCAAAGAGGCCGTGATAATAATGATTGCAGACTCGGTGGAAGCGGCGGCGCGCACGGTGGAGGAACCGACTCCAACCAAGTTGCGCAACATGATCGATATGATCATCACTCGTCTTCGCGACGACGGACAGTTCGACGACTGCGACATCACGCTTCGGGAGCTGCGATTGGTGGCCGAGAGTTTCGTCAAAACGCTGATGGGTATTCATCATCACCGTATCGCCTACCCCGGATACGACTTCAATAAGGTGTCGCAAACAACGCCGATGGTGGAAGCATTTGATTCAGGCGGGATTCCAATCGCTGGCGGAGTAAAGCCGGCATCGTCTGCAACGATGAGAACGGCCCGTGGCGATTGAGGTATTAAATCGGCAGAAGCTCGCAACCGTCGACCGGGAACGAGTTGCGAGGGTCGCCAGCGCTACGCTGGCCGCAGTTAATGAACCAAGGCGCGGCTTAACGGTGGTATGTGTGAGCGATCGAAGGATCCGAGACTTGAATCGCAAATTCAGGGGCAAAGCTCAGTCCACCGACGTGCTCGCGTTTCCGCTGGATGAACCCGGGGGCGCACCTGGGAGCGCAGGCATCCTGCCTGCATCGCCGCAGCATGCAAGTAATAAGTATCTTGGTGACGTTGCGGTCTCGGCGGAAACAGCGCTGCGCCAAGCTAAGGAAGCCGGGCATTCATTTGACCGCGAGGTGGACGAGCTTGTGCTTCACGGCGTGCTCCACCTGTGTGGTTATGATCATGAGACCGACAGCGGCCAGATGAACCGCTTGGAGCTGAAACTTCGAAGGAAGCTGCTCGATCGATGATCCGTTATGCGTGAAACGTGACTCGTGATCCGTGATGCGTGATAATCACAGATTCACGGATCACGCATCACGAATCACTTCCTCTATGTCCACGGACCTGATATTGACCGGCGTAATCCTGGGAGTGCTGGTCTTCCTCTCAACAATCGAAAGTTCTTATGAGGCGCTAAATGAAGTCTCGCTAAAGCTGATGTCCACCGAACGAGAAGCCAGCCCGCGGCGAATGCATTTTTTTCGCGAGCTGATGGAACACCGGCGCCGGTTCGAGTTGATATTGATCCTCGGCACGCAGCTCTCGATAGCTGCCATCGCTATTCTACTTGCTGATGTCTTCATTGACCTCCAAATGCGGGCGCCTCTCATCGTAGCGTTTGTAGCAACGTTTCTGGCTGTCGTCCTGTTCCGCCAACTCGTGCCTCGCCTGCTCGCCCAGAATCATCCCGAAGACGTTCTCTGGGCACTGCTCCCGGCTTTTCAGCTCTTCTATCGTTTCTTCTCGGTATTCGTCGTTCCGGTCACGAAGCTGCTGAATCGAATGCGAAAAGCGGAGTCCGAACCGGCGATGCCCGAACAAGAGACTGAAGAAATACAAGCCTTCATAGACGTCGGCGAAGAGGCGGGAATTATCGAAGAATCCGAAGGCGAGCTGATTCAATCGATCATCGAGTTCAGCGATACCCGAGTCGAAGAGATTATGCGACCCAGACCACAGATTGTGGCGATCGAAGCCGGCGCGACCATTGCGGATGTCAGGCGGTTAATCATCGTGTCAAAACATTCGCGCATCCCCGTTTATCGAGAGCAGATCGACACCATCGACGGCATAGTGTACGTCCGGGACTTGCTAGCGTTTTGCGAAAAGGAAAAAATGTCGCTGCCGATTACAACCTGTATGCGCCCCGCTTATTTCGTCCCCGAGAGCAAATCAGTCCGGGAGCTGCTCGAAGATATGCAGAGAGCGAGGGTGCAGATCGCTATAGTGATCGACGAATACGGTGGCACAGCGGGGCTGGTGACTGTCGAAGACATAGTCGAAGAGATCCTCGGCGAAATCGAAGACGAGGACGAAGCGAAACCCGCCGATGAAGTCATTCGCTCAGAAGATGGGTCATACTTATTGGATGGCCGCGCCGAAATCAGAAGGGTTGAGATTCTTTTTGACAAGGAGATAGAGGCAGACGACTTCACTACAGTTGCGGGATTGATCATCAACGAGCTGGGTCGGGTGCCCGCCGCCGGCGAGACGCTCTATTTCAAAGGATTGCGATTCGAAGTCGTTGACGCGGAAGGCAAACGTGTGAACCGAGTGAGAGTGAGAAGTATCGAAGAGTCCCCTCCAACGACAGCCCAGCCGCAAGTCACCAGCAGCTGACGAGCGAGAAGAACCAGAGTTATCGGCTCGTCTCTCTATTCTTGCATCCGTCATATCTTTGAAGTACCATTTGGCTGGACTTCTTGAACTGCTCTTTCAAAACCAACAAGGAGGGAAAAGTCACATGAGTTTTTTCGACACCGAAGCGCTCAAGCAGCAACTTATGGCTAACGACTCGCAATTCGCGGAGCTGGCGCAGACTCACGGCGAGTACGAGAAAAGACTGAGCGAGCTGGCCGCTCTGCATTATCCGAGCGCTGAGGAGCAGATGGAGGAAGCGACCCTGAAGAAGAAAAAGCTATACTTGAAAGACCAGATGGAAGCGCTTTTGCGCCGTTACAAACAACAGCAGCAAGTGGCCGGTCATTAAGTTGCGACCGCAGCGGCCCACGCCGAAAATAAGATAGACGACCGTTGGTTACTCGCCAGCGCACAGTGTTCGCATATTCGAGGCGAGCCTGTACGTTTGGCACGGTAACCAATTTTTATTGATCGATGGCAAGAGAAGGCATACCGTTCATCATACTCTTTTTGGTTCCTGGACTGGTTTTCGCAGCCCTGGGTTGGTTGATTGCAGCTGCGCTTTGCTTGATCCTGGCAGCTTTCATGGCGTTCTTCTTCCGCGACCCCGAGCGCCAATGCCCGGTCGATGACCGGCTCGTCGTCTCACCCGCCGATGGTCGAGTTGTCGCCGCAACTCCGCTTGATGGACGATCGGAGAAATCGCCAACTCAGATCTCGATCTTTCTATCTCCGCTCGATGTGCACATTAACCGTTCGCCAATCGCGGGAGAGATCGTCGACGTCGCTTACAAACCCGGCGCGTTTCACATTGCGTCGCGAGACATCGCGTCGGTCGAAAACGAGCAGAACGTCGTCACCATTCGCGGCGAAAAGTTCACGGTCGTGGTGCGCCAGATTGCCGGCGTGATTGCGAGGCGCATAGTGCTGTGGAAAAAGAAAGGCGATCGGGTCGCGTTGGGTGAACGCATCGGGTTGATGAAATTCAGCTCGCGTATGGATGTGATTTTGCCCGCTGAAGTTGAGGTGCTGGTAAGCAAAGGCGACAGAGTCATCGGCGGAGTTAGCGTGCTTGGTCGCTTGAAGTGAGTGCCGCTACAGTCGTCGAAACCTCTGCGCGATCTAGTTTTCTCTGCGGAGCTTCATCATCTATCCTGGCGAACTAAGGAATCCCGAGCGCCGCTTTCAGGCAGTCATCAATTTGAGATAGCATCGACGCGGTCAAGCTTCCCAATACCCTTAGAATTAATGCGCGGTCATAAGTTATCAGGTTCTCACATTGAATGATTGAATCAAGCCGCAATCCCGACTGGCGTCCTTCTCCGGTGCTGATGTCGATCAACAATTGAGTGTTGGCCCCGACTCGCCGATGCCTGCTGCTAGTGATTAGAGCGATAATGGTATCGTCGAGTCGCTGATTCCACACGTCCGCTTGAACAACAAGCGCCGGACGAACCTTGCTTCCGGTTTGGTCGCTATACGGGAAGTCTACGAGAACGATATCGCCGCGATTGACATTCATTGTTATCGGCGGGGATCCAGATCGTTGTAAACGTCCATCTCCGGGTCGTCCCATCCTGCACGCAGCCCCGCACGCAACATCAATGCGCGTTTCTCATCAGCCGTGAGAGTTGAATGTTCATAGAACAACTCTCGTGCTTGATCATAAAGTTCAGCGGGCAGGAGGACGTACTCAGTTTTCGTCTCCGGATCGGTGAGACGGATCGGCTGATCTTCTGAAGTTCGAACGGCTTCTTGAATGTCTTTTGGTAGAGTAATCATTCACTGCTTCCTATGCCGCGATTATTTCAGAGGAAAGGTATCGTGGCAACCCGGTAGATGTCGTCTCGGTTAGAGGCCACTCGCGGCAAGCTGCGCATCAAGCTGCGCATGAGGATCCGTTAATCTCTATTTGACCTGGGGAATCCGTTTCGCGTAGTATCGGTCTGACGATGCCAATTACGGCTCGTTGCTTTGTTGTAGACGGATGTCTCAGCAAAGGTGGTTAAGAACACTCTTACCAAGGAGAATGCCATGAAGAAATCTGCTAGCTTGACTTTTCCTGTTGTCTCCTTCCGACATTTGGAGACGCCGTTTCACAATCAAGGCTGTCGAGACTATTTCGCCGTAGTCGACACTAGTCAGCTCCCCGACCTCTCAGATTGGCGAAGGATCAACGTCCGCGACCCGAAGCTCAAGGGTGCGGTACCGAATGCGATTCGCGAGAGCTTGGGAAGCAAACCCGACATGTTTGTGTTCATGAATCGGGGCCTAGTTCTCGCGGTTGACAAGGTTTCGTTTGACAACAAAGCCTCAACCGTCACGATGAAGCTTACTAACCCGGCGATCCACGGGCTTCTCGATGGTGGTCACACGTACAACATTGTGATGGAGGAGACGCCAAGTTTGCCGCAAAAGCAATATCTGCGCGTCGAGTTCCTCGAAGGAATCGACCACGAAGGGATCATAGATGTGGTTGACGCGCGGAACACCTCCAATCAGGTGAAGGACGAAAGTCTCATGAACTTGAGCGGCGAATTCAATGCCCTCAAGGCCGCTTTGAAGGGAGCGACTTACTTCAACCAGATTGCCTTCAGTGAGTACGAGACAGATGATGAGGGCAATCCAAAGCCTCTGGATGTGCGAGAAATAGTGGCGATTCTCACGGTCTTCGACCGTGACCATTTCGATGATTCCGTGCATCCAATCGACGCGTACCGCGTAAAGGCCCAGTGCCTGAAGCGTTTCAAGGAACATCAGGAGTCCTACAAGAAAATCTATCCGCTTGCTCAAGAGATGCTCGCACTGTTCGATCACGTACGTTATCAATTACCCGACCTCTATAACACCGTTCGGGGAGTAACCGGAGACGTCTCCGGCGGAAAGTTCGGGAAGTTAACTGGCGTATCAGTCTACAGCGGCAAGAGGTCGCAGTATCTCTACTACATCGGAAAGAACTCGAAATACGGAGTACCTGATGGGTTCACTTATCCGATTCTTGGAGCTTTTCGTGCTCTCCTTGCGGAGAAGAAGGGTAGATATGTCTGGGGACAAGGGCTGAAACCGGTCGATCTTTTAAGGGGCAGCTTGGGATCCAAGCTTGCGGATACGATAGGCAATTTCGCCTTGGAGGCAAAGAACCCTTCTAAGACCGGAAAGTCACCTCTGGTTTGGCAAGCATGCTACCAGTCAGCCGAGAACGCGTATATGAGAGCTCAGTTAGCTTGATTGGTCAGACTGCGGACAGCTAGAGAAACGAGTGCAGTAAGCTTTACACTACTGCACTCGTTTCATCGTTGCACTTGTCCCAAGCAGAGAGTCTCATCGCATCCCGCCAAAGATCCGTTGGTGCCCCGCGAGTATCCGTTGCTCGGCGTCGCGGTTCACTTCCATCGTTTCAACTCCGCGCTCGAAGGTCCCGCCAAGAATGATGCCGTCGCGGCGCGGGAACATATAAAGTCCCCCACCCACGACTGCGTAATCAACTTCAGGTTGAGGAATCAACACGTGAAGCTGGCCTTTGATTGGCATCAACTCACGGTCCGCAAATAGCTCGCGTGCGCCGAGACCAGTGCAGTTGACGATGATCGACTCGGACAGATTCGAGAGTTGACTCGGTGTTGAAAACATCACGCGGCGAATCCGTCCGCCTGCGATGTAGAAATCCCGAAGCAGCGTGTTCAGGTAGATCGACGGCTCGATGAACATCATGCTGTCGACCCTGACAAACTCCGCGGGAAACGGGTGCTCAGAGCGCTTCAGCTTTCGAGTATTTGCGAACAGATCTCGCAGCATCTCGTGGTCCCAGCTATCAGGATAGTCGTCGTCACTCAAAAAGTATTGCTCTCGCCAGCGGACCGCATATTCGTCGCCGACTAGCAATTGGAACGACCGATGCGAAAAATGCGCCGCTCGGTCAAACTGCGAGTCCCAAGCCGGTGTTCGATGGTCTACATCGATGACCGATGTCGGAGACCAACTCGCGCCGGCGATGTTCGAAGTCGTCTCGGGTGGCATGTCTTTGGAGTAGATTGTGACTTCGAACCCACGCCGTTGAAGAATTCGCGCAGTAGCAAGACCAATCACTCCGCAACCAATCACCGCCGCCGAACCAGTTCGCCCGGATTCAGCGATCAAGTCCGCAGCGAGCCGCGCCGTGCCCCACGAGAGCGTCACCCCAGCGCCGCCGTGCCCGTAGTTATGAACCAACAGCTTGTCGCCAAGCGATTCAGCTCGTACTACGAAACCTGAAGGTCGAAACGGGCGAAGGCCGACAACCGTCCTGATCACTCGTTCTGGAGCGACGTTGACTGGTGTGAAGTGACGGATAGCCTTCCGTGACTGCGCTGGCGGATCGATGACATAAGGTTTCACTCGCCGCGCGCATGCCGAATCGAGCGCGACTCCGCCGGCGAGCAAACCGATCGCTCGAAGCGCTTCTCTGCGATTGAGTCGCCCAGCGTTCATCAGATCTCCCTGAGGATTCGCGCGGCCCACAGCGCCAAAGTTTAAGATACCTTGAACAGACTCCTAAAGTTGTCGGAAGTAGCGCGAGCAAATTCACCGACGTCGAGGGCACGAAGCTCCGCAATTGCTCGGGCGGTCTCAACTACAAAAGCCGGCTCATTCCTCCGCCCGCGATAAGGAACGGGCGCCAGAAACGGCGAGTCCGTTTCGATCAGAATCCTGTTGAGCGGAAGAGCAGCGGCTGTCTCACGTAGCTCGCCAGCGTTCTTGAAAGTCACCACGCCTGAAAACGAAATGTAAAAGCCAAGTTTCATTGCCGCTTCAGCCAACGATCGCGTTCCGGTGAAGCAATGAATCACCCCACCAAGTCCCGCGTCCTTCCATTCCTCATTAAAGATCGCGAGCGTATCAGTTTCGGCTTCACGAGTGTGAATCACAACTGGAAGCCCGTGCTCGCGAGCCATTCGGAGTTGCTTCCGGAACGTCTCGCGCTGCACATCACGAGGCGAATTGTCGTAGTGATAATCCAAACCGATCTCGCCCCACGCGATCACCTTCGGATGTTGCGATAAGTCTTCGAGCTTCGCGCAAAGCTCATCATCAAGCAAACGGGCCTCATGCGGGTGGACCCCGACCGTGGTGTAGATGAACGGATATGCCTGGGCCAGTCGGAAGGCGGCGGCGTGAGAATCCGCAGCAACCTCGCCGTCGCCGACGCATACTATTATCTCGACTCCGGCATCGAGCGCGCGCTGGATCACCGCTTCGCGATCCGCATCGAAGTCGCTTCCCTCGATGTGCGCGTGTGAATCGATGTACATGGGACGCTTGAATTATAGGCGGTTTCCGGCTAATTGCCAGAAGCCGTTCTGTTGGCAATTCGTTTTCGTGTATCATCGGAAATTCGAACGCTCGGATGCAGTAAGGTCCGTGCGGCATTAACCACGACGACACGTTCACTTTGGCCCGTCAATGAATAAGACACGCCGAATTTCGTTGGTGCTGGTATGCGTCGTTGCCATAGCTATTCTCGGTCTCTTTGTCATTCGCAATCTCATCGATTTTCCGGTTTACTATGCGGCGGGCCGTTCGCTCATTCAGGGACGAACCGATTTGTACTCGCCGGACTTCGCCGTCGGTCGAGTGATGGATTATCGGTACCCTCCCTTCTTCCTCATCGCACTCTTCCCATTCTGGCTGATCCCATATCGAGTCGCAGCATATATCTGGTATCTGCTTTCTGTTTTGGAGATCGCCGGGTGCGCGCTGATCATCACTAAGGTGTTTCCCAAGCTTCGCGAGCGAAAAAAAATGTGGCTTCCCGTAGCGCTTGCGGTCGCACAGTATTTCGTGATGGTCTTGCACTACGGCAACGCGCATTTACTCGCGGTGTTCCTGCTATTCGGTTCGCTCTACCTCGTTCTTCAACGGAAAACCTTGTGGGCCGCGCTGTTGATGGCGTTGGCCATCACAATCAAGCTGACGCCTATCTTGCTGCTGCCTTACTTTGCATTGAAAAAGCGGTGGAACTTTCTGATCGGAGTTGTCGCCTTTTTGATCGTCATCAACCTTGCACCGTCTGCGCACTTCGGCTTTCGCCGGAACGCGGAGCTGTTGGCAACGTGGTATCGTCACGTCGTAAGCAGCCAGGAATTCCACGAGGACAATGGTCCTATAAACCTCTCGTTAAAGGGACAGCTTCGGCGCTATCTGACCGATGTCGATTATTCGCAAAGAGTCGACGGAGATGTCGATTATGCCGCTGTCAATCTTGGGTCAGTCTCCCGCGAACATGCGGTCGAGCTATGGGCGGTGATCGCCGGGATCCTATTTTCGGGAGTAATGTTCTTGATATGGTGGGCCCGACAGGGTTTCGGCAGGGGGGCCAATTCTTTGGAATTGGCGCTGATGATCTGTTTGATCTTGATGATAGGTCCACTTACGTCAAAGATTTACTTCATTGCACTGTTGTGGCCTGTGGCATCCCTTGTGAGCTTAGCTGCCGACACAACTACTCGCATGGGCAAAGTCGTATTCGTCGTGCTGGCTTTGCTGGCGGCCACTAATTTTGTTTTGCCCTTGCTGCCCGGACGGTCGACGCAGAGGCTTCTGCTTGTTGTCGGAGTTGATTTTTATCTGAACTGCCTCCTGATGGCGACGCTGATATACTCTCTAGTGTGGTTCGGCCGGGGGCTTCAAGCGACAATCGACGCGCTGCAAACGCTAGCCCGGTCAGAAGCCAGAACGCCATAACGACTTCGCCGTCGCCAAAATTAAAGTGCACAAGCGAGCTGACGTTGAACGCTGTAACGGTACCCAGTCCTGACAGGGCGATCCCACGCAACTGCCATCGAGTATGCGGCTTAACCTTCGTTATGAGGCGCCAGAGCTTAACGGCGAATATGGTCATGAACGAGTAATAAAAAATCAACGCGAGTAATCCCCACCACACTGCTACTTGGACCGGAGTCGAGTGAAAGTGACCCGGCGGAAGCTTGCCGCCCTCATAAAGCCCGAGGCTCTGTTTCAGCTTGGCCTCGCTGCCCTTGCCAATTCCCAATAGTGGGTTGTCCTTTATCATCCCTAGAGCTTCACGCCAGACCTCAAGCCTATACGCCGTGCTCCCTTCCTCAGGATCTAAAACTGATATCCCGCGCGAACGCTCGATGGCGAGAACCGCCAATGGAAGAACAATCACTATCGCGGCAATCGATGCTAACACAACGCGGCGGCTGCGGCTCGCCAGAGCCATGACTGCAACGCTGACCGCCAGGCCTGCAAGCGGCGCGCGTGTTGAAGTAAGTATCAAGGTCAGGCCAAGAAGCGCGATCGCAGCACCGAGAAACCACGCGGTCCGAGACGTCTTGTTGGGGACCGCGATCAACATCCCAACCGCAACCGCGGCGATGAGCGCCAGCACTTCTGCATAGGTTTCGTAGTGACTATAGAATCCCATAACGCGAAAGTTTCTGCCCGGCGAGGTGGTTATTCCCAGTCGCTCGAACCCCGTGCCGCTCGCTTCCCTTAATGCGTTTCGCGGGATTGAGGTTTCCGTAACGGCTTCCTTTCGCTGTAGCTTGATGCGCAAACGTCCGCGGTGTGAGTCGATGATCCTAACAAGATCCTCCCGAGAGTTGATCGGTTGGTCGTCGGCCTCGATTATGACGTCGCCGACCGCGATCGCCTCATTCGCAAACGGGCTCTCAGGTTTCACGCTATCGATTTGAAGCCCCCGTCCACGGGCTAGTTTCATCCCGCTGTAGCCTACGTTCACCAGGCAAGAAACTATCATCGTCAGAACCAGGAATGCGGCGAACCGGACACTTCTGACTTTATTGCTCACAAAGTAAAACGCGAGAAAGAAGGCGGGGCTCTTCAAACCCTTTACGCTGACGAGGGGGTCGTAAGACAAAAAGGAGGAAACAACGCAACAAGCGAAGAACCCAAACAACGCGACGTCAACCGCCGTTCTCTTGAGCCCGAGCTTACGAGTAGCGGCGAGTTGAACACCCCACGCCACCAGTCCGATGAGATATGATCCCTGAGTTATCGCGATCGAATGAGGGGCGAACATCGCGTACATCACCAGCGAAATGGTGATTACCCATTCAGTGACGATGTAAACTCGCTGGCCCCTTGGAGGCGGATCGAACGTGAGATTGCTGGTGATGGCGTTCGCGACCCGCGCAACTAGTCCGCCCGCCGACTGGGCCACTTGCGGGTGGTTCTTCGAGAGCGCGTCGCTAAGCACCGAATTCTGCTCCAATGTTTTCTTGGAGATCATAGTTCCAGAGATGATGAATCAAGAAGCCGAGCCCCGTGAATCACTCGCACGACGCGAACGATTGTTCCCTCGACGCGGATTATGGTGCGGTACTTACCGTAGATAAGATGACGGTATCGAGTTCCCCAGATGCGATTTTCAGGTATCAGCGGACATCGTTCTGGAAATCGCCTTAAACTCTTGTGCTGTCTTTCAAGTTGATTTATGAACCTGTTGGCTTCGGTCACGCTGTCTCTATGAAGGTCCAGATCTCATCGATGTCGCTCTGGGCTCTGCGGCTAACTCTGACCTCGAATTTTGTGGGCATGCTTGAACTCCCGCAAGAATTGCCCCATTTCACATTCGCGCCCCGCTGCGATATCCTCTTCCCCAGCGGCCAAAAGTTTTGCCAAGTTGCTTGCTTTCAAGTGCTTCTCATATGTTCTAGCGTCAAGAAGGACGGCGTCCGCCTTGCCGTTCTTCGTGAGGATGACGGGCCGACCGGTTTTGTGGATATGGTCCAAAATCTTCTGTGTATTCCGCTTCAGATCAGTTAACGGGCGGATGTCTTCTGTCAAGCTTATCGCCATCGTCTCTGAAAACTCCTTTCACAACAACTGGCCAAATGTAGCACGTGATGAGCGAGCGGCTCAATCTTCATTGCGCAAATTCTTCCTGGCTCGCCGATCGCGACTTCACTTCCCGGCCTTTTCCTTTACATCCGCAGTCGCTTTGTACTTCTCTTTCTCCTTGTCCTTCTGAAGGTAAGGAATCCCCTTCTCCATCCACTCTGGCTCTGAAGCGCCCTTTAAGAAATGATCGAAGAACTGCTGCAGCCGCATCGTGTAGTCCTTCTGATTCTGCCGCCTGCGCAACCCGTGAGGCTCGCCGTTGTAAGTGAATAAGTACGCCTCCTTACCCAACCGCCGCAGCGCCAGATACATCTCGATGCCTTGATACCACGGCACCGCGTCATCGGCGTCGTTGTGGATCATCAACAGCGGAGTCTGGATCCGATCCGCCCTGAACACCGGTGAGTTTTCCAGATAGAGCATGGGCGTTTCCCAAAGGCTGCCGCCGATTCGGCTCTGAGTGTGCTCGTATTGAAACTGTCGCGGCAACCCCGATCCCCATCGAATCCCGCTGTAGGCGCTGGTCATGTTAGCAACCGGCGCTCCCGCAGAGGCCGCCTTGAACCGAGTGGTCTGCGTGATCATATAAGCGGTCTGATAACCGCCCCAACTGTGGCCTTGAATGCCAATTGCTTTCTCGTCGACGAAACCTTTGTCGACCACCGCTTGAATCGCGGGCAGCACGCACTTGAGCGCGCTCTGGCCGGGATGCCCGATCGTGTAGACGATGTCCGGCTCGAGCACCAGATATCCATTACTGGCGTAATAAGACGGATTGATGTTGTGGCTGGGCCGCGGATCGACGAACCGATGCACGTTCTCCGAGAGCGTCTCGTAGATGTAAACGATCATCGGATATTTCTTGCTCGCGTCAAAGTTCTCGGGCTTGATCAGCATCGCCGAGAGAGGAACGCCGTCCGTGTTCTTAAACCTGACAAGCTCCGAAGTCCCCCAGACCAACTGCGACTTCTGCGGATTGGCGTCGCTGACCTTCTTCATCTCTTTGAAGTCAGGCGAGGCGACAAGCAAGTCTGGGAACTCATAGAACGTCGAAGCGGTCAGCAAGTACACGTCGGCATCCTTGGCCTTGGCTGGCGGATTGAAGTACTTTGCCGACACCATCAACTTCTCAGGAGCACCGCCGATCCTGCCGCGGTAAAATCCCGAGTCTCGAGTCAACTCGTTCTCGGCTCTCAGCAACAGCGGCCTCGTCGGATCGATGCCTTTCTCCTGCAAGTCGAGTTTCACATAGCGAAACTGAACCTTCTCTTTTCGGCCAACGCCGTCGGTAAGATTCTTTGCGTTAGAACCATCCGGCGCCACTTGCCAAATGTCGTACTTGTCATAAAGCAGAACGTACTTATCATCGGCCGTCCAACCGGCGTTGCCGTAAGATGACGGCGTGCTCGGTGAATCGTGATCTTCGCGCCAAAAGTTCACGCCCAGGTTGCGAGTCAGATTCACGATCTTCCCGTCAGGAATCGAGAGCGTGTTCCAGTCCTTTCCGTCGTAGAAGAGCGCAGACTTTCCGCCGGGCGACCAGTTGAATCCCCAATGATGTTTCTTCATTGCCGCCTTGCGACTGCCGTCCGCGGTGTTGACGATGGACACGTCGGCCGAGTTCGCGTCGTCGTCGTAACCAACCAACGTGCGATACGGTCGATCATCAAGGCCCAACGCCCACCGGCCATCGCTTGCGGGATTGACCGCTTGAAGCGATTCATCTCCCAACTGGACGTACTTGCTATCTGTTATGTGAAACACAGCGCGACAGGAGCGGTTTCTATCTTGCTCGGCTCGGACCTTTTGCATCGGCTGTATGTAGTCGTCCTTCCAGCTCCACAAATCGACCGAGACTTTATCATCGGTTGAATCGGTCTCGCTTTCTTCTTTCTCCGGTTCGCCCGGCGGCGCGACGCCGAAGAAAACTTTGCTGCCGTCGAGCGAGAAGTTAATCGGACCCTTGTCGCTTATGACGTAAGCGGGCTTGAAGTTGGGGGTTGAGGTCGAAACCAACTCGCTTGCAGTGGCCGCCTTGCGATCCCAACGGTAGAGCTTCATTCGAGGCTGAGTCGACGAAGCGTCGTCGCGGTCGCTCAAGAACACAAGTTGTGTCTGCTTCTCGTCCCAAGTGAGTTTGGCGTATTTGCCTTTGCCGCTGAGCAAGGCCAAGGGCGCGTCGGTTGAAGTCGTTGCAACCGAAAACGCGCCGTTGCTCTCTTCTTTCTTCGACGAAACCGTGAAAACCAAACTCGTCGCGTCTTTGCTTATTGTGTATTCGAGAGCGTCGGCAAACGTTCGCTCGCTGCCGTCGGCCATCTTTCTCAAAACCAGATCGCTGCCGAACTCTTTTTTATTCCCCGACGTGGACGCGCCCGCGCCGCCTGTCCTCGCTCCTCTTCTACCCTGTGGCTGATCGCTCTCGTCATTCTGCTTTTGTTCCTGCTTCGGCGCGTCTGCTTTATCTTCCGGTTTCTTCTCTTCCGCCTTGGGCTCCAGCCTGTAAGCGATGTAACCCGCACCGTCCTCCGGCACCTCAAATCCTCTCACGCGCTCGATGCGAGTTACTCGACCTGTAGACAAATCCATAATGCCCATAGCGTTCTTGGGCATCTCCTCGGGCTTCTTCTTGTCCTTGCGAGCTTTGAGCACATCGGCCTTGTTCGGCTCGATCGTGAAAATGGCAAAGCGGTTGTCGGCGGTGAACGACGGTCGAGTCAGGCGCGATTGCTGGTTGAAGAACGTCACCGCAGCAGTCGGATCGGAGAGGTCGGGCGGAAGCGTGGGCGGACGCCAGCCGCGACCGTAACGCCATTCCTTGCCTGTCGCCAGATTGCGAACGACGACTTCACCGTCGCCGTCCTGGGGCACGAGCGCGTAGCCGACAAACTTGCCGTCGCGGGAGAGCGACTGACCTTGAATAGAGCGCCAACCGTCGTAGTCGTTGTGGGTCAGCGGGCGTCTGGTTGCGGTTTGCTGAGCAACCGCAGACGTTGAAATCAGAAGCGCGAGCACGAACAGCACTGTCAGCTGCTTCAAGATGGGTTTACGCATGATGAGGCTCCTTGTAGGTCAGACGCCAAAACCAAATCCACTGAGCCGTAGACAATAATGCAATAGTTGAGGGCGCGTCCAGGGTTGCGCCCATTACCACTGGTTGATAGCCTTCTCGATGAACGCTATGTACGCGGAAGGAGTTGTGATGAAGAACTCGCTTTTGATTTGGGGACTATTGGCGGCAACTTGTCTCGCATCGACGGACCTGACTTCTGACGTATGTGCGCAAGCAAAAGAAGCTAACAAGTCGATGCTTGTTTCAACCGCCTGGCTTGCCGAGCACCTCGTTGACCGCTCGCTGGTGGTCCTCCAAACGGGCAATCGCGCGAGTTACGGCGCCGGTCACATTCCAGGCGCGCGACTAATCGAGATGTCGATGATCTCGGCTTCCGGCCCGCTCACGCTCGAGCTGCCGCCAGTTGACAAGCTCAAATCGGCGTTCGAGGAGTTGGGAGTTTCGGACAACTCAAGGATCGTAATTTGTTTTTCCGGAAACTCGATCACGTCCGCCACGCGCACGTTCTTCACTCTCGACTATCTGGGCTTGAGCAAGCAAACCTCGCTTCTGGATGGCGGCTTGGAAGCGTGGAAGGCGGAAGGCCGATCCGTTACCACTGAAGCGACGGTGGTCGCGCGCGGAAATATCACGCAGCATCCTCGCCAAGAACTCGTCGTCGATGCCGCGTGGGTGTCTGCGAACCTGAAGAGCCCGAAGATTGCCATCGTCGATGCGAGAGACCCGCAGTTCTACACCGGCGCGAACGCGGGGCGTATGCCTCGCGCAGGGCACATTCCGACTGCGGTGAATATTACTTTCAGTCGCCTTGCCAATGCGGCGAACAAGTTCCAAGACTCGGCGGCGCTTGCGAAGATATTCAACGATGCGGGTGTCGCGCAGGGGAAACAGGTTGTGAGCTATTGTCACATTGGGCTGCAGGCGAGCCTGGTCTATTTCGTGGCGAAGTATCTCGGTTACGATGCTCGCTTGTACGACGGCTCCTTTGAAGATTGGAGCAAGCGGACCGAGCTGCCGGTCGTCGGACCCGAGCCCAAGACTAATCAATGAACGACTCGTTGACCCGGTCGTGAGAAGCTCACCTGCGCGGTGAAAGTTGAAGAGGCATCTCGGGATTCAGCCGGCATGGGTCCTGCGCCGGCTGAGTTCGCTATCTTGCTTCCTTCGCCGAGGCTGACAGCGTGCGCTCGTCGACACGCGCAAGTCCGCAGTCAAGCTCCCTGATCCGAGCCATCAGTATTTCTACCTCGCTTCTCAACAAAGTCACTTCTGGATCGCGCGCGGTTGGCGCGGCGGACGACCGCGACATCAGTGCTTGCTGCTCGAGAGCCCTTACGCTCGACTCGATTGTGTTCAACCGCGTTTCCAGCATGCTTATTCGACGGTCCAGATAGACCGCGTCCTGAGTTTCACGGTGACCTTCGACTCCAGTTCCCAGGGCCGCGCAAAGAATTAACGCCGAAACCGGGATAGCTAGTTTTCTCATTGGAATCCCCTTTTTCAGTTCCGCAAGCGGTACCGAGCGTCGCCCCGACCGTGAAGGATTGAGGCGTCGGCTCGCTAACGCTCGCGGTACTTCCTTCTCACAAAGTATTACTCGCACGAGACCACGTGAGCCAGCCATTGGCAGATTGTAAGTTGCTCGCAAGCAGCGGTCTCAGAAGCGCATGTCGTATCAATCTCTTAGCTCGGAGCGTGGGCGTAAGAAGGCTAAGGTCACGTCAGGCAGTTAGAAAGCCAGGTCGACGGACGAAATCAGATCCGCCCGGACAGGTTTAACGTGCTGTCCGTAACCAGTTGACGTTCAAGGGCAAGTGCAGTTGTTGCCTGCCATCTGACTGTCACTAATACTACAGGTTTGCGTCGAGCCCTTTTGCACGTAAGCGGTGCCCGTTCCCTGGCTTCCCTTAACCGAGATGTGTACGGTGCGAGTGTTTTTGGTCTGATTGATTGTAACATCGCAACCGTTCGCTGTTAGGGCGCCTCTGCCGCTCGCAACCAGCGCGCCGTTGCAACAGAATCGAAACGCCCCTGTGATCGCGTTAAACAGCACCACGTTGCCGAACATCGAGTCATCCTGCAAACAAGCTGAGTACACATTCACTGTGAATGAGGTGGTTGCGGTGTTGTTCGAGGTGTCAGTAGCCGTGCATGTGACCGTAGTTGTGCCAACCGGGAAGGACGATCCCGAAGGAGGATTGCATGCGACTGTCACCGGGCACTGATCGGACGCGGCCGGGTTGAGATAGCTCACCTTGGCGCTTGTGGCGTATGGACACTGAAACGGCGCTGCAACATTGATCGTCGGCGGGGGTTCGTTTGGAAACGTCGGTGGCTGCGAGGTCGTACAGGTAGCGCCGCCGGTTTGAGTAACGATCACTAGCTGATCCTGCCGCGCGTACCCCAATAAGCTGCCGTCTGGCGAATAAGCAATTGAAGACACATAAGACGTCGGGTTGTTAGGGTCCTGTGTGAAGTAGCTGACCATCACGCCGTCCGAGATTCGCCAGACTCGCGCGGCGCCGTCGTAAACTCTGTCGCTGGATCCGGCTGCGATGAACTGCTGATCCGCAGAGAAGTCGATCGCCAGAATGCTGTTGTTGTTCCCGTCAATAGTCCCCACCAACGCTCCGTCGGAGAGACGCCACATCTTTATCGAGCAATCGGTGCATTGCCCATATTGATCCATCGCGTTGCTTCCCGCCGCGAGTATCTCACCGTCAGGTGAGAAATCAAGCGAGAGCGTGGACGCGGCACCGGCCGGAGTTCCGACCAATGCTCCGTCGGAGACTCGATACATCAAAACTCCGCCCTGACCTCCGACCGCCAACAATTGGCCGTCCGGTGAAAAGCGGACTGCGAAAACACGCGATCTGCGTCCGACGGCGCCGTTAAGGGTTTGAAGCAAGGTCATATCCGGCACGTGCCACAGCCTGGCTGTGCCGTCTCTCCCTCCAGAAGCCAACAGCCTTGAGTCGGGAGAGAAAGCAACCGAGGTGGTCCCGTTTTGGTGAGCTGTGATTCGTCCTGCTATCAACGCGCCATCGGCGACGCGAAACAGATCGAGATTCTCGGTGTAGAGTTGTAAACCGATGGCCGCGTATTGGCCGTCAGGCGAAAGCGCAACCGAGTTCACACCGCCGCCGTTGTAGGGCAGAGCGAAAGTGCGGATCAACCCGCCGTCGGACGCGCGTCTTAACTGAGTGTTGGCGAGCAGCAACTGACCGTCGTGCGAAAAAGTTATCGCGTTGCCGGCGGTCGCTTGCCAAACGATGTCGGGAGTTGTTTGTGCTCTTGCAGAAGCGGCCAGAGCCACGAGCGATAACAGCGACGAAAATACCGCGTACGACAGTGGGCTCGTCTTATTGAGTCTCACGATTGCCGCCTCCGTGATGCGCCCACTACGCAATCCATGTGAGGTTTAGCGCAGGATCTGTGGTACTCTGCGCGCAGAACAGCGGCGCGATGATTCCAAACGATACTTTGGAGGGAAGCGATCCCTCACACTGCGTTCGAAATCTTGGCAATCGCAGTGCCAGTGCCGATTTTGATTAATGATGGGCGATAGCTTCGAGCCGATTGATCCACTCTTGTCAATCTGCTCGCTGGCGCGTGTCGTGTATTAGGACAAGCACATCGATCCGGTTTCGTGCATTTGGAGGGAAGGAAGCACGAATCAAGACAGAAGCGGCATGACTGATCAAGGCCTTCCTGCCCGGTGCATTGCAATCATGCAAAGTTCAATGACCTGCAGCCTTTGAGGCAAGGAGGTTCGCCAACGTCGCGTAATTGTAATTCCTCGCCAGGTCCACAGCCGTAAGACCTTCCTTGTTCTTCGCTTTCAAATCCGCACCCGCGGCGATGAGCTTCTCAACAACTGCCGTGTCGCCGAAGTCGATTGAGGCAGCGTACAATAGCGGCGTCATACCGAACTTATCTACGTGGTTCACTTTTGCGCCGCGCGCAAGAAGCGCTTGAACAACTCTCGCTTGATTGGCGATCGTCGCCCAGCCCAGCATGGAGATTTGATCGTTGTCCACCTCGTTTGGATCCGCGCCTTTGCTAATCAAATAGTCAATCAAAGCGGGATCGCCGAGTGAGATCGTGTAATTCAGTGGGCTTATCGAAAACTGCCCCAGAAGCGTCATTCGTTGGTCGACCTTCGCGCCCGCATCCAGGAGCGCACTGACAGTTTGCACATCGCCCGCGGCAGCGGCGAAGAAGAGGGCTGACGCATCATTACGCACCTCGACGCTTTTGTCGGGAATCACCTTGGCTCCCTTTTTCAGGAGCAAGCGAACGACTTCGACGTTTCCTCGATACCGAGCCGCAACCATCAATGGAGTTACGCCGGCTGCGGAGCGAGCGTTAACGTCGGCGCCGCGATCGATCAAGACCTTAACTTTCTCGAGGTCGCGCGCAGCCAGCATCAACGCGCTGGTTCCCTGGGCCGTCTTGGCGTTTGCGTTCATACCGGCGTCGAGAAGTTTCCGAAGATCTGCTGTGCTTCCGTTGAGCGCGACGTGAATCCATTCCTCTTGCTCAGTCGGAGCAATGTCAGCCAGCGCCGGTTGTTTCGCGCTGTCGGTCTGCGAAGGAACCGCTTCAAGGAGCGCGCTTGCGGCCCAACTGGTTGGTCCGGGCGTTGACCAGCGGCCGATAGTCCATTTGCTCGTAGGTGTGCCGGGCTATCGGATCGATCACCAGCAACGGGCTGTCGAGCCACTGGCCGCACTGCG
>Ga0137380_10000125_pt1 | contig 46425 bp, 37 predicted proteins | sample SagtaG_17_FD_104809 | JGI IMG/M metagenome (GOLD analysis project Ga0137380, IMG submission 104809) | Vadose zone soil microbial communities from Sagehorn Ranch, Mendocino, California, USA - Sage2_L_100_16 metaG | ecosystem: Environmental > Terrestrial > Soil > Vadose zone | place: USA...
ATCGGGGTGAACGAGCTGGGCGCCCGGCTCCCTTCGGCGCTGTTCGCCCTCGTCGGGATCGTCCTGACCGTCTGGTTCGCCCGGCGCCACTGGGGCCCGCGGACCGGCTGGCCGGCGGGGGCGATCCTCGCGCTCATGCCGCTGTACATCGTCTTCGCCCGCACGGTGATCTTCGACATGATGCTGACCGTCTGCATGACCGTGAGCGTCATGGCGGCGTTCGAGGCGATGGAGGGCTCGCGGGTGGCCGGTCCGATCGCCTTCGCGGCGGCGGGGCTCGGCACGATCACCAAGGGGCCCGTCGCCCTGGTCGTCCCTCTTCTCGTGGCCGCGACATGGGCCGTTCTCGAGAGACGTCCCGGCCTCCTGCGGCGGCTGCGCCCCGGGGCCGGCATGGCGATCTACGCCGCCATCGTGCTGCCGTGGCTCGTCCTGGTGTCGGCGCGCAACCCCGGCTTCCTCGAGTACGCCATCGTCGGCGAAAACCTGAAGCGGATCGCCACCGACACGTTCGAGACGTCGCGTCCGTTCTATTTCTATCCGACGGTCGTCCTTCCGGGGCTCTTCCCCTGGATCCTCTATGCCGGCGCCTTCGCCGCCAGGAGGGGTCTGCGCGGCCTCCGGGCCGGGCGGCCCGTCCCGGGCGCCGCTCCGCGCGATCCGCGCGCGCGCGCGGAGCGGTTCGCGGTCGTCTGGATCGGCGTCGTCTACCTCTTCTTCTCTCTGGTCATCTCCAAGAGGCCGTCGTACATGCTGCCCCTCGCCGTGCCGGTCGCTCTCCTCGCGGGCGGCCTGTGGGGCCGGCTCTTCGGTCGCGGCGGTGCTTGGGTCGGGGGCGCCCCGGGGGACCGTTCGACCGACGACGTCGAGAGACCCGAGGCGCGGCGCGACCTGGCGCTCGGATCGGTCGCCGTCGCCGTCTCATGCCTCCTCCTCGCGGCGGCTCTGGCGCTCGCCGGGCCCGCCGGCCTGGCGCGCGGCATCGAAGAGGGGAAGTACGATCCCCTGCTGACGCGGGACCTCCTCTTCGGCCTGACCGCCGCGGGCCTCGTGGCCGTCGCCTCCCTCGCTCTCATCGCCAGGCGGACGCGCCGCCCCGGGCTCATCCTCGTCTCGGCCGCCCTGACGATCGCCGTCATGGTGCCGATGGCGCGGGCGGTGATGGGGTACGTCGGCGCCGCCCGATCCTCGAGGACGGTGAGCCGGTTCCTGGCTGCCCGCCTCGGCCCCGACGACCGCGTGATCTGCTTCGAGGAGTACCGGCCGGGGCTCAATTTCTATCTGAAACGGCCGATCTACCTCGTGAGCGGCCCGGGCCGGACCTTCACGAGCAACTACATCAAGATGCACATCGAGGAGTACCGCAACGATCCGACCTTCCGGATGATCCCCAAGGACAGGTTGACCGAGGCTCTCCTTCAGGACGGCACCACCTTCATCGTCGCCCCGGTGCGTTCGTACGACGCCCTGCGCGCCGCGGCCGGCGTCCCCCTGCGGACGATCTACGAGGATGGAGTCGGGGCGATCTTCGTGCGGTCCGCGGCGGACCGCTGAGGCGGGGCGGCGCCTGCGCGCCTCGGGCTTAGGCTCGCTCGCGCGGGATCTGGATCGACGTTCCCATCCGCATGGCGCGGCTCGATGCGCCCGCGGCGCGCAGGCGCCGCCCCGCCTCATCTCGGGATCTCTCCGCTCCCGGCGCCGGGTCACGACGTCCGAGTATTCTCCCAGCGGATGGGAAATACCTCGGCCCCTTCGTGGGCAACCCGCGTGCTATCCTTCCGGCATGTGCGGCATCGTGGGTATCGCGGACTTCCGCGGAGGCGGCCGCTCCGATCCGGGGCTCGTCGCCAGCATGACCGCGACCCTGGCGCACCGGGGCCCGGACGGATCCTGCGTCGTGGAGGTCGGGTCGGAGGAGGCCGCGCGCCTGACCTTCGGCTTCCGGCGCCTGTCGATCGTCGACCTGGGGGCGGGCGCGCGCGCCTACGCCGACGAGTCGGGGCGCCTGCGCGCCATCTGCAACGGCGAGATCTACAACGAGCCCGAGCTGAGGCGCGAGCTTGCGGCGCGCGGTCACCGCTTCGAGACGCACTGCGACACCGAGGTGATCCCGCATCTCTACGAGGAGCACGGACTCGACTTCGTCGCGCGCCTCAACGGCATGTTCGCGTTCGCGATCTTCGACGGGCGCGACAACCGCCTCGTCCTGGGGCGCGACCGGGCCGGCGAGAAGCCGCTCTATTACCTCGAGCGCGACGGCGAGCTGATGTTCGCCTCCGAGATCAAGGCGCTCCTCGCTCATCCGCGGGTCGGCCGTGAGGTCGACCCGCGCGCCCTGAACCGCTACCTTCTCTACGGCTACTTCCCCGCGCCGCACACCCCCTTCCGCGGCGTGCGCAAGCTCCCGGCCGGCCACCTGCTGATCGCCGAGCGTGGGCGAATCCGTCTCGAGCGGTACTGGGACATCCGGCGCTTCGCCGCGGGCCGCGACGATGGGCCGGCGGTCGAGGAGGCGGCGGGCGAGGTGCGGCGGCTCCTGACGGAGGGCGTGCGCCTGCGGCTGCGCGCCGACGTCCCGGTCGGCATCCTGTTCAGCGGCGGGGTCGACTCGAGCGCCATCGCCGCCCTGGCGATGGACGCGGCCGGCGGGCCGGTGCAGACCTTCACGGTCGGCTTCCGCGACCCCGACTTCGACGAGGCCGGCTACGCGCGCCGGGCAGCGGCGCGTCTCGGGACCGATCACCACGAGACGACGGTCGGCGAGCCGGAGATGCTGGAGGCGCTGCTTGCCGTGGCGCGCGTCCTGGACGAGCCGCTGGCCGACGCGTCGCTCGTCCCGACCTACCTCCTGTCGCTCTTCGCGCGGCGGAGCGTGAAGGTGGCCCTCGGCGGCGAGGGGGGCGACGAGCTGTTCGCCGGCTACCCGACCTACATCGGCGATCGCCTGGCGCACGGCTTCCACCGCCTGCCGCGGCCCGTGCGCCGTCTCCTGGCGTGGGGCGTGAACCGGATCCCGCCGGCCTTCAACAACGTCGGGACCGAATTCCTCTTGAAAAAGTTCGTGGCGGCGGCCGATCTCCCGCAGACGATCCGCCATCAGGTCTGGTTCGGCGCCTTCCCTCCCGACCGGCAGAGGGAGCTGCTGTCGGACGAGACGCTGTCGGCGCTCGCGCGCGAGCAGGACGCCGGCGATCCTCTCGACGACGCCCGGGCGATCGTCGAAGGCTGGCCACTGCGCCACCCTCTCGACGGCCTTCTGCTGACCGACTTCCTGATGTTTTTGCAGGATGACCTCCTGACCAAGGTCGACCGCGCGTCGATGGCGGCGTCGCTCGAGGTGCGCGCTCCGTTCCTGCACCACCCGCTGGTCGAGTACGTCACCGGCCTGCCGGCCTCGATGAAGCTCCGGCGTCTCACCTCGAAGTACATCTTGAAAAAGGCGCTTCGGGATCGGCTCGGCCCGGAAGTGGTGTCGCGCCGCAAGCGCGGCTTCAACATCCCGCTCGCCCGCTTCATGCACGGGGGCCTCGCACCGCTCCTGCGCGCGGCCCTTGAGCCCGGACGCGTCGCCCGAGCCGGCCTCCTGCGCCCCGCCGCGGTCAAAGCACTCCTCGAGGAGCACATGGCCCGGCGGCGGGACAACGGGCGCCTCCTCTGGAACCTGCTGATGCTCCAGCTCTGGCACGCGCGCCATTTCTCGGGGGGAGACCTCCTGGACGGCGCGCCGGGAGCGGCCGCGCGCCGCGGCGCCGCCTTGAGTTGACCCCACCCGTGTGCTAGATTGCCTCGCGTCCCGCACGACCCGGGAGCCGATCCATTGCGATCTCTCGAGCCTTTCCGCCGCGTCCTGATCGTCCTGGCCTTGGGGCTGGGGATGATCGCCGCGCCGGGCGCCCCCGTGCCGGAGGCCCGCGCGCAGGAGGCCGCTCCGCTCCGCTTCACGGTGCGGGCGATCGAGAACGAGGCGGGGATGCGCGTGATCCTGGAGTTCACGCGCAAGCCGGCCTACGAGGTCCGCGGCGACGCCAAGCGGATCTACGTCACCCTGAACGAGAGCGACGTCGAGGCGCCCTTCAAGAAGAAGGACTTCGGCAGCACGATCCTCGACCGGATGAAGTTCGCCGAGGGGATGCGCACCTCCGAGATCGTCCTGTTCACCGGCCACGATTTCGGCACCTTCGCGACCTTCGAGATGGGGGAGCCGTTCCGGATCGTCGTCGACCTGCACCGCAAGGAGGCGCCGTCGATGACGGTCAACGTCCCCGGGCCGGGGGCGCCATCTTCGACGCGCGGCGCGGCCGGCGCCCCGCCCGGCGGCGCGCCGGGGCCCGCCGCCGGAGGCGCTCCCGCCGGCCCCGCGGGCGGTCCCACGGCGTCCGGTGCTGTGGGCAAGGAAGGGACCGGGGGGCCGGCGGCGCCGCCCCCGCGGAGCGCCTCGCCGACGCCGCCCCGCTCCGCCTTCGTCGTCGTGATCGATCCCGGCCACGGTGGCGACGACACCGGCGCCCGGGGACCCTCCGGGCTCCTCGAGAAGGACGTCACCCTCGACATCGCGAGGCGGCTGAAGGCGCGCATCGTGGGCGATCTCGACGCCCAGGTCCTGCTGACGCGCGACGCCGACCACGCGATCGCGCTCGACGAGCGGACCGCCATCGCGAACCACAACCACGCCGATCTCTTCGTCTGCATCCACGCCAACGCCTCGCGCCGCACGAACGCGCGCGGCGCCGAGACCTACTTCCTCTCGTACCAGGCGACCGACGACGACTCGCGCGCCGTGGCGGCGATCGAAAACAACGCGCTCGGCCTCGAGGAGGGGGTGCAGGGAAGCGGTAATCTACAAATGGTCCTCTGGGACCTGGCCCAGTCGGCGTTCCTCAAGGAGTCGAGCGCGCTGGCGGAGATCGTCCAGGAGAACCTGAACGACGCGCTCGACATCAGGAACCGCGGGATCAAGCAGGCTCCCTTCCGGGTCCTGATGGGGGCGACGATGCCGGCCGTGCTGATCGAAGTCGCCTTCATCAGCAACCCCGACGAGGAGAAGCGCCTCAAGGACCCGGCGTTCAAGGACCGGCTGTCGGGCGCGATCTTCGACAGCGTCAAGCGTTTCGGCGACAAGTACGTCAAGGACCGGACGCGCTGAGGCGGGATCGATGAACAGGGAGCAGATCATCCTCGGCGCGGTGGGCGGGATCTGCGCCGGTCTCCTGATCGCCGCCCTCATGCTGCACGGGGGCGGACCGCCCGCGGGCGGGGAGGCCGCTCCGTCGCCGTCCGAGCCGGCCCCGGCCGAGGCGCCCGGAGCGCCCGCCGCGGGCGCCGCCACTCCGGAAGGGAGCGCCGCCGCGGCGGCGACTCCGGGCTCACCGACCGAGGCGACCGCCGTCCCCGCCGAGACCCCCGGCCCGGAGGCCTCACCGTCGTTCATCTCCGAGCAGAACCGCCGCGACGTGGTCCTCTTCTTCCAGGAGAGCGAGGGGGAGAACCTGAAGGCGGAGAAGCGCAAGATCTTCCAGACCACCTCGGTCGCCGACCAGGCGAAGCAGATCGTGGTCGAGCTGATCAACGGGCCGCGCGACCCGAAGCTCCTGCCGACCCTCCCTCCCGAGACCAACCTTCTGGGGCTCTACCTCGACCGCGCCGGCACCGCCTACGTCGACCTCAGCCCGGAAGTGGCGTCGCTCCACCCGGGCGGGACCTCCGAGGAGCTGGCGACGATCTTCTCGCTGGTCGACTCGCTGACCTACAACCTGCACGAGATCAAGCGGGTCCACATCCTGATCGGCGGCGAGGAGCGCGACACCCTCAAGGACCACCTCGACCTGCGGCGCGACTACCTTCCCGACCTCTCCATCGTCGACATGGACGGGAAGAGATGAGGCCCGGGGCCTCCGGCGGTCATGCGCCGGGGTCGCCGGGCCGTGAAGGGCCGGTCGGGGTCTTCGACTCGGGCATCGGCGGTCTGACCGTCTTCAAGGCGCTGCGCGAGGCGCTGCCGGCGGGCGAGCATCTGGTCTACCTGGGCGACACGGCCCGGGTGCCGTACGGCACGAAGTCGGACGAGACGGTGACGCGCTACGCGCTCGAAGGGGCCCGTTTCCTGGCCCGGCGCGGCCTCAAGGCCCTGGTGGTCGCCTGCAACACGATGTCGGCGGTCGCCCTGCCGGCCCTGCAGCGCGACCTGCCGTTCCCGGTGGTCGGCGTGATCGGCCCGGGGGCGGAGGCGGCCTGCCGGGCGACGCGAAGCGGCGTCATCGGCGTGATCGGGACGGCCGCCACCGTGAGGAGCGGCGCCTACGCGCGGGCCATCGCCACGCACCTCCCGGACGCCCGCGTGATCAGCCGCCCCTGCCCGCTTTTTGTCCCCCTGGCGGAGGAGGGATGGGTGGATAATGAGGTCGCCCGGGCGGCCGCCGCCCTCTACCTGGGCGATCTGCGGGAGAGCGGGCTCGACACGCTGGTCCTCGGGTGCACGCACTACCCCCTCCTCAAGCGCGTGATCGGAGACGTCATGGGGACGGGCGCGCGGCTGGTCGACTCGGCGGAGGCGACGGCGGCGGTGGCGCGAGGGCGCCTCGAGGAGAGGGGTCTCCTGGCGCCGGACGGGCCGGCCGCGGGCGAGGATCGATTCTTCGTGACCGACTCGTCGGAGCGCTTCCACGAGGTCGGGTCGCGCTTCCTGGGGCGGCGGCTGACGAGCCTGCAGCAGGTCGACATCGCGGAGTGAGCGTGCAGCGTCCGGACGGCAGGGGCGAGAAAGAGATGCGGCCGGTGGAGATCGTCACCGGCGTCAACATCTACGCCGAGGGGTCGGCCCTCATCAAGATCGGCAACACGCACGTGATCTGCACCGCCAGCCTCGAGGACCGGGTGCCGCCGTTCCTGCGCGACAGCGACCAGGGATGGATCACGAGCGAGTACGGCATGCTGCCGCGCGCCACGGACCAAAGGACGCAGCGCGAGGCGACGAAGGGGCGGGCGAGCGGCCGGACCCAGGAGATCCAGAGGCTCATCGGCCGCTCGCTGCGCGCGGTGAGCGACCTCAAGGCGCTCGGATCGAAGACGCTCTGGATCGACTGCGACGTTCTGCAGGCCGACGGCGGGACCCGCACCGCCGCGATCACGGGAGCGTTCGTCGCCCTGACGCTGGCGCTCGGCACGATGAAGAAGAGAAACATCCTGCCAAAGAGCCCGCTGCGCGGCATGGTGGCGGCCACCTCGGTCGGCGTGCTCGGCGGCGTCCCCTGCCTCGACCTGTCGTACGCCGAGGACTCGCAGGCCGACGTCGACATGAACGTCGTCCGCACCGACCGCGGGCACTACGTCGAGGTGCAGGGCACCGGGGAGAAGGCGCCGTTCAGCCGCGAGCAGATGCAGGCGATGCTCGACCTGGCGACGCACGGCACCAACCTGCTGTTCGAGCGCCAGAGAGAGGCGCTGCGCGAGGTCCTCCCCGCCCTCCTGCCGCGGCCGTGACCGCCAGGCGCCGCCCGCCCGCGAGCGTCCCTTCCCGCGCCGCGGCCCCGGGCGACGCCCTCCTGATCGCCACCTTCAACCCCGGCAAGATGCGCGAGCTCGTACGCCTCCTCGCGGGGATCGGCGCCGCCTGCATCACCCTCCACGACTGCGGCATCGAGGCTCCGTACGAGGAGACCGGGACGACCTACGAGGAGAACGCGCGCGGCAAGGCGCTGCACTACGCCCGCCTCGCCCGCCGCGCCGCCGTCGCCGACGACTCCGGCCTGGAGGTCGACGCCCTCGGGGGCGCGCCCGGGCCGCTCTCGGCGCGCTACGGCGGGCCCGGCGCCGACGACGCCGCGCGCCGCCGGCGGCTGCTGGATGCGCTGAAGGACGCCCCCGACGAGCGGCGAACGGCCCGCTACGTCGCCGTGGCGGCGATCGCCCGCCCGGACGGGGCGGTGCGCACCTTCCGCGGCGTCTGCGAGGGGAGGATCGCGCGGGCGCCACGGGGGACCGGCGGCTTCGGCTACGACCCTCTCTTCTACTATCCCCCGTACCGGGCGACCTTCGCCGAGATCCCGGACGGCCGGAAGGACGCCGTGTCGCACCGTGGCGCGGCCTTCCGGCGGCTTGTCGCGTTCCTGGAGACGGAGGAGGGGCGGTCGTTCCGTCCGGCCGGGGCGAGACTCTAGCGAATCGTGAACTCGGCGTCGCCGCTGACCGACGCCTTCGCGATCGTGTCGGTCACCGTGACGGTGACGCGGTAGGCTCCGGCGGGCCATTTCTCGAGCGGCACCGAGTAACCCTGGACCTGCGCGCCGCTCCCCTTGATCAGATAGGTCCCCATCTCGGTGTACGACCCGTCGGCGGCGCGCTCGCGGAAGGCGTAGGCGACGTCGAGCCTCGGCTTGCCGGAGGCCTGGTCGACCGCTGGGTTGTAGGCCTGGAAGTAGACGTTCAGCTCGTCGCTCTTCTTGAACGTGGCGTCGGGCTTCGGCACGACGCGGAATTTCCCCAGGCGAAACGGCTTGGCTCCTGAGGCCGCGAAGTCCAGAGGCTCCAGCGTCCCGGCAAGGGTGATCGACGAGAGGGTCAGGGTCGTCCCCGAGAGATCGGGGACGTCGACCTCCCTGCGATAGGACGCCACCCGCTTGCTGACCCGATCCTGCACGCCCAGGACGAGCTGGTACCTCCCGGGCTTGAACCCTCCCGTCGCCTGGAAGACCAGGAGGTCGCCGGGTCCGGCGTCGCTGTTCTCGCTGCTCTCCACGAAACCGTTGTCGCTCGCCAGGGGATAGCTGATCTCGGGATGCTCCTTGTTGATCAGCTTGCCGAAGACCCCGACGTCCGGCACCTCGCGGTCGCCCTTGGTCTGATATTGCACCGCGCTGCTCTTGATGCCGATCGTGAAGGTGGTGTAGGTCGTCCCGTCGTTCGCCTTGTAGAAGTCGAACCGCGACTCGGCCGGGATCGTGCCGTAGAACTCGCGCGCGGCGACCATCGTGCGGAACATCTCCTCCTCGGCCGGGGGCAGCTGCTGCAGCCGGCCGGCGATCAGCAGCGTATCGAGCACGCTCTGACTCACGGGGGCGCCGGCGTTCAGGAGCGCCGGATCGGCGCGTCCCTCCCTGAGGATCTGATCGTCGGCGGTCCGCTTGACGCGCTGGTACTTCAGCCCGCGGGCCACGTCGGAGTCGACCGTGGGAGACTCGCTGATCCGGAACTCGCCGCTGGTGTCGCGCGCGAAGCCGACGACCGTGTTCGTCGGCAGGTCGGCGAAGGGCGGCTTGCGGTAGACCCAGGTCACGATGCCGCGGTGCGTCTTCCCCACGGGGTCGCTGTTGATCTCGTCCGGCGGCCCGACCAGGATGTAGATCTTCCCCATGTCGGTCTTCCATCCCGGCTTCGAGGTGTCGCTGAACAGGCGCGTCGCCTCGTACACCCTCTGCTCGAAGCGGACACGGAACTCGTTCTCCGGCGTCGCGGGCACGATGTCGCGCCGCTGCCAGAACCAGTCGATGAAGTTCTGCCGGTCGAGCTCCGTCTCGATCGCCTTGTAGGCCTTCACCTCCTGTTTGGTGATGATGTAACGGACCGGCCCCTGGTACCAGTCCTTCGTCGGCTTGTCGAAGTTGATGCCGCTCGACTCCGCCCCCGACGCCTGCGACGGCAGGAAGAAGACCACCAGGAGCGACAGGAACAGGAGGAGGGTCAGGAGGATCCCGAGGGTGAGCGCCCAGCGCGGGATCTCGAGCGGGTCGTGGACCTTTTGTCCCTGCGGGCGCGGTCCGCGGGGCGGGCGCAGCCGCAGCAGCCGGGCCACCGCCAGGGCGGTCGGCGACACCACCTCGCCCTCGGACCGGGGCGTGTCGGGCGTGTCGGGCGCGTTCCTACGCTCTTCCGATGACATCGGGCTTCGAACGCGGATATTATAGCACCCGCATGGAGCGAACGCCGGGCCGCAAGGCCTTCCGGGAGAGGGGGTCGAGGGATCGAGTCCCGGGCGATCGGCCCGGCGGCGATCGATCGACCGGCGGCCGGCCGGCCGGTGGTCGAACAGCCGGTTCTCCGCAGGCGGGCGCGCGGCGGGCGTTGGATGTCCGCCTCAGGCTGAAGGCGCTCATCCAGCAGAAGTGCGTGCTGCACGGCGACTTCGCCCTCGCCTCCGGCCAGCGCTCCACGGTCTACTTCGACTGCAAGCGCGCCACGCTCGACCCGGAGGGGATCCACCTGATCGCCACCCTCCTCCTCGATCTGATCGCCGACCTGGAGCGCCGGGACGGCCGCCCGATCGACGCCATCGGCGGCCCGACGATCGGCGCCGACCCGATCGTCGGCCACGTCGCCGGCCTCTCCTGGGAGCGCGCCGCCGCAGGCGCGCCCGGCCCGCACGCGATCCGCGCCTTCCTGGTGCGCAAGGAGTCGAAGGAGCACGGCACGCGTCGCGTCCTCGAGAACGACATCCCGCGCGGCTCGCGCGTCGTCGTCTTCGAGGACGTCGTCACGACCGGCGGCTCGACCCTCGAGGCGATCCGCAGGGCCGAGGAGGCCGGGCTCGAGATCGCCGCGGTGGTGTCGGTCGTCGACCGCGAGCAGGGCGGCGCCGAGGCGCTGGACCGCTACCGTTACCTGCCGATCTTCCGCAAGAGCGAGTTCGGCCTGTAGCCTTGGACCCCGTCACGCACACCCTCGTCGGGGTCGGGATGGCCAACGCCTTCTTCCGCCGCCGGGCCGGCCGGGAGAGCGTCCCGATCCTGGCCATCGCCTCGAACCTTCCCGACCTGGACGCCGCCGTTCACCTCACCGGCAGCCCCGCCGCCCTCTTGATGCGCCGCACCTTCGGACACTCGATCTTCCTGGTGCCGATCTGGTCGCTGCTGCTGGCCCTGGTGCTGCGACGGATCTACCCCGGCGCCGGCTTGCCCCGGCTCTACACTCTGCCCCGGCTCTACGGCCTCACCCTCCTCGGAGCGGGCGTGCACCTCTTCTTCGACCTCATCAACTCGTTCGGCGTCGTGCTGCTCTGGCCGTTCAGCGACTGGCGTCCCGAGCTGGCGCTCGTCTTCATTATTGATCTGGCGCTGACCGGGCTGCTGGCCCTGCCTCTGCTCGTGGCCCTCGTCCCCGCCGCGCGCCCCCACCTCGTGACCCTGTCCCGGGCCGCCCTGGCCTGCGTCGCCTTCTATCTCATGCTCTGCGGGGCCGGCCGCCACCTCGCCGGCCGTGCCCTGGCGCGCGAGGCGACGACCTTCGGGCTTCGTCCCGACTTCGCCTACGTCTTCCCCGAGCCCCTCGGCCCCCACCGCTGGCGCGGCGTCCTGCGGGAGCGCGATCTCTACCGCGTCTACCTCGTGCACTCGTGGTCGGGCGAGGTCGAGCCGAAGGAAGAGATCCGGACCCGGACGGACGACCCGCGCGTGGAGGAGGTGCGGCGGTCGGCGTTCGGACGCAGGCTGGAGCGCTTCTTCAAGGCCCCCGTCTGGCGGGTGAGCGACGCGCCCCTCGATCCCGCCGCCCGCGGCCCGGCCGAGGTCGGCGTCTACGACCTCCGGTTTCTCTCGCTCGTGCTTCAGCGAAGGCACGTCTTCGAGTACAACTTCACGGTCGATCAACGTGGCCGGGTGGAGAATTCCAGCCTGCCCGGCCCCTGAAACGGAGGGACACGCCATGCCCCTGCTCCCACCGAACCGCCTCGTGAACGCCGGTCGCTCTCTCGGTCGTCTGTCGGTCATCGCCGGTCGATCCCTCGGTCGTCTCCTCGTCACCGCGCTGGCCGCCGCGGCGCTCATCGCCCTGGTGCAACTCCTGCTCGCCCCCTCCTCCGGCTACGCCCAGAAGCCGCAGACCGACTTCGGGGACAAGCTGCACTGGGGGACGGAGACCGCCGGCGTGTCGGTCGCGTGCAGCGCCGACGGCAAGTACGTCTACGTCGCCGGCCCGGAAGGGGTCGTGGTCTCGAGCGACTTCGGCAAGACCGGCACCTGGAGCCTCGTGCTGAAGGGGAAGTGAGGATCGCGATCGCAGCGTCCGCTGTGCCCCCGGCCGCCGCGGCTGCCGCCGGAACCTTGACCGGGACCGCCCGGCTTCCTTAGAATAGCGAGCTTTACAAGGCTTGACAGCCCGACCACCGTTCCTCAGTAGCTCAATGGTAGAGCATCCGGCTGTTAACCGGAGGGTTGTAGGTTCGAGTCCTACCTGAGGAGCCAGACCTCATCCTTTTCGAGCCGGCGGGCCGTTGGTTGACAGCGGCCCGCCTCTTCGACTCCCCGGATGTCTGCACCTGTGCGTGGGTTGGCCCTGATGAGTGGTCCCGGAGGCCGGGTTCGAGAGAACCGCGCCTGGGCCAGGTAAGCCTCTTCCGTGACCGTTCCGGCTCTCTGACTCTCCGAGACCTCGCGGAGAGCCGAAGCGTCTGCCGGTGCAGGGGCCTGTGACCTCGGGGCGGCCCTCCAGAGCAACATGTCGTGGTTCCATCCAAAGGCGACATGACTGCTGAGAGGGTTTGCGAGGGTGAGCCAATCTTGCTAGGATCGAAAGGTCCGTGCAAATCTCCCTTACTCATTAAGTAGTGGAGTGAGGATCGCACGCACATTCGGAATCCGGGAGGTGCCATCCAGTGCCAGTTACCTACAGATTCCACTCTCTTGAAGATTTCCTAGCATCCAAGCAGCTCACCGTCGATGGTGAGATAAATGACGGCTGGGGAGCGCTGTATCCAGTTAAGGGACGAGAGATTGAGGCGACAATCATGTTCGCGGACATGACGGCCTTCTCAACTCGGACCCTTGATCTCAGCCCAACCGAGATGCTCGTATTCGTGAACCAGTTCTTTACATGGGTCACTGCTGAAGCGCTACAGGGGACAAAAGGAATCGTTGATAAGTACATAGGCGACGCGTTGATGATTGTTTTCTCTAAAGAGTTCGGCTCGGAAGATCCATTCGCTGAGGCGGTTCGGGCAGGCATGCGGATGAGCGAGCACGATGTTTACAACTTCGTACCGCATATTGGAATAGCAAGTGGCAACGTTATCGTTGGTCATGTTGGCACGCCCATCAAGTACGATTGCTCAGTCTTTGGTCGCGCGGTTGTTCTGGCAGCACGGTGCGCTGGTGAGCGACCGCCCCCGGATGAAGTGCGAGGCGTCCCTGCATCGATAGTCTTTCCTGCGGCGGAATGGGGGAGTCGATCGTTGGAGGAGTTTTTCTCCGCCCCGCTCCCCACCCAATCTGGTGGGACGGTCTATCAAGGGCGATCGCATTGGCAACTACTGCCCCCGCGCGGCTTTAAGCCGAAGAATCTACCAGCAATAGAAATCCGTGAGGCCATCAACGATTTGAGACACCTGTCCACCTTCACTGCCGAGGGGGTCGCAAGGGACATAGTTCAAGATCTGAGAAAGCACAATCGATGTTGGTCAGACGACACGCCTAAGGTCCCCACAGCGTGAAGTGACAATCTCGGAGTTTGACCTCCAGCTTGAAGACGCTCACTACGAACTCTGGGCGCTCACGAAAATGCTCAGCGCACTCGAACCTCACATCACGTCCCTCCGCAAGCAATACACCACTGTAGCGGTCGAACACATCCGGCGCCTCCGGCCAGGCAGAGTTCTCAGTAGGGATAGGTCGCTACGCCGAAATAGCCACCATTGTGTTTGCGAAGCCACCCCTGGTCGACGCTCCGCTGGCAACACTGCCGACCGTCTGACGTGGGCGGTGAAGAGGCACGCCGGCCCGTGGCGACCCTATCAGAGCGATTAGCCTACGCCCCACTCGCGGCTTTCAAGATTCGACGACGGGCGCGCGTCGATACCGAGCCGATTACGGATCGACAGTGCCAGCTCAACACCGTGGCCACGCGTGTTGTCCGTGACGATGTACTTTGCACCCGTAGCTGCAACGTACTCGAGTGTTCCGGTGAAGTCGGCGTGGTTTGACAGCGCCACAGAATAGCCACGTTCACTATACTCGATCACGGGCTCCTTGGTCTTGTTCATGAAAGCGCTGAGCACGATCCTCGTGCCTTCCCTGAGGTCAACAGGCTCTCGGTCACCCTTCGAGTACAAACGAACGTACCGTGTGCCCTTCAACGCTTCTTGCCCCGAAGCGGACTGTGCTCGCGTTAAGTCACCGACCGCGCAACCGAACTGCTGATAAACCCCGACCTCGCGACACAGCCGCTCGCTTGCCAGCACCACAACGCCGATATTACCACTCAGAATTTGCAAAGCACGTTGAATAGTTCCTCGATGCGCCTTGATATGTACCGATCCAGTCCCTAACTTCGCATACACCAGCTCCAGGAACCTTGTCTCCGCGTCCTCCTGCGAGTATTCTCGGATGCTCACCTCGCTGCCATACGTGCTGTCAACGACCAACTCGTCGGCCTGCATCACGTCGTCCAAAGGCCAATGAAAATCGCCTGAGTACCCGAGTCGCCGGCCGTCCGTTGTTTCCAATAACACTTGTACCGCACCCAACATATGTCCGCTGGACAAGAGAGTCAGTCGGCCGCCAGGGCATTCAAGGGTGCGGCCATGGGAGACTGCAACGATGTTCTCTCGGTATTCGAGATCGGCGTTGAACTCGGCAATGAGGAGGCTTCTGGTCGCTGTAGTTGTCCACCGAAGGTATAGGCCGCGTTTTGGGGTGGATTCACGGCACCCCGTAAGGCAGTCGCCGTCGCGAAGCTCGGGGAGATAGGTTCTGCGAGTGCGAGGGAGGCACGCGGGTCGAGAGTTCGACTCGCTGCGCGGCGTGGAAGCACAGACGGGTGCTGCGCTGATCGCTGTCGTGCCGGGCGCGAGGGTGGCTTCTACGCGGCGCGTTTGAGAGTCACGATCGGTAGATGCCGGCGCCCACCGAGATAGCGGACGTCGAGGTCGAGCTGGACTCCCGGCTGACCGCGGATGAGAGTGCGGGGGGCCGCGCACAGAGAGCGACGAGGCCATCGCGGACGGGGCTCAAAGCGCGGGGCTCGTGCGGCTGGTCGCCGATGATAGTAGACCTCGTCGGGTGTCACGGCGCCGAATCGCGTGTGAGGCCGGTGGCGGTTGTACCAGGAGAGGTAGAGCGTCAGCTCCTGCTTGAAAGCCGTGAAGTGGTATGGAACCGTCACCAACCTCCGCGTGCACTCGTTCTTGAGCGTCCGGATACAGCGCTCGATCACGGCGAGGCTGCCGTACTGGCCGATAGCGCCGAAGCGTTGACGAATTCGATGGCGACGACACCAGCGCCGGATTTCCCTGGCGACGAACTGCCTGCCCTGGTCTGAGACGAGATACCTGGGCTGATGGCCCACCTCCCTGAAGAGCCGCTCCAGGAACTCACGAACGGCACACGAGGATGGCTGGCCGCGATAGAGCGCGAACCCCATGACGCGCCGCGAGCAGTGGTCGATGGCGACGCCCACCCACCAGCAGAAGGGCCAGACCTGTGGCAAGGCGAAGGGAATCCACGCAACCCAGAATCCAAGGGCGGTGGGAACGGTCGTCAGGTCGACATGCCAGAGGTCGTTCGGCTTGCGAACGGTGATGACACGAGGCGCTGCCTCCGGGGCCAGGAAAGGCTTCGGCGATCGCGGCGGGCGCAACATCCGGCGGACCGTGGTCGGGCCGAGGTGCAGACCCGCACGGGCCAGAATCCGGGCGATCTTGACTCGCCCCATGGCGGGGCAGAGGACCTTCAGCCGCCGCACGACGTAGCCAACGAAGTCGGGGAACCGATTCACCGGTTCAGGCAACCGAACGAGAGCATCAGCCCCGTCGTCGTCGAGGCGCGCCGTCCAGGAGGCGATGGTGAGGGGAGTCACGAGGAAGGTGCGCCCGGTTTGGGCGAGGGACCAAGACCGCGCGGCGCGGAGCTCCAGGATGGCCAGTCGCTCGGTCGGCGGATAATGGGGCCGTTTCTGGGGCGCGAGGTGCTGCATGCGGGCGTCCTTGATGCGGATCTCCTCGCGGAGCAGCCGGACCTCCTGTTGCAGGCGGTCTACGTCGGCCTGTCGGCGGAGCGAGGTGTTCAGGCTGTCGGAGGCCCAGCCACGGGTGGCGGCCATGGAGGCCCCCGCGAGGGTGATGACCTGAACGACCGCCGACCGAACTCTGCGCGGCCACCCTCGGGGAAGCACTGAAGGGAAGATAGGTGCGACACCGCGCATGGGCAGTCTCCCAAGGGGACGCGACTCTGAAGGGGTCGGAGACAGGATAACCCTCAAGCAAAGGAAGTCGTCCAGGCAGGGATTTGGCCCACAAGAATCGGTGGACCACTACACCGGTCCCTGTGAACCTATAATCTCGCTCCCAAGGAGAAGGGGCGAATGAGGTACCGTGAACGGAAGACCAGGGAATGGTGACTCGGGAATCATGGTGCTGGCTCAGCAGGTCAGCCCGCGAACGCCCTGCCACAACTCCTGGTCGCTCGGATGCGTGTAGATCGTCGTCGTCAACGGTGAACTATTCATTCGTCAGTGAGTTCGTGCATCCTTCAGTTGGCTCGTTCTCCATCTATCAAGAAGGTGCGAAAGATGAGGTTACGTTCGACAGGGCGCTGGGTCTGAGGTTCGATTCGATCCAGACCCTGCTCTCAGCGCTGCGGATGACCGCCCATTTCCTTCTAAAGGAGGCTGGAGCACTCGGTGATCTCCCCGATCTCTCTCCCAATTGGCCTGGGTTAAGCTGATCCCGGTCTGAAGCGAAGCCCGCCTCGTGTCAGGATCGCGCCTCGGGTCGTGCGTACTAATAATTGACTAAATAGTACACTTTTAGTATATTTTGCGTTGGCCGCGGAGAACGAGCACACCTCATCCGCGTGGTGATGAGATCCATAGCCCAAGGGCAAGAGGGTCTCCCTCGTCCGCGCATTGTCCTCATGGACGGCCACACGTACGGGGCGAGCATCCTCACTCATTTACGATCACGAGGTTACTGATGTCCACGAACCGCATTCCAGACGCCGGGGAGCCACACGCCCGGCCCCACGGTGGTGTCCCTCCGAGGGAGAAGTTGCCTGGCGTCCGCCACATCGTCGCGGTCGCAAGCGGCAAGGGAGGCGTCGGGAAGTCGACGGTAAGTGTGAACCTCGCGCTCGCTCTGCACCAGATGGGCGCGCGGACGGGGCTCGTCGACGCGGACCTCTTCGGTCCGAGCATACCCGGCATGCTTGGCATCCCGACGGGCCCACGACCAACGATGACGGCTGAAGGACAGATCGTGCCACTCGAACGGTCGGGCCTGAAGGTCATCTCGATGGGCATCCTGACCGGCGACGACGAGCCGGCAATCCTCCGCGGGCCGATGGTCTCGAAGTATCTCCAAGCGTTTGTTACCGGAGTTGCCTGGGGCAAACTCGACCACCTGATCCTCGATCTGCCGCCGGGGACCGGAGATACGCAGCTCACGCTCTCTCAAGGAACGCCGCTATCCGGCGCGATCATCGTGACGACACCGCAAGACGTTAGTCTGCGCATCGCCCGTCGAGGGCTCCGGATGTTCGAAAAGGTTCAAGTCCCCATCCTCGGCATCATCGAGAACATGAGCGGCTTCATGTGCTCGCACTGCGGGGAAACGACGGACATCTTCCGCCGGGGGGGAGGTCGTCGCATGAGCGAAGAACTTGGCGTCCCGTTCCTCGGCGCCGTGCCGATCGATCCGGAAATCGTGACGGGGGGGGACGAGGGGTGGCCGATCGTTACCAGCAAACCAGATTCCCAGGTAGCCGTCGCCTATCGCGCCATCGCGACGCAACTCGCCAAGAGTCTCGATGCAACCCCAGGGGCCCTGCTGGAGCCGTTCGTCTGGAGTTGGGGCGACGACAAGACGGCTCCGCCCTGGCTCGAAGGCGCGGTCACCTCGGAGGGAGGACCGATCATCCCGGTTGGGCTTCGGCGGCGCGACCCGCGGACGCTGTCGATTCTCTGGCAGGATGGACAGCGCCACGACCACGACGTCCGGGACCTTCGGCTCGCCTGTCCCTGCGCCGTGTGCGTCGATGAAACGACCGGTCAAAGGAGGCTTGACCCCAAGACTGTGCGCCAAGACGTGGCGCCCCGCGTCGTCTCGAGCGTCGGCAGCTACGCAATCAACATCGCCTGGAACGACGGCCACAGTACGGGATTCTATTCCTTCGAGTTTCTTCGTTCCCTGGCCGACCGCACGGCAACTCAGGCCACGTATGATGTCTAGCGTTCACCGATTGCGTGAGGCGGGGTCGATCCTGCTCGTTTCCACCTATGAACTTGGTCACCACCCGCTGGCCATCGCCTCGGCGCTCGGGTTCCTCGACGGCGAGCGGTAGGTCCGTGAGCCATCGCGATTGCGCGCGCGGGAAGGGACGATGACTGACAAAACTCGCGTTGCGGACATGATCACCATCAAGGCTCAGCCGTCACTGGTCGACCCCGACAGCTGCAAGTTCCAGGTCGACCGCGCCGTTCATCCCGGCGGACCGTTCTTCTTCAAAAACAAGCAGGCGGCAGCCGGTTCCCCGCTCATCGAGCGAGTCTTCCAGATCGAGGGCGTTGCGAGCGTCCTCGTCGCGGGGGATATCGTGACCGTGGGCAAAACGCCGTCCGCCAGTTGGTCCGATATCATGAAGCCGATTGGGGCCGCGATTCGCACCCAACTGATGTCGCCCGTGCCCGCCATCCTCGGCAAACGCGTCGCGCGGCGCAACGGCCCTCGAAGCGACGCCGAGATCCGAGAAGATGTCCAATCCCTGCTCGAGGACGAAGTGAATCCGGCTGTGGAGCGTCACGGCGGAAAGATCTCGCTCGTCGACGTCAAGGGTGCCGTCGTGTACATCACTATGAGCGGCGGGTGCCAGGGCTGCGGAGCAGCGAGCGTGACCTTAAAGCAGGGGGTTGAAGTGATGATCCGCGACCAGATTCCCGAAGTCGTACAGATTGTCGACGCCACCGATCATGCAGCTGGCAAAACCCCGTTCTACACTCCGAGCAAGTAGACAGGGGTTCCCGTCGATCGTGTAAGGAGGCGTTTCGATGAGCCTTGAGGAAGATGTGGCGATAGCCCGCGCGACGTGCCCGTGTTGGCTCGCGCCCTGAGGTGCCACGAAGTGCCGCAACTGCAGCATGAGTCGCGAACACCATCTTGATCACTGTGAGTGGGGCGGCCACGCGGCGATTAAGCGTGTCGTGCAGATGACCAGGTTCGATGCACTTGAGGGAATTAAGCGGTACGTCGATCGGGATCCCGCCATCTCCAGCGAGGTTAGCAAGGAGCTTCAAACGGGGGTGTGATGGACGCGCTACGAGTGCCTCGACCGCCCGAGGGCAAATCGGGCAGCGCATATGTGAACCGGGGTACCACAGTGGACGCTTATCTCGTTTTCTGGCGGTTAGGTGGTCAACACACCAGCGAAAGTCGGGAAGCTCACCTTCACTCTGAAGGCGCCCGGCTCTACCGACATCTCGCGGGACCCCTTCCGCGGCCGGTTCTCTAAGCGTCGAGCGTCCACTCCGGGTGGGTGTTGCAACCCGTCGAGGAACGATGTCGGGAAGGACAGACTAGAGATGCGAGGCACCCGGGACAGGTTCACGGCAGATCCATCCCGCGCTCCTGGCCATGCACATGAGCGCCGTACGGCGGCAGCGTCGTGAGACGAGGATCGTCCACGGGCCCGCCGATTGTGAAGTGATACAGCGACTGGAACGTGGCATCCGGGAAGCCGAAGACGTCGTGGACCGGGTCATCAAAAAAACAGCCGATCCCCGTCGCCCGAACGCCGGCCGCTTCCGCCTCTAGATAGAGGACTTGCCCGATTGCTCCCGTCTCCCAGAACAAACGCCGGTAAAACCACGGGCCTTCCCTTCGTAAGGTCGGCTCGAACTCAGCGATCATACCGAGGGCAAACGCGCCGTCTCCGGCAATCCCCTGGTGACAACTGACCATGGTGGCAATGTCCCTTGCATCCCCCTCCGCGAGTAGGTAGAGGGGGAGATCGCGAGGGCATCGCGGCGGCGTTGTCCAGGAAAACTCCGTCCGCAAGATGCTTCGGAACGTCTCCATCTTGCCGGGCTTCCGGGGCAGCATGTACAACCCGGGTGGGATGTCAACGACCCTGTGGACGAACAGGGCCAAATGGATCGTCGGATCCCACGGTATCCCATCCCATGGCATGGGACGTCGGCTCACGTTCCGTTCGAGGCGAGGCATCACCCGGGAGAGCATACGGTAGAAACTCTCCGCCGGAATCGCGGTCTCGCCGTCGCATCCCAGGAGGCTTCGGCGTTGCCGGATGATCTGTCCGGCTGACGGCCCATTGCCAGGTCCCTCGACCCTGCCCCGTGCTTTCGCCGGATTGACGAGCTCAAGGGTCATCCGTTCGCTGCTCGACTTCCGCGACGCCGTCGCGACACGATCAATGATCTCCCAGGGTACCGGATCGTCCTTGCTCAGCCGGTTTGCCTTGCCGCACCAGCGTTGTTGTGTCAGCTTGTGAACTGCGTCGAGATCGAGGTAGAGTGGAAGGGATCGCCCGGCGTTCTCCAGCCCACCAATTCCAACATCGGCCGGCCAGACGATCATGACCAGCTCCGGATTTTCGCGCTCGGAACCCTCGAAATCCTCGGCTCGATTGAGTCCCAGCAGTTCTTCGATGGTCCGATCCGCCAGGCCGTCCAGAATCACCGCATTCCACCCCAACGTCGCGGCGGCGATCCGGATCGCCCCAATCGCATGCCCCGCGTCGTGCTGGCAATACCTGAATGCGCGCTCACCATATTTCCACGCCTCCCGCCAGTGAACGGACGAAAGCCCCATCAAAAAGGCCCGTGGGGGAAAATCCTTCATGAGTGCCGCGAACAGCTCATCGGGAATCTCCGCACGCCGTTCGAGCGCGTGCTCCTTCGGCGCGTAGTGGTAAAGGCCGGTGGTCAGCGCGGAGTCCGGAAGCCCCCCGATCAGCAGGTAGCCCTCGGTGGGATGTAGGTTGCCGCTGGAGGGATTGCTACGAAGCGCCCAACGCGTGTCGCCAACTTCCTTCCACGCGGAAAGGGCAAGGGCATATTCAAACAATCTCGATAGGGTGCGAATGGAAACCCGCGCGCTCGGCACGGTGAAGGGGTGGTAGAGATCATCGTACCGGGGCGAGAGCGGATCGTCCTCGGGGCCAAGGATCGGCAAGGGAATGAGCACCGCGCCGTCAAAGCGGCGGAACGGGTTAGGCAGGTTCGCCCAGTCCAGGGAGCCGAGGGAGCGGGCATAGTGGCTCAAGTGATGCTTGGTTTCGAGGTGATATCGCATCACCATGTCGAGTGGTTCCATGTCGTACATGCTAGCTTCGGAAGCCCTCAGAGGCGGCCGATGAGCGTGTCGAGGGGCGGCGCTCCGGCGGCCCGCACGCGCAGCGTGACCGGCATGCGGGCGTCCGTGGCGGCATTCTCAATCGTGAATCCGGAAGGGTCGAAGAGCTTCGCAAACAACGGCTCAATCGCCCCCCGCACCGCCTCGACAGCGTCGGCGCTCTGGGGGAAGCGCAGCCGGTCGATCACCTGCACCCGGAGCTCGTCGGTGCGGAACCGCACGGGTGGGTGGGGATCGGCCTTCCGCTGCAAGGCCCGCGCGGCCGCGAGAACATGGCGCACTCCCTGCTGGATGTCTTCGGCGAGGTCGCTCAGTGTGGGGCGCTTGCGGGTGACCATCAGTCCGGGGCGGGGCTCAGATAGGTCGATCGTGTAGTCGACGTCGTGGCCGACAAGAACGATGGCTGGACCCTCATGCACGTGCTTGTAGTCGGCCACGTCGATGAGCATCCCCTCGACGATCTTGTTGCGGATCCACTCGTGGAACAGGGCGACCATCAGTGGCGGGTCGACCGCGATACCGTCGGCGAAGAAGATCTTGATGGCGCTGCGCCCCGGGCCGTGCATCATCCTCGCGGGCCGTCGGGCGGCTTGGTCGGCCACCGGGACCGGCTCCTCCCCTCACATCGACACGCCGCCGATCGCAGCGCCGCTGAGGCGTGACTCACAGGCGTACGTGGCCTCGATGAAGAGCTGCGCCTCCTCGACCCTCTGGTGCGCGACGTCGCGGTCGATGCGCCCCGGCGGGCTCTCGTGGCGCCTCAGCAGGTAGTGGGCGAACTTGCTACCTGCGTACTTGTCGAAGAACAGTTCGGAATCGACGAAGCGCGACTTGAACTCCGAGACGACCTGATCGGGGTCATCGCCGACGTCCAGGTTGCGCGTGCGCACCAGGGCCTGGGCGGCCATGAGCATCGACCTGTATGCCCGCTGCTCGGCCCTCTCGTAGCGCCCCTCGTCCAGCTCCACCTGGGCGTCGAAGCTCTCCGATTCCGCCTTGGAGATCTCCATCGAGAAGACCGTCACCACCTCCCCGGCGCACTCGCCCACTGCCAGGTCGCCGGTAGTGAACTCGCGAGGGTCGCCCCAGTCGGTATAGAAGTCGGGCCTCTCCTGATAGCCCGGCACTTTCATCAACGGCTCGAGCGTGGCACGCAGCTCCTTCTTTCCGAGCCGCTGGACGAAGGCCTGGAAGCCCTCGCCGTTGGCCCGCTCGCGTGCGTAGCGATCGGTGAAACGCTCGATCACGTCCGGGATCGCTTTGCTGGGGACGGCGCCCATGGCCAGGCCGTAGCTGCCGGCGTTCTCGTGCCATTGCCCCCCGAGCACCACCTGGAAGTGGGGGACCGTATGGTTGCCGACCTTGCGAGTGCTGCCGTAGAAGCCGATGTCGGCCACGTGGTGCTGACCGCAGCTGTTGAAGCAGCCGGAGATTTTGATCTTGAGGTCCTTGATCGCCTGCGGGAGCGAGGCCGACTTGGCGGTGAGCTGCTGGCGCAGCTCGGCCGCCAGGCCGCGCGAGCTGGCGATCCCGAGCTTGCAGGTGTCGGTGCCCGGGCAGGCAGTGATGTCGACGATGGTGCCGGCGCCTGGGTCGCCGAGGCCGATCGCCTCGAGGTCGGCGAACAGCTTCGGCAGATCCTCCTCGCTCACCCACCGGAGGGCGATATTCTGCTCGACCGTTGTGCGCAGGTCATCGCCCACGTACTTGCGGGTCAGGTCGGCGATGGCGCGAGCCTGGTTGGCCGCGAGGTCCCCGAGCGGACAGTTGACGATCGTGACCGCGTACCCTTCCTGTCGCTGGCGGTACACGTTCGTCGCTGCCCAAGCTTCGAACCCCGCCTGCGCCTGCCCGCTGATGGACTGCAGCGGCGCCGGCTCCTTCTTGGGCCTCGTGAACGACTCGGGCAGGTCTCCGAGGAATGCGGTCCAGCGCTCGTCCTGAGGCAGCTTTTGGCGCTCCTCCAGGACGATGCGCCTGAATTCGTCGATGCCGAGGTTGGCGACCAGGAACTTGATGCGGGCCCGAGCGCGGTTCTTCTTCTCCCCCAGGCGCGCGAAGACGCGGGCCACGGCCTGCGTGAGCGGCAGGATCTCCTCCTCGGCCACGAACTCCGAGAGCACCTTGGCTTGGTGCGGAACCGTCCCGAGCCCACCTCCGACCAGGACCTTGAAGCCGCGCTTGCCGTCCCGCACGCGGGCCAGGTAGCCGATGTCGTGCATGTGCGCCAGTCCACAGGCCTCATGCTCGCATCCGGAGAACGCCGGCTTGAACTTGCGCCCGAAGTCCTGCACGTCCGGGTGACCGAGCAGGAAGCGCATCAGCGCCCGCGCGTAGGGTGAGATGTCGAACGTCTCGGTGCGGCAGACGCCCGCCAGGGGGCACCCCGTCACGTTGCGCACGGAGTTACCACACGCCTCGCGGGTGGTTACGCCCACCGCCGCCAGGCGGCGCATCAGATCCGGCGTGTCATCGATGTGAACGTAGTGAAGTTGGATGTCCTGCCGAGTGGTGATGTGCAAGATGCCGTCCGAGTACTCCTCGGAGAGATCCGCGATCACCTCGAGCTGCCCCGGCGTGATGCCTCCGTACGGGATCTTGATGCGCTGCATACCCGGGGCATCCCAGAGCGTGTCGGGGCCCTTGAGCAGTCCGCCGGAGGGATACACCAGCTCCCGTGTGGCCACGCCGTCGTGGCGCTGTCCATTATCGTAGCGCTGGCCGTAGATGCCGCGCCTGAGGCGGGTCTCCGCGAAGACCCTATCATCGATCCTCCCCTCGCGTTTGAGCAGGATCTGACCCTCGAAAATGTCGATCTCGTGGGCCCAGTCCTCCGGCATCTTGCCGCCGAGCGCTTCCTTCCAGCTTGTGGCGGGCATCGTCCTTACACCTCCCGCTCCGTCCCTGGCCGCCCGAAGGCGGCAGCCGACGCGGACCTCAAAAGAGACGCACCGGCCAGGACCCCCCGACGGGTCCAGTGGCCGCGGAGCTCTGCATCCGAGATTCTTTGCGTTGCTGATAGTTTAGCACGGACGCATCCGGACGGAGGAGGCCGTAGAGCCAAGCAGGAGAAACGCGGACGGATTTTTCGGTAGGCGCCGGAGTCAGGTCCCTCCGAGGCCTGTTGATCCAGAGGTCTGTTGATCCAAAAGATACCGAGGACCTGACGGGCCGTCAACGCGACGTTGCAGGGCCCGGGAAGCGGCATCGCGGTTCTGGAAAGGTGCGTTTTAGCGGTATCCCCTTTCGGGAAAGGGGCCGTTTAGCGGCATCGCCCTTCCCGGAAGTGCCGTTTTAGCGGCATCGACCCTCGCGAAAAGGGCGTTTTAGCGGCATCGAAATCGAGAAAATCGGCTGATCCGGCAGGGGAGGCGCAGAGAGGGTCTGGCCGTAACTCTCGTGTTGTCAACGCGCTGGCGAAGGGGCGTGTGCCTCTGAACCGGCAGAGGAACGCGTTCTAGGCCCGGAAAACTGCCGCTAAAATGCCGCTTCCCTGCCGGCCGCGGGACCGGAACTGCCGCACCGGTGCCGCTTGCAGATCGGCCAAAGTCCCCAACATGTCGCCTGCCCAGTGAGACACGACTCGTTTGCTTCGGGTGGATTGTGATCGCGGGGACGAGTTGGTAGGATCGGCTCACCGCGTCAACCCGGAGGCGACAAGGGGATGCATTCGTCCAAGGCGGCCGAGTTCGTCAGGCTCGCAGCAGGTTGGTGTCCGCGCTCGCCTGCCCCGGTTTATCTGGAGAGTTGGCTTGCAAGCGTTGGACAAGATGGAGCGGACCGGTTATTGCTCGGGTGCATATAGATGCTCACGCTGGTTACAGGCAAGGAAATCGAAGATCGGTATGTCATCCACAGCAGCATCGGTACGGGGGGTTTTGCCACGGTCTGGCGAGCGTCCGACAAGCAACTCAATCGTGATGTCGCACTGAAGAGACTGCTAAAGTATACATCGGAGTCGGGCGCTGACGAAGCAAAGCGCATTTTGGCCGAGGCTCGGAAACATGCCCAGTTGGTTCATACTAACATTGTGCAAGTCTACGACGTCATCGAGTGCGAAGGAGAGCACCTAATCGTGATGGAATACGTAGATGGACAGTCGCTTGAGGGCTTGCTCCGCGACAATGCTCGCAAGGGCTCCGCTCTAGCGCTCGACAACGCAATATCCATTCTTCAAGACGTCCTTGCCGGAGTGGCTTTCGCGCACGACAAGAAAACAATTCATCGTGATCTCACACCGTCCAATATTCTTCTCACTTCAACGGGTGTGCCCAAAGTCTGCGACTTCGGGATCGCCCGGTTGGTAGGGCCCCGCCCCGTTGAGTCAACGACCTCCACGCAGGGTGGCACCGGGAATCCCAACTATATGTCGCCAGAACAGCACCGCGGGGAAGAGGCAGACCCATCATCCGATCTGTTCATGGTTGGGATCACCGGATATCTCCTATTGACGGGACGCCATCCGTTTGCGCACCCAAGCGGGCTATTCTCGATCCGCGATTTGATTACCGATGACAACTACACTCCAGAGGCGCCCAAGCCGACATCGGCACTGACAACGTCTCAGCAGAGGCTGTATCGAGAGTATGCGGCCGTCGTGATGCGCCTTCTCAATCGGGAACGCGCAGGCAGATTTGCGAATGCGAGGGAGGCAATCGCAGCAATTGAGGCTGTTACTCCCTCTCAAGAGTGTCTGCAGTGCGGCGAGCGTGTGCCCGAACACTCACGGTACTGCATGTTCTGCGGTCAGCTTCTTTCGAAGCCTGAGCCTCCATCGGTGCAACCTTCGGCGCCTGCACGCGCTGTGGTTCGTTCGGTAGACGACCTTGTGCAAGAAGGATTCTTGCTCAGCCGCGTCCGACGCTGGGACGAGGCTATTGACCGATACGTCCAGGCACTCAAGATCGATGGTCAGAATACGCGAGCCCTCCGCAATCTCGGCTATGCGTTGAATGCCGTAGGTCAGTTCGAAGAAGCAGTTCAGACACTCTCGCGTGGCCTTGCTCAGAACCTAGAGCAGCCGTCGCATCGTGCAAGCTTTTTGCATGAACGGGCCATAGCTAGATCAGAGTTGAAAGATTACGAAGGAGCGATGCAAGACGTGAACGAGGCCTTGCGCCTTCTGCCCTTCTCGGTCAAATCGCTCCACCTCCGGGCGCGAATTCACTTGTATCGGGGTGAAGGGGCCGAAGCTCGGCGAGACGCGCAAGAGGTGCTGCGTCGGAACCCTGACCATATAGGCGCCGCACGGCTACTCGATCAGACGTCATAATGCCACACGGCTCATGAATAGCTACCACACGAACCCGTCGGCAGGCGGCGGGCTCGCAGCGGAGCGGCGTCCGGGCTCGCCTTCTGCGGTTTATGCGGAGCGCTATGTGACTACGGATCGATGGCCAGTTGCGGTATTGGAAGAGGTGTTCGGTGACTAAGCCCCGGGTTGCATCACTGGTCATGCTCCTTGTTCCTACCCTTGCCCTCGCTGGCTACTCCGTCGATGTGAACAGCGTCCCCGATTTGAAGGGGAGGGTCCGGACGCTCGCAATAGCTCCAGGAAGTTGTCCGCCGGGGGTCGACTGTCTATGGCTTGAAGACAAGCTGAGAGATGCGGTGGCTGACCATCGTAGTGCGGGCGTGATGTTTGTCCTCTCGGCTAGGCAGGTCCGCGAGAAGATGTTCGCACTGGGTATCGACGCTGTCGACGCCGACGCGCGGGCCAAGCTTGCTGAGGCAATGAGCTTGGATGCATTCGTGATCCCCATCGTGCAGTTTAGTGGGATGAAGTCGAGTGGTGCCGTGGGAACCGTCACCGGGTCCGTGTTCGGGATCGCCCAGACCGAGATAGCCAAAGGAGCGGTCGAGCTTCTAATCGTCGAACCAAAGAGTGGAGCGGTGCTCATGAAGGGAATCGGATACGGTGACTCGGGCTGGAAAGCCGAAAAAGGGGTCCTCCTGAGCATGTTTAAGAAAATGCTGTCCCGGGCGTTTTCAACCACCCCCTGAGAGGCATTAGTTCTACATGACGCTTTTCAATCAACGACCATCATCTGACCGCCTGACCCCGCCGGCAGGCGGCGGGCTCGCAGCGGACTGGCGTCCGGGCTCGGGTGCGGCAGTTTAGTCGGGGCGGTAGGCAGCTAAAGGAAAGGCATGGCGAAGCCTCTTTGGGTCAAGGTGCTGGCTGCAATTCGGGCGCTCATCTACATGACGGGGTTCGTCCTATTTTGGGGATGGCAGGCGCTGAGCGTTCGGAGGTTTGACCTAGCCCTCGGCATCGCCCTGCCGGCGCCGTTACGGTCGGCGGGTGTGGGTGCGATGATCGCGGGTGGCGCGCTTGCATTCACCTGCGCAGCTGTCTTCGCGATGTGGGGTGAGGGCACGCCAGCGCCGTTTGATCCGCCGCGGCAGTTCGTGGCCATCGGCCCTTATCGGTACGTCCGAAATCCGATGTACATCGGGGGGTTGGGCGTGCTCGCTGGCCTGGGCCTGTACCTTCAGTCAGCCTCAGCGCTTTTGCTTACGGTCGGTGTGGCGCTGCTGGTCCATAGCTTCGTGGTCCTGGTTGAGGAGCGAGGTCTCGATGTACGATTTGGGGATAGCTATCGTCAGTACAAGACGATCGTCCGGCGGTGGTTGCCGCGCTTCCGGTGAGTTGAGGGCCGTGCCTTCGTGTGGTACGCCGCATAACAACACTGACCCTATCGGCAGGCGGGGACTCGCAGCGGACAGGCATCCGCGGTCGCTCTCCTGATGTCAGAGACACGCTCTCCCCGGCCGGGTGTCGGAAATCACTCTGGGCACGACATGAGCGCCCAGCAGACGGAAGACCCGAGCTTGGCTCGCATCGGGGCCTTCAGCGACGGGGTGTTCGCATTCGCGATCACGCTACTGATTTTGGCGATCCATATCCCGCAGCCCACCGACGCCGATGCCAACCAGGGGCTGCTGACCCTGTTGACCCAGCAGTGGAGGAGTTACCTCGCGTTCGTCCTCAGCTTCATGCTCGTGGGGATCAACTGGGCGAACCACAGGGTAATGTTCGCAACCTTTGCCCGGGCCAACCATACCCTCGTCTGGCTGAACCTCCTGTATCTGATGGTGGGGGTCGCGTTCATGCCTATCCCGACGGCGGTCCTTGGCGCGTGGCTGGGCAGCCCCAACAACCAGGTGGTCGCCGCGGTGTTCTACGGGGGGGCCGCCACCGTCGGCGGGCTGGTCTACAACCTCCTCTGGTGGTATGGGGCGTACGCCGCCAAGCTGACCTCTCCGACGCTCAGCGCAGGCGACCGCCGCGCGCACACCATCGCGTGGGGGCCAGCCCCGCTCGTGGTCGCGGCACTCACGGCAGTCGCGTTTGCCAGACCGCACCTGGCGGTGGCCGGCTATGTGGCCACGGTCTTCGTGTACATCCTGCCCGTCCCGAGGTTGGTTGCCCTCAAGCAGCAGCGGCGCCACACGCTGTCCGGCCACGGCGGGTAGGTGGTGACCGGGAGGAAGAAAGATTCAGTCGTCTCGCTGTCCTGAGATGTCAGTTGCTTATCCTATGGAGGTCACCGCGTGCGTAAAGTTAAAGCAACCCGTCGTCGCTCTGGCCTCTCCACAAAGGCCCGCGCCTCCTTGAAGCTCCGCGGCCGCTACATGGGCTACATGCGGCATCTTAAACCGAGGCAGAAGGCCCAGGTGAGGAAGGTTAGGGAATCGAAGGGCGTCAGACCGGCGATCGCGAGGGCGAAAGCGCTCGGTCGCCTGTAGAATCCCATTTGAGCCGACCGCAGGACCTAGCTGACTGGACCCGCAAACTATTGCAGAAGACGGGCCTCCGAAATATGGCGAGATGGACAGCGACCGTACTATGGATTCACCGAGTAATTATTCGGGGGCCGACTGGTGGAGCGAGTAATGAAGACAAGTAACGCGCAATTCACGGTTGCAGAGTACGTTAAGCAAATGCAGACCGGTGACATCAAGGTAAATAAGGACTACCAGCGGAGTAGTGTTGTTTGGCCGGCCGCAGCTCGATCCTACCTGATCGACACCCTCATCCACGGATACCCGGTTCCCAAATTGTCTCTCTACCAGAAAACAGATCTCCGCACGCGCACGACCATCAAAGAGATCGTCGATGGTCAACAGCGGAGTCAAGCCATCCGCGATTTCTTCGAGAATAATCTACGAATATCAGGACACAGTGAGTTCAGAGGTAAGACATTCGAACAGCTGGCCCCAGAAGTTCAAGAACGATTCCTAACCTATGCAATTACGGTGGACCTTTTCGCAGCGGCTACTGATGTAGAGATTAGGGAGGTATTTCGACGGATAAATTCTTACAACGTTCCACTGAATCCCGCCGAGAAGAGACACGCAACCTGGCAGGGAGAATTCAAGTGGTTTATCGTGATGCTTTGTGAACAGTATGCACAGACCCTAAAAGATCTCGGCATTTTCTCCGAGCCTCAATTGGCGCGCATGTATGATGCGGCGCTGTTTAGTGAGGTCTGTCGCACGTTGACGCATGGCATCGACCACGCCTCCGAGTCTAAGCTGGAGGGGCTATACAGAGAGTATGACTCAGAGTTCGCAGTGGGAGAGCAGCTCACCGGCGTAATTCGGGTCGCGATGGAAGTACTCATCGCCCTAAGGGAGCTTCATCGCTCGCCACTATACAAGCCATACAACGTATACAGTCTCATCACGGCGATCGCCCACGTGACACGGCGATTTGATAATCTTCAGAAGGTCTTCAGAATCGACGAACCCAAGCTGGTGAACCCGGCGACAGTGATGGACTCATTGTCAATGCTTGTGCGAGCGCTCGAGGAAGAGGACACAAGAGGCCCGTGCGGATCTTTCGTGACGGCGTGCTCTGCGAAAACCAATCGCAAGGAGCCTCGCGCTGTTCGGTTCGTGTGGTTCTGTAAGGCTCTTACCGGGCAACGGATGATGTGAACCAGAGAAGACACCTTGATCAACTGTGGCGGGTGGCTCAGAAACGGTATCGGCGACTGCGAGCTGAGTCTCTCAAGCTAGCTGTGTCAACAGCGGATCCTGAAGCTCGTAGACGACGCGTACCGCTGCTGATGATTGATGGGATCAACCAGTGGTCAAACTTTGCACGCTCCTTCTTCCTATCGTCCGCTCTCGGATGCCGGTCCCAGGGAGGGAGATGGATTGTAGGAGGCGGATTACCCACAGCGAGACAACGAGAAGTGATCGTGGCAGCGATTCACGCTGCCGCGCCGCGAAACGTCGTACAGTTGCCACCCGCCGGACCGATTGATCGCCGCCTTGAACCTACATGGAGCGATCCGAACGTCCTGATTCAGGCTGGACAGGCTATCGGGTTGACGAACCAGCAGGACATTATTAATGCCTTCTCACCGTTTCCTGGGTTTATTGTTGATTGGTTGTGTGTACGGAACTTCTATGCTCACAGGAATGCCGACGCTTACGAATCTGCAAGGACCGTCCTGACGCGGCACGGCGTGGTATTTGGCTCTGATGTGTCGGAATGGATGCTACGGGCCGGGTTGGCTGGGTATCGACCCTTACTTGTTGATTGGTGCCTAGAGATGGAATTGCGATGCGAGTATCTGTGCGTGTGAGTGCTCCTCCGAAGGGCATCACCTGCGATGGCTGGAGATGTCCGTTAACGGATGTAGCTGGCATAGAATCTGGCCGCAGCTGAAGCCGCGGCAGAGGGCACAGGTCAGGAAGATCCGGGAAGCGGAGGGAGTGAGGGCGGCGATCGCCATGGCGAGAAACATTGCTCGGGCGTGTGGAGTCTCAGGAACCACTGATGTCCAACGAGGATGAACGAGGGCCACTTTACGAGCGACCAAAGAAGGCGTCGCATCTGCACACCCTCTGGTACGAGGTAGACATGCTTGACTACTGCCTTCAGATGCTGTCGGCCGGGGCGGTACGTTCGAAACCTGAGGAGAGTGTTTATCTTGAGGGCTTCCTGCTCCATTACCGCAATGTCCTGCGGTTTCTCAGCGGGATTGGGCACCGGCGAAGCGACCTCAGTACGGCAGAGCCGAAGGTCTGGGCAGGAAGAGTACTTACGCCTGAGGAGGTTGAACAGATCCAGCGTCCAGCGGTAATGTTAGACTCCAAATACCACGCCGACATTTCTCAATACCTTCAACACTGCACCGTGCGTCGGATGGAGGACGAGAAGCAATGGAACGTATCCCGGATGAATCTAGAGTTGCAAGCTATCATCGAAGCGTTCCAGCGGTCCTTTCCGAGGCCGTAAGATGAAGAATCGCCGCGACACCATCGAACAACTTCAGGCAGACGCCCGGATCTATGGTTACTGTCCCAATTCCGACTGCGGAGAGCCTTTCCCCCTGAGGCACGCCCTCCTCTTCTACGCTGACGAGCCGCTCCCTGAGAGGGCTCGTGAGGTCTTGGCGGAATGGAAGGATGAGCTTGGGGAAAGAAAAAGGGGACTTGGCGACGCACGTCGCCTGGCCCGTCAACAGTCAGAACAGCGAGCCATCGATGTCAACCTCGGGAAGATCCTTGAGAAGATCGCCCCTGTCTTTGATGGCTTCGGTTACAGTGCACGGGATTGCAGGGCCTTGTTCGAGCCCATCGACTACGTCGTCTTCCAAGGTCTCGCCCGGCGTCGCCAGGTGGAGGCTCTCGTCTTCGTGGACATCAAGACAGGTGGCGGTGGACTGAACCGGCACCAGCGTCAGGTCCGCGATGCCGTCAACGATGGCAGGGTGCAGTGGATGACCTACGCAAACAGGCCCCGATCATGAAGCACCCGCTCGTCGCGATCCTGGAGGACTTCCAGAACATCCTGGGTCTCTGCCCTCACTGTGGCGAGTTCTTCCGTCTGACGGACATCGCCATCTCCTATCAGGGCAGGCCGAGACGGACATTCCTGGATGGCATGGAAGCAGAGGAAGACCGGTTGGATCGAGCAGAGGATCGGTTCGAGGAGCGGAAAGAAGAGATCCGGGAGGCGGCCAGGGAGCGGGGTCGGAGGCAACTGCCCCGGCTTCTGAAGAAGGCCGAGCCAATTTTCTCCTGCCGGGGGTTTTTCCCGCAGGATGCCAAGGCACTTTTCGATCCCATCGACTTTATCGTGTTCGATGGAATGAACCGAAAGCAGCGGATCGACCGGGTCGTTCTCCTAGATGGCCCTTCCGATGGGCGCGAGAGGGAGAAGGTACAGCGTTCGGTCGAGCGGTCTGTGCATGCCGGAAACTACGAGTGGCGGACCGTCCGGGTTGGGAAGGATGGTCGTGTCGAGAGCAAGTAGGTCGTCTAGAGACGTGGGGCAAACAAAATCCAGGAAGTCTCCTTCCGCCGGTCGTGACGTGCCAAGGAAACGGCGAGCCGACAGCGGCGCGATTCCTGAGGGGATCGGAATCGAGACACTTCACGAGTTGGTCCACTGTCTCGAATCGGCTGGCGTCAATTACTGGCTCGGGAGGGGGTTGTTCAGGCAGTTCACGCTACACAAGAACTTCGGAGATCGACAGGGTGACATTGATTTCCACGTCCTGAGGGAGGAGCACGCCAGACTTCAAAGCGTCGTGACGGACCTGACGGATAAGGGATACGAGCTGATTTCAGGTCCGGAGCACGGGCACAAAGTCACGATACGCAAGCGAGGCGTCAAGGTTGAATTCGTTTTCCTTGAAAGAGACGGCGACATTCTCTGGCATCAGGCTGGTTGGCCCAGGAGGAAGCGCTACGACTCTCCCGCGAGGGCCTTCGGGGACCGCAGAGTCGAGATGTTCGGTGTTTCAGTTCGTGTGCCCAACGAGGAATATCTTCCGGCGGTTTTTGGGTCGGGTTGGCGCAAGAACACGAAGGGCAGCGGGGGACGGCTGATGCCCTGACGTGGGGAGCACCAGGGACGATCTTCAGCAGGTCAGCCCCCGCACTCTCTGCCACAACTCCTGATCGCTCGGGTGCGTGTAGATCGTTGTGGTGAGCGGACTCACGTGCCTCGCGAAGCGCTGCGCCAGGAACAGGTCTCTCGAACGCCGGTAGACTTCCGTCACAGCCGTGTGTCGAAGCCCGTGGAAGGGGTATAGCCGGTCGAATCCAGCCTTCACCTGCCATGTCCGGAAGGCGAACTGGACGCGACGCGGGGAGATGCGGCGGCGACCTCCTTGGGAGCAGAAGACGGGATCCTCGGGGCGGAGCCCCTCGCGCTTCGTGCCCTTGTGCCGCCAGAACCTCCGGAACTTGGCCAGCAGGGCATCCGGCAGGAACACGTCGCCTGCCCGACCCCCCTTGGCGATCTCGGGCCGTAGCCGGACGCGATTCCCGGGCCTGCCGTCCGGGGTATGGACATCTCCGACGTTCAGTCCTACGATCTCTGCAAGCCGTAGTCCGGTTCCGAGCGCCAGGGAGTAGATCAGGTGGTCACGGACATTGCGGCGCGTGGCTCGGAGAAGCGCCCGCTGCTCGGCTTGCGTCATGGTCTGCGGGCTGAGATGGGGCATCTCGCTCTTCTCCCACCGACAATTCATGCTTGGGTGGGGCAGGAAGTCAAGGTGGATGGGCATTCCTATCGTTGGGCCAGGACGCCTCATGAATTCCTGGTGGTGTCGCCAGCCGGGCGGTTAGACAGATGAGGATCACAGCCAAGTTACCCCTCCACCTACTAGAGGGACTCCTAGATTCGGTTGGGAAATCCGTTCTTGTGCATTCGACAAGAACAGCGGAGCACCTCGGACGCTCGAAGGAACATCTGACCGCCCTTCCAGTTCGAGCTGAGGATGCGGTCGTACAGATACGCAATGCACTCCAGCAAGTCTTGGAGGATCTCTCGACACAGGCGGCTGCCTTCAGGAAGGAGTCCATCCCCTGTAAACAGCCCAAGCCGAGCTTCGGTGTGCGAGTCGATTATCTGATCAAGGTCGGGTTGCTCCAAGAGACAGAAAAGCAACTGTTCATGGGTGCATATCAATGGCTCAGCGACCGATCGGCACACCCGGGTTTCCTTCCGGATGTCGAGAACTTCTACAAGATCACAAATGGTCTGCTGTGCCTTGGTCGTCTCCACGAGGTAGCTGAACGCACGGCCGCCGCACTCGCACACTTATCCACAGGCAATGACCTGGCGGAGGTCTTGCACCTACTTCAGCGCGGCATCGTCGATCCGGTTCTCCTGCGCAACGGCGACCCGTTTCCCTTCGCTCGCTGTCCCAGATGTGAAGCCGACGGATTACAGCGCGGGGATAGACAGGTAGGCCCCGACGACTACGCGCGATATGTGAAATGTAACTGTGGCTGGGAAATGGAAGATCTGGGGGCGAATGGACCATGGTAAGCCAGGGGACGCAAGTCGAGCGACCGTCGTCGATTCTCACCTAAGGATCGGGAGATCGCGCTGTGCCGCAAGTTGTCATCGAAAACCCGGTCATCAACTCCCCATATGTCGAGCCGCAGCGTCACTTCCGATTCTCGGACGAGGGGATCACGAACGAGATCGTCGAGGAACGGCGACCGAGCTCGTACTTTACCCCGATCCCCGCCCTCAAGAAGAGAGGCAAGCAGCTCGTCCTGGACAGTCAGTGGACACAGGACCGTGTCGAGGAGAACAAGTTCATCAACCAAGTGCGCGCACGGGTAGCGCTCTGGAGACAGAATGGCTACGTCGGCATCACGCGGACATCGCGCCAGTTGCTAGACTACTGGACGCGTGCCGATCGCGAGCGGCGGCTCTTCTTCTGTCAGATCGAGGCGCTCGAAACGGCCATCTATGTCACCGAGGTGGCCAGCAAGTACGGAGACACTTGGATCGAGAACCAGCTTCGGCGGGTGAACGAGGACGCCAACCCGTTGCTCTTCCGGGTCGCCTTCAAAATGGCCACGGGCGCCGGGAAAACTGTGGTGATGGCGATGTTGATCGCTTGGCACACCCTCAACAAGCTGCAGAACCCGCAAGACGCGCGTTTCAGCGATGCCTTTCTTATCGTGACGCCCGGCATTACCATCAGGGATCGCCTCCGGGTCCTGCTGCCACAAGACCCCCAGAACTACTATCGCGAGCGAGACGTCCTGCCGAGCGACCAGATGGAGCAGTTGAACAAAGCGAGGATTGTCATCACCAACTTCCACGCGTTCTCGCCACGGGAGCGTGGTGACGCTTCCAGGCTCACGAAGGCCATCTTGACCAGCGGCCAGCCCGGCCCGTTCGTCGAATCACCGGCGGAGATGGTGCGCCGCGCCTGCCGGGAGCTTGGCGCCAAGCGGAACATCGTGGTCATCAACGACGAGGCTCACCACTGCTACCGGCACAGGACCGACAATCAGGAGCAGACGCTGAAGGGCGATGAGCGTCGCGAGGCAGAGAAACGCGACAAGGAAGCCCGCGTCTGGATTTCAGGCCTTGAGGCGGTCAAGGAGAAGATCGGGCTGAAGGTGGTCTACGATCTCTCCGCCACGCCATTTTTCCTTAAGGGCTCGGGCTACCCGGAAGGGACCCTCTTCCCCTGGGTGGTCTCAGACTTCTCGCTCATCGACTCTATCGAGTCCGGAATAGTCAAGGTGCCTCGCGTTCCCGTGGCCGATAACTCGATGACCGGGGATATGCCCACCTATCGAGACCTCTGGATCAGGATCCGCGAGGATCTTCCGAAGAAAGGGCGCGGGGCCGACCAGCTCACCGGTCCGCCGAACCTTCCAGCCGAGCTGCAAGGAGCATTGCACAGTCTCTACGGAAACTACGAGAAGTACTACCGCCTCTGGGAGCAAAACGTCGAAGCGCGCGCCGGCGGCTCGACGCCTCCGGTCTTCATCGTCGTCTGCAATAACACGAACGTCTCGAAGCTGGTGTTCGATTACGTCGCAGGATGGGAGAAGACGCTGCCCGACGGCGGAAGCCTCGTCGTTCCTGGGTCGCTTCGGGTCTTCAGCAACGAGAAGGAAGGAGGTTGGAGTCCGCGCCCCAACACGATCCTCGTGGACAGCGAGCAGCTCGAGTCGGGGAGCGTGATGAGCAGTGACTTCAAGAAGATCGCCAACGCCGAGATCGAAGAGTTCAAGGCGGAGTACCGGGTGCGCTTCCCCGGTCGGGACCCTGGTGAGCTCACCGATGAGGACCTTCTGCGCGAGGTCATGAACACTGTTGGCAAGCGAGGCAAGCTCGGTGAGAACGTCAAGTGCGTCGTTTCTGTTTCCATGTTGACGGAGGGATGGGACGCCAACACGGTCACCCACATTCTGGGCGTGCGAGCTTTCGGGACCCAGCTTCTTTGCGAGCAAGTGGTCGGCCGCGGGCTTCGACGGATGCGCTATGCCGTTGAGCGACGTCTCGTTCAACACAACGGCAAGGCGGTCGAAATCGAAGCGTTCAGCCCCGAGTACGCGGAAATCTACGGTGTTCCGTTTTCGTTCATCCCGTGTTCCGGATCGACCATGGATGTCATCGCGACACCGATGCCGACGCGGGTACGTGCCCTCGAAGACCGCATCGCGTGCGAAATCACCTTCCCGCGTCTCGCCGGATATCGCTATGAAGTGTCCACCGAGTGTCTCTCGGCCGTATTCGACGAGAGGTCACGCTTGGCGCTTTCGACGGCGGACATCCCGACCAAGACGGAAAACGCGCCCATCGTGGGCGAGAGAACCATCCACACCCTGGAGGATCTCCAGCGCCGCCGCCCTCAAGAGGTGGCCTTCCTGCTAGCCAAGCTGGTCATCGAGAAGTACTTCCGTCAGGACGGCGTCGCCAGGGAGGACCGACCAGAAAAGCATCAATTCGACGCCGAGGTTCAGGCGTGGCGTTTCCCCCAGGTCCTCGCTATCACCCGTCGCTGGCTGGCTGAATGCGTGACGTTGAAGGACAACACGTTTCCTCAACTGCTCCTGCTAATCGAGTTCGCTCACGACGCGGCCGACAAGATCTACCGATCGATCGTCGCCTCGAGCGCGGGGCAACAGACGCTTCTACCGATCCTGCGGCCCTATGACGTGCAAGGCTCTACCCGGTATGTGGACTTCGACACGGTGAAGCCTGTCTATGTGACGCGCCCCGACAAATGCCATATCAGCCACGTTGTGGCCGATACGGGGTCTTGGGAGCAGAAGGCCGCTCAGGCCTTGGAAGAGATGGACGAAGTCGTGGCCTACGTCAAGAATCAGAGCCTTGGATTTAGCATCCCGTACACGCTCAACGGCGAGGAGCGGGCATACTACCCCGACTTCATCGTGCGTCTCAGATATACTAACGAATCGATCGTGAACCTGATCCTCGAAGTGACCGGCGAGAAGAAGAAGGACAAGGAAGCCAAGGTGGCCACGGCCCGGGACCTCTGGGTGCCGGCCGTGAACGCCCATGGGGGATATGGGCGCTGGGGGTTCCTCGAGATCACCGATCCCTGGAACGCGCAGAACACCATTAGGGTTGCCTTGAAGGCGAGGGTGCTGTGACGGTTGCGACCCCGGAATTGCACCCGGAGAATCTCTGAGAATGGCCCGCGAGAAGAAGAAGGCGCATCCATTTCCGGTCGGCTCCCATAGGCACAAAGATAAGCGTAGGAACATTCCGACGCAGGAGCTGCGCGATTTCGTCGCTCCCGAGGAGCAGGCTCCCAAGACGGTCCAGCTCCCTGGCCTCCTGTACGCTCGGGACCAGTCGCTCGACCCGCAGCTCGTGTGGCAAGGAAAGGACGAACAGGATCGTCGACCCCTTGAGCTTCCCGTAGTCCCCATCTACATCCAGGAGAAGATTCAGCCGCAGGCAATCATCGAGGGGGTCCGCGCGCAGGCCAGAAAGAATGATCCGGAGCCGACCTTGGATCTCTTCGGCGATTTCAACGGGGTCCGTTTTGAGGAACTGGTCGACTTCTACCACCACGAGCAGAACTGGTCGAACCGGATGATCCTTGGCGACTCTCTCCTGGTAATGACCTCGCTGGCCGAGAAGGAAGCTCAGAAAGGTAAGGCCCAGACGATCTACATCGATCCCCCCTACGGCATCAAGTTCGGCTCCAATTGGCAGGTCTCAACCCGCAAGCGAGACATCAAGGATGGGAAGGTCGAAGATCTAACCCGCCAGCCCGAGCAGATCCGCGCCTTCCGCGACACATGGGAGCTGGGGATCCACTCCTACCTGCGCTACCTCCGGGATCGTCTGGTTGTGGCGCGTGAGCTCCTCAGCGAGAGCGGCAGCGTGTTCGTCCAGATTGGGGATGAGAATGTGCATCTGGTTAGAAATCTGCTCGACGAGGTGTATGGGAGCGAGAACAGTTGTGGCGTTATTGCGTTCAAAAAAACCGCTGGGGGAACTAGCGATTTCCTTGGAGGAACGTTCGACTTCATTCTTTGGTATGCCAAGACGATTGAGCATGCGAAGTTCCGGCAACTCTTCCACGACAAGACCTTCGGAGGTGAAGGTGCCGGCAACTACACACAGATCGAACTTCCCGACTGGACCCGAAGGCCCCTCACGAAAGAGGAGCGGGACGATATAACTCGTTCCCCGATGGGTTACAGGGTCTTTGCTTACGACAACCTTACGAGTCAGAGCATTGGACGTGACAAAGGCGAAGGGGCAGCCTCATGGTTCCCCGTCGAGTTTGCAGGGAAGGTGTTTCGTCCATCCATGCAGGTACGTTGGAAGACCAACGAGGCAGGGATGGGCCGACTTCATAACGCGCGAAGGCTCGGAACGACCGGAGCGACTCTGTGGTACGTGCGATATCTGGCTGACTTTCCGGCGTTTCCCATCAACAATTTCTGGGAAGACACTGCCAGCAGCTTCATGTCCGACAAGGTCTACGTGGTACAGACTGCAACCAAGATCATCGAGCGCTGCCTCATGATGACCACCGACCCCGGAGATCTGGTGCTTGACCCGACCTGCGGTAGCGGCACCACCGCCTATGTCGCCGAACAGTGGGGCAGACGGTGGATCACGATCGACACGAGCCGGGTCGCACTGGCGCTGGCCCGGACGCGCCTCATGTCGGCCAGGTATCCCTACTACCTTCTCGCGGACTCGCCCGAGGGCATCAAGAAAGAAGCGGAGGTCACCGGAAAGGTGCTGCCTTCTCGGGCAACCAGGACGGAGGGGGACATCAGGAGAGGGTTCATCTATAAGCGGGTTCCGCACATCACGCTTAAGTCGATCACCAACAACGAGGAGGTCGACGTCATCCACGCGAAGTACCAGGAGAAGCTGGAGCTGTCCCGGGAGAGGCTCACCAAAATCCTCAAGAAGAGCTGGGAGGGGTGGGAGATTCCCCGCGAACCGGACCCCAAATGGCCCGGCGAGGCCGCGAAGTTGCTACAGAACTGGTGGGAAATGCAACGTGAGAGACAAAAGGAGATCGATAACAGCATCGGACGCCGCGCCGACGTCGAATACTTCTACGACCAGCCGTACGAGGACGGCGGCCGGGTCCGTGTGACGGGCCCCTTCACCTTTGAGAGCCTTTCGCCACACCGCGTCATCGCGGCCGATGATGAACGACCAACCGCCGAGCGTGAGGCGCAGCGGGAGCCCGGGAGCGCCCAATTCGCAACCATGGTTCTGGAAAACCTGAAAAAAGCGGGCGTTCAGAACACCCGGAAGGATGAGCGACTCAAGTTCGACCGGCTCGACCCCTATGCCGGGCTCTGGATCCACGCCGAAGGCGAGCACACCGAGAAGACCGGCATCGTGCGCCGTGTGGCAGTGTCCCTTGGCCCGGAACACGGCACCGTCGGGTCGGAGCAGGTCAAGGAGGCGGCCAAGGAAGCACTCCGGGGGAAGGGATTCGACCTGCTGATTGTGTGCGGTTTCGCCTTCGACGCGCTTGCCGGAGAGACGGCGCTGGAATTCATGCCCGGGACGCAGACCACGAAGAAGGAATTCGCGGTCGCGCAGGAAGCGCGCCAGTTCGGCAAGCTGCCGGTCCTGCTGACGCGGATGAACCCCGACTTGGCGATGGGTGACGAGGTACTCAAAAAGACAGGTGCCGGCAATCTGTTCATGGTCTTCGGTGAGCCGGACCTTGAAGTCAAGGCAGACAAGAGTGGCAATGTGGTGGTGGAGGTCCGCGGTGTGGACGTGTACGATCCCACCACCGGCCAGATCCGCTCGAGCTCCACGGATGACATCGCCTGTTGGTTCATCGACACGAACTACAACGGCGAGAGCTTCTTCGTCCGCCATGCCTACTTCACGGGCGCCGAGGAACCCTACGACCGGCTCAAGCGCGCACTGCGGGCCGAGGTGGACGAGGCTGCTTGGTCCGCCCTTTACTCCACCCGGAGTCTTCCGTTCCCACGCCCCAGCACAGGTAAGATCGCGGTCAAGGTCTTCAACCACTATGGGGACGAGGTCTTGAAGGTTTATGGGCTATAGCGAGCAGAGCCCAGGGGCTCTGTCCGTGCACTGGACTGGAGGTGGTCTGCTCCCCATTTCAAGCAGACGCCTCTCAGCCGTAGGAAAGGGGAAGAAGCGGCGGTTCAGAACGAGCGACTTCCCGAGGAAGGCGTTGACATGCTACTCCACTACACCAAGGACGGCTACACCTTGAGCTCCGATGCCGGCAGCCTGACCATCGAGCCAGGTCCCGGACCCATCACCCTGAATCGCTCTGAACTCGAGCAGGTCGGGCTCGCGATCCGCGACGATTACCAGGTTCCGCTGAAGGTTGGGGCGGGGCAGACGTCGCCGATCGGGGACATCCTTGCCACCCTCAGCGAAGCCCTCAGGCGGTTCGAAGGACAGGCGAACCAGTGGAAGCGGCGCGATCTCCGGAGGGCGATGGTGCTCGTCGGGGGTCTCGACGAGAAGACGGCGCAGAGCATCCTGGATCAGGAAGGAGTCTGAGACCAAGCGGTAGGTCTTGACAACTCCAACCGGTCCGTAGTAGAAGGGTCTCACGTAGATAATCTTCTGTACAGCTCGCGGTTCCTTGTTCCCCGGTGGCTTTGTTGTTGCCGGGGATGGGTACAGTAACCATGCGTGCCTCGGCAGGACGCGACGAAAAGATGCACGCCGTACAGCCTCTGCAGACCGCCAGGGCTGCGATCACGTGGGAGTCCATACCCATCGCGCAACACGAGGCATCCTGCTTGGTGATGACCGGCGGGAAGTCCCCCTGGACGAGGCGCGTTACTCCACTGCTTACGCCCCGACCTGAGGGACGAATATCATGAGAGGCGCAGCGGCCAGCGAGCCGAGGCTTCGTCCCCAATCCGACGAGAAAGCGTTCGCCTACCTTCACGGTGACCTCTACACAATGGGGAAGTGCGTCACAAGAGACGCCGTGGGAATGTGCACTAAGTGCGATTCTTGTGACGACGAATACCCAAGCGGGGAAATGCATCAGCGCTGTGACCAGACCATGCGCAAACTCTGGCGCATAGGTGGTTCGGTTCTATGGTTCATGCGCCTGCCCCAATGACGCCACATGGGTTGATTGAGAGATCCGACAGTCGGAGAGCGCCCTTGCTATGGACAGGGCGAAATTTCTTGATTTTGGTCTCGGTCGTGCTGGTGGCGATGAGTGTCGCATCGTGCTCCGTCTTGTTGCGTGCACGGGGCTTCAGGTTGCGCTGTCGGCCGGGCTCGATCTGGACCGGCTCTTCCTGCGTGCGCAGATCAGTAGTCGTTAAGGCTTGCCTCCCGTTCAGCCCCCGGCATCGAATGTTGTGCCAAGACACCATCGAGCAGCGGGTTGCTAACTTGGAGGGTTTCTCCAGAAGACATAGGCTCCCCTTGCCGAAACAGGAGGAGTTGGGGCAACGGGTCTATGCCGATACGCTGAAAGTCATCGCGATCCTTGCCAAGGATCAAGGTATGGGCGCGGACTACACCTGCATCGTGAGGAATTCTGGTGCGGTGCACTGCACGAAGGTCTCTGCACTCCTGGCCTTCTACACCGCACCGATGGCAGAAGCCATTCTTCGTGACCTAGGTCTCCTTTACGCTAGATTAGGATTTGACCCGGCTGACAACACCGCCTTCTCCTGTGATGACGGTTTCTGGGGGTCGACGAAGGCAACCGGGGAGTCTGGCGGAGGAAGCTCCACCGGCTTCGACCTGACTAGCGTGTTCGCGCAGGCAGACTTGGACAAGATGGTTGCTGTATGCCGGACTTGGCTGCTTTCGGGTGGCGGAGCGCCGGGCCGGGTCCCCGGCGGCGGTTTCTCGGGTATTACAGGAATAGACCCGCTTGGCAGTCTCTGCGCGTTTGGGCTTGGGCGCTCGAGTCTCGGTTTCGCGGACCACGCCATGGACACGATAAAGAACCATGAGAAAGGCTGCGGAGCATGGAGCGTGATCGAGTCTGTTACCGAGGGAGCCGGGGATCCTCCTAAGCAGCCAGACCCTCCAAAGGAACCAGAGCCAAAAGACCCTAAACCTACCATTGCCCCGGCCCCTGACGCTAAGGTGACCAAAGTTGAGCCGACCCTGAAGGACAACGGGGACGGTACGACATCGCTGACGGAGAAGACGACATATAGCGACCGAACAGTCGTGTACAAAAAAGAGACATGGAAGAACGACACCGGCGAGACCGTCTCGACAGAGCAAGAGGTGGTTAGAGTCCTCTCGGACTCGAAGTTCGGTACGATTACTCAGGGCGAGTACACGAAGACCGACGCAAACGGTAATCTTGTAACGTCTGCAGTCTGGACGAAGAATGAAGAGGGCTGGACGAGGATTATTCGGACCGACTACACCCAGTCGCCCCCAAAGACGGACGAGCGGCTGGTCTCGCCTACAGGCACCGTTTACAGTGATCCCAAAGTCGTGTGCATCGGTGGCAGCTGCGATACGGTCTGGCAGAAAAAGACACCCAGGGGAGACTGCATAGATGAGGACTGCAGCACGTGCGCAATGCACGCACTCAATATGGCTGCGATGCTTCAGAAGTGTGGGAGTGGCGCGCACTTGTCCCATGACTGTCTGGGATCCACCGAAGCGGAAAGCTGCTGTCAGAATCCGAAGGTGTTCAAGGCAGATCCGAGGCTCGTCTTGCCGAACCCGGAAGGCGATCTCTTGTGCACTGGGAGGATGGACGCCAGCTCCGAAGAGCCTGCATGCAAAGAGAGATGTCGACTCGCGGCCTCGGAGACGGATTGCCTCCGTACATGTCTATCAACTCCTCGGGATGGGGTTAAGGGAAATTTCATGACCATGAAGGCCTACTGCGTCTATGCGATTTCTGAGGAGTGCTTTAAGGGCGAAGCACCTAGTGCCCCCGTCCCCCCTGTTGAAAACCCTTGGAGGCCATCGCCGCTCCCGGCTCCTCACATGTTACCGTTCATGCTTCTCCCGATGTCAGATCAGGACGTGCGCGATTTGGGGCGCCCGTGAAGGAACCCAAGTCCTGCTCCCAATATCGTGATAAAGGGTTAATGCTCGGCGTGTCCCAGGGTATGTGTCCAGCGGACAGCACCTTCCGCATGAGCTGACACATGATTATGAATAGCGCGACCAGTTCGAAGGATTCGGGCCGGGGTGGGGGTTATGCAAGTGCGACGCCTCCTGAGAGGCGCTCTTCCGCTCGTCCCCCGGATTTGCTTGCCTAGCGGCGGAGTCTCCCACGGTCCGACATTCGGCAAGCGGACTGAATGGCATGAAGCGATCGAGCCGAGTGCGGCCACCAAATCTGAACACCGTAGCCGTTCGAGGTGATTATCCCTGAGGAAATCCTCGAGATGCAAGTAGGGACCCGCCGCCCGCTCCTTCAGACCCATCCAGGTCAAGAGGTGGCCTTTGAAATGCGCCTGGACAACGGGGGTGTTGAAGATGACTCCTGAACGACCGGCCTCTCCCTTGCCTGGGCGAGGAAGCAGGCTACCCGAGCCAGAAAGGTTGGCTGAATCCCTTGAGTTGTTGGAACGGGCGAAGAAATTCCTGTCTCAAGGAAGGTGGCAAGAGAGCGAAGTTGCCTATAGGAAGTTGATCGATCTGGGAATTCATAGAGCTGAGGGGTTCTATGGAGTCGGTCTAATTCGATTCCTCTCAAAGGATCTAAACGCCGCGGCCGACGAGTTAAAGCGCTGTTTACAGCTAGATCCACAGAATTCCAATGCGTACTACTATTTGGGGGAGATCTCTGTAGCACGCAACGCACCAGACGCGGCGCGCTCCTTCTATGCGAAGGCGATTCAGATCAGACCCGGGCATGTCGGCGCCGTTAAGAGACTCAAGGAGCTCTCAGATCGCGAATCAGGTCTCACACACGGAGCCAGTTCAAGAACTTCCACACCGTCGGTTGAGCTTGGCGGATCGGGCTCCTATGGTTTCTATGATCTAATCCGCCGCGATGAAAGCCCGCTCGCCCAAGAAACCCTGCGGCTAATTGATTCCCTGCGAATGACCGTGCGACCGCTACTCTCTGCCTATTTGGGACAGATCCTCGCCGTCATGTGGATAATGCCTCTCACAGTGGTACTATTTATGCTAACCGAGCCACCAATCGATCGTGCCGTAAGCAGCATCTCGCACGAAGTTCTAACACCCATGTCCAACATTGGGGTCGCTGGCAGAACTATGGTAGGCGCAGCGATGGCTATCGGAATATTGTCATTTGTCCACTTGCTAATACAGGTCAAAGCTCCTTCTATATTGCCCATGTCCGCATTGCTGCTCCTTCTGGGCCTGGGTGTAGCGATCACAATATCTATTGGGGGCAATACGCGCGGAGGGATTATCGTTCCAACACTCGCCGGGGTGATCGCATCGATTCTGGCGGTGATCGTGCTGATCATTCGTACAAAGACAACAATTATTTCAGTTGAGGAGGGTCGACTGCAGGTGGCGAAAGGCATCTTCTTAAGGAAGGCAGAGAATTTCGAACTCTACAGAGTGTTAGATATGGAATTGCAGCAGAATGTGTTCAATCGCTTTACAGCAGATGGAACCCTGGTGTTATCGGTTGTAGACGTCCAGGGAGTGCGGATGCCTACCCGGATCAGGCTAACTGGGCTCGCGAAGATGGATCGCCTTCAGGAGATTTTCAGACAATTGCGAAGTCTGACGCTTCTTTTACGCACGGGCCCCTGGGGCAAGGGGGTTATCTATTAGGTTATCGATCTGGAGACGGAGGGTGGGTGGAGGGAGGAGCGGATGGATAGATTTGATGCGAGCCATGTGCGATTCGTCCCATCGCGGAATTATGACAGTCGAGGTGCTGCGTCGATAGATACCATAATCATCCATCACACAGGCAGAGGTGGCCTCGATGGGGCGATTGAGACGCTGACGGATCCCAATCGGGTGAATCCTGTCACTGGGAAGCGAGATAGGGTTAGCGCCCATTATGTTATAGGGAAGGGCGGTGAGATTGTTCAGCTTGTTAAGGACGCCAATAACGCATGGCACGCAGGATCGCGTGCGGTGAACAGCTCTTCTATAGGTATTGAGCTTGTCAATTCGGGCAACGGGGTGGAGCCGTTCACTGCGGCACAGATGCAGTCGCTCACTGGGTTGGTTGGGCACTTGGTTCAGGAGTACGGCATTCCCTTCGACCATATCCTAGGACATAGCCAAGTGTCATCTGATCGTAGTAATGAGCCGGCGCAGAATTTTGACTGGGGGCATTTTCTCAACGATGTTATCGACGCAGTGGAAGATACGTGTGTCGGAGGGGACTTGGGCCCCGTGTGTCCAGCCGACGACCGGTCTTTCATATGCGAAGCCCCGGGTGGCCCCGAGCCGGGTCAGTCGGGGGACTACTCTGCGCTGGACGCGAACATGACGGGTCCGCACGGGAACGAGGTGCACGTCGGACCCCAGGCGGGTGATTCGGTGTCCCAGCCGACGGGGCCGAGCGGCGTCGAACCGGGTCAGTCGGGGGACTACTCTGCGCCGGACGCGAACATGACGGGTCCGCACGGAAACGAGGTGCACGTCGGACCCCAGCCGGGTGATTCGGTGTCCCAGCCGGCAGGGCCCAGCGGCCTCGATCCGGCTGAGTCGGGGGGCTACAGTGCTCCGAACGCAGAGATGACGGACGCGCACGGGAACGAGGTGCACGGCGGGCCCCAGCCGGGTGATTCGGTGTCCCAGCCGGCAGGGCCCAGCGGCCTCGATCCGGCTCAGTCGGGGGACTACCAAGCGACGCAGGCCGACTACGATCCGGGTCACTCGGGAGACCACCAAGCAACGCAGGCCGACTACGATCCGGGTCACTCGGGAGACCACCAAGCGACGCAGG
>Ga0137380_10000130_pt1 | contig 45694 bp, 40 predicted proteins | sample SagtaG_17_FD_104809 | JGI IMG/M metagenome (GOLD analysis project Ga0137380, IMG submission 104809) | Vadose zone soil microbial communities from Sagehorn Ranch, Mendocino, California, USA - Sage2_L_100_16 metaG | ecosystem: Environmental > Terrestrial > Soil > Vadose zone | place: USA...
AATGGCTACCGCACGGAAGTATGGACGACGAAGCGAGTCGCGGAAGTGATTGAAAAGACCTTCCACGTGCCCTGCCATTACAATACCGCTGGCAAACTCCTCCATCGGCTCGACTGGACACCACAAAAACCTGAAAGGCGCGCTTTAGAACGCGATGAGCAGGCCATTCAGCGCTGGAAGAAAAAAGTCTGGCCCCGGGTAAAAAAAACGCCGCGCGGCTGGGTGCTCACATAGTTTTTGCCGATGAAAGCGGCTTTCTATTGGCTCCCCTGGTGGTCCGGACTTGGGCGCCCCGGGGCTGCACTCCCGTTGTCCGCTGCCGCCAGGGGCGTCGGGATAAAATTTCCGTAATCGCGGGAATTTCTGTGAGCCCCGAGCGACACCGCCTGGGCCTCTACTACCTTCTTTTTTATGACAACATCGGACAGGAAGAAGTCTGTGCGTTTTTGCGCGCACTGCTACGGCAACTCCGCGGTCCCCTCATCGTGCTTTTGGATAACTCCTCCACCCATCAAGGGGAGCCGATCGAGAAACTCCGCGCGCGACACCCACGCCTCTACGTCGAGCACTTTCCTTCCTACAGTCCAGAACTCAACCCTGAGGAAGGTGTTTGGTCTTTGTCGAAGAAGGAACTGGCCAACGGCTGTCCCAAGGACATCGATGAACTCATGGAAAGCATCATCCGCGTGATCGATGGTATTCGCAGATCACCAGCGAAACTACGGTGGTCCATCTTGCAATCAGAGCTTCCTCTTTTTTTGCGCTAACCATTGCATTATTTAATGTGAGATCAATAGGACACTGTAAGCTGAAGTGGGGAGGTCCCTTCGCAAAATCAGTTTCTTCCTTCTCACTTGGGCGTTTTTCGCTTTCGCAGAAGGAGGAAGGTACGTGGAGTCAGTGGGCGTCTGGATTCCGATTCCCCCGGCCGGCACCAGATCTTCTCCTTTCCTTTGTTCGCATTTGTGTTCTTATTAGCGCTAAGGTCGGTCACCACCTTGTGAATGATGAACGCGCACACCGAACCGCACTTGGTTTCCAGCGACACCTCTGTTCTGGTGTTCGTGAATCGCGTGGCTGGCCGTGGCCGGGTGCAGGCTTATTTGCAGCGCATCCGCGATTTGTTTGAATTTCTCCATATCGCAGCTGAATTTCTCGAAACAGGCAGCGCCAGCGAACTCGAATCCGCCGCTCGCCAGGCTCTTGTGCGGGGGCCCCGGCTGCTTTTAGCGATGGGCGGAGACGGGACGTTCCAGGCCTTGGCGAACGGCGCGTTTAAGAGCGACGCCATTGTGGGGATCCTCCCGACAGGCGGCGGAAATGATTTTGCAGCTGCCCTTGGGCTGCCGGGAGATTGTGTCCGCGCAGCGGAGACACTCCTGAAGGGTAAACCACGCCCGGTGGACTTGCTGAGAGTGCACACGGCAGATGGCCGGACGCGTTTGTTTGCCGCTGGCGGAGGTGTGGGACTCGACGCCGAAGCGGCGCTTCTCGCAGGCGGGGCGTACCGCCATCTTCCCGGCCGATTTCGCTACGTTGCCTCGGCCCTTCGCGCGTTGTCCGAGCATCAGCCGCTACAGGTTCGGCTCGAATTCCCTAGCACGCAAATCCATCCGGTCGAAGCCACTTGTCTTCTCACTGGTGTATTGAATACGCCAGCATATGGCGGAGGTATCCGCCTTGCGCCTGATGCCCTTATCGATGATGCTTTGCTTCATGTCGCATTAGTCGAAGATTTGAAGATCCTACAGGTTCTCAAACTGCTGCCACGGCTGATGCGAAGTGGAGAACTACGAACCTCTCGAATAAGGCGATGGAAAGCGCAAAGCGTGAAAATATCTACAGACAGGCCTTGTCTGTTTCACGGCGACGGCGAGATCCTTGGACCCACGCCAGTGGAGATCGAAGTTGTGCCCAAGGCTGTGCGAGTCCTGGCGCCGCTCGCGGAATCTTGATGTACGTACGCCGTTCTGCGAATCAGGGCGTATTCTTGTGAAACACTTTGCGTCGGATATCGGGCCAAAACTCTTTCAATCCGTTGGATAGCCCATCGTAAATAATCAGAAACGCAAACGTCGTCGCGTTCCGCGAAGCCGTTCGGTCGCTCGGCACGTGGTATATGTTGGAAATCGCCGCTGCCACCGCATTGCCTATCGATTCCGAGTAATTGAATCGCTCATGACCTGAATCGGTGCGCGTCACGAACAGACGATTCACCGCATGATATGCTCGCCGCCGGAATCCTCCCCTTCCCAGCTGGTAGTACCGGGGGTCTTCCCGAAATAAAGTCGGGAAAACAGCCACGGTCATGTACGTCCCGATGCTGTTGTCCGCAAAACTGGCCCCGAATCGTTTCCCGTACGCGTCCCAACCCTGTCCCCACTCTTTTGGATCGTTTCTTGCCTGCGCTATCGCGGAAAGCGCGCCGTTGAACGGATATGCCCCCCAGTCGAATACACTCGCGGTCGCAATCCGAAACTTCTGGCCGGTCGTGAGGGGCGGAAGCGCATTCGCGTTTTCAACCGTGCCGTAATTGGGAAGGACCTCAAAGATGCGGTCGTTGACCGTTCCCGTTTCCTTCTCCAGCTTGCTTTTTCCTACGGTTGCACCGGGTTGATCTCCTTCTTTCTTGTCCTTCTCGCCCTTGCTGCTGCCTGGTTGCGGGTCCGACTTGGGTGGAGGAGGCTGCTGCGAATTCGGCTGTTGACCCGGCGCCGGAGAGACAGCCCCCCATAGTCCGAACAAAACCGCTATAGCCAAGCGTTGTTGGAACCTGCGCGGTCTTTTCATGGCGTCCAGTAATTATCTCCCGGGCTCGTGTTCCGGCCGGCGATGATTTGCTTAGTTTCCACAAAATGAGACTCCCCATGAGATTCCTCGAGCAAGAGAATGGTTTCTTCCTCGAATGCCTGTTGCAACTGCACGGAAATGGAAAATTCTCGTGAGAATTCGGCCGCCGCCTACCTCGATATGGCGAGTTCAGTTCTTTTTCTTGACGATTTTCAGATTCAGGACGATGTCCTTGCGCGAGTCGAAACTGGACACCGTGCGGGTTGCCGACTTTGCATTGTCCTTTTCCGCGTGCAGTTCGTAATCCGCGTTGGGGTCGAGTCCGCTGAACCGGTAACTTCCGGTGTCATCGGTATAGCTGCTTCTCACGGAGTTGGTCCGCATGTTCTTCAAGAAAACAACGCTACCGGAGAGAGGGTTGTCGGATTTGTCGCTTACCACGCCGCGAACGGTGCGCAGCTGCGCTTCACCCTTCTTGTCTTGAGCGTTCGCAGCGGCCGCGAGCGCGGCGATGACCACCAGGACGCAAAAGAAGCGTCGTCCAACCTTCATTTCTGGTCCCCCTTCAGTGGCTGCATCCGAAAGACCACGGTTTGTTCGTTACCGCCGCCCTTTGCTTCGATCGTCCGCGTTTGATCAGCAAATCCCTTCACGTGCACCAGAATCTCATAGTTCGAGCCTTGCGGAACGCGCAAGGCGAAGTCTCCGCGCGAGTTCGTGTAAGTTTCCCATTTGTATTTCTTTTGCCCCTCTTTGCGGACCCGCAGCTCCACTGCCGGAACGGAAAGCGCCTTTTCGTTGAAGACCGTTCCGCGAATCAGGAAATCATCCGCGTGGCTGTATTTTTTCTTGCCCGGGCTACCGGTTTTGGAAGTGGAATCCTGAGCCGGAGTGCTGGAACTGGCTGCGGCCGCTTTCTGTGCCGCCGCAAGCGTCACGGTGGGCGAAAGCAGCAGCAAGCCCACACACACAAAATGCAGCTTTCTCGGGCGGTTCATTTTGCGGGATATCCCTCTTGAATTCGATGGCGGAGGGGCGCAGCGGAGATGCCAGGCGGCAGGAAAGGTCCAGTCACTCCTCATCTTCCTCTTCGTATTCTTCTTCCTCTTCCTCGTCCGAATAGTCGCCGTCCTCTCCCATCTCGCTCTCCTCTTCCTCCTCCTCCTCTTCTTCGTCTAAATCGTCGGAGATGACGTTCAAATGAACGGGGTGCGTTTGCGACACCTCGAGCTCGGATTCACACTCGGGGCAGCTCAGAATCTCGCCTTCCTCGACTTCTTCTTCATCGACATCGATTTCTGCGGAACATTCAGGGCAACGGATCACAGCGCCAGCCTCCGGACACTTGTCTGCAAAGTGGCGGTACGAGGACCGTCCCCGCCACCTGCAGCGTATTATATACCGAGGCATGGAAATTCAACCTCTTGCCCGTGAACGTGAGGCTCGCCCAAGTGGCCTCTTCCAGAGAATACCCTGACCGCCCGATGATCGGCGTGGGCGGCGTGATCATCGACCAAGGCCGGACCGTGCTCATTCGTCGTGGTACCGAGCCCTTGCTTGGCGAATGGTCCATCCCTGGCGGCAGCGTCGAAATTGGGGAAACCCTGGAGGAAGCGGTCCGCCGCGAATTGCGGGAAGAAACCGGGCTGGAGGTTTGCGTTCTCGAGTTGATTGAGCTTTTCGACCGCATTTACCCGGATGAAGGTTCTGCCTCGGCGAACGGCAAAAAGAAGCCGCGTTTCCATTACGTCATCGCCGACTATCTCTGCGGGCTGGTGGGCGGCGAACCGCGCGCCGGCAGCGACGTGACCGACCTAGCTTTTGCCCGGGAAGGGGAACTTGGCAGATTTGAGTTAACGGAAAAAGCGACGTCGGTTCTAAAGAAGGCCTTCGCCATGTCCCGAGCGCGCGCCGCCGGCCAATAAATCCTCCCTAGTCTAGCCGCTAGTTACGGCGCCTTGGTAATCTCGATGCTTCCGTTTGTATCGTTGAGCTGCAGCGCGCAGCCTCCCCCATTGATCGTTCCGTTGAGCGTGTCTCCGCCGATGCTCCCGGTTGACGTAACCGGCAGATCCGAAGAAACCCTGCCGAACGAGGTGTGCGCGGTGAGGTTGTACCCCAGTCCCTGTGGAATCTGCACGCGGATGGACGAAAACGAAGTTTTCAACAGGATGTCCCGGCAGCCGCTGGTCGGGCGGCTGGCCGTCACGGCGATCCCGCCGTTCTGGTTGTCCACGCTGATCTTCCCGCCGATCCCGTCGAGTGTAACGCCCGCGAAAGATGTCCTCACGTTTGCGTCGCCTTTCACGTTTCGCGCCGTTACCGAGCTGTTGTTGTTCTCTACGGTTAAATTCCCGTTCACGCGCTCGATCAAAACGCTGCCAAAGCTCGTTTTCGCATAAGTGTCTCCGCCAATATCCGCGAGTGTGATCGCACCATTCCCGTCTGTTGCCCTGATCCCCTTCGGGATGTTGGAGGCATCGATGGCCCCGAAAGAGGTCCTGAGCGTAACGGTCCCGCGCGCGTCGCGAACCGTGATCCTTCCATTGGAGGTCTCGGCGTCCAGCGTGCCGCTCACGGTGTCCAGCTCGATGTTGCCGAAAGAATCGTGAATCGTCACGGAACTGCCGGTCAGCGCGCTCCCTTTTACTCGGCCATTGCTTGTCGTGCAGCTCACGCGCCCATGAACATCCGAGAAGTTGACGTTGCCAAAGCTGTTGGTGATATCCGCGGCCCCGCCAATCGTGCCGACCTCCACGTTACCGTTGTTGTCGTGGACGGTCAGATCACCCTTCACGTTGCGCGCATCCACGCTCCCGAAGGAGGTCGTAACGTTGCCGGCTGCGGCGTCCGACAAGGTAATCGCGCCGTTGCCTCCGTTGATGGTTGCCGCTCCCTGGATATTTTTCGCCGTGATGCTGCCGAAGCGGTTGCGCACCTCGAGCGTGCCCTTTACGTCGTACACTTGCACGGAACCGTTCGTGTCCGTCACCGATACGTTCCCGCCCGCGCCGGTTAACTCAATGCTCCCGAAGGAATTGTTTACCCGCGCCGCCCCCACGTCGCGCATCGCAATGCTGCCGTGGCTGTTGTCAATATCGGTACTGGCGTGGATACCGGAAGCTTCGGTGCTCCCGAAACTGTTGCGCACATTGAGGGGCGCGTCCGACGGCATCGCAATGTCGTAGTTCACAGAATAGGAGGTATTCCTGCCGAGATGAAACCATCTGCTTTCTTGTTCGGGATAAACGGTCTTGATGCGCAACCCCTCGGCTGTTTGCTGCACTTCGATTTGTATTTTGTCGGCAAAAGACTGCGCCTCGTCGTGCGAACCGGCCTGCGCGCGAATTGTGGCGGAAATCTTCACCTCGCGCCCGGGTTCCCCGTGGACGCGCACTTCTCCAAATTTGTGCTCGATGTGGACGGACTGCCCCGCCCGGAGCGTCACGCTCTTCTGAAAATCCCTTGATACTTCTTCCTGGCCGCGATTGGTGGCCGCTGCGCATTGCCCTGCGGCAAAAAACATCGTGCCGACCAGCGCCTTCGCAGAGGCGCGACGCCATGGTCCTTTGCAAAAACCCCGTCTGAGCCGATTCATTACTTTCCAGCCCCCAAAACCTCTTCGAGCGTGCGCTGCTTCTCCTGATACATGGCCAGCAACTGATACCGCAATTGCGCGTTCGAAGGATTCAATCCCCCCTGCGCGCGCAAGTCGGCGATCGCGCTGTCCAGCACCAGCAGCTTTTCGTGATAGCTCGCGAGCAGCGGCGTCGCTGGTGTATCGAGCTGGGGCTTGGCCTCCGCAGCCAGCTTGTCGATGGCTTTTTTGTATGCGCTTTCCGCGCTCTCTACTTCCTTGAGTGCCGCGTTCTTTAGCAGGGGATCTTGCTTGCCTGGGTCACGAACTGGTCTAGAAATGATCCAAGTCACAGAAGCCGTTAGGATCAAAGCAAACGCCCCGGCCACCGCCGTTTGCCAGCCCAAAGAAACATTTGGCAAAAACGAGAACCACCACTTGCCCTCCGGCCGCCGCGCCTTTCGTCCATCCTGTTCGATTAACGCGCGTTCAATGCGGCTCCACAACCCGGGGATTGGCGAATAATCCCGCAGCTCTTTCGCCGCCACGCTTAGCGACTGCCACGTGCGAATTTCCTCCGTGCACGTCGCACAGGCTGCCGCGTGCGCTGCGAGCGCGGCCCATTCCGCCGCCGTACCGTCTTCAAAAATCCGCTCGCGATCTTTACAGGTCACATTCATCGTCGTTCACCCTACTTGGTTCACCGCAACTACCCCGCGCTGCTTCGCGGCGGTTCCAGCATTTCGCGCAAGTTTTTCTTCGCCTGAAACAGCGTGTTTTTGGACGCCGCCTCGGAAATCTCCAGCATCCCGGCAATCTCCGCGTGCCGGAATCCTTCCACTTCGTACAGCAGAAAAACGTCGCGCTGATGACGGGTAAGTTTCTCGAGCGCGCGCACGAGCGCTATCCGCAATGACGGATGAGCTCCCGGCGCACGAGGTTCCCGGCGCGGTGTTTCCTCCGAGTCGTCGTCGGTCGTCACTTCTTTTTTCCGCAGCCGGCTGCGCCGCGCGTCGTAGCACGTGTTGATCAGGATCCGGTACGTCCAAGTCACAAAGCTCGATTGCCCGCGAAAACTCGCAATGCTCCGCTGCACTTTGAGGAACGTCTCCTGCACCGCGTCTTCCGCGTCCGCGGCGCTGCCCAGCACGTTACGCGCAAGGTTTTTCATCCGCGCGCCGTGCAGCACGTACAACCGCTCGTATGCGCGCAGGTCTCCTGCCCGGCAGGCTGCAGCCAGCGCGGCGTCTTCGTTTGCGGGTTTCGCCCCCGCCTGGGCCGGGCCGCCGGTCAGGTGCTCGGAAGGTCCCACTCGCGTCTCCCACCTGCCTATCGCGGCAGGTTCGTGCAGCGCGGAAGTGATTCTAGTCTTCCAGGGCAGCGCAAGTCCCATCGTTCCCATTCCTGGCTCCTGTGGAATAGACGACACAACGCAGGGAAACGTCAGGGGGCTCGATGCCCGGCCGCCGTCCTGGCCGCATGCGTTGGCCGGCGCCAAACAGCCCATTTAACTCATTTGTTTTGTTCGGAGTAGCTGGTCTTTTAAGAGCACGTTTGGAATCCGCCGCATCCCTTGCGGGAGGGTCTAGTTCAATCCGGAGTTGTTTCGGAGAGTGGCGATCCGGATTGAAAAAACTCTACAAGCAGCTCAGAAACCTTTGCCGGCTCCTCGTGCAGGAGCCAGTGTGTGGCATCGGGGAAGGGGAAGAGTTCGCCATGAGTGCAATAGCGCAGGCTTTCGCGAGCCATTTCTGGGATCAAGAATTTGTCACGCTCGCCCCACAGGATGCGCGTGGGCACGCGCACGGTGGGGTCGGCGAAACGCGCGCGATAGCGCAGGGCCGCGCGATACCAGTTGATCATCGAGGCGAGGGCGCCAGGTTGCGACCAAGCGGCACGGTATTGCGCAAGATCGTCGGCAGAAAACGTGCCGGGGCGGCTCGAGCGAACGAGCGCGCGCGTGCCAACGTAGAAACCAGATGCGGAAAAGATGGTTTCCGCCAACCAAGGAATCTGAAAGAAAAAGATGTACCAGCTTCGCAATATCTGCCGGGGCTGCGTCGTCAGAAAGCGGCGCATAACCGAGGGATGCGGCACATTGACCACGGCGAGTTTTGCGATGCGCTTAGGATGCAAGAGTGCTGCGCCCCAGGCTACCGCAGCGCCCCAATCGTGACCCGCAAGAAGGATTTGCTTCTGCCCGAGCTCGTCGGCCATCGCGATCACGTCGGAAACGAGCTCGGTCAGCGCGTAGGAGGCCACACCGCGGGGTTTGCTGCTCACATTGTATCCGCGCTGGTCGGGCACGATGACGCGAAATCCGGCCTTCGCCAACGGTTCGATTTGTTTACGCCATCCATACCAGAACTCCGGGAAGCCATGTAGCAGGACCGCGACGGGCCCATCCTTGGGGCCCGCGGCCATGGCGTCGAGCCCTACGCCGCGGTTTGCAAAAGGGATTTTCTCAAAGGAAGTTTCCACGGCACTAGAGTCTATTATGGGAAAGAAGGCTCTCCAAGGTTTGATCGTGTGCATCTCCGCCCGCTGGTCTAACTCCATCAGAATCCAGGCGCGCCCGAAGCGGCGGGCCGCATCTCGGGGGCATTCACGCCGAAACGCAGATGCGCGAAGTACGTTTGCCCGAGCGACATGAGGCCGGTGTAGAGATACCCCCACACGAACAGCAGTAGGAAGGGCACTGTCCCGTAGTTCTCGTTGGTGATGGCATAGATCACGGTCAGCGCAAAGTAAATCCCCAGCGCAACTTCCGCGTAAGGGATCCAGCCGGCTTTGTTCTTATAGGATTTTTTCGCGAACGTGCCTTTCTTGCCCTCAATCCTGAATTTCGGCGTGCGAGCAAATTCGCTTTCCTTGCCGACGAGCGCTTCAATCACCGCCTGGGCGTTGCGCACGGAAATGCCGATGCCGGTGGCCATCACGAACGGCAAATAGAGAAACGTGCGCCACCAGGTTTTGGGCCGCAGTTCTTTTTGCGCCACCAGGTAAAAGCTCGAAATCGAGCACGTCGATGCCAGAAAGAGCGGCAAGTCGATGAGCAGCATCTGGAACCAACCCTGCTGGAAGCGCACGATCATTACCGGCAAGAGCATCGCGGAAAGCAAAATCATGAGCGGGTAACTGATGCTCGAGGTCAGATGGAAGAACGCCTCGGCTTTGACATACGCCGGCACCTTCGCGTGGAACACTTTTGGAAGGATTTTCTTGGCCGTCTGCATCAACCCTTTGGCCCAGCGTGCTTGCTGCGCTTTGAAGCCGTTCATGTCCACCGGCAGTTCCGAGGCGCATTCGACCTGCGGGAGGTACAGGAACTTCCAGCCCTTAAGCTGCGCGCGATAAGAAAGGTCCGTGTCCTCTGTCAGGGTGTCGTGTTGCCAGCCGCCCGCTTCGTCAATCACTTTCCGGCGCCACACTCCCGCCGTTCCGTTGAAATTGAAAAACGCTCCGCGCCGGGACCGTGCGCCGTGTTCGACAACGAAGTGCCCGTCGAGCAGGATCGTTTCCACGTTGGTCAGCAAGGAATAGTCGCTGTTCAGGTAAGTCCAGCGCGCCTGCACCATACCGATATGTTCCCCGCCGTCGGGATTCAAGAAATAGGGAATCGTTAGGCGAAGAAAGTCCGGTTCGGGAATGAAATCCGCGTCGAAAATTGCCACGAATTCGCCCTTCGCTGTTTTTAGTCCGTTCTTCAGCGCCCCCGCCTTGTAGCCTTCGCGATTCGTGCGATGAATATAGGTGATGGGCATGCCCGGGGCCGCGTGGCGTTCCACGCACACACGCGCGACCTCCTGTGTTTCGTCCGTCGAATCGTCAAGTACCTGAACGTCGAGGAGCTCCCGCGGATAGTCAAAGCGCGCCACAGCTTCTGTGAGTCTTTCAATTACGTATCGTTCATTGAAGATCGGCAACTGCACCGTGACGCGCGGCCAGCTCGTCACCGGCGGAGGAGGCGGAGGGACATTTTTGGAATACTGGAAATAGTCGTAGACCAGCCAGTAGCGGTGCAGGCCGTACATCGCCAGCACCACAAGCACGATAAAGTAGGGAATGAGCATTGCCAGGTCGAAGGCATTGACGCGGTAAACGCTGCTGAACGTCCTGTCGCTGAGCCTATGAAGGTAACGGCTGATCGCGCTCTGGTGCGCCAGAAGAATCGTGAGTGTGAGGGCGGCGTACACGATAAGGATCCCGTACAGCTTTCGTCGCGTTGTTTCGCCGTTTCCGACGAAGCATGATTATACGGAAAATTCCGCCTGGCTGCCGAACCCGGAAAAGGCCGTCAGTCGCGCGCGCGGTTCGTCAGACCACGAGCACCATCTTGCCTGCCGCGCCCGGCTCGAGAATTTCCTTGTGTGCGCGCGCGGCTTCGGCCAGCGGCAGCTCTTTGCCCACCACGGGTCGCAGCGTGCCGTTTTCCAGTCCGGCGATCAGCCCCGCATGAATGTCCGCTTCTTCTGCGGGCGTAATTCCCCAAAGCGTGAAAGCACGAATGGAGCCGCGGCGCCCCATCAGCTCTCGCACATTGATCGTGACTTCGCCGCGATTGCCGATCACGATCACGCGGCCGCGAACCGCCAGCAGCTTCAAGTCGTGCGCGAGGTTCACGTTCGCGAGCATTTCCAAAATGATGTCCACGCCGCGCCCGCCCGTCGCTTTCATGATTTCTTCCTGGTAGCCGGCTTTGCTGTGGTCGAACACTTGGTGCGCTCCCTCGCGCTTCACCAGATCGAGCCCTCGTTGTGTCCCCGCCGTGCCCAAAACCGTGAGCCCCATCGCGCGCGCCATCTGCACGCCGGCGCTCCCCACTCCGCCGCTCGCTCCGTGTACCAGCACGGTTTCCGACGCACGTGCTTTCGCTGACTGAATCAGCGCGTGATACGCCGTCCCGTACGGCACCCACACGCCTGCACCCTGGCTAAAGCTGATTTTCGCAGGAAGCGTATGCACCTGCTCTTCCAGCGCAAGCGCATACTGCGCGTAAGCTCCCGTGATGGTTTTCGCAGTATACACGCGGTCGCCAACCTTTACTTTCTTCACGTTTTCGCCGACCGCCTCGATCACGCCCGCGCCGTCCGAGCCAGGAGTGTAGGGAAGCGCCGGCTTCTGCGCATAAGTGCCGCTGCGCATGTACGTGTCGTAGGGATTTACGCCCGCCGCATGAATGCGCGCGAGCACCTGTCCGGCCGCGGGCTTGGGAGTGGGCACTTCCTCGAGCCTCAGCACTTCCGGACCGCCGAATTGACGAACGAGAATCGCTTTCATGATTCGTCTCCGCTGGGTTCCGCGGCGAACGCGCCAAAACGCATACACCCACCAAGTTAGTCAGAACTAAAAGTGGTCATCCACGCCGATGGGCGCCCCTTCTTTTTCGACCAATCCTGCCGAGCGGCCCCACGCCGTAGTCTGCCAATTGTCTTTCCCTTTCGCGGCAGGAATCCACGGCGGAAGAGACAGGCCCAAATATTCCGCCAGCACAAAAAGATAGGGCTCGTACATTTTCCGCAGGTCCGCGAGCCGGTCGCCCATTTCCTCGATGTCCCCCGGTTTCTGGCCGAATTGCACGAGCATGTCGCGAATCCGCTTCAGATCCTCGGCAGGTAGGCGATTGTGCGGCGGCGCGTGTGGTTGCGTCTTGAAAACCTGCGAAAGATCGACCGCCGCGTGCCGGGCGATCGCGAATGTCAACTCCGCCTGCCGCCGGCAAGCATCCAGAACTGCCACCTTGACCAGCGCGCAGCTATCCAGGATCGCGGCCAGCGCGGCGATCCACGACTGGTTATCGTGCTGCGAGCGAAAAAACGCCAGCGCCGGGTAGGAAAGATGGCTTTCCATCAGTTCCGCGGCCCAAAATTCCCAATCCTTGAAAAGCAGGCGCAGCGCCTCGCCGCCTCCCGGGTAGGCATGCCGACGCAGAAGCTCTCCGGCAGTCGGGGGCGTGCCCGCGCGCGCATCCAGCAGCGAAATATTCACTTCGCGCTTCGAAAACGAGCCATAGATGAACGGCAGGTAGCCGATCACCGCCCCGAGAAATCCGAATCCGAATCCGGCTTCCGTAACCACCAGGACGCGAGCCAGACCTGTTTGCGGCACCACGTCGCCGAGGCCCAGCGTGAAGAAAGTCGTTCCGCTCAGATAAACGTCCGTAGCGAAACCCGGCTGCCCGCCAGTCATGTTGACCGCGGATCCGGCTCCGTACTGCATCATGCCAAATCCGAGCACCAGCCCGACCGCCCACACCCCCACCAGGACTAGCAGCGAAAGCGGTCCATAGAAACTCAGCAGCGTCTCGCGCTTTTTGCGCGAAGGGATGAGCTGCGTAAGGAACTTCCAGGTTCTCCACGTGAATTTGTAGAAGACACGCGTCAGCCGGAACCTTCGCGTGACCCGCCGGGGAAGAATAATGGATTCAAACGCGTCCCACAGCACGATCAAGAAGATGGCCACACCGGCAGCGAATGTCCCCGGGGCTGGAATCATGTGCGGCATTGTACTCGCTCGGTCGTGAGAACGCTCGTTCCTGAAAGATTCCAGTTTTACGAGACCAGTCGCGCGCTGACGCTGATTTCCGCCTTGAACAGCTTCGAAACCGGGCAGCCCGTCTCCGCGTTTTTCACCGCCGTATCGAATTTCGCCTGGTCGGCCCCCGGAATGTGCGCGACGAGGTCCAAATGGCTTTTCGTGATGGCAAAGCCATCTGGTAGTTTCTCGAGCGAAATGGTTGCCGTGGTTTCCAGCTTGCTCGCGGTCATCCCCGCGTTTCCCAATTGCCCGGAAAGCGCCATGGTGAAGCAGCCCGCGTGCGCCGCGGCCAGCAACTCTTCCGGATTAGTCCCGGTGCCATTCTCAAACCGCGCGCTGAAGGAATATGTCGTCTGCCGGAGCACGCCGCTCTCGGTTGAAACCGTGCCTTTGCCGTCTTTCAATCCGCCTTGCCATACTGCCGAGCCTTTACGCTGCATGTTTTCCTCTCCTCTCGTTTCATGTGATCGGTTGGGTTCTTGAGATTCGATTCATGGCCGCGCCCGAAGGATATATTTCCGGGTGGCTGTTTGCGAAGCGCTTTTGCCCTTTGTGCCGCCTGCGGCAGCTTCGTTCGCCGGGGACAAATGGCTCATGCTCTGGCTTACGCGATAAATTTGGATGTCAATGCTGAGGTCCGCATCTCTGATCCATTTTTGTGTTGCCAGCGGGCGCGCCTCGCCGCGGCGGACTTTTGCATTACGGTCCAGTGCGTCGTCAATTTGGCTCAGCGAATTCATGGGTTGGAACTCGATGTAGGTCGGCAGCGGATACCCGGAGTGCACCTGGTAGACCATCCACGGCGTGTCGATATCGTTGGCTTCATACATCCGCGCCCGCGTGCGTATGGCGTCCGCAAATTCGTCCTCATACCCCGCCCGGAATTGGAAGATGGCAACCCGCACGAAATTGGTTTTCGCCAGGTTAATCTTGTTCAGACGGTAGCCCAAATCGTCGCGCCGGAAAGCCAGCACCGTTCGCGTTGCCGCGACCAAATCCGCCAGCTTCTGCTGTGCCGTCCCGATTTCCGGATGCGCATCCAGCCCTTGCGCCAGGTCCGCCCCGGATCGCTCGATGTCCGCGAAGTTGTCGAATCCGTCGAAATACAACACGTGCGGCGAGCCCGTCACGGCTTCGAGCGCGCTCCAATAAATGGGGATTTTCGCGTCCATATAGCCCTGCACGATTTCCGCTTCGGTCTGCTCGTAGGCGGTTTCCTTGCCGGAGAACAAATCGGCGCGGTATAGCAGCAGGGTGCTCGGCGTCACGCCTGTTTCGGGCGTCGGGGTAACGTTTTGCGCCGCTGCGGGCATGTTGCCTGCCGACGTTAGGCATGCCAGCAGCGCCATGCTGCCCATACGAATCAAGGAGAATTGCTTTTGCATCCGGCCCTCCTCTTCCACAGCCGGTGGAAGAAGTTGTTCAGTCTACCATTTGTGGAAAATAAAGAACGCCGCGGCCACAATGAGGGCGAACCCCACGCCATAGTTCCATTTGAAACGGTCTCCGAGATAAAAAACCGAAAATACCGGAAAAATCGAAAGCGTGATGATCTCCTGTATCGTCTTCAACTGCGCGGGTGTGAATTCATACGACCCGATTCGGTTTGCCGGCACCTGGAAGCAATACTCGAAAAAAGCGATGCCCCAGCTCACCACAATCACCTTCCACAGCGCCTCGCTGCGGAATCGCAAATGCCCATACCACGCAACCGTCATGAAAATATTCGAAATCGTCAGCAGCAGAATGGTTCTCATTCCTTGGGGTCACCCCTCGCTTCGCGCGTTGTCCGGGTCACAAGCCCTTGGACGAAAAAGGACTAGCGCTCGTTGCATCGGGCGACTCCCTTTACGCATTCTCCGGCCCATTTTGCTTCTCACACCCCATCCTTTAGTTTAGAGAATTTAGATCGCCAATTGTGAGGCTTCCTCGTCCAGGGAATTCGATTGCCGCAGTCGCTTCCGCGGCCGGCAGGAAGAAAGGCGGCGATTTTCGCGTCTCGCTCACCAACGCTCCAGGCCTTCCGGGCGGGGCGGGCTGCAAATCGAGCAGGCCCGACGGGGACATCCAGGGTCTTCAGACGTTCAGGGTGAGGCTCACCAGATCCGGGCGCGTCGGCGGAGGAAGGGGCGGCAGCTTCGAGCGGTCCACCGGATGGTACAGCGTGTCGCGCTCCACCGGAACGCGCCCAGCCGCGCGAATCAACCGCTCCAGTTCCGCGCGTGGCGTGAACTCCGAAGTCTTTGCGCCCGCGTCGTGGTAAATCTTTTCTTCGACCACCGTGCCGTCCAGGTCGTTCGCGCCAAACCGCAGCGCGATTTGCGCGATGCTTGGCGTCAGCATGATCCAGTACGCCTTGATGTGCTCGAAATTGTCGAGCAGCAGCCGGGACACCGCGATGTTGCGCAAATCTGCATAACCCGTCGGCTTTGGCACACGCGAAAGCGCGGTGTTGTCCGGATGAAAGGCCAGCGGGATGAACGCCACAAATCCGTGCGTCTCGTCCTGCAGTTCGCGCAGTTTCACCAGGTGGTCCACGCGCTCTTCTTCGGTCTCCACGTGGCCGTAGAGCATCGTGGCGTTCGAACGTAGCCCGATTTCATGCGCTTGCCGCGCAATGTTTAGCCACATCTGCCCGCTCACTTTGTGGTCGCAAATGATCTTGCGTACGCGCGGATGAAAAATCTCCGCTCCGCCGCCTGGCAGCGAGTCCACGCCTGCCTCTTTCAATTTCAGGAGCACTTCCTTCACCGTCAGCCTTGCAATGCGCGCGAAGTAGCCCACTTCGACCATCGTGAACGCCTTCAGATGCACGCCCGGGCAGCGTTTTTTAAGTCCCCGCATCATGTCCAGGAAGTATTCGAACGGCAGATCGGGATGCAGCCCGCCGACGATGTGGAATTCCAGCGCGCCCTCGCGCATGCCCTGTTCCGCACGTTGATAAATCTCTTCCAGCGCGAAGTTGTACGCACCCGGGGCGTCCTGATCGCGCCCAAACGCGCACAGTTTGCAGTGCGCCACGCAAATGTTCGTCGGATTGATGTGCCGGTTGACGTTGTAATACGTCACGTTCCCGTGCTTCTTTTCGCGCATGTGATTGGCGAGCCAGCCCACCGCCAGCAAGTCCGGCGACCGGTACAGCGTGATGCCATCGTCAAAACTCAGCCGCTCGCCCGCCAGCACCCTTTCCGCGATCGGCTTCAGCCGCTGGTCGGTAATGGTCAGTTCGCGCACCTTGGTTCGCCTCTGTGGCGGCCGCCTTGTCAGGCGGCCGTTTTTACGTGGATTTCAGATGTTTCCAATCGCTTAAATCCGCCAAACCGCTGCCGCCGCCCCCCAGAACACCAGGAACAACATACTAATATAGCCGTTCACCGTGAAAAACGCAGCGTCCAGCTTGCTCAAATCGTCCGCTTTGATAAGCGAATGCTCGTACGCGAGAAGCACCGCAACCACGGCGATCCCCGCCCACGATGGCCACGGCAACCCCAAGCTCAGGGCCAGCCAGCTCAACAGCGCGATCACGCCGACGTGCATTCCCCGCGCGATCAGCAATGCCTTTGCGATCCCGAATCTTCTCGGAATGGAAAATAATCGCGCCGCTTTGTCGTAATCGACATCCTGGCACGCATAAAGCACATCGAAGCCGCCCACCCACAGCGTTACCGCCGCGCAAAGAATGAGCATGCGCCAGTCGAGCCCGCCGGTAACGGCGATCCACGCCGCCGCCGGTGAAATCCCCAGCGCGAATCCCAGAAACAGATGCGACCAGTTCGTGAATCGCTTCGTAAAGGAATAAAAAAACAGAATTGCGATCGCCAGGGGCGCGAGCTTCACTGCCAATGGATTCAATTGCCACGCCGCCGCAAAAAACACCGCCACCGCCAGCAACGTAAAAAGCCATGCGAATTCAAGCGAGAGCGCGCCGGTCACGAGCGCCCGCTGCCTTGTCCGCGGATTTTCCCGGTCGTAGCGCAGGTCCACGATACGGTTCATGGTCATGGCGGCCGACCGCGCCGCCACCATCGCCACCACGATCCACAGAACCTGCCGCAACGTCGGCCAGCCGTGCCGCGTCGCCCGCGCCGCCAGCAGCGCCCCGGTCAGTGCAAACGGCAGCGCAAACACCGAGTGCTCGAACTTGATCATTTCGAGCACCGTGCGTAGGCGTCCTCTGCTCATCGCCGGCAAGTCTGCCCCGTCAAATGCGTCCTGATTCACCGTAAAACCGTGTCGAATCTTCTTTGTGCACGCGGTCTTCTCCTGTCTTCCTTGTTAAGTCTTTTTTTCTTCTGTGGTTGAATTGAGTCTCGCAGCCGCTCCGCGGCAAGTCAAGCCGAGGCTATTCGGCGCGCCGATGATAGAATTTCGAGCGGCTGAATGGCATGAATCAAACGGACTTATTGAAAATTCTGGAAGCCGTCGAGAGCGGGAAACTCTCGCCCGGCGCGGCCCTCGAGCGGCTCAGGCACCTGCCGTTTGAGGATCTCGGCTTTGCCAAAGTCGATCATCACCGCGCCCTGCGCCAGGGTTTTGCCGAAGTCGTGTTTGCCAAAGGAAAGACCCCGCAACAGGTCGCCGAAATCGTTCGGGCCATGCTTCAAAAAAAAGACTCGCGCCACAACATTCTCGTCACCCGCGCCAGCCCTGAAGTTTTCAGCGCCGTAAAAAAAACCAACGGCAAAACCGCCCGTGCAGCCCGATTCCACCCGCTCTCCGGCGTCATCACCATCGAACGCAGCCGCGAAACCTCCGGAAAAGGCGTGATCCTCGTTGTCTCTGCGGGCACCAGCGACATTCCCGTCGCGGAAGAAGCGTTTCTCACGGCGCACATGATGGGCAACCGTGTCGATCAACTCTACGACGTCGGCGTCGCCGGGATTCATCGCCTGCTCGAGCACCGCGAAAGCAAGCTCGCGCAAGCCCGTGTCATCATTTGCGTTGCGGGAATGGAAGGCGCCCTTCCCAGCGTCGTTGGCGGTCTCGTCGCCGCGCCGGTGATTGCCGTGCCAACCAGCGTCGGCTACGGCGCGAGCTTCGGCGGCATAGCCGCGCTCCTCGGCATGCTCAATTCCTGCGCCTCCAACGTCGCCGTCGTCAACATCGACAACGGCTTCGGCGCTGCCTGCGTCGCCTCCTGCATCAACCGCCAGTGAAACTCCCGCCCCCCTGGGATCTGCCATCACCCTAGAGAACGACCTTCGCCGCGTTTCCAGGTCATGTCTTTCTTCACGCCCCGGAGCAGCACTTTCATCACGCCAGGTCTCTGGGCAAACGCTATCGCTTCTTGCGCTTCCGCCAGCGGAAACGCTCGCGTAACAAGCGGTCTGGGATCCACTTTCCCCGAACGCAGCAGGGCCATCGCCTTGTCGAAGGGTCCGCACCGCGAACCTACGACGTTGATTTCCTTCACCACGATCGGCCACGTTGCCACTGGCGCCGCGCCATGAAACGTCGATTTCAGCACCAGCGTCCCGCGCGGCTCGGTCATCTGCTGCGCCAGTACGAGCCCGCTTGGCGAACCTGTCGCTTCGACCAGCAGCGAATAACTTTCTCGTACGCTCTTCCGGTCGCTCGCATCCCCGCGAACTCTCTTTGTCGCGATTCCCGCACGCCGCGCGAGCGCCAGCTTGTTTTCGTGCTTGCCATACATCACCACACGAGGAATCGCCGTACGCAGCACCCGCGCGATCAGTTGAGCCAGTTTCCCATCACCCAGCACGGCCGCTGCCCGGAACTTGCTCGCCTCCACTTGCTCCAAAATCTCGCATGCCGCCGCCAACGGCTCCACGAACAACGCTTGCTCGTCGCTCAGCGAACCTGGCACCGCATGCAAGTTCTCCAGCGGCAACGCCAAATACTCCGCAAAAGCGCCGTCATGCGCGACGATTCCCAGCACCGTTCGTCGCGCGCAGTGTGTCTCGAGTCCCCGCCGGCAGAATTCGCACTCTGGCTTGAATCGGTAAGCCGCGCACGCAACGTTGATCTCCCCGCAAACACGCCGTCCCGTCCACCTCTTTCGCTCACGCGCCGACACGCCCGCAACTTCAGCAACTTCTCCCACAAACTCATGTCCCGGGGTGCCGCGAAATTGGTGGTAGCCGCGGAGTATCTCGACGTCCGTGTTGCAGATTCCGGCCATCCGCACGCGGAGGAGCGCCCAGCGAGGCCGGAGCTTGGGCGCCGGCTTCACGAGCAAACGCAAATTTCCTTTTTCAACTTGAAATGCGAGCAACGGCGATACGCCCTTCTCTTGCCCGTGTGCCCTTACCCGGATTCGCTCATCATAACGCGCGACACACTCGTTGCCCGCCTGCTTCAGCGCGCGTACGCCGCATTGAGAAACTCATCCACGTCTTTATGCAGCTTGTGATGCTCTTTCTCGTCGATATACATCATGTGTCCGGCCTCGTAGTACGCGAAGCCCACGTTTTTCCGCACCGGCGGCTCCAGGTTCATGTGTGCGAACGTGTTTTCAATCCCGTTGAATGGCGTGGCCACATCATAGTAGCCGCAAAGCACCAGCACTCTCAGATAGGTCTGCTGCGTCATCGCCGCGCGCAAAACCTCCGCCACTTCGGTGTTGCCCGTCTGGTCCCACGGCCGCACATTCGCGCTCACCGTGTAGTACGTGTCGCTGTCCCACTTGAGTTCGCGCCGCACGTAGTCGTGAAAGGTGGCGACGAACGCGCCTTCATACGACGCTTCGCTCGGATCGTACTCCACGCGCTCGCCGGCCGCGTCCACGTCCATGCCTTCGAACCGCGAATCGAGCCGCCCGATGGTTCGCCGCTTGTCGCGTTCGAGTTCCTTGAACCAGCGGAATGGGCTGATGCGCAGGTTGGTCTCTTCAATGTATTTCGGAGTAAGCCCGGTGAAGCGCGCGAGATCGGCAACCACTTTCTGATGCTCCGCTGCAGAGAGCGCGTCGCCCTTTTCGAGCGCCTGGGCGTATTCGCCGTGCGCGAATTCCCGCGCCTGCTGTGCCACCTGCTCGATGGCCAAATTCTGCAGGTCGGGCGGCAGCAAATGGTGATACCACGCGGTCGTCACATAGGTCGGCAGGAAAAACTCAAATCGATTGTCGGCGCCCCAGTTCGAGAAGGCCACCGAGGAAAGCAGTACAATGCCGCTCAAGTAAATTTGATGCCGCTCCTGGAGCACGCCCGCCAGTTCGGCTGACCGCGTCGTGCCGTAGCTTTCGCCAATCAAAAATTTGGGCGAAGCCCAGCGATCGTTGCGCGTGACGTACTCGTAGATGAAATCAGAGAACCAGTTAGCGTCCGCGATAATCCCGTGAAATTGATTGGCAGCTTCGCCAGGGGCGGGCCGGCTGAAGCCAGTGGAGACGGCGTCGATAAAAACAAGATCCGTTGCGTCGAGGAATGAATCTTCGTTGTCCACCACCGTGTACGGTGCGGGCATGCCGTGTCCGTCCGGAGTCAAAACCACCCGCTTTGGCCCCATGCCCATATGCGTGAACAGAGACGCCGAACCCGGCCCGCCGTTGTAAACAAAGCTGATCGGCCGCTTGGCGATGTCCGTCACGCCCTCTTTCGTGTACGCGACGTAAAACATGGTCGCTTTCGGCGTTCCGTCATCGGCTTTGATGTGGTAGGTCGCAGCCGTCGCGTTGTACTTGATCTCCTGCCCGCCAATGCGCGCGGAGTGATGCGTCAGGGAAGCTTTCTCTTCCGCGATCGGCGGGTGCTGCGCCGGCTTCGCCTGCGCGCCTTCTTGCTGCGCGGGCTGCTGCTCCCCCGGCTGCTGCGTGCGCTGGCGTTGCTGTGGAGGTTGCTGCGCCTGAGGAACGGTCATTTGCTGCGAGGGAGATTCCGCGGGACGCTGCGGATCGCTTTGGCTCATCGCCGCCGGCGCAGCGAGCAGCACACAAATTCCGGCAAGGACGCACAGGTCTCTTCTCATTTCACACCTCTCCGTATGAATTAAGAGTTTCTCGGGCAACAGGACTCTAGCAAATGCACCGGAGGTTTCGCCCACTCTGCGAAGCCTCTGCATTGGACGGACGAAGATTCGGCCGAGTTTCACCTTTACGTGAGGAAAACCCTACTCGTACCTTAGCGCCACGATGGGATTCACGCGCATGGCCCGCCGCGCCGGGAGGTAGGAGGCCACCACCGCCACCACAATCAAAAGCAGGGCCACGCCCAGGAAAGTCAGCGGATCGTGCGTCCCCACGCCAAAAAGCAGGCTGCTCAAAAAGCGCGCCACCAGGAACGCTCCCGCCAGTCCAATCGCCACGCCGAGTGCCGTCAGCTTGATGGTTTGCACCAGAATCATGCTGCGAACATTCGCGGCCTGCGCCCCGAGCGCCATGCGCACGCCAATCTCCTGCGTTCTTTGGCTCACCGTGTAACTCATCACTCCGTAGATGCCGACGGCTGCGAGCACCACCGCAAGGACGGCAAAAATCCCGACGAGCATGGCCGAGAATCGCCTTGGAGAGACAGAGCCCGCGAGCAGTTCGTCCATGGTCATCACCTGCGTTACCGGCAGGTCCGGAGCCGCTTGGTGAATCACCTCCGTGACCGCCGCGGCTAGGCTCAGCGGATCGGTCGCCGTCCGCACCACCACATAGGGCGTCCACCCGCCCACGAAGTAAATGTCAAAGGTTGGCTCAGCGTCCAGGCCAAACTGGTGCACGCTTCCTACAATGCCGATGACCGTGCTCCAGCATGGTTTTGGATCGAGCGAGCACAGGTTGATGCGTTTCCCGATGGCGTCGCCTTTTGGCCAGAAGCGCCGCGCCATCGTCTCGTTGATCACCGTCCTCGGCACTTTCCAGTCGTCTTCGGTAAACAATCGGCCTTCACGCAGCGGGATCCCCATGGTTGAAAAATACGTCAGGCTCACGGTTCGGTATTGCGCGATCGGCCGCGCTCCTTCGTTAGGGATGGGCTGCCCTTCGATCACGAATCTCGAAGCCAGGCGAAATTCGTTGCTCAAGGGCAGTTCATCGATTCCTGCCGCCTCCTTCACGCCCGGCAACGCGCGGATCTGCTCTGCGATTTGCTCGAATTGGATGGATTGCTTTTCCTGAATGTGGATCCAATCCTGCTGCGAAAGCTTGTTGGCTTGCGAAAAGGGCAGCGCGGCCTGCTGCACTTCCATCGACAGGATGTGGTCCACGCGAAATCCGGGATTCACTTCCAGCAAATGTTGCAGACTGCGCAGCAGCAGTCCCGCGCCGATCAGCGCGACCAGCGCCATCGCGATCTCCGAGACCACCAGAATGTCGTGCGTTTTGCGGGGTCCCGACCCGGCCGTCCCCTTGCTTCCCTGTTTGAGAGCACCTGCGAGGTTCGCCCGGAGCGTTCGTAGCGCCGGCACCAGACCACAAATGATTCCGGCCGCCGCGCAAACCGCAGCCGTGAACGCGAGCACCGCGCCGTTCAAGCCGCCTTCCCGCAACACACCCAGGTCCGCGGGTACAAGCGCCATCAGCCCGCGCAGACCGCTCATCGCCAGCACTAGCCCTACCGCTCCGCCCGCCAAAGACAGCAACATGCTTTCCGTCAGCAGCTGCCGCGACAACTGCCAGGCGCTGGCCCCCAGCGCTGTGCGCAGCGCTGCTTCCCGCTGCCTGCCGGCGTTTCGCACCAGCAGCAGGTTCACGATGTTCGCGCACGCAATCAGCAGCACCAGGCCCACGGCTCCGGAAAGAACCGTTAGGATGCCTTTCAGTTTTGCCACCGACGCATCTTCCATCGGTTCGACGAGCACGCCAAAGAATTTGTGCGAATCCGGATACTTGACGGTCTCCCGTTCGTTCAACCTCTTCATTTCGTCTTGAGCCTGCGCCAGAGTCACCCCGGGTTTCAGCCGTGCGACGCCGATGAACGCGTGATGAACGTGTTCGGTCAAGTCATCTTGGTACTGGCCGATGGGCATCCAAAGATCGGCCCAGCGCAGCAGACGAAAATCTGCCGGCAAGATGCCCGTTACCGTATAGCGCTGACTGTCCAGTGTGACCGTTCGTCCGATCACTCGGGGATCGCCCCCAAACCGGCTCTGCCATAAGCGATGACTCAGAATCACCACCGGGGAACTGCCCGCCCGGTCTTCTTCCGGAGTGAAGTAATGCCCGGCCGCGAGCCGTATCCCAAGCAGCGGGAACAGTCCCGCGCTGGCATAGCTCCCGAGCACCCGCTGCGGGTCGCCTTCGCCGGTGAGATTAAACCCCTGGGAGATTTGCGCGTACCCGCCCATTTCGGAAAAACTGGCATTTTGCTGGCGCCAATCCGCGTAGTCTCCCGGAGACAAAGGTGCGCGCGGAGCCTGCGGCGGGTAGGTATTCCAGATTTGCATCAGGTTTTCCGGTTGCGGATAAGGCAGGGGTCGCAACAGCACATTCTCGACCACGCTGAAAATCGCCGTGTTCGCCCCAATCCCCAGCGCCAGCGTCAACACCGCGACGGCAGCAAAGCCCGGATTCTTGGACAGTGTCCTGACCGAGTAACGGGCGTCTTCGAGAAGATTGTGAATCGCGCCACTCTCCCGTCGAAGAATCGATGGCAACCAGCGCAAACAAAGCGACCTGCATCAGCTTCTTGCCGCCAGGCCTTATTGCGCGATGAATTCAGGTCGACGTTCGAGAATCCTGCCTTCGTTTCGCTCGGTATCTTATCTGACTGTGGCCCAAAATTTTACGGAATTTCGAAGTTGCAGTTCCTAAACAAAACGGTCCGGTTCCCTCCGAACCGGTGGACGAGGGCAAAGTCCCGCGAGGATGGAAAATGCGCCCGCATTCAGTCCCACGCCCATGGAAAACGGCAACACTGTCTCGCCAGTCAGCGCCGGCCCATGAATCGGACGTGGATAACACCGGTCGTCCAAAATCCCGCCACAGGCGCCCTTTGACTCAGTGCAGCGCGGCGGCGAGCGTCTTGACGAGCAGCGGTTCCTGCTCCGGGAAAACCGTGCGTAAGTCAAGAGCGAGGCGATCGTCTTCCACGCGGGCGATGACGGAAGTCCCGGCCGGCGCGCGGCGCAGCCGCTGCTCGAGTTTCGCCGCAGAATAACGAACGCTGGCAATGCGAATCACCTTGCTCGGCAGCAATTGCGTTGGCGTCGAGCCTCCTCCGGCGAGCGAAGCTCCGTCCACAACTTCAATCTCTACCTCGTCCAGGGGCAGCTCCGGGCGCAATTCTCGGATGAAATTCTCCGCGCGCCGCTTCAGTTCCTCGGGCGTCATGCGAATCATGCGCATCACGGGAATTTCGTCCCACGCCGCCCTCAGGTACGCTCCCAGCGTGGCCTCGAGCGCGGCAATCGCGAGTTTGTCGACGCGCAACGCGCGAAACAGGGGGTGCCGCCGCACTCGGGCGATCAAATCTTTCTTCCCCGCGATAATCCCCGCCTGCGGCCCGCCCAAAAGTTTGTCTCCGCTAAAGGTCACGATGCCGACTCCGGCTTCCACGCTCTGGCGCACCGTCGGCTCGGTGATGCCCTGCTCGGCTAAATCCACGAGGCAGCCCGAGCCAAGATCCTCCACCAACGGAATTTGCCTGCGTTGGCTCAGCGCAACCAGTTCTTCGAGCGACGGTTTGTCGGTGAAGCCGGTCACTTTGAAATTGGAAGGATGCACGCGCAGCAACAATCGGGTTTTTTCATTGATGGCATTCTCGTAGTCGGAGAGCCGCGTGCGGTTTGTCGTCCCCACTTCCCTTAAAACCGCGCCGCTCTGCTCCATAATTTCCGGGATGCGAAAGCCGTCGCCAATTTCTATCAGTTCGCCGCGCGAAACGATCACTTCGCCGCCGCGCGCCAGTGCCGCGAGCGTGACCAGCACGGCTGCGGCGCAATTGTTTACCACGATGGCCGCCTCGCCTCCGGTAAGCCGTGTCAGCAATTCCGCGGTGTGCACGTCGCGTTTCCCGCGCGCTCCGGCTTCCAGATCGTATTCGAGATTCGAGTACTGCGTGGCCGCCCAGCGAAACTCCTCCACCGCGCTTTCCGGCAATGGCGCGCGTCCCAGATTCGTGTGCAGGATCACGCCGGTGGCGTTGATCACCGGCAGCAGCGACCGCGCCAGAATCCGCTCCACCAGCGTGGTGATGCGCTCCTCCAGCGCGCTTCGGTCGCAGGCAACGGGAGAAATTTCCGCGAGAATGGCGGTTGCCGTTTGTCCGATGATGCGCCCGCGCAGATCATCGAGCACGGTGCGGGCAACCTCCACGACGAGGTTGCGATCCACGCGTTTGGTCAGTTGCGCCAGCCGCGGCTGCGCCAGCAGTTCATCCACCGAGGGGATTTGCCGCAACAACTCCGACTGTTCCGCGGAAACGGCCCGTTTGGTGTGGGGAGCCATGCGAACATTTCAGCACAGGCCCGGGCACGCCGCAATCCTGCCGGACCGGCGCGCGCGGTCCCCACCCAGAAAGGGGGTTCTCGTCAGGTCAGGGCTGAGGGCCTCCGGAGCGGCCCTCCTGCGGTCAAGCCGTGTCGCATTCGAAGCGCCTTTTCGGCCTTTTCGGCGCGCCGGTTGACGGTTTTGCCCGGCGAGCCTAGCATGGAAGCTCGGGAGCTGTCTCGGCGCATGGGGACTATTGACGAAGATCTGGGCCAGATCGAAAAAGACATCCGCCAGCTCAAAATCGAGTACGACCAGTACTTCGGAGGTGGCCGGAAGCGTCCGCCTACCGACATCGAATGGCGCATCGATCTTCTGGTCAAGCGCTACAACGAGCGCGGCGGAGACCTGAAGTTCGCACAGAGATTCCGCTTCAACAACCTCGCGCAGACCTACGCAAAATACAAAGACATCTTCCGGAAGAAAACCGCAATGAAGGAAGAAGGAAGGCTGCAGCGGCATTTCGGCGCCGCCGCCAAGGAAATCGAAGCGGCCCGTGCGCGGCAGCAGCAAAAGGAAGAAGCACCCGCAGCCGCAACAGGCAGCCCGGCAAAAGCATTCCGCATGATCTGCTCGCACCCCGAGAGCGAGCCGGAAAAGGTCGAGAAGCTGTACGAGGCATTCCTCCAGGCCAAGCAACTCGCCGGGGAACACACCGGAAAACTATCGCGCTCGAGCTTCAACGAATTCGTGTTGAAGAAAACCAAAGAATTGCAGGAGCAGAAAAACTGCAAAGACGTGGAGTACGTGGTCGAGACCGTCGAAGGCCAGGTCAAGCTGAAAGCCCTTGTGAAGTCCTGAGAGCCTGTACGAGAACACCGAAAACCTGTCTTTCCGGGCAGAAAAGCGACCGGGAATCCCTTTTCGGCTTGAGTTTGCTCTCCAAGGCCGATCCCTCGCTTCGCTGGGAACGACAACCAAAACGTTCTTCCGCAACTTCCCACACCGGCTCAAGCCAGGATATGGACGCGGCCGAATTTCTTAGCCATTAACTCGGGCGTGCGACCTCGACCCCCCTTGAAGGCGTTTCCTTGTTCTGCTCTTCGATTTCCACACGACCGCACTTTCGCAAATCTCGCCGCGCGCTTACACTGTTGTGCTTTTCTCATTGCGGAGGAAGACATGGCGGTGGAGCGCGCGCTCATCAGCGTTTTCGACAAAACTGGCATCGTGGCTTTTGCGAAACGCCTCTCGGCGCTGGGAATCGAAACTCTTTCGACCGGAGGAACGGCCAAGCTTCTGCGCGAAAACGGTGTCGCGGTGCGCGATGTTTCCGACTTTACCGGTTGGCCTGAAATGCTCGGGGGACGCGTGAAGACGCTGCACCCCAAGGTACACGGCGGGCTGCTTTTTCGCAGGAAGCACACGGACGACCGCAAGCAAGCCGAGCAACATGGCATCGCGCCGATCGATTTAGTCGTTGTGAATCTGTATCCGTTTGAAGCGACGGCGGCAAAAACCCGACTGACTGCCGAAGAATTGATCGAAAACATCGACATCGGCGGGCCCACGATGCTGCGTTCGGCGGCGAAAAATTTCGAAAGCGTGACGGTGGTGTGCGATCCCGCGGACTATGAACTGGTTGCTTCAGAGTTAGAAAGGTCCGGAACAGTCAGCACAACGCTACCCCGGCGGATGGAGCTCGCGAGGAAAGTTTTTGCAACCACCTCGAGATACGACGGCTTGATTGCCATGGAGATGGAACGACTGGGCGTCGATCACAGTGGTGCGCTCGATCTTAACGAGAAGCCGCGCTTGCCCGAACGCCTGCACCTCGCGCTGCACCTCCAACAGGAATTGCGGTACGGCGAAAATCCGCACCAGGCCGCCGCGCTGTATGTGCCCGCAGGACGCGCGGCGGAGGGACTTGCGGCCGCGAAGCAGCTTCAGGGCAAGGAGCTTTCCTACAACAATTTCGTGGACCTGGAGGCGGCGCGAAGCCTCGCCGCGGAATTCAAGAATCCCGCGGCGGTGATCATCAAGCACAACAATCCCTGTGGCACGGCGGAGCAAACCTCACTGCGCGATGCGTATTTGAAGGCGCTAGCCTGCGATCCGGTTTCGGCGTACGGGGGTGTCCTGGCGTTCAACCGCGAAGTGGATGCGGCGACGGCGGATGAAGTCGCGAAGCTGTTCGTCGAGTGCATCGCCGCGCCGGGATTCGCGGCGCGCGCCAAGGAAATCTTTGCGGCGAAGAAAAACCTCCGTTTGCTCGAACTGCCTCCCGGCGGCTTGCAGCCGGAGCGTGAGCTGCAGCTCAAACGCATTCTTGGCGGGATGCTAGTGCAGCAGCCGGATTGCGGCGAACCTGCGGACAGCGAGCTGCGCACGGTAACAAGGCGCATGCCAACGCCCGAAGAGATGCACACCATGCGCTTCGCGTGGAAAGTGGCGAAGCACGTGAAGTCCAACGCCATCGTGTTCGCCAAAGATGGCGCGACACTGGGCGTCGGCGCAGGGCAGATGAGCCGCGTCGATTCCGTGAAAATCGCGGTGATGAAGGCGCAAACGCCGCTGACCGGAAGCGTGGTGGCTTCCGACGCGTTCTTCCCCTTTCCCGACGGCGTCGAGGAAGCGGCCAAGGCCGGCGCGACCGCGGTGGTCCAGCCCGGTGGATCAGTTCGCGACCCGGATGTGATTGCCGCGGCGGACCGTCTGGGCCTCGCCATGGTGTTTACCGGCATGCGCCACTTCCTGCACTAGAACTCCGGTAACGGGTGTTCGTGATCCCTCGCTGACGGTTCGGGCAAGCCGAGCATTCGTGGAAGAAGAACGCCCGTTAATCGGCCGGGCCAATATGGCGGCTGAGTCGCGCACCTCTCCTGTGTGATCTCGGCGCTTTCTGTAGTGAAATCCTCTGTCCGCGATCGTTGCCGGCGGTCGCAGATGGAGGATCACCATGGAGCACGACTTGCAGGACACCGTAGCCCTTCTCGCCCGCACTCCCACCACGCTCGATGCGTTTTTGCGCGATCTGCCGGAATCGTGGACGCGAAGCAACGAAGGCGCAGAAACCTGGAGCGTGTTCGACATCCTCGGCCACCTGATTCACGGCGAACGCACGGATTGGATGCCGCGGGCGCGGATGATTCTGCAGTTTGGCGAGAGCAAAGCTTTTGAGCCTTTCGATCGCCTGGCGCAGGAACGCGAGAGTCAAGGCAAGTCGCTCGCGCGGCTACTCGATGAATTCGCGCTTTTGCGTGGAGAAAGCCTGGACCAACTGCGCGATCTGAATCTGCGACCCGAGGACCTCGCACGGCGCGGGCGGCACCCCGCCCTCGGCGTGGTTACCTTGTCACAACTGCTGGCAGCTTGGGTCGTTCATGACCTGACGCATTTGCATCAGATCTCGAGAGTGATGGCCCATCAATACCGTAATGCCGTCGGTCCGTGGAGCAAATACCTTGGCGTGCTCGAATGCGCCGGCCACAGCTCGCCTGCCTGACCTCGAAGAAGAGTTGGCTACCTCGACGGCCCTAACTCTTCTGCTTTGCTAGTGCATCCAACATCTGAATTTGGAAGGTTAGGGGTGCGGCTATGAGCGAAGGGAAGACCATGGGGTTGTTTGGGGATTTGCCGGACCGACGGGAACTCGAGAGGAAGGCGAAGGCCGAGGGGCGGCTGCCGCCAGGGCAGTCGCTGACGCTGAAATGGCCAGTGTTGCACTACGGAAGCGTGCCGAGTTTTGATGCGACGAAGTGGGATTTCAAGATTTCCGGGCAAGTGGAGGAGCCGAAGCAGCTGACGTGGGAGGAGTTTCGCGCCCTGCCGCCGACCGAAGTGACATCCGATTTTCATTGCGTGACGCGCTGGAGCCGGCTGGACAATCGCTGGAAGGGCGTGCTGTTCACGGAAGTCTTGAAACTGGTGAAACCGAAGCCGGAGGCGCAGTTTGCGCTGGTGCTAGCCGCAGAAGGCTACACGGCAAATGTACCGCTCGAGGATTTGCAGCGGCCGAACGTGCTGTTTGCCTTCGAGCATGATGGCGAGCCGCTGTCGGCAGAGCATGGCGGTCCGCTCCGGCTGGTGGTGCCGCACTTGTATGGGTGGAAAAGCGTGAAGTGGGTGCGCGGGTTCATTCTTCTGGATCACGACCGGCTGGGATTTTGGGAGCGGAACGGGTATCACGCCTACGGGGATCCGTGGAAAGAGCAAAGATATTCGGGACGGTAGGGCATGGAAAAGCTGATTGCTCGTTGCCTCGCCTGCCTGCCGTAGGCGGGCTCCCCGGAAGGACACAACTTCAGGTTTTCCAAAAGTCGAGTCTTGCTCAGGATTTTCCCTTTTTTTTCCGGATGCGAAAGACTAAAGCGAAAATCAGATTCGGTCCTCCGCAGGCCGCGGAAGAACGCAGGCGGCGGTTCGCGATGACTTTGTGGGAAGGTGGGTGGGGGCACCATGCCGGGGGGCTGGTTTTTCACCAGGGTGGCGGGGCCCGTGGGCTGCTTTCGCGTGACTATTCCGCTTGTGGATCGTCTCAAGCCTTTGGCAAGCCGGCCCCGTTGCGGAACAAACAACCGGAATGGACGTATTCCAAGGATGACGGGAGCTATTTGAAAAGCCTCGCGATCTTGTAAGTCGTTGATATAGGGCAACTTGCTTCCAGGGCGCGACGAAAGCCCCGAGCGTGGCGGGGAAGTTCATGTCAGACCAAACTCTCCGACCTCGAGTGCATGCGCGCACCGTGAAGCCCCATCGCAAGCAATGACCTTCTTGTCGGGCTTCCTGGTCAGGCCAGGACAGGCGCCCGGCCGATCGTAAACGAACGCGTAGTCCTGAAGAGAACCAATCGGAGGGGAGCCAGAGGGATGAGCTTGAACCAATGGGCGAGAACGGCGATGGGCGATTTCAAGTATGCCCTGCGTACTCTGCGGCGCAGTCCGGGCTATATGGCGGTGGCGGCGATGACCCTGGCGCTCGGAATCGGGGCGAACACGGCCATTTTCTCGCTCCTGGATCAAATCCTGCTGCGGCTGCTGCCGGTGAAGAATCCTCAGCAACTGGTTCTGCTCACGATGAGGGGGCATCATTACGGGAGCAACTGGGGAGGGAACGCCATTTCTCATCCCATGTTCCGTGACTTTCAAGCACACAACGATGTGTTCTCCGGAATGTTTTGCCGTTTTCGGGACCCGGTGAGCCTCACGTTTGCCGGGCAGTCGGAGCGCGTGAATGCCGAGCTGGTTTCAGGGACCTACTTCAGCGTTCTTGGCGTGAACACGATTCTCGGGCGCGCGTTCACTCCTGAGGACGATCGCGTTCCCCTCGGACATCCCCTGGCGATGCTGACTTACGACTATTGGAAGCGTCGGTTCGGGGGAGATCCGGGGATCGTGGGGAAAAACCTGATTGTGAACGGCCACAACGTGACGGTGCTCGGTGTGGTGCAACCGGGGTTTGACGGCGTCGAGCTCGGGTATTCCACGAAGGTTTTCATTCCCATCATGATGCAAGACTGGATCGTGGTGGGAAATCGGAAAATGCTGACGGACCGCCGGATGCGCTGGGTGAACGCCTTTGGACGGTTGAAACCAGGGGTCTCCATAACGCAGGCCAAGGCGTCGCTCGAGCCTTTCATGCATTCGATGCTGGAAATGGAAGTGAAGGAAGCGGCCTTCAGTCACGCTTCGGCCTATGATCGCGAGCAATTTCTGAAGAGCTGGATGGACGTTCTGCCGGGGTCGCAGGGCCGGTCGTACACGCGGCGCGAGCTCTCGACGCCGCTTTGGGTTCTTATGGCCACGACGGGAGTCGTGTTGCTGATTGCCTGCGCGAACCTGGCCAATCTCTTGCTGGCGCGAGCTACCGGGAGGCAAAAGGAGATTGCGGTACGGCTGGCTATCGGCGCGAGCCGCGGGCGCATCATCTCACAGCTTCTGACGGAAACTCTTTCACTCGCAGGCTTGGGCGGGATCGCGGGACTAGCGATAGCCTTCTGGGCGGACAAAGCTCTGCTGAGGATTTATTTGCCGGCAGATTCCACGGACTTGAATATTTCGACGCTGCCCGATTTTCGCATCCTCGTTTTCACGCTGGGGGTGACCGTCCTGACGGGGATCGTATTTGGGCTGGTGCCTGCATTCCAAACGACGCGGCCGGATGTCGGGCGCGTGCTGAAGGACGAAGCAGGGGCGGTGGTGGGCGGCGGCCACGCGGGATTACGGAAAACGCTGGTGGTGGCCCAGGTGGCGCTGTCGCTGTTGCTGCTCATCGGCGCGGGCCTTTTTCTGCGCAGTTTGAAGAACCTCAGCAATCTTGGCCCGGGATTTCCCGCGGAGCGGCTGGTGGGTTTCAACATCGATCCTTCGCTTGGCGGCTACATCCCTGAACGGTCGAAAATTTATTACCAGCAGTTGACGAACGCGCTGAGCTCGGTTCCCGGAGTCGAATCGGTGGGTCTCGCGAGCATGCGCATTCTGGAGAACGACGAGTGGGACAGCAGCATGACCGTAGAAGGATACACGCCTGCGAAACCGGAAGACCGGGCCGAGCCTTATATGAATCAGATCAGCCCGGGCTACTTTGCGACGCTAGGCGTGCCCATTGTTGCAGGGCGGGACTTCCGGATGACCGACGATCACGAGATCAAAAAAGGCCCGGAGGATGATGACTGGACTCCCACGACGGTGATGATCAATGAGAAGTTTGCGAAGAAATTCTTTCCGGGGAGAAATCCCCTGGGTTTGCATCTTGGGTTCGGAAGCGATCCGGGAACGCGCATGGACATGGAAATCATCGGCATTGTGAAGGACATCAAGTACACCAATCTGCGGGACGAGGTTCCGGAGCAGGCCTACGTCCCGTACATGGGGAGCCATTTTCTGGGCAGTATGACGGTGTACATCCGGACCGCGGTTGATCCAAACCTGCTGATGCCGGCAGTGCGCCAGAAGGTGAGAGAGCTCGATGCCAACCTGCCGATTTACGGGCTGAGGACCACAGAAACGCAGATCAACAATTCGCTGGTTACGGAACGCATGATTGCCAGCCTCTCGACGGTGTTTGGTTTTCTGGCGACGATGCTTGCAGTGATCGGACTTTATGGCGTGATGTCTTACACCGTGGCGCAACGAACGCGGGAGATAGGGATTCGTATGGCGCTTGGGGCGGAGCAGGGGAAGGTGGTGTGGATGGTGATGCGCGAAGTGTTGCGGCTCATCGGCATTGGCGTCGTGGCGGGCATCCCCGCGGCGCTGGCGCTCACCCGAGTGGTCGAAAGTCAACTGTTCGGGTTGACGGGGCATGATCCGCGGACGCTCGGGATTTCTACCGTTGCGCTGACGGTGGTGGCATGTGCGGCGGGATATATACCGGCGCTGCGCGCAAGTAGGCTCGATCCGATGAAGGCATTGCGATATGAATGACCCGGCGAGAATATGGAAAAACGCACGAGGGAAAAAGAAAAGGGCGCAGCACCCCTTCGACTGGCTCAGGGTAAAGCTTCGCCCCTCCAAGTGCGCTCAAGTGCGTTGCGGACCAAAGGAAAGCGTTGCGCTTGCTCGAGACAAGCCGCTGCACTCCCTATAGGTAGTCGTTAGTCGCCGGCGGTGGGAGACTTGGTCGGGTCGATTTCGATGCGGCCCTTGAAATAGGCGCCGTCCTCGATGCTGATGCGCGCGGAAGAAATGTCGCCGGTGATGGAGCCGTCCTTCCTGATGTCGACGCGACCACGGGCGTGGACATTGCCCATGATTTTGCCGAAGGCAACCACGTCCCCGGCGTGAATCTCGGAAGTGAGCTGAGCGGCAGGGCCGACCGTGAGTTCGTGACCTTTGATCCGGATGGGGCCTTCGACAATGCCATCAATTTGCAAGTCTTCGCTACCGGTGACCTCTCCCCTGATCTGAATGCTGGCCCCAAGGCGCGCACCGCCGCGAGCCGGGGCGCTGCTGGGTTTTCCTGTCGAAGGCTGATTAAACCCAACAACTGGAGTCGACGCCGCCGCCGAAGGCGAAACCGCGGGTGGTTCCGCCACTGCTTGTTGCTTAGACCACATTGAAGACCTCCCTTATCGGAATCCTGAAAATAAAATCTGCTCCGGGTAAGAGGGAGCAGTGTGGCACCCATGTTGTCCCGCGCTGCGAGATGGGGCAACAGAGAAACAAAGCGGAATTGCGCAGTTGGAAAACTGATCGGAGGGACAGGTGGGAGAAAAAGCGGGGAAAGGGAAGAAAAAGACAGGCGCGGCCGGAGCGCTAGCCGCCGCTATTTTCCGCTCATTGACGCTAAGGCCAAGGAGCGGTGTATGATGCGGCTCTTGAGGTCCCCCGCCGGTAAGTGGAGTTGGCCATGTATTTGCGCGCGTTGAAATACCTTCCTGCGACAGCGATCCTGCATGTGACCATCGGCGGGCTTGTTTACGCGCAAACAGCAGGTCCAACCGCAACTGGAGCTACCGAGCTAACCAACGCGATCAGGCTGAATACGTTCGAGAACGCAACCCTGGACGTATACCTTAAGGGCGCAGACGGCAAACCGGTAGAGGTCGCGGCGGTTGTCACCTTGCTGCAGTTGTCCAACGAAGCTTATCGGCAGGAAACGGCCAAGGCGGGCCACGTCCGGTTTCAAAGTATTAAGGCGACAGAGTACTTCGTCCAAGTGATAGCTCCGGGCTACCAGACCGCCGTGAAACAAGTCGAGGCGCGGAAGGATGAAACGAGGCAAGTGACGATTGAGCTTCGCGAGCTATCGGTCGAAGATGTCGCCGAAAACGCGGCGTACAGGGCGCTGGCTCCCAAGGCGCAAAAGGAAATTGGAAAAGCCCTGGAGCGGCTGCGCGCGCAAAAACTGGATGATGCGCGGAGCCATCTCGATGCCGCCAACCGGGCCGCGCCCAATCAGGCCGAGGTGCAATACCTTTATGGTGTTTACGCAAAGCAGGTGGGGGACGCGGAGCAAGCCAAGTCGTACTGGACGAAGGCCCTGGAACTCAGTCCGAAGCACCTTCCCGCCCTGTTGTCCTTGGCGGATGCTTTGCTTCGGGAAAACCACGAAGCGGAGGCTCTACCCTACGCGACGCGCGCGGTCGAGGTGGAACCGACCTCCTGGCGAGCGCACGTGATTCTGGCAAACGTGTACTTGCGCCAGGGCTCGGCGGATGCCGCCGTGAAAGAGGCAGAGCGAGCGATGGAACTGGGGCACGAGCAGGCCGCGATGGTGCAGCCAGTTTTGGCGGGAGCCTTGGCGAGAAAGGGCGAGAAGGAACGGGCAGTCGCTATTTTGCAAAACTACCTGAAAGAGCACCCCTTAGACGATCAGGCGAAGAAGTTGCAGGAAGGCTTCGAAAGGATTGCGACCTCGGACGGGCGGAGTGCGGCAAGCGCGCTGCCTGCCGAAGAATTGTCTCTATCCACCAGTGGGGCGGCCGCGCTGCCGCTTCCCTTGAGTTGGTTGCCGCCGGACGTCGACGAAAAGATGCCGCCGGTAGAGCCGGGCGTGACCTGCGCGCTTGAAGAAGTTTTAGAGAAGGCTGGGAAGCGGGCCCAGGTATTCGTCAAAAACGTGGAGCGCTTCACGGCGAGCGAATTCCTGAAACAGGAAACCATTGACAAATGGGGCATTGCCGGGGCTGCAGAAACCCGCAAGTTTAATTACGTAGCGGCGATCGAGGAGCCCCAGCCCGGTTTCCTTATCGTGGAAGAATATCGAGACAGCGGTGGCTCTCCGGCGGAATTCCCGGGCGGAGTCGAAACCAGCGGGCTGGCAGCTCTGGCACTCATTTTCCATCCTTATTACGCCGGAAACTTTGATATGACCTGCGAAGGATTGACCCGTTGGAACGGCACGCCTGCTTGGCAGGTCCATTTCCGGCAAAGGCGAGACAAGCCCAATACGGTCCGCTCGTACCGGCTGGGCTTGGAGGGCCCTTCTTATCCGGTCGCTTTGAAGGGGCGCGCCTGGATTCTCCGAGACAGTTTTGATATTGCACGGCTGGAAACCGACTTGATTGCCCCGGTGCCGCAAATCAAGCTGGTTGCTGATCACACCGCCATCGAATACGGCCCGGTGCGGTTTCATATTCCCGACGCGGAGATGTGGCTGCCGCAGAGCGCGGAAGTGTATTACGACTGGCGAGGCAAACGCATTCACCGGCGGCACAGCTTCAGTCATTACCTGCTTTTCGTTGTGGACGAGAAGCAACACATCGCCGAGCCGAAACCTCAGAACTGAAAATGGGCGCGTCCGACCGGCGGCCAGGCAAGAGCTAGCTACTCAGGCCAAGCCTTTCTTGTCCAGGCAGGCTTCCCAACGGGAAACAGGAGTCGAGGCTCACGGGGGTGCCGAGGAATCTCAAGGAATCTCCTATCGCGTGGCGCTAATGCAAAACAGCGGTGTATGATACGGGTGATTCGGAGGCCCCGCCAGCCGGTGGAGTTGGTCATGGTTTTTCGTTTAACCGCGTATCTTCTTTTTGCTGCGCTCTTTTTCTCTCATGCCGTTTTCGCGCAACGGCCGGCGCCGAATCCCGGCGGCGCGAACCGCGGGGGCGTCAGCGCGTCCCCGCTGGGGGGCGGCGATCCGACCATCGACCTGGACATTTACGTCAGGGGAGCGGACGGCGGTCCACTTGAAGAGACCGCTATGGTCACCCTGGTTGCTCCGACGGGGCAAATTTCCGGTCAAGGAACAACCCTGGGAGGAAACATAAAATTCAGCGGGATTGCCGCAACCGAGTACACCATACAAGTCGTCGCGGCCGGTTATGAGAATGCCGCGAAGGAACTCGACGGCTATGTCGCGCGGTACGCAAGAATCATGATTCAAATGAAGGCCGCGTCGAACGCGGACGCGGGAGCCGGTTTTTCGCGCATGCTTCTCGCGCCGAAAGCGCAGAAAGAGCTCGGCAAAGCCCTCGAGGCGCTGCGCGCCAACAAGCCTGAGGAGGCGCGGGGGCATCTGGAAGCGGCGTATCACAGGGCGCCGAATCATCCGGCAGTCAACTACCTCTATGGCGTGTATTTCCTTCAAATGAAAGACCAGGAAAAGGCGAAATCCTGCTGGACCAAGACGCTAGAATTCGATCCCAAGCATGTTTCCGCACTGCTTTCGTTGAGCGAAGCCCTGATTCGGGAGCAGAAATTGCAGGATGCGGAATCCTACGTGAAGCGCGCGGTGGCGGCGGATCCCAACTCCTGGCGCGGCCATGCGATCCTCGCGGATGTGCTCTTGAAGGAGAACCTCGCGGAAGAGGCCGTCAAGGAAGCCGATCGCGCGATAGAACTGGGACACGGACAAGCCACGGCCGTCGAGCCGCTGTTGGTGCGCGCCTTGCTGGGAGGAGGAAACAAGGAACGCGGTCGGAAAGTTTTGCAAGAATACGTCCGGGAGCATCCTGGCGACGCTGCGGCGCGCAAGCAGCTGGATAGTTTCGAGTCTCCTGCGGTGCTAGTGTCATCGAGCAAGGAGGCGGCTCCCGCGGCGGCGAAGCCGTCGCCAGCGACAGAGACGGCCCTTGCGCTGCCGCTGCCGTCGAATTGGCTTCCGCCCGATATCGACGAAAAGGTGCCTACCGTTGAGGCGGCGACTTCCTGCGCGCTCGATGAAGTGGTCGAGAGGGCGGGAAAGCGAGTCGAGGAGTTTGTCAAGAATGTGGATCGCTTCACGGCGAGTGAATCGCTGACGCATGAATCGATCAATAAATGGGGACTTGCCGAATCTCCGGAAACGCGAAAGTTCAACTATGTGGCCAGCATTGAGCAATACCGGCCGGGATTCTTCAGTGTGACGGAATATCGGAGCGGAACCCACGGGCTTTCCGATCCCCCGGACGGTGTGGAGACGACCGGAATGGCGGCTCTGGCGCTGATCTTTCATCCAAATAATGCCGCTAACTTTGCCATGAGTTGCGAGGGTCTGGGCCGCTGGAATGGACATCCGACATGGCAGGTCCATTTTCGTCAGAGGGTGGACAAGCCAAACACCATCCGGGCTTACAAATTTGGTCAGAATGGTCCTGCCTACCCCGTGGCCCTGAGGGGGCGAGCCTGGATCGCCGCGGACAGCTACCAAATCGTTCGCATGGAGACGGATTTAGTCGCACCACTGCCGGAAATCCGCCTTTTGAGCGATCACACGATTGTTGACTATGGACCGGTGCACTTCCGGAAGGGCAATGTGGACATGTGGCTGCCGCAGAGCGCCGAATTGTACTGCGATTGGAAGGGACGGCGGATGCACCGGCGTTTGAGCTTCAGCCATTATTTGCTCTTTTCCGTGGATGAGAAACAGAAGATCTCCGAGCCGAAAGCGGAGACCGAAGGCCTCGAGGAGAATTAGGTCCGGCAGGGAAGCTCGATCCTGTCATTCGTCCGTTCCGGTGGGTGCATTCCGTAGAAACCAGTTTTTCCACAGTGGATGTGCCGGCTTTGCCGAGACGTCGTCGCGGTTCAGGCGAGGCCGAGGACCCGGTTGAGGAAGCCGACCAGGTATTTCCACGCCAGGTAGTAAACGATCAGAGCCACCGGCGCGAGAATCGGAAAGGCGCGCGTGGCGAAGCCGGGAATCGAAAAGTTCAGGGCAGCCGAGGCGACCAGGCCCAGCGGCGCGAGCAGAATCGGCAGGAGCGCGCCGTGCAGTCCGAGTGACAGCGGAACGTGGCGGCGCCAGGCGACGAAGAGGACGTTCCAGAGGCCCCAGGCGTTGGGCACTACGGCCATGGGAAAAACAATGAAGCGCTCCACGGGGACAGGAAAATGGTAGATAAGGCGAAACACGGCGTAAGCGGTCATGGCCACGAGGAGTAAAGGAGTCGGAACGGCGATACCCGCCATATAGGCTCGAAGATAAGCATGCTTGTTCATCGAAGCCTCCCGCTCACAATTGATAGAGCAAAGCCGGAACCGCACTAGGGAAAAGCAAGAGCGCAGCGGCGACGGCCGCGGCGAGAGCCCAGTCGAACCAGGGGACGCGAAGGGGCTGGGCGTCGAGGCGGCGGAGCATCCCGGGCCAGAGGTCACGCGGAAGCTCGGCTTCCTCGAAGGGAGTAAACTCGCGCTTGAGAAGCGCCCGAAGTTCCTTTTCGTTCGGATCCGGCATTTCCTCAGTCATTTTGCGTTGACCTCCACGCCCAGAGAATTGAGTTTTCTGCGCAGCATGCGAACGGCGCGACAAACGCGTAGTTTAACAAGCGCGGGGGAAATGCCGACAGCGTCGGCGATTTCCTGGTAGGGCTCGTCTTCGATGAGCGCGAGAGTGGCGACGAGGCGGTATTTCGAGGGGAGCTCGAGAAACGCTCGCCGGAGGCGGCCACGCAGTTCGCCTTGGGCGGCAGGATCGCCCCGGGGAGCGGCGGGGAAATCCTCGGGAAGCTCGGTTTCCTTCCGCGCGTGGCGGAGATGATCCAGGGCCGCGTTGGTGGCAATGCGGCGGGCCCAGGCGCGAAAATTCCCCGCGGCGGGGTCGAACCGCCCGCGTGCCCGATAAACGCGCCAAAACGTCTCCACGGTCAAATCCTCGGCGGCGCAGCTGTCGCGAACGATGCGCACGGTCCAGGCGTAGACCTCCTTCTGGTGCTGGCGAAAGAGAGCCTCAAAGGCTTCGAGGTCGCCCGCCGCGAATCGTTCGAGCAGCTCCATCGACCACACTCTATCCGTACTTACTGCCAAGAAGGGTGTGAGGTTACAGCGAGTTTCGAATGGAGCGAGTATACAGGCGAATCGGACCAAAAAAATGGCGCGACAGGAGACGGTCTGCACTGGTCCCGATCCTTCAGGACGGGCAGTATCCTCAAAAAAGGGGGCGAATGTGCTCTGGCGGGAGTCTGGCACACGCCCCTCAAATAGGATTAAGCCAGCGCCGAACATTTTTCGCTCGACGCTGGCCTACTTGCTGCTTCGAACGGCGCCGTTAAAGCGCGGAAATCGCTTATTCCAGTGCGAAAGCAAGTTCTTGTTCGAGTGCGCGGAACCGGGATCCAGAACCGAGCCGCATTGAGTCCCTCAGCGATAGGGGCGCTTTTAGGTCCATCACGAAAGTACGACGAACATAACAATTAGAAGCCTTGCGGTATCCGCTTGACAAAGGCTATGACCTCTATGGGCGAACAAGATCAAGACCGACGTCCACCCACTGGATTGGAGGAACTTCCTGGGAAGTAACCTCGACGGCGTTGGCGACAGCCGGGTTGACTGGACTTACCGCGAAGGTCCAGGAGGCGCAGGATACACGGAAAGCGGTGCCAGGAATCACATCTGTAAGCAGCCGCTTGGGCTTCCGCAAATGCGTGTCGTTATCGTCGATTGACTGAGCGGCTGTCTTTAGTCTGTCCCTGTAACCTATCGCCCGCCTTCCGCCCCGGCAAATCTCCCGGAACATTTCGCCTTCCCCCGACGTTATGTACTTCATGCCGGCCGGGTCGTGACCGGCGTGTGCCCGGACCCTCGAAAGGTGCTAACCGGCGGGGCCGCAGGCAGTCCAATCGAGGTGGGGGCCATGAACCAACTGGGCAAGGATATGCGCTTCGGGCTGCGAATGATCCGCAAAAGCCCCGGATTCGCCGCAGCGGCGATTTTGACCCTGGCGCTGGGCATCGGCGGCACCACGGCCATTTTCAGTTTTGTCGATGCCGTTCTCCTCAAGCCCTTGCCATTTCCCGGAGCGGACCAGATTCTCAATGTCTGGGAAAAGCCTCCCGGCGGCGAACGCAACGGCATCTCCACGCTCAATTTTCTCGATTGGAAGAATCAGAATACTGTCTTCACCGGCATGGCCGCCCAGTCCTGGGGCAGCGTTACGCTCACTGACGCCGATGTGCCCGTGGAACTCAGAAATGGCCGTGTCTCCGCGCCCTACTTTGAAATTTTTGGCGTCAAGCCCATGCTTGGCCGAACCTTCGCCGCAGACGAAGATCAGCTCGGAAAGAATCAAGTTGTGATTCTAAGCCACCGCGTCTGGCAGAACCGCTTTGGCGAAGATTCCAACATTATTGGCCGCAGCATCCGCCTGAATGGTGAGCGCCATACGGTCATCGGCGTGATGCCTCCGGGAATGTACGATCGCGAATGGCAAGATGTCTGGACGCCCCTCGCGTTCAAGCCCTCACAGATGACCCGCGACTATCACTGGATGATTTCCTGGGCCCGCCTGAAACCCGGTGTCACGTTGCAGCAAGCTCGCGAACAGATGAAAGGCATCGCGGCGCGGATTGAGCAGGCCTATCCCAAATCCAACAAGGGATGGAGCGTCACGGTTGACCGCTACGAAGATCGCATGGTCGGTCAAGATCTTCGCCAGTCTCTCCTCGTGCTTCTCGCCGCCGTTGGTGCCGTCCTCCTCATTGGTTGCGTTAATCTTGCCAATCTGCTCCTCGTGCGTGGCGCTGGCCGCGAGCGCGAAGTCGCCGTGCGCTCCGCGTTGGGCGCCGGGCGTGCTCGCCTTGTCAGGCAGTTCCTCACCGAGAGTGTCTTGCTCGCCGGAATCGGTGGTGCCGTAGGGGTAGCCCTCGGTTGGGCATTGATGCTCGGTCTGAAGGCGTGGATACCGCCGCTGCTTCTGCCTGCCGAAGCCGACGTCTCTCTGAACAGCCAGGTGCTGCTGTTCGCCGTCGCAATCGTTGTCACCGCGGGAATTTTGTTCGGCATCGCTCCGGCACTGCAAAGCATGAAGGCCGATCTGGTTGGCTCACTCAAAGAAGGTGGAAGAGGCGGCACCACCGGCATCAACCGCACCTACGTCAGAAATGGCTTAGCCGTTGCGGAAATTGCGCTGGCCTTTATTTTGTTGTCGGGCGCCGCGTTGCTCATCCGCAGCTTTTACCGATTGCAGCAGGTCGATCCCGGATTCGACGCCGCCAACGTCATCACCATGCAGTTTCCCATGACCTCGCAGCAGTATCCCGACGGCCCGCACATCATCAACTATTTGGGTCAAGTCCTCGAGAAACTGCAATCACTGCCCGGAGTGCGCCAGGCCGCCACCACCGGCGCGCTTCCCCTGCAAGGCTGGCCCGACGGTATGCCGTTTCTCATCGAGGGCCAACCCTTTGTCGAGGTTGCCAAACGTCCCGCCGCCGGTTTCAAGCCCGTCAGTCCGTCGTATCTTGCCGCTATCGGAATGCGCTTAAAGAAGGGACGCTGGCTGGCGGAAACCGATACCGCAGGAACGGCCCCCGTCACTGTCGTCAACGAGGCCATGGTCAAAAAATATTTTAACGGTGAAGAGCCCATCGGCAAGCGCATCCGCATTGAGGAGATCGTTCCCGGCCAGCCAGCTCTCGGGCCAGAGATCGCCTGGGAAGTTGTAGGAGTGGTTGAGGGCGAGCGTGCCTGCGGCCTCGGCGACACCTGCGCGGGCCTGTACGTCTCCTACAAACAAAGCCCCAGTCCGGAGCAAGCCTTGGTAGTCCGCGGCGCAATGGATCCCAACCACCTCATTAAATCAATTCAAGCCGCAATCTGGGATTTGAACAAATTGCAAGCCCTGCCCGAGATCAAGCTCCTCGAGCAAATCAAGTCGGAGTCCCTCGGCGAAAACCGCATGCGCACCGTTCTGTTGGGGACGTTTGCCGGCCTGGCTCTCCTGCTTTCCGCCGTTGGCGTGTATGGCGTAATTTCCTATTCCGTCACCCATCGCACCCACGAAATCGGCATTCGCGCCGCCCTCGGCGCAAGCACCTGGGAGCAGTTGATGCTCGTGCTCAAGACCGGCATGGCGGTAACCGGAGCCGGCCTCGTAATCGGTGTTCTGGGCGCTCTGGCCCTCACGCGAATCTTATCCAGCCTTTTGTTTGGCGTCAGCCCACGAGACCCTTGGACCCTTCTATTCGTCAGTACCGTGTTGGCGGTGGTGGCTGTAGCGGCATGCTACATTCCTGCCCGCAGAGCGACGCAGGTGGATCCCCTGGTGGCGCTCCGGCATGAGTGAGCAGGGAAGCGGTGCGCAATCGAATCTCTAAATTTCAAAAAGTGAGGAGCAATTCATGGCGAAGGGATATTGGATAGCATTCTACCGGTCAGTCTGGAATCCCGCAGTGTTGGTGGAATATGCCAAGGTCGCGGCCCCTGTGATTCAAGCCGGCGGCGGAACCGTGCTTGCCCGCGGCACTCCGGCACGCGCCTACGAAGCCGGATTGAAGCAGAGAACCGTGATGATCGAGTTCGACACCGTCGAAAAGGCCATCGAGACCTACGAGAGCGCCGCCTACCAGGCCGCCGTCAAACTCCTGGGCCGCGCCGTCGAGCGCGAGGTCCGCATCGTCGAGGGCGTCGCCTGACGACGAACGCAGACGAGACCCTTGAAGGTTCTCCCTGGAGTTCATTCGGACTGCAACCCTGCGAGCGCCTGAAAAAGCTTCGTCACGTCACTTGCATCGTTGTAAGGAGCAAGGGAAATTCGGATCCGTTCGCCGCGGGCCGAACATATAATCCTTTGGTCGCGGAGTTTCTCCACGGTTTCCCGTGCGCGTTTTCGGCCGTGTCCGAGCGAAATGATGTGAGGAGATGCGGCCACACCATGGACGTCATGAAACGGTTCCCAGCCATATTCGCGAGCGCCATCAACCAGCATCGCGGCCAATTGACGTGCGTGCGCTTCGATGCGGTACTCCCCCAGGGATAACAGCTGTTCGATAGAAACAGTGAGACCCGCAAAGGAGACATAGGACATGGTGGACTGCGTGAAGCGCCGAGCATCGGACGCGAAGGAAACTGATTTAGCGTCGAGGTCAAAAGGATCAGGGGCGCCCATCCAGCCCGGCAAAATCGGAAGCTGTTTAAGTAAGGACTCAGACACGACTGCCAAAGCGACGCCCCCATGTCCGCCCAACCACTTATAACCACTGGTAACTACCGCATCAGCTTCGAGCGTCGAGGTATCCACCAGCATTGCACCGGCCGCTTGGGTCGCGTCCACGATCAGGAATGAGCCCACCTTCTGAGCACTTCTGGCCACGCGACTAACGTCCACGAGGGTGCCTGTAGCGTACTGCACACTGCTAACGGCTATGACACCCGTGGTTTCGTCTATGGCGTTAATGATCGCGTCTGTCAGATCACGATCAGGAAGGTCATCGACAAAACGAACACGGATTTTTTCAAAATAGGACTGGTGAATCCACGGGCGAGTGACTGCGGGAAAGTCGGAGGAAACTGCAAGAATTGTGGCATTGGGTTTGAGACGAAATAGCAAAGGAAATTGTCCCAGCAGTTCGCTCGCACCCGCAAGAATGGCGATGCGTGATGGATCGTTATGAAACAATCTGCCGGCAACTCCCCTGAGGGCATGCCCGTAGTTGATCTCATCGCAGTCCGACATATAGAGATTGCCGTGCCTCGCCACATTCTCAAGGAAGCTGTGCATCGCAGCGACTGCTGGCTGGCCAATCAGTCCCAACGATGCTTGATTCAGATACACACTGTCGCGGAGGCATGGATATTGAGAACGATCCAATAGAGATGAAGTCATTGTCGAATGTAGCTTCCTCCAAATAGCCAGCAAATCCCAATGTGGATCGCCGACTGCCCGCCAAATGACAGTTATACTGGACAACCTGCATGGTATGACATCGGTAGAGCGGATGTTCGATATGGCCTCAGTTGTTCTCTTTGCTGTAACCATTGTAGAGAGGATGTTCGATACGGCCTAAGTGGTTCTCTTTCCTGTCGGTGGTAGGTTGACACTGTGGAGATGTGCTGGCCGGGCCTCCATCGGTTCAAGACGCTTCCTCGTCCCGGAGACGGGTTGTCTCTTCTCGGTAGTGGTAAGGGCTTGGGCAGCCCCTATCGTGCCGGAGGCGGCTCACTCGTCCTGCTCGCGCCCCTTTCTACCAGCAGCCTATCTTGACGCGCAGACCGGGGGTCTCCGGTCTGATTGTTATGCGCTTTGCTGGACGGGTGCTGATCGCGGTACTCACCGTGGCTCTCGCGAGCTATGCGCTCGATGGCGTAGGGATGACTACGCCCGAGCAGGCGATGCAGTGCTGCAATTCAATGCGTTGCCCCTCGCATGGTCATCACGGTCAGGATTGTTGCAAGAGCATGCCATCCGTTCATGCTGCCCTCGGCCAGCCATCATCTATGCCGAGCGTGTCGTTCTCACTCATCGCGCTCGGAATGCACGTGAGCAAAGCCTTTCCCCAATTCATTGCGTGTAACAGTTCAGCTCCCTCGGTTACGGGGCGATTGTTTAAGGCTTGCGGTAGTACCTGGAGTGACGCAAACTCTGTTGCACATTTCGATGCTGCTTCCCGATGTTTCTCTCGAGCTGTTCTTTCTCCACCGCGGTGCGAAACATCTGGTAATGATGTATGAGGCGCTGCACGTAGTCGGGTGACTGTAACAAGATCCGAAAACGCTCGAGCAGCACCTGCGAGTACTGGGTTTGCGGGTTCAGCGGATCCAGCACGGGACCCTTCATCGCCCGCGCCTCCCGATCGCTGGAGCAACGCCCCCATTGTCGATAGAACTCCACATTCTCCCAGCCGTAGTTGAGAGTGGCCCAAATCTTGTCCTCGGTATCCTCGCGGAGCACGTCAATCATCACCCGCCGGCAGTCACAACCCGGCTCGTCGCAATAGAGTTCAAGGAAACCATAGTCGCCATCCGGCAATTCTTTTCTCCCGGTGACCCGTAGGGCGCGGGTTTCTCGTGCCCCGAGTTCGGGAAATCGCGTGACAAAAGGCGTCATGGGCATGAATCTTGCTTCCGCTTCATCAACCCCACCCACAGCACCATCCGCACGAGTGGGCGGTGAAAGGCCGGTGGTAGGTGATGGAAATTGTATCGGAAATCCTAGTGGTTCAGGGGTCAGATCCGCCGTGGGAGCAGAGAGGGTGCAGCAATCTGGCGGCGATGGCAGCGTACCGCTTCCGTGAGGTAACCCAACACGTGACGCCGCTGCCGCTTGCAGGTTTGGGCGACCGTGAGTAAGCGGGCCGTGGCCGTTTCCCCACCGCGACTGCGATTGCCGAAACTGATCTTTCGCCATTGCACCGCTGTCCGCAGTGCCCGCTCCGCCTCATTGTTGGTAGGCTCCACGCCCTCCTTTTCGACAAAGGTAAACAATCGCTCGCAGTGAACGAAGAGAGCGGTGGCCAAGTTCCGCACTTCGCTGTTGGCATCGTCCAAGTGAGCCTCCGCCAAAGCGAACAGCTTCTTCTGCAAGGGAATCGATTTCAGAAGGAGTTGACGCCGCTTGATCGGCTGCGGATTTCCCCGCCGGTCCTGCAGGTCACCGCGAAACCGATACCAAAGGCGAAACAGCCGGGCCACCACGGCCAACGCGTCCCGGCCAAATGGCTGCGCCGAACGACTCCGCGCATCCTCGGCAATCCCCAGAATATCCCGCTTCCGATGCGCCCAACACAACTGCATGCGGCCGGAATGATACTTGAGATAGACACGCCATCGGTCACTACACAGAATCCCGCGGAAGACCGCCCCCAGCAGCGCCACCAGTACCTCAGCACTCCGCGTGGAGGCCAC
>Ga0137380_10000141_pt1 | contig 44476 bp, 33 predicted proteins | sample SagtaG_17_FD_104809 | JGI IMG/M metagenome (GOLD analysis project Ga0137380, IMG submission 104809) | Vadose zone soil microbial communities from Sagehorn Ranch, Mendocino, California, USA - Sage2_L_100_16 metaG | ecosystem: Environmental > Terrestrial > Soil > Vadose zone | place: USA...
GAGCGGCCCAACCGGGCTCGAGCTCGTCGTCGAGATGGCGCATGACCTGCGCTCCCCGCTCACGTCGATCCTGTTCATGGCCGACGCGCTGCAGCGTGGTCAAAGCGGACCCGTGAACGACGCGCAACGCCGCGCGCTCGGGCTGATGTACAGCGCCGCGTTGTCTCTCTGCACGGCGGCGAGCGACGTGGTCGAACTGGCCCGCGGCGGAAACCGGCTCATGGATCAAGCGCCCCAGCCGTTCTCGGTCTCCGAGGTGCTCGCTTCCGTCCACGACATGATCCTTCCTATCGCCGAGGAGAAGCGCATCGAAGTACGACTCGTGCACCCCGTGCCAGAGCGGCGGGTCGGCCATCCCCGCGCGCTCTCGCGCGTGCTGCTGAACCTGGCCACCAACGCCGTGAAGTTCACCGACGCCGGGTATGTCGAAATAGCGGCGCGGCCCGTCACGCGGACGGAGCTCGAGTTCGCCGTCCGCGACACGGGGGGCGGCCTCGAGGCCGGCGAACTGCGGACCCTCTCTCAGCCCTTCCCCAACGCAGGGGCGGGCCTGCGACATCACTTCTCGAGTTCTGGTTTGGGGCTCGCGATCTGCCACAAGCTCGTGGCGGCGATGGGCTCCCAGCTCCGGGTTGAAACGCGGCGAGGGTGGGGAACGCGGTTCTTCATGCGCCTCGACCTCCCGCCCTGCACCGGCCCCGCTGCGGACACAGCAATCCGTTAGCCCGCCACGGGCGTGCTCCCGCGCTTTCCGCTGGCGACGAGCGGGTGGAAGAGCGGTTCGTTCGCGAGTTCGTAGCCATCCAAATAGTAGCGGTAGGCGTGATACTCCGAGCCTTCCCGCACGTCATTGAGGACCGCTCCCAACAGCCGTGCCGGCAGACTCCGGAGGATCTCGAGCTTGGCCTCCGCCAACTCCCGGTCGGTGCTTCCCAGCCGCAGGACCACAAGCAGGCTTCCCGCGAGCGTGGCCAGGAGGAAGGCATCCACCCCCGCTGCGAGCGGTGGGGTGTCCACCACGATGACTCCGTAGCGCGAGCGCAAGCTGGTCATGAGGTCGGCCATTCCGGCGGAGCCCATGAGCTCGGGCGCATCGCGTCGGCGCGATCCGCTGGCAAGAAAGTCGAGGAACGGATAGGTCGTCGTCTGCAGGGTCTCCTCGGGCGCAGTGTCGCCGACCAGCAAGTCTGTCAAGCCAGGCTGCCGACCTAGCGTCAGCACGCGGTGGAGCCCGCCCCGCCGGAGGTCAGCATCGATCAGCAAGGTGCGATGATTCGCGGACGCGAACGCGAGCGCCAGGTTCGAGCTGATGAACGACTTTCCGTCTCCACTCCCCGGGCTCGTCACCGCCACCACGACCGGGCCGGCCGCGCCATACACGTTCAGTACGTTGAGCCGGATACCGCGAAACGCCTCGACCACCGCATCGTGGCTCTTCGGACCCTTCTTGTCGGCGTCCCGACTGCAACGGGGCACAACGCCGAGTACCGACATGCCGAGATGCTCCACCTCGAGTCGCCGGGCGATCGAACCTCCCAGGCGGTCGGCCACGAAGGCGCCCCCTGCGCCGAGCAGCAGCCCCAGTAGCAGCCCGAGTGCGAGCTGCTCCACGAGGCCGATGCCGGCGGGCTTCGCCGGGAGGCCTGCATGGTCGACGATCTCGACTTGCCCGACGGTAACCGCCTCAGCGATCCCCGCTTTCTGGTACTCGATGCGGAGCTCGTCCGCGACCTTCCGCGCATTATCGACCCGTTCGCTCAGCCGCGCCTCCTCTGCGTCGGTGGCGGACAACTGCTGCTGGCGGGCCCGCAAATCGTTCAACGCCGCGATGCGCTCGTCAAGCGAGCCGATCGAGCTCTGCACGCCGGCTTGCACCGCACGGAGCAGGTTCGCCTCGGTCGACGAAATGAGCTGATTGAAGCGTGGAAGGTCTGGATGCGACGCCGAGCGGCTAGCCAATGAGTCGCGGGTCGCTTGGTACTGGAACAGCTGGGTGCTGAGCTGTGTCACTGCCGCACTCGTGGCCACGCCGGGTGTCGCCAGTGCGGCCTGGAGGGCCTTACGGCCGGCGCTGCTATCCCGCAGCGATGCGAGGAGAGCCTGGTCGGTGCGGCGCTCGGCCTCCAGTTGCTGGCGCTGCAGCTCGAGCCCCGCCAGTCCGATCTGCTCACGCACCAAGGCGTCCCGTGAGCCGTACTCACGAGCGCGCCCGCGAAATGCTGTGAGCGCCTGCCGAGCGTCAGCCAGGAGCGAATCGTTGACTTTGAGCTGGGCCTCGAGGAACTCGCGGCGCCGCTTGGACTGCGCTTGGGCCGCTTCGGCGCTCGTGCTCCGGAAGATGTCGACCACCCGATTCACGACCTGCTGCGCGACATACGGGTCTGGCGCCGAATACGCGACATCGACGATGTCGGTGCGGATCCGGGGCTTGACGCGGAGGTGCGCAAGCAGGTCGGTGATCGCGGCTTCGCGGCTCAGTACCCGCAGGCGCCCTTGGCTCCCATCCGCGCGACCATCCGCGCGACGCAGCACCGCGAAACGAATGCCGCCAAACTGCACCGCCGTGCCGTATAGCGCGTCGTGCCGCCCCGATGGACCTTCCGCAACGAAGCTCTGTCGGCCGAAGGTGACGTGGAACGAGTCCGCCGCCGCATCGGCCGGCACCGCCACCTCCCCCAGGAGGCGCGTCGGAAACTTCCGTGTCCGCACGCGCAGCATCGGCATGCTGTCGACGACAGCACCCGCGACCGTGCGACTTTCGAGTAACTCCACCTGCGACAGGACCGGGTCGGCAAACCTGTCGTCCGCACGCGCTGGGTCCTCCACCACGCCACCGGTCAGCGCGCGCCGGGGATCCGACAGGCGAATGACCGCGACGGCGCGGTACACCGGCCCCGTCACGTGCGCTACCAGTCCCGCGGCCACCACCGCCGCCGCAGCCACCCCGACGACCAGCCAGAGGTGCCGACGCAGCATCGCGACGAGCTCGTCCAGACGGACCGTACTCCCCGGCGCGTCCAGCTCTGCCCGGTCCGTGAGCGGGCCCGAAGTGGCGTGGGGACTGCCGGGCGGCTGCTCAGACATCAGGTAGCTCACCGATAGCGACTGTACGCCAGGACGGCCGCGACCGCCGCCGTGAGACTCGCCAGCGGATACAGCACATCCCGCAAGGCATTGAAACTGGAGCGACGGGCCACGAGAACCTGGTCACCGGACGCAATCGGCAGCGCCGCATATCGGGAATACCCGCTGCCCAGGTTGATCACGATCGCGCTGTCCCTTCGAATCACGCGCACCTTGTCCAACCGGCCCAGCTCCGTCGGCCCGCCGGCCTGCGCGATCGCCTGTGCGAACGTCGTCCCCTGTGGCAATCGATACAGGTTCGGCTGCCGTACCTCTCCCGCCACGGTCACCGGGAACAGGGGCTCGACGACGAACTGGACACCCTGCTCATACCTGGCCAGGACGCTGTCCAATCGTTGCTTCACCACCGCCAAGGGCACCCCCGCGACCTTCACGACCTGGTACACCGGGTGCTGGAGGGCGCTGTCGGGGGCGACGACGAACTCGCCGCTCAGCTCGGGGTGGCGCCACACGTCGACGCGGAGCGCGTCGCCCGGGCCCAGGACCGGATCGTAGGGGGGCGGAGCCGGCCGTTGCGCCGCGGCACGCGTGAGAGGCGCCAGCAGCAGCGCGACGACGACCCACCTACCGCCAAGGCTCGTTCGGAACTGAAGGTTGGACATTCCTCAGGTTAGGTGCAAGGAACGTGCTGACACCATAAGGAACACCTCGCATATCCGGTGCCGGAGGCGCAGTGCCTGGGCTGTTGCGGTCACGCAACGCCGGTGATGCGCGCGAGCACGCAACGTGCAGTGCCTTCGACGCGATGAGTAAGGTCGCGTTCTGGTCGCTGTGGTGCTTTATCCTCGTCCTGCCGTGGGACGTGTTCACCCAGCTGCCGGTCGTGGGCTCCATCCCGCGCCTCGTCGGCCTCGTCGCGTCCGCAGTCGGTGTGCTCTACATCGTCGCACGACGACGCGTCAGGCCACTATCCTGGTTTCACCTGTTCGCCGTGCTGTTTGTGCTCTGGGCCGGTGCGAGCAGCTTCTGGTCGATCGATCCGGAGGCGACGCGAACCGTGTTCCTGACCTACGTTCAGCTGCTCGTGTTGGCGTGGCTGATCTGGGAGGTTGCGTGGTCGCCCGACCGCCAAAGGGCGCTGCTCCAAGCGTATGTCTTGGGGGCAGGCGCCGCCGCCGTCCTGGTCATCTCCAACTGTCTATTGGGTGTCGCTTTTCGGCCGGACGTCGTTACCGGGCGGTTCGCGGCACTGAACCAGAACCCTAACGAGCTCGGCTTGACACTCGCGCTCGGCATTCCGATGGCGTGGTACGTCAGCCTGTCGCAACCGGACCGGCGCATCGCGTGGATGTGGCAGGTCTATCTGCCGCTCGCCATCACGGCGATTCTCCTCACGGCGTCCCGCGGATCCGTCATTAGCCTGTTCGTGGCCCTGATCATCGTTCCCGCGACACAACAGCGCCTGCGTCTCCGAACGACGGCCGCCTTGTATGCACTTGCCGTCGCCTCGCTCATGCTCGCGAGTGACTTCGTCCCGGAAGAGTCTCTGGAGCGCATCAAGAGCGCTCCACGCGATATCGCGAGCACGTATTTCGGAGACCCGCGACCGGGCGACGCCATTCGTAACGCCATCTGGATCACTGGCCTGGAGGTGGCGCAGGAGCATCCACTCGCCGGCGTGGGCGCTGGAGCGTTTGAGGCGGCCGTGGAGCCGGCACTCCACAATGAATTTTCGTCCCACCAGGTCTACATGTCGATCCTGGTCGAAGACGGCATCGTCGGATTCATGTTGTTTCTCGCGATGATAGCGGCGACGCTGACGTCCATGCGGCACTCGCCGCCCCTGCAGCGGCGGTTCTCGATCGTCCTGCTGCTCACCCTGGCCGTCGGATCGTGGTCCATTTCCTGGGATCACCGCAAGCAGTTCTGGTTTGTCTTGGGAGTGCTGGCGGCTCAGGTCGCGCAGCGACCGCCGCGGCAGCCGGTCTCACCGCCACGCGAGTCACGAATGCGCCTTCCGGCAAGGAACTCCTAGGGTCTTCAGGTCCCTCTCATCCCGGCGGACACCGCAGTGCCAGAGAATGGTCGGCACAACCGGGGCCAGAAGAGCCTCCGCAGGGTGGCGAGGATCACCCAGAGGTCGGTCCACACTGTCGCCCGCGCCGCGTAATTGAGATTGAGCCGGATCTTCTCGCGGAGAATCTCCTCCACGTACACGCGCTCCGGGTCCACGGTGGCGGCCAGGATGGTGCTCTCGTCGGAGTAGCGGATGGACGCTTCGTCGGTCACGCCCGGCACAAGCTCGAGCACGCGCCGCTCGGCCGCGCCGTACGTCGCGACGTAGCGCGGGACTTCAGGCCGGGGCCCCACCAAGGTCATGTCTCCCGCCAGCGCGTTGAAGAGCTGCGGCAGCTCGTCCAGCTTCAGCCGGCGCAGCCAGGCTCCGATCCGAGTCACCCGTGGATCCCGCCCGACCGTCAGGGGCAATCCGCGCGCCTCGGCGTCCCGAATCATGGTCCGGAACTTCCAAATGCGAAACGGGCGGCCCCGATATCCAACGCGCTCCTGCCGGAAGAAGACGGGCCCGCCGTCCTCGGCCTTGATCAAAAGCGCCAGCAGCGCGAGCAGTGGCACGAGCAGCACCACCCCGATCCCCGCGCTCACGAGATCGAACGTACGTTTCGCCCGCGTCATCGGCGATAGGTCCTCTGGACGTCGAGGACGGCCTCGATCACGTCGGCCACGTCCCGATCGCTCAGCCGCGGATTGAGCGGCAGACTCATCATGCGCTGAAAGCTGTCGTGGGCCACCGGGAACGCCGTCGCGTGATAGCCATACTTCTCGCGGTAGTACGGGTGCAGATGAACCGGGATGAAGTGCACCGAGGTCCCGATGTTGCGCGCCGCGAGCTCCTCGATGAAGCGGTCGCGCCCGATCCGCAGCACTCCCGGCCGGAGGCGCAGCACGTATAGGTGCCACGCGTGCTCTACGTTCGAGCGCTCGACCGGTAGCTCGAGGGCCTCAGTGTCCCGGAACGCCTCGGTGTACAACCGTACGACTTGGCGCCGCCGCTCCTGGAACGCCGCAAGCTTCCGGAGTTGCCACAAGCCCAGCGCGGCCTGGATGTCCGTCATGTTGTACTTGAAACCGGGTGCGCGGACCTCGTAGCGCCAGCTCCCGCCCTTGTCGTACCGCGTCCAGGCGTCCCGACTCATCCCGTGGAGGGCCAGCACACGCGCGCGTTCGAGGAAGGCCGGGTCTCCGGTCAGCATCCCTCCCTCGGCTGTCGTGAGGTTCTTGGTCGCGTAGAAGCTGAACGCGACGGGATTGTGGCCCGAACCGACGAAGCGGCCGTTGTACTTCGCCGAGATCGCATGGGCGGCGTCTTCGATCACGGCGAGCCCGTACGCCCGCGCCAGTTCCCAGATCGGATCGAGGTCAACGGGGTGTCCCGCGTAGTGCACGGGGAGAATCGCCTTCGTGCGCGGCGAGATCGCCGCAGCGACGGCAGCCGGGGCGATGTTGAGGGTATCTGCTTCGACATCCGCAAGGATCGGCCGTGCCCCCACGTGCTCGATCACGTTGACCGATGCGACGAACGTCATCGGCGTCGTGATCACCTCATCGCCAGGCCCGATCCCGAGCGTGACGAGGGCCGTGTGAAGCGCGGCGGTGCACGAGCTCAACGCCAACGCCGCGGAACTGCCTACGTATGACGCGAACTCGACTTCGAAGCGCTTGGCCTTGGGCCCAGTCGTGATCCAGGGGGAGCGTAGCACCTGCACCACCGCCTCGATCTCCTCCTCGCCGATCACAGGAGACGAGAACGGGAGGTAGGCCGACCGCCGAGCGGGCGCTGCGTCGGACGGGAGGGCCGTCGTGACTCTCACGTCAGTCATCGGGTGCGCTTCACCGACCGCTACGCCACGACCAGCGTCGGGGTGCGGTCTGCATCGCTGCGGGACCGGTGCCATGCCGTGAAGGTCCGCTTCAGAGCGTGCACGTTATGGAACGCGGGGTCGTCGTAGCGCTGCCACGCGGGATTGCTGCGCACCGCCGCCGCGACCTCGCGAATACCCTGGGCCACTGAGATCTCGGGCTGGAAGCCCAGGATCCTGCGGATCTTGGCGAAGCTCACTCGGTAGTCCCGCGGATCAGCGACGTCGTTCTGTCGCACCAGCTCGATGCCTTCCACGCACTGGGCCACGATATCGCCGAGCTTGTCGATGCGGTGGTTTTGCGCGTCGCCGCCAACGTTGAAGACTTCCCCGGCGACCGCCGCCGCCGGCGCTTCGAGCGCGAGAATGAACGCCCGGGCCGCGTCCCAGCAGTGGACGTGGGGGCGCCATTGGTTGCCACCGAAGATCACGATCTTCTTGTCCACCACCGCCCGGGCCGTGAGGGTGTTCACGACCAAGTCGAACCGCATGCGTGGGGACAAGCCGAACGCCGTCGCCAGCCGGAGCACGACCGGCTCCACGTCGCCCCGACGATCGAACAAGATGTTCTCGCTCAGCACCCGTGTCCGCGCGTAAAGCGACACCGGGTTCAGCCGGGACCGCTCCGTGAGGCTGTCGTGGTTACTCGCTCCATACACGCTGCAACTCGACGCGAAGACCACGCGGCGCACCGAATACAAGTTGCACGTTTCGATGAGGATCTTGCTGGCCGCGTAGTTCAGGTTGATCGTCTCCTCCGGGTCGAGGCTGCAAGCCGGATCCCCCACGATCGCTGCGAGCGCCAGCACGCCGTCGACATCGCGGACCGCGCGACTGACATCGCGGCTGTTACAGATGTCGCCCGGCAGGATCTCCAGGCGCGGATGGCTGGCGATGCCCGCGATGCCGTTCCGGCCGTAGAGGAACCGCTCCAGGATGCGGACGTGATAGCCCCGGTCGAGCAGCATCTTGGTGACGTGCGAGCCGATGAAGCCGGCCCCCCCGGTGATTAGCACGTGTCGGAGTCCGCGGTCACCTCCGCCATGTGCGCGGGCGCCAGGCGGTAGTCCGCCCAGAAGCTCATTGAGAGTGGCCGTCCCGGGCCGATGCACCGCGCCGCCCAGCACGAACCGCTCCAGCCCCGCCACGGCGCGCACGCGGATCCCAGCGTCTTCCAGGCGCCGCACGAAGGTCCGCACCACTCCTGGCTCTGCCGAAGGCATGGCCACGATCACCTCACTGACCTGAAGACGCTCGGCGATCGAGAGGGCCTCGGCCACGGGGCCGAGGACGGGCACGCCCTGGAGGGCGGCGCCGCTCTTCGAAGGGTCGTCATCCAAGAAGCCGACGAGTTCGACGCCATGGGTGGCGGTCCTGATGATCTCGCGGCCCATGGAGAGTCCATGCTCGCCGGCGCCCACAATCAGCAGGCGCCGGGGCGGCCGATGGCTGGTGCCGGTGGGCGACACAGGCACTCGTCCCCTCGCCTCCGCGACCTGCCACCGCCGCAGGACCCGCAGGGCAGTGCAGCAGAAGAGAATGAGCAGCGCGATGAGGAGGATCGTCGACGCCGGGAGGGCGAGGAACTCGAGCCAGCTCGCCAGCATCAGCACCAGGAACACCACACCGCTCGATGCGCAGATCGCCATCGCCTCGTGCACGCTCGTGTAGCGCCAGATGCTACGGTAGCTACCCAACAGCATGTGGCAGGCCACGAAGGTGAGCGCTACCGCCGCGCCGAGGGCCCCACTCCTGCGCCACCCGTAACGTGTGCCCTCATCGAGCGCGAGCGCGATGCCAACCGCCGCGAGGCAGCAGGCGACATCGAGCAGCGCCTTCACGAGCTGCCGCACAGCGAAGCTCCGTAGATGACGGGATTCGATGTGTTGAACCCACTCCAACACACAGCGCCACCGGAGCTGGTGACCAAAGGACCCGCGGCCGTGTGGGATGCGAATGGATGACGTCACAAGCCGATACCTCACGTTCCTGCCCCGATTGCTGATGCTCACGGTGCGGCAAGGAGCGTGCTTATGACCCTGATTCCCACAGCCGTACCGCAACACCGTCCGCAAGAACCACTTAAGCGCCGCGACTGTCATCGCGCGCACGCTCCGTTGCGGCGCCGCGACTGCGAGCCTGCAACAAGGTGCCCCGTCACCGCCTCTTGATCACGCCGAGGTAGTGCGTTCGCAGTGGGGGTATGAGGTTCAGCAGGGTGCACAGGGTCCACGAGAGCGGCGCCAAGAGCCGCGTCAACGGCGGTGCCAGCGTGACGCGGCGCAACTGCACAGAGCACGCAGGGAAGAGGCTCCTGATCTCAGCTGCTCGCACAGCGCGCACGTCGGGGTTGCGAGGGTTCTGAACACAGAAGTCATACCACAGAATCGCCCCCTCCGGTTTGAGAACGCGAATCATCTCGTCCGCCACGCGACGCCGAAAATCGAGGTCGAGGATCGAGGTGAAGACCGTGAACTGCAGGACGAGATCGAAACTCGCGATGCGGAATGGCAAGGCAGCCGCGCTGCCGCACGAGAGCCCGATGCGCGGCGGAGAGAGCCTAGCCGCGCTGAAGATCCGGTCGCGCAGCAGGTCGATGCCGGCAGCATGCTGCGGCTGTGCTCCCCAAGCGAGCAAACACCGCAGCCAGTACCCTGTGCCGCACCCGACGTCCAGGATGCGTTTCTCGCCGAGTGGCCACAACCCCGACCGTCGCAGCGCCATGAGCACGGTGCGTTCCAGGTCGTGCATCGCGAAGACGTAGGCTGGATTACCCCAGTCGTAGCGCCACGCGCCCCCGCGTCTGGCGTATGCGGCCCGGATCCGGTCTTCCTCGGCGCGTGAGCGATCTCCTGTCACGAGGCTACTCTCCGTTGAATGGGCTCAGGGAATGCGCTACAGGCCGTTCTTGTGCAGCGCGCGGGCCAACGGGTCGCCCAATCACCACGACCTCGGGAGCTATCGTGTGATCCCCCAGCGTGGCCCGCACGCAACGGACGCCTCTCAACGATGGTACGTTCGTTGCGCCAACACGGGCCCGCCGCCGGGCTGGTCATGAGCTCGGCCCAAGAGGCTCCGCAAGAACGGAGGCGAGGCAGTTCGGTGAAGGTCGCGATACTAACGCAGTATTATCCCCCGGAAATCGGGGCGGCGCCCGTCCGCCTGTCGGCGCTTGCCCGGGCGTTGGTGAGCCGCGGGCACCGCGTCACCGTGCTGACGGCCATGCCCAACTACCCGACGGGGAGGCTCCAACCGGGGTATGGCGGCATGTGCAGGCGCGAGTTGCAGGACGGCGTGAGTGTCATTCGCTCGTTCGTTTACCCAACGCAGCGCACCGCGTTCGCCCACCGCATGACGAACTACCTGTCATTCGTCGTCTCGTCAGCCGTTGTCGGAACTTTCCTGCTCCACGAGCTTGACTACCTGATCGTCGAAAGCCCACCGCCCTTTCTGGGGCTGACCGGCATTTGGCTGAGCCGCTTGAAGCGCACCCGCATGGTGTTCAACGTGTCTGATCTATGGCCGGAAAGCCCGGTCCAGTTAGGCGCGCTCCGTCGTCACAGCGCGGCGCACCGGCTCAGTGAGTGGCTGGAGCGGTTGTGCTACGGGCAAGCATGGGCGGTGAGCGGGCAGTCGCACGAGATCGTCGCTGATATCTCCGGGCGCTTTCCGCACTGCAGAACCTTTCGCCTGTCAAATGGGGTGGACACCGAGACATTTCGCCCGGACCGAGCCACTACCGCAGCGAGGCAGCTTCTGGGTGGCGACGGACGCTGCCTTGTCCTGTACGCGGGCCTGCACGGCATCGCCCAGGGACTGGAGCTCGTGCTAGAGGCCGCCGAGCATTTGTCGCCCGAGAGTGGGGTGAGCGTTGTCCTGATGGGCGACGGGCCTCAGAAGGCCCCGCTTGTCAGGCGAGCCGAAGAGCGTCCGATAGGAGCCGTGCGCTTTCTCGACCCCCGTCCGCACGCCGAGATGCCGGCCATCCTAGCGGCCGCCGACGTGGCGCTGGTCCCGCTGGCACGGCCCATTCATGGTGCGGTGCCCTCCAAACTCTACGAAGCGATGTCGAGCGGGCGACCGGTCGTCTTGATCGCCGAAGGGGAGGCAGCGCAGATCGTTCGGAAGCACGCCGCCGGCCTTGTTGTCAGGCCCGGAGACGCCGCCGGCTTGGCCTGTGCGCTCCGGACTCTGGCAGCCGACGCCGAGTTGCGCAGTTGGATGGGGGCGAACGGACGCGCCGCGGCGATCCGCGAATTCGATCGGACCAGGATCGCCGAGCGTTTCATCGAGTTTCTCGAGCAGCATCCCGCCGCGTTGACGGGCAATAGCGCAGCCTAGGGACTGCCCGGCGCAACTGGTCCTTCTGGCGTTCTTGCGTAATGCATTAGATACCGCATAACGCAATAGGAGTTGCCGTTCCAAACTGGCGAAGCTGCCTGACCTGGGGGTTTCTAAGTCTTTCCCTCCTGCTTTGACTCCTCTCCCGCGCTGCGCACAAGGCACAACTGTTGCGCAGACGCCACGCTGCGTAGACGCTGCTCAGAGCAAAACCGCCGAAAGGCAGTGACGCAGAGCTAAGGGGACTACGGCGACCGAGGTCGCCAAGTCAGCCCGGCCGCCAGCGCATCGACCCTGAGTCGAAAGCTGGCGGCCTTTCTTTTTTTGGAGCACTCGGAGCCATGCCGTTCACCTTCAAGCTGTCCAAGCGCCTCGCACTCCTGAAGGCATCGCTCGCCGCCGCGGTGCTCGCGGCCTGCGAGCGGCCCCTACAGATCGCTGATCCCACCCAGCCAAGCAGCTCCGTCGTGCAGGTCGTCGTCACTCCCGACACTGCCATCCTCGATCCCTACCAGACGCGACAATTCCTGTCCTACGGTCGCACGCAGGCGGGTGAGAGCGTCGCGGTCGCCGCGAGCTGGAGCGCGTCAGGCGGCACGGTGACGGCCAGCGGGGCGTACACCGCGGACACCACCTCCGGCACCTATCAAGTCTCGGCCACGGCGAGCAGCGCCGGAGTCACGGGTAGCGCGCAGGTCAAGAACCGGGGCATGGTGAAGCAGGTCATCGTGACCCCGGCGGCCACAACCACATTGACCGGCGGAACCCAGCAGTTCGCTGCATATGGCCGGAGAGCAAATGGTGACAGCGTCGCGGTCAGTGTGACGTATTCCGCTACCGGCGGCGTCATCTCTCCGGCTGGGCTGTATACGGCCGGGCAGACCGCGGGAGCCTACCGCGTGATCGCCGCGCAGAGCGGCGGGACGCTGGCCGACACCGCGGGCGTCACAATAAGTAGCGTGCCGGTGGCGTCGGTGACGGTGACTCCAACGATTGCGAGCATGCTCATGGGGGCGACGTTGCAGCTGACGGCGACCCCGAAGGATTCGCTCGGCAATCCGCTGACCGGGCGAGCCGTCACCTGGTCGAGTGATGCGCCTGGTGTGGCCGGGGTGAGCGGCACCGGGCTGGTGACGGGGCTCGGGGTCGGTGGGGTGACGATCACCGCGACGAGCGGCGGGCACACGGGCAGCAGCGCCGTGACGGTGACTCTCGTGGCCGACTCGATGCCGCTCTACACGTTGGGCACAGGCACCAACTACTACGTGGCGCCCTCAGGCTCGGATGCCAATCCCTGCACCGCCGCCGCCCCCTGCTACACCCTGGCGCGCGTCTCCCAACTCATGAGCCCGGGCGACAACGCCCACGTCGCCGCCGGCAACTACACCTGGAGCTGGTCGGGCAATCAGACGCACGTCAGCGGCACGGCCTCCGCCCCCATCAGCTACATCTCCGACACGAAGTGGGGCGCGAAGATCTACGGATCGGGCTGCGACCCCATTTGGACTGATGGGGCGTACGTCCAGATCATCAATTTCGATGTGACCGGGAACTGCTCCGAAGGCATTAACGTGAACGGCAACTACGATAAGGTGATCGGAAACCGCGTCCATGACCTGCCCGCCTGCACCAGTGGCTGGTGCGTCGGCGGCATCGTCAACGCGTCGAACTTCTCCGCCACGGGCATTCAAGTCATCGGCAACGTGGTGGACAACATCGCCATGAATACGACCGATGCCACCCAACAAAACACGATCCACGGCATCTATCTGGCCAGCCCGAATAGCGTGGTGGAAAACAATATCGTGACCCGCGCCATCGCCGCCTGCATCGAGCTGTGGCACCGTGCCTCCAATGAGATTGTTTCCAACAACGTGGTGGCCAACTGTGGGCGGTATGGCATCGAAATCGGTGGCGATCCTTCTGTAGGGACGAACGTAAATTCGACCGTGAATAACAACATCGTGGTGAACGTGAACGGCCGGGGCTTTCACGAAACGAACAGCAGCGGCGACGTCTTCTACAACAATATCGTCTACAACGATTCACCGACCTTTGACCTCTGCTGCGGCACTCAATCGGGCACGATTACCCTCACCAGCGCCCAGTTCAGCGCCCTGTTCGTGAACTACACGGGGGACATGACCGGGGATTACCACCTCCAGAGTGGCGCGGTCGCCATCGATGCCGGCACGACCCGCTGTGCCGCCGGCGTGGCCAGCTGCGTGCCGCCGCTCGACTTCGTCGGCATCGCCCGCCCCCAAGGTGCCGCCTACGACATCGGCGCCTACGAGTACTGACGTTTCCATTCGGCAGCAGGACGCGCTCGCCTGAGGCGGGCGGCGCACTCGGGGCTGCGTGGTTGCCTGGCGGCACTCTGTTGCACTCAGCGCACGGGCTGGCGCGGTTAGGCGCTAAGCGCGGCAGTATCGCTGGAGTTTCGCGCGGGACAGGAAGTCCTGACCTGGCACCGGCATTGCACACGCCAGCCAGCTCGGACCATCGTGCACCAAGGCCAGGGCGCGGAAGTTGCTCGGCCTGAACGCGGCCCATGCCCTCACTGGGCCGATAGCGGGCTCCGTTTGAGCTCTGGCACGGGGTCCATGGCGCCTCAGGCGAAGGGTTCACGGCGATGTGGGTGCGAGACCTCGTGGAGGCCGTGGCTTGGCGCGTGCTGCCCACCGGAGTGGCGCAGCAAGTCCGGCGACGTCACTACTACCGCGTGCTCGCGAAGGGCAACGTGGGTGAACCGGAGCTTGCCCTGCTCGGGTTGTTCGTTAAGCCTGGCGCCTGCGTCGTTGATGTCGGGGCTAACTTCGGTCTCTACACGAAGACTCTCGCGGACCTGGTTGGGCCACGGGGCCGCGTCTACAGCATCGAGCCCGTTCCTGAAACGTTCGACATCCTGACAGCTAATGTCGCGCGATTGGGGCTCAAGAACGTTGTGCCGATGAGACGGGCCCTGTCCGACTCCGATGGCGAGCGCGTCAGACTGGTCGTTCCGAAAACGAGGCCGTTCGGACTGGAGAACGCGTATCAAGCTCGGATTGTGCGCGGACCGGCTCACGGGCGCGAAGTCACCGCGGAAACGTGCACGCTCGACCGTCTCCTCGCGGGGCAGACCGGTGACGTGTCGTTCGTAAAGTGCGACGTCGAAGGACATGAACTGGCCTGCCTGCATGGGGCAAGGGATCTCATCCGACGGAGCCGCCCTACGTGGCTGATCGAGGTGTCAGGCGATCCGCGGGTGAGCGATTCCAGCGCCAAGTCGGTGTTCCACCTCCTGGGAGAGTTCGGGTACCGGGCGTACGTCGTCGACGGGAAAGAACTGCGACCGTGGCGACCGGATGAGGCGCCGGGAGTGAACTACTTCTTCGTGCCGCACGCCGTGGCGCGGGGCGGTCGCGGCTAGGGAACGAGAGCTGCCGGACGGGCTCTCTGCAGGCGCAAATCTGGTGGATCGGCGGGCAACAGATAGCCTTCATGCCGCAGCCACGCGACACTCAACCTGATGCCGCTGGCCATGGTGAAGCTTGGCTGATACCCGAGAATATGTTGAGCTTTCCCGGTCACGTAGAAGGCAGCACGACTATACAACCCGAATTCACCCGTGGCTGGCACCCTTCGCATCAGGCTCTCGGCCCCGCGCATCAGCCGCCGCACAGGTCGGTAGCGCTCGTACAACGCCATGATGCGCTCTTTCTGATGTGTCAACAACAAGTGCGCGGATGCCCGCAGTGGCTGCAAGAGCCACGCACCGGCCCGAGCCGCCAGCACGCCCGGGCGATCCAGGGTGCCCGCATCCAGCGCTTCGCCGAGCGCGCGGAAATACTGATTCCACGTGACTCGCTCGCTGCCGTTGACGTTGAATGCCTCGCCGACTGCCTGGTCGGTCCGCAAGGCGAGAAGAATGGCCGCCACGAGATCGTCGACATAGAGCAGGTTGCACGACCCCCGACAAGACTCCTCCGGCAGTGACCACCTACCCGACAGCAGTCGCTGGACGAATTTGACCGTCCAAGTCTCGCTAAACGGACCGTACACGATGGTCGGCCGCAGGATGACGAGCGGCAGCCCGCGAGCCACGTATTCGGCGCACACCCGCTCCGCGGCGACCTTCCATCGGGCGTAGTCGCTTTGCCCAGGGCCGACGGGATGCCCTTCATCCACGTCCCCGGCAACGGCGCCGTAGACCTCGGTTGTGCTCAGGTGAACGACCCGGGTAACGCCGCGCCGGTGAGCGGCTTCGAGGAGGTTGCGCAGCTGCGCGTCACTCCCCGGGCCGGTGGGCTTGGCGCATTGCACCAGCGCCGTGACTCCGTCGCAGGCTGTGTCCACTTGGCGCGGATCGGCCAGATCACAACGGACGATTTCGACGGGCAGTCGCCCGATCCGCGCGGCGCTGGCCCAGCGCCGCACACCGGCGCGCACCTGAGCGCACCCCGAGGCGTGCAGCACCTCGGCTACCCGCCCGCCGATGAATCCCCCGGCGCCGGTGACGAGCACCCGCTGCTCAGAGCGCATGGCGGATCTGCTCCCAGTGGTCGTGCCAGGGCATGTCGAAACGACGCCGCCGGGCGTAACACTCCTCGATCATGGCGATCGACGGAGCAACATCCCGAGCCGACACCAGCGGCGGTCGGCCGTTCTGGATGACGTCGAGAAAGTTCTCTACGACCAGTCGTCCCGCATCGCTGGTTGTGCGGATGCGTGAATTGAGCGGGATCAGCGTGCGCCTTCCCGACCGCGACGCGAGTTCGACGGCGTGCCAGTCGGAGACGCTCCCGACGATGGATCCTGCCTCGCCTTCGATCCGGAAGCCGTTGCGCAACTTGGCCAGCCAGCTGAGGTGCACCTCTCCGTGCGTCTTCCCGTCCGTGAACGAGACCTTCGCGACCGCTTCGCTCCCGCCGAGTGAATCGTCTGCGTAGGACGTAACCTGCGGTTGGCAGCCCAGCCACCAGCACACCAGATCAAGCACGTGTGCTCCCACGTCGAGCAGGACGCCCTTCCCCGTCCCGCGGAGGCCGAATGCGAAACCGGACGCGCTGGGCCAAGCGTACTTCGCGCCGTCATAGTAGCCGAGGAACCGAACGGCGCCGATCGCGCCCTCGCTCAGCAACTCATGGACCTTTCTCGAGGGTGGAAACAGGCGCCGCGTATTGTTGACGGCGAGCGTGACATGCGCCTGCTCGGCGGCGGCAACGAGCTCAGCCACCTCCGCTGCCGACTCCGCCAGTGGCTTCTCACACAGCACGTGCACCCCGGCGCGAAGGCAATCGAGGGCGACGCGAAAGTGAAGGTGATGCGGCAACGCGATCACCACCCCGTCCACCCCGCCCAAGACATCCCGGTAGTCCGCGGCGACCGAGGCCACGTCGAACGCATGCGCGAGCGCCCGCGCCCGCTCCAGGTCCTGGTCGACGAGGACGAGCCGCTCCCGCACCCCGGGGTGTTCGGCGAGCGCCGGGACGTGACACATTCTGGCGATCGCGCCGGACCCGACCACTGCCAGTGTTGGCGCTGCGGCGCTATCCACGAACCCGCTTGAGCGCAAAGGAGAGGTCTTTCTCAGGGGACCGCTCCCCGAGTGTCAAGATTCGTGCCCCCCAAGCGGACGCAGGCGCCTCCACGGATCTCACCCACCCTGCGCGTCGCGGCGGTGCAACACCAGGGTAGCCATGCGTTGCTGTGACGGACACCGCGGGCCGGCACTGTTCATGCGACTGCCCGCTCGACGGGAATCGAAAGGCGTCCTCGAAAACGTGTCTTGCGTGATACGCGAGGCGCGGAGCCTCGTGGTGGACCACCCCATGCCCGACGATTCCTGAGACGGCGCTCCACCGCTCGTCCGCGGGTGCCGATGGGATGTGAGGGTAGGCTGAGAGGAATCGTGCCATGACGAACTGGAAACACCAAGTGAAGAACACCTTCAGCGCGCGGGCGACCGAGTGGGCGGCATACTACGTCGATCCGGACCCGCCGTTGAGCAGGCAGCATCTCGTCTCGCGCCAGCGGTTTGCCCTGGCTATGGTGGAGGCCGCGATCCCGCCAGCCGCGAAGATCCTCGACGCCGGCTGCGGCCCAGGCGTGATGGCTGGGAAACTCATGGAACGCGGGTACGCAGTGTGGGGCATCGATTTCGCTGAGCCGATGATCCGCAAGGCGCGAGAGCTCTGCGGATCGGATCAATTCGGGGTCGGGGACGTCGAACACATCCCCTTTCCGGATAACACGTTCGACGCAGTGGTGTCGCTCGGGGTCATGGAATACCTGGAGTCCGACGAGGAGGCACTGCGTGAAATACGGAGGGTCCTCAGACCCGGAGGGCGAGCGGTGATCGCGATTTCCAACGGGCGGTCCCCTCTCCTGCGCCTCGATCGCGTGCTGCGGAGGGGAGTCGCTCTGGTGCGGCCCGTCTACCACCTGTTGAAATACCGGTTTCGCGGGAGACCGGCCCCGTCACCAGAGACCCCCGATGGAACTGTTCACCGTAGCCGTTACCGCAGGTTCTACCGCAGCACGTGGCTGCGGTTGCTGCGTGCCTGCCACTTCGAACCAGAGGAGTGGATCTGCCATGGCTGGGGATGGCTCAGCAACCCGCTCTGCCGTGTTGTGCAACGTTTGTCCATGAAGCAGACCGTCCTCGGGCGCGGCATTGAGCGATGGTTCGGACGAGCGCTTCTCGCTCAAGCCAACTACAGGTTCGTTCGAAGCCGGGCACTCAATTGGCTTGCGGCGGAGCACATTTTTCGGGTGCGCGCAATCAAATGAGGAAAACGGTCGAGGCGCGGCTAGAGCTGAGCTTCGCCCCGGGCGACGTGCTGATCGTGCACAGGGCGCTCAACAGGTTTAGGGCAGGCCGGTCGGTGCGGTCAGCAAGCGAGATGGCAGGCGGCGGTGCAACGCCGTCCAGGGCCAGCAGCCGACCCGACATGCCGGCCGCCGCGTGACAAGCCACGCTGGCACCGTGCCTGCAGGCCCCAGGGCTTGAGTACCCGGACCAAGGTGGTAGCCTGACGATCATCTCAGACATTCGCATCGACCTAGCCCCTTCCGGCGCTGCAGCCCTAGCCGGGACCGCCGCCCGGTCGGGGACCCTTCGTATCGGCATCATCGGTTGCGGCGCCATTGCCGAGAGCGCCCATCTTCCGGCGGCGCTGACCTCTCCCCAAGTGGAGCTGACGGCACTGAGCGACCTCGACGCCTCACGCCTCCAGCACATTCGCCGTCGTTATCGCCTCGGCCCGATCGCGGTGCGCGACTACCGCGAGGTCGTAGGGCGCGTGGACGCCGTAATCCTGGCGCTCCCCAACCACTTGCACGCGGCCGTCGGTGTCGAGTTGCTGTCGCGGGGAATCCACGTCCTGTGCGAGAAACCGCTCGCCCTCACAAGGTACGAATGCGAGCAGCTATGCCAGGCGGCCCGTGCCACGTCCTCCATCCTGGCCGTGGGCTTCGTCGCGCGTTTCTGGCCCAGTACCGAGCTGCTGAAACACCTTCTCGAGTCGCGGTTTCTCGGGGAGCTAGAAGCGTTCGAGTATGAGTTCGGCACACCCGCAAGATGGTCGCCCCTTTCCGGCTACAACCTGAGGCGGGCGACGTGCGGCGGCGGGGTCTTGGTCGTGAGCGGCAGCCACGTGCTCGATCAGATGAGCTACCTGTTCGGGGACGTCGACGTCATCAGCCACGCCGACGACTCGCGGGGCGGCGTCGAGGCGAACTGCAGGAGTCGCTTCGCGGCCACCGTGGAGGGTCGCACGCTGCATGGCGTGGTGGTGCTCTCCCATACGTACCAACTCGCGAATCGTGTCCGGATCGTGGGGGAGCACGGCACGCTGGAGGTGCGGGGCGGCCAAACCCGCTCGGTGACCTACCTGCCGTCGCGCTCCGCCTTGCGACACGAGCTCACCGCGGCCGCCCTTCCCCCGGCAGGCCCGGAGCCCGACTACTTCCGGCTCCAGCTGCACGATTTCGTCACCGCGATTCGGACCGGCACCGCTCCTCGGGTGGACGGCGAGCAGGCTGCCAGGACGGTGGCACTGACGGAGCGTTGCTACGCGATACGCACGGCCCTGGAGGAGCCTTGGTGCGACGCAACGCTCGAGGGCCTGGCACGCGTCCGGCCGGCCCCGGCGTCAGCCGCGACCCTCCGCTGGCCGCCCGGGTGAGTGCCTTGTGAGTCCGCAGCCTCCCCATCGAGTGCTGGTGACCGGCGCGACCGGTCTCATCGGCGGGCGTTTATGTGAGGTGATGGCACTCACCAGTTCGTTCGAGCCCCGTCCGTTCGTGCATTCCACGGGATCCGCCTGGCGCATCGCGCGGTTCCCGCTGGACTTTGCAGTCGGGGACCTATGTGACCGCGCTTCCGTCGATCGGGCGATGCACGGATGCGGCGCCGTGGTTCATCTCGCCCGCGGGGGCGACGCCGTGATGCAGGGTGGGCTCGAGAACGTCCTGCGCGCCGCGGTCACGCACCGCATCGCCCGCTTCGTGCACGTCAGCAGCGTGGCCGTGTACGGCAGTCAGCCACCCCCCGAAAGCGTGTCGGAGACCGCGCGTGTCACCCGATGCGACCTCCCCTACGGCAGGGCGAAGCTGAACCAGGAGCGGCGCGTCCTGCGGTGCCACCGGCGCCACGGTCTCGACGCCGTGATCCTCCGGCCACCTAACGTCTACGGGCCCTTCGCATCGTTTACGGTAGGAATGATCAACACCCTTCGTTCTCGCGAGATCGCCATTGTCGACGGCGGTGGGCACCCCTGCAACCTCGTCTACGTCGACAACCTGGTCGAGGCGATCCTGTTGGCATTGTGGAAGCCAGAGGCGTCGGGCCAGGTGTTCCACGTGACCGACCCGGAACCGGTCTCATGGGAGCGGTGCATCACCGACCACGCGGCGTTCCTGGGTGTCGATGTTCCACGCATCGCCGCGGCGGAGCTGGCGCCTGCGCCGCGGGAGCGCGTCTGGCGTGACTCGCTGCGGGCACTGCGCGGGATAATGGCGGATGCCGAGCTCCGGCGAACGCTCACGCACGTCCCGGTGGTCAGGCGGTGCTTCCAGTCGCTCCCTGAACCGGCTAAGCAGCTGATCCGCCGACGGCTCCGCGGCTGGGAATCTGTACACCGCAACGGATCGGCGGAGCGCCGGTTCCGCGCCGATCACCCGCTCATCGCCAGTCAGAAGCGGACGGTCGCGCACTCCAGCCAGAAGGCCCGCGCCGTGCTCGGCTACACAGCACCGGTGGGATACGACGAAGGGATGCGACTCACGGAAACCTGGCTACGCGAGGCGCGGATGCTCTGAGTTGTGGGCCCGAGCGACGAGGCGAGTGCACCAACGCTGCAGACTCGCGACACCTGTTGCACCCGGGCGCTAGCACGTTGTGCCTTTGGTGCCAGCTTGCAGTCGCGGGTCGAGACCCGAAGGCACGCCAGCGCAACAGGTGCGGAAGTTGCACAAGGAAGGGGCGTCATGCCCGCCGGGGAACGTATGCTGTTTCGCGCCGAGTCGCGCTGGGGGCCCTTGGCGCTCGCGCTTTGGCTGCTTCTCGCCGCCTGCGCGCAGGACGACATCGTCAGGCCCCGTGCCAGCCCCCCCGCACTACGCGCCGACCTCGCTGCGAAGCTGGACTTCTACGCCTCGCCGACCGGCTCGCCGTCGGGCGACGGCTCGTTCACGAATCCCTGGGACCTGGCGACGGCGCTCAGCGGCCCGGCTGCGGTCACGCCGGGCAGCACGATTTGGCTCCGCGGCGGAACGTACACGAACGCGATCGATCCGAGGGGCTTCGCGAGTACGCTGATCGGTACGGCTGACGCTCCCATCGTGGTGCGCCAGTACCCTGGCGAGCGTGCAACGGTTACGAACACCCTCTTGGTGAGCGGTGCGTATACGTGGTTCTGGGGATTTGAGGTCACGCACCCCGCTCCGCAGCAGGGACCCCTCCACGGTGTCAACGCCCGAGGGCCTGGGACCAAGCTCATCAATTTGGTCGTCCATGACGCGACCGAGGACGGTATTTTCATCGCGCCGGAGGCGACCGGAGCCGAGGTCAATGGCTCCATCGTCTACAACAACGGACGCACCGACAATGTGGAGCACGGCATTTATTGCCGGAGCCGGACGAGTCTGCTGCTGCAGGACAACGTTGTCTTCGACAATTGGGCGTATGGTATTCACTGCTACTCGACGGTCGAAGGGTATCTCCAGAACATCGATCTCGAAGGCAACGCCGCGTTTAACAACTACGTCTGGGGCGTGCCGTGGGACGCCGACATTCTCGTCGGCGGCGAGGTTCCCGCGTCAGGAATCACCATTGATCAGAATTACACGTACAGAACCAATTACACCAACACCCAGACGGCCGACGTTGGGAACAACGTGGCCGTGAACGAGGACGTCGTCTTCACCAACAACTACTTCGTCGGTGGGTGGCTTCGTGTGGGCAGCTGGTTGACCGCCACAGTGACGGGGAACACGCTGTACAACTTCACGTCCGGCGGCATGGTGTGGAACATGGGCAATCTCAGTGGCCACACGTGGAGCGACAATACCTTCTTTGGCGACTACATGGCGCCGGTGTGGCGCTACAATGATGGCGTGGCCAGCTTCAACGGCTGGCGGACGCTCACCGGCTTTGCCGATCCGGGCACGTATGCCGGTAGCGCCCCCACGGAGGTCAAGATCGTGGTGCGCCCGAACCAATATGAGCCGGGTCGCGCCAACATCATCGTCTACAATTGGGCACAGCAGAGTACGGTCAGCGTGGACGTCTCGGGGATCCTCCATATGGGTGACCGCTACGTGGTGCAGAATTCCGAGGACTTCTACGGCCCCCCGGTCGCCGGCGGGACTTACACCGGCGACCCGCTCCAACTCCCCATGGTTAGCGTCACGCCCCCGAGCCCGGTCGGCGTCGCCACGGCTCAGCTGGCGCCCGTCACAGGGCCGAGCTTCAACGTGTACGTTCTCATGAGGACAAAGCCAGGCCTCTGCACGCCGGACGAGGATGGGAGTTTAAAAAGTTGCACGGATTGGCATGAACGCGGCGACCCACCGTCCCGCGCTCGAGCTCACCGACCTCACCGATAGCCTGCGTCGCCCGGCGCGAGGCTCTTCCGCGAACGGGTATTACGTTAAGAGCCTGGGCGCGGGGTAGCGGGCCCAGCGTGCGATGCCGGCTGAGACGTCGTGCGAAGCCGCACATCAGCTGATGCACAGACTACGACGGCAGCAGGCGCTGTCGAGGAGAGTCTTGCAAGACACCTCCCGGAGCACACGCGTTTCGACTCAGTGCGGCCGACTCACTCTGTGTTTCCCCAAGAACAGCTCCACGAGGAACCGCAGGCGGCCGCGCAGAAATTGCCAGCGCGTCTGCAGGTTCTGTCCCTTCAACAGGGCAAGGAATTGGATCAGCGCGTCGGCGCAGAACGCGTATGCGAAATACGCAGCGTCCACCCGTGTCCGGTTCGACAGGCACCGCCGGTGGATGTCATACCAGTTGCGGACACTCGTGTACCCCATCTCGTAGGCCTCCGGGCGTCCTCCCGCAGCCGGGTGGTGAGACAACCGGGCGCGTCCCGCAACCGCCAGCGCTCCCTCCGCCCGTATCCGCAGGCTGAAGTCCAGGTCCTCGCCGATACCGTAGCCCTCGAATCCCTCGTCGAAGCGCACTTCGCGTGCCGCCGCGGTGCGCCACATCGTCACACCCCCAGGAAGCCAGTCTCCTTCGACGAGGCCGGTCTCGGTGCGAGGCAGGAAGTCCCACGGAATCGAAATCCCCGAGCGGCCGTAGGTGCCCGGCCGGAGATCGGAAACGACGCGCAGCCATTTGCGCAGCCGCCAAACCAGCCTGGGTCGCTCAGGCTGGTTTTCGGCCAGCGCGGCGACGCCCACCACCCGATCACCGAGCTCACGGTGATGTCGCTCCAGCTCGGCACAACACCCCGGCGACAACACGATGTCATCATCGAAGAACGCGACCAGGTCTGTAGTAACCCAGCGCAAAGCGAAGTTCCGCTGGCGGGTGAGGCCACGCAGCGGGCCCGCGACCCGGAAATAGAGTACGTCGCTCCCGGCGAGTGCGAGCCTGTCGTGCTCACGAACGGCGCGCTCGGTTTCGTCGCTGCGGCTCGCATCCACGATGATCACCCGCTCGGGCATGGGCACTTGCACCACGAGTGAGTCGAGAAAGCGCACGAGACTGGCTGCCCGCTGGTAGGTGCAGATCACGACCGTGACTCCACGAGTCAGCGGGTCCGCGGGGGCGGGAAACGCCGGCGGCCGATCTGCATCCGGCCCCAATCGCAGCGCCACACTGACATTAACCGGGTCCATCGCGTCACGCACCATCGGTTCCGCGCTCGACGCGCGCCCGACGTCGGGCACCATCACGCTCCGTCCCGCCACTCTCGACATCCTCACCTCCTCCACGTTATCGGCGCTCAACCCCGCTTCCCCTCAGGAGCTCATCCACGAGAGGAGCAATCGCTTCGTATGTGATGGGCACCGAGCCTGGCGATCGCCGCCCTGCGCCATCCTGCCAGAGCTGCTCGAGCACGCCCGCGATCCCCTCGACATCCGCTGGATCGCGAACCACGGCGCCGAGGCGGGCTCCCTCCCCCGCTGCGGCACTATCCGCTCCCGCCACCACGAGCGTGGGGATCCGCATCGCAACCGACTCATACAGCTTGGTAGGTATCTGCAGCGGTTGGTCCTGTGCCAACACCACGACCAGGCGCGAACGGGACACTACGTTCAGAGCCTCAGCACGCGGTAGCAGGCCTAGCACCTCGACCTGCTGCTCGAGTCCTGCGGCGGCGACGGCTTCGTCGAATGCCAGAGCATGAGAGGCTTCGGCGTGGCCGGCAACGCGCAACTTCGAACCGGCCGCGACAGCGTCCGGGTGGCGCCCCAGGAACATCCGAAATGCCCGCACGACTGGCGCGAGATCGCGACCGAGGTACAGCGAGCCGGTGTACGCGATACCCAACCCCGGATACGGGTTCGGGGCTGGGGGCGGCAAGCCTTCTGGGTCGACGGCGTTCGGAATGCACGCGATGACCAGGTCGGGATACTTGGCGGCCAGCGCATTTGCGTGCTGCACAGTGTTGGCGATCACCCCTTGGGCGGCCCGGAACACAAGGCGTTCCAGGCGCGGCACGAGGGCGTGAGCCAACCAGGTCCGGGCTCTCGAATCTGACGCCCGCCCCTTCATGAGAGCTCCCGCCCACGGATCGCGGAGGTCAATGAACCAGCGCGCGGAGCTCCCGATCGTGGCCAGCCCAGCGGTGAGGTGAGCGAAGTGAGGCGGGCCGCTACTCACCACGACGTGCGGCTGGAATCGCCGGATCAACGACCGCGAGCGCAGAGCCGCGCGCAGCACCCAGCCGCGGGTCGAGTCCGGGAACGTCAACAACCCCCGGACCTCCAGCTGCAGGCGGCGCATCAAACCCGGCGACCCCGATGGGCGTGCCACCCCCGATCCGCTCACGAGCGACTTACGTAAGCGCCGTTTCAGCAGACCGAGCAGCCGGTAGGAGGTCCAGAGGTGTGGACACGATTCCACGTGCACACCATCCGCCGCGTCGTCCCTCGCGGGAGAGGCGGCGGTTACGACCGAAACCTTCCAGCCCAACCGAGCAAGGTATTTCGCAATGCCCGCCCATCGAAGGGCACCGACTGCACCATCGGGAGGGAAGTACCAGGTGATTACCAGCAGTCGGCGGGCGTCATGCGATACTGGAGTAGGGGGGCTCGATTGGGGCACGGGTGTCGCCACCGTCAAGCGTGAGGTGCAGTCTTCGGTGCCGGGCGGGTCGTCACCTGCTCCACGTGATCCTCGGCGCGCAGCCACGGCCAGCTCGTAAAATGCCTTTAAACGCTCCCGGTGCAGTACCAGACAGGCGAGCCCATAACTGATCACTCCCGCGCCGATTTGAGCAGCCAACCGAAGGCCCGCGGTCCCCACGCTTGCGCTGAACGCTCCGACGGCGAGCACCCCTGCCGCCATCAGGGCCGTCCCGCTCAGGGCGGGCCACAGCGCCGCGAAATACGCCCTCGCGGTCAGCTCGATCTTGGAGAACACGCGGCGGTACAGTCTGAAGGCGATGAGGGGATCGACCAACAGCCATGCCATCGCGAGGCCGACCGTCCCCCAGCGCTGCCCGCAGAAGTAGAAGCTGGTGGGCATGACAACGGCAGCGGCGACCATGTTCCACATCTCGAACCTGGTATCCCTGATGGTGTGGAGCACCTGAGCCAAGAGTGGCGTGATCGAGCGGAACGCCGCATAGGCGGCGAGGAGCTGCAGCGGCGCAATAGTGGCGCTCCACTTGGAGCCGAGGACCACGAGGACGAAATCCCGAGCCACCAGGGCGAGGCCGAGGCCGAGAGGGAACGTGATCAGGGCGATGCCTTCGGTAATCCTGAGGAGGTACCGCCGGAGCGCTGCGCGGTCCGTCTGCACCGCGGAAAAGAAGGCGGGTGTCACCTGCCCGACCAGCGCCGCGACCCTGTCCACGGGGACGCTGGCCAAGGTCCAGCCGACGCCGTAGAGGCCGAGGGCAGCCTTCCCCAGGATCCGCCCGGCCACCAGGAAGTCCGCGTTCGCCGAGACATACCAACACAACCGGGAGACGAGTACGTTGGAGCTCAGCATGGTCGCGGGCTTCAAGGATTTCAGCCGCGGCCACGCGAGCGGCGAGTGCCGCAGCCTGAGCACCGCTCCCGTCGAAAACAGCGCACCCAGCACGCCGCCGCACACCAGTGTCCAGAACCCAAACCCTGCCACGGCAAATCCGATCATGCTGATCGCCACTATCAGCGCTTGGCTCAGGTCAATGAGCGCGAGCGCCTTGAAGCGCAGGTCTCGCTGAAGCAGCGCAAACGGCACGGTCTTGAAAGCCGTGATGAGAAAGGTTGTGCTCATCGCCACGACGACGAGCGGCAACTGTGGAGCGTGGAAGAAACGCCCCAACGGGATCGCCACGATGCAGGACGCAAGCAGGCTGGCCAGCCCCAAGAGCACGGCCAGCCCGTTGAGCTGATTGAGCTGTTCGACGTTGAGCTCGCGGACGGCCAGCACGGCGGTGCCCAGGCCAAACTCAGAGAGGAGGGTGATCAGCCCGAGGTAGATCGCGGCCATGCCGACGAGGCCGTAGTCCTCAGGCGTGAGCAAACGCGCGACGATCAGCCAAGACACCCAGCTGAGCGCTTGGCTGGCCCACTTGACCCCCGCAGTCCAGGCGACACCGCGCAGCAGCGAGCGATCGAGAGCCCGAGACTCGACGGGTGACCCGAGCTGTGACGCGTCGGAATCGGAAAGCGCTGCTACGTTGCGCACGGCCCACAACCGGAAGCAAGAGCGATACCAACGCCAGCAGTCCAGGTGCGTCCACGCGACCAGGCGCAGGACCGGAGCGCCCTGCACGAGCGTGGCGGTCGCGCAACAACGTGCGGCGACTGTCGTCCACAGCCGCTAAGAATAGGACCCGTGGTGGCTGGCACTGAGCTTGCGAGGTTGTGTCCCTGCTATGGTGTACTGCCCCTAAGCCCACGCCATTCGGAGATCAACGCAGCGTGCGCGTGCTGATGCTGAACCCATCATCCTCCGCGCCAGGATACATACACAATCTCTGCAACGCGCTGTCGGACGCGGGGTGTGAGGTCGGGCTCTTCACGGGTCCGCACTTCGGGCGCGTGAGCCGCTGCTGGCGCGAAATCAAGTATGCGCCGCAGATCGCGTTCTATCGGCGGACCCAGCTGCGCAGCTACCAGGCCGGGCGCCTGACCCGGCCGGTGTGGCAGCTGCTGCGCCTCGCCGGCCACCTCACATCCCTCGCCCGTCTCACGGCGGCGGGGGGCGGGGGCCGGTACGATGTGCTGCACCTGCACTTCCCGCCCGTGCTTCCGGTGGACGTCCGGTGGTTGCAGCTGATGCGGCACCAAATTCCTGTTGTGCATACCGTTCACAACCTGTGGCCGCACCGCTCCAGACGCGACGCACGCGACCGCCAGCAGCTCCGGCGCCTGTACCACGCCTGCCATCACCTCATAGCGCATACCGAGGACACGGTCCGGGGCCTCATCGAGGAGTTCGGGGTTCCACGGGAGCGCATCTCGCGCATCCCGCATGGCAATTTCCGGCAGTTCTGGAATCAGCAACGCGCGTCCGTGCCGGCGCTCGACGGCGCGGCCGAGCACACGCCGACGATCCTCATGTTTGGGGAGTTGCGGCGGTCCAAAGGCATAGACGTGCTGCTGCTCGCCGCGGCGATGCTACGTGACCAGGGCGTGGCGTGCCGCGTCGTGCTGGCCGGCGCACCGTTCGGTCCCGATCAGGCATATCGCGATCTCGCACACGAACTCGACATCGAAGATCGTGTGACGTTCCACACGCAGTATATCGAAGAGGAAGTAGTACCGTCGTATTTCGAGGTCGCCTCGGTCGTCGCCCTGCCCTACCGGGCGATCGACCAGAGCGGGGTTGCCGTCGCGGCCGTCACGATGGGCCGCGCGATCGTCGCCACGCGGATCGCCGGACTCGCGGAGCTGGTGGAGGAGGGCGAATGCGGGCTCTTGGTGCCAGCGGACGACGCGGCGGCCTTGGCAGCCGCGCTCAGGCGCCTGCTCACCGACGACGGCCTCCGCGAGCGCTGCGAAGCAAACGCCCGGCGGTACGCCGAGACGGCGCTCGCCTGGGAACCCATCGCAGAGCGGACCATCGACGCCTATCGCAAAGCCGGCGCTGCTCCAGCCGCCGTCTCAGGCGTGCCTTGCAGTGTGGGTACGAGAGCCAGCTAAGACGAGCAGAGATCGGCTACCGTGGACCGAATGAGGGGCCGCGCTACGCCTACCTCAGTGCCCAGCGCGGGTTGAGCCCGGCGGCGTAGGCGCGAAAGGCCGCATCGCTGAGGCTCGCCGGGATGGCGACTCGGCGGAGCGCCCACGGGTCGGCTCCCGCGGGGGTGAGACCCGGGTCGACCGTCACAGCGCCACGATAACCAGCGGCCCGGACAGCCGCCCGCACGCGCTCGTCCCACAGCCCGTACGGGTAGGCGAAGAAGTCGGGCGCGACCCCGGTCTCACGCTCAATGACCTGTCGGCTCATGACAACTTCTCGCTGCAGTTCGGCATCGGTGAGCCGCGGCAGGCGACGATGCGTGACGGAATGGACGCCGATCTCCACGCCCTGGCGCGCCGCAGCAGCGATCACGTGCCAGCCCGCTGGTTGGAGACATGGAGGCACGGGCGGGCAGCTTCGCAGCCCCGTCGCACGCGGCATAGCGTGCTCGTCACCCCAGAGTTCGTCCAGCATGTAGCGGAGCCTGGTCGGTGCTAGCGATGGTGGCAGGTCTGGATGGTCCCACCAGAATGAATCCCAGCAGCCCGGCGCCTCCGCGACCACGAACATCGTCGCTGGTATGCCGAGGCGGGTCAGGAGCGGCACGGCGTGTTGGAAGCTGCCGACGTACCCATCATCGAAGGTGAGGGCGGCCACGTTCAGGAGCTGCTCTCCACGGGCGACGCGTTCCATGAGCTCGCCCAGGCGGACGATTTCGTAGTGCCGGGCCAGCCAGCGCACCTGGGCTTCGAAGCGCCCGAGCGGCATGTGGAGGGTGGGTGTGGCGCTCTCGCCGGCTGCGCCGTCGGGCACAACGTTGTGATAACAAAGAATCGTCCCGCCGCGCCGCAGCAGACGAGCGGCTCGGGGGATTCGGAGCACGTCCAGGCCGGCGTAGAACAGGGAACTTAGCATCCGCGGGCGTCCACTTGCCAAAGCACAGTGCAACGTTCATACCAGGCACTGGCAGGTCCGTCTGCACGCGCCGCACACGCCGCCCCCACCGTTGCACCAAATTGCGGCGCCATGCCAGCAGTCATGGGGCCGGAGCGCCGGTGGACGGACCCCATCCCAACGCCAGCATCCCGACGCCGGCCCACTTCTTGCGCGCGTTCCAGCCACGATGAGATGCGACGCGCTGGTGCTCAACGCGTCACTGCGGCAGTCGTTGGTGGCGGTGCGCTCCCTCGGCCGGCGCGGGCTCCACGTCGCCGCCGCGGCAGCGCACCCCCACACGCCAGCGTTCTCATCGCGCTGGTGCGAGCAGGGCTTCGTGTTCCCACCCGAGGATGCGCTGGACACCTACCTTGCAGTCCTCGATGAGTGGCTGGAGCGCATCGCGGCGCGGGTGCTGATCGCCTCAAACGACGCTACGATTGCCCTGCTGCGTCGGCATCGCGCGCGGCTCGAGCCACGAGTCCGCTTGGCCCTTGCGGATGAACGGGCGCTGGCGATCGCGATCAACAAGGAACGCACGCTAGAGGTGGCGAGGCGCCTTGGCCTGCGCGTCCCGCGCGAGGTTGTCATTTGCGACGTCGGGGATGTGCCCGCGGCGCTCAACGAAATCGGGCTGCCGGCCGTGGTCAAACCGTGCGAGTCCTGGCTGTGGAACGGACGGGAGGGGGCACGGCTCGGTGCGGAGCTCGTTGTCACTCGCGCCGAGGCCTGTGACGCCGTCGCGGCGGTGACGCGCTTCGGGGAGGCCGCCCTGTTTCAACAATTGTTGACCGGAAGGCGCGAGGCGGTGAGCTTCCTGTACGCCGATGGCGAGGTGTATGCGCGCTTCGCCCAATGGGCCAGGCGAACCAGCATGCCATTGGGCGGGGACTCCGTGCTGCGCCAGAGCATCGCCATTCCGCCCGACACAGGGCCTCAGGCCGAAGCGCTGGTGCGCGAAGTCGACCTCGAGGGCTACTCCGAAGTCGAGTTCCGCCGCGACGCGGGCGGCGTTCCGTACTTGATGGAGATCAACCCGCGGCTCTCCGCATCAGTCGAGGTGGCCGTGCGAGCCGGCGTCGACTTCCCCCATCTCCTGTATCAGTGGGCGAGCGGCGGGCCCATTGAGCGGGTCGGGGGCTATCGGATCGGCGGCTGGATGCGGCATCTGGGCGGGGACATCGCGACGACGATCGCCGCCCTGCGGCAGCGAGGTAGGCCCGGAGTCACCCCTCCGGTGCAGACGCTGGTGGACTTCGGGCTCTCGTTTCTCAAGCCGATGGCCTACGACTACCTCAACTGGAAGGATCCGCTTCCTGCGGTCAAGGCCACAACGGACTTCACCCGCCACGCTATGAGCAGACTCGTGTCCCGCGTGATGAAGGATCCCTCATGAAGCTCACCTATGACGTTGCGGTGGTCGGCGCAGGTCCCTACGGACTCTCCACCGCAGCGCATCTGCTCGGACGGGGATTGAGAGTCGCCGTCTTCGGCAGGACGTTGGAGATGTGGCGCGAACACATGCCGAGCGGCCTGCTGCTGCGATCCCACTGGTGGGCCACCAACCTGTCCGATCCACGCAACGAGCATGGGATTGAACGCTTCTTCAAGGAGTCGAAGCGCGCCAGGGACTATCCGCTGCCGATCGAGACGTTCATTGACTATGGGCTCTGGTTCCAGCAGCGCGCGGTGCCTCACGTTGACGACACGTACGTTTCCTCAATCGAGCGCCGGCACGAGCAATTCCTCCTGACGCTGGAGGATGGGCGCGAAGTGGAGAGTCAGGCGGTCGTGATGGCGACAGGACTCCGTTACTATGCCAATCGACCCCAACCGTACGCCTGGCTCCCGGCAGGACTGGTCTCCCATTCGTCCGACCACCGGGACTTCAGCCGTTTCAAAGGACGGGACGTCGTCGTCATCGGTGGAGGACAGAGCGCGATAGAGTTCGCGGCGCTGCTCCACGAAGCCGGTGCCGCCGTCCAGGTGGCCTCACGGCGGCGCATCGTGTGGCTGCCGCCTGATCGTACGAACGTCCGCACACCGCTCGAACGCATCCTGGCTCCGAAGGCGACCATTGCGCCCGGCTGGGGCAATTGGGTATTGGACCATATGCCCTATTTCTTTTACCGGTTCCCCCAGGCACGGAAGGACTCCTATAACGCCGCCTACCACTCAGGGGCGACTGACTGGTTGAGGAATCGCGTCAGCGGCAAGGTCACATTACGCGAAGGCCAGACGGTGACGAAACTGAACGTCGTCGACGGAAAAGTCGAAACCACCGTCTCGGACGGCGCAACACTGCGCGCTGATCACATACTGCTCGCAACGGGATACACGATCGACATCAACAAGGTGACGATGATTCATCCCTCGCTCCTGGCCGATATCAAGGCGGACAGGGCGATTCCGACCCTGAGCCCCTGGTTCGAAAGCAGTGTGCCGGGGCTCTACTTCGTGGGACTCACCTCGCTGCGCGCCTTCGGTCCGCTGTATCGATTCGTCGCAGGATGCGGCGCGGCGGCCCGACGCGTCGCAAGTTCGGTCGCGCGACGACATGTCGGACGGTCCCGAGCGGCGCCACGGCGCGCCGCCTTCGCGAACGCAGCGGGCTAAGGTGGCCGCGGCGATCACGGCGCGTCTCACCGGTGTCGCCTCCAGGGCGCTGCCGTCCGGGGTAAGGCAGCAGCTCAAGCAGCTGGTGCGCGCCTACCATCGGATGTTCTTCGCATTCACGCCGGCGGATCTGCAGACCGCGCTGCGGCACCTGGGGGTCGTCCCCGGCGACGTCCTGATGGTGCACAGCGCGTTCGACCGGTTCCTGGGCTTCCACGGCGGCCCGGTCGAAGTCGTTCAGGCGCTGCAGGCGGTCGTGGGGACCGGCGGGACGCTGATGATGCCGACCATTCCGTTCCAGGGCACCGCCGTCGAGTACGCCCTCGGCGACCCGGTCTTCGACGCGCGGCAGACGGTATCGCGGATGGGGCTCATCACCGAGGCGTTCCGCCGGTCTCCCGGAGTCACGCGCAGCATCCACCCCACGCACTCCGTCGCCGTTTGGGGCAGCCGGAGGGACGCGATCATCGCCGGCCACGAGCACGCCGGGACCCCGTGTGGCCGCGGCACGCCGTACGAGAGGCTGCTGGAATACGACGGCAAGATTCTGCTCGCGGGCGTTCCGGCGAACACGATGACGTTTTGCTACTTCGTGGCGGAGGAGCTCGAGCCGCGGCTCGCGGTGCAAGTGTTGACTCGGGAAAGCTATCCGATGCGCTGGAAGGACCGGGACGGGACGGTCCAGGTCTCCAACCTCCGCCTCTTTTCGCGGCGCCTGGACCACGATCTGAGCCCGCTCGTCCGCGAGCTGAAACGACGCGACGCTTGGCGCCAGCGGCGCGTGGGGCGCTTACCGCTCATTCTGCTGCGGGCGCGCGAAGTCTATGACGCCGCCGTGGCGTTGGCGGAGAAAGGGATGTTCGTACGCGAGCGCCCGAGGCATCCGTGAGCGCATCTGGTTGCGCGGGTGCAACAGAAAGCGTCGCCAAGGCCACAATCCGCCCACGAAACGAGCCCGTCGATCTCCCACCGCTAATCGTCTATCTCCCTGTCCCGCAGTGACTTATTGCCGACTACCGGGGCGGGTGGGAGACTAGCGGCGCCAACATTGCACCCCCCTCGGCCGAGCGCCATCCAGGCGCAAGGAGGGATTCCATGCTGGCAGCGCGGGCGTCACGGTGCCTCGTCACGGGGGGAGCGGGCTTTATCGGTTCCCACGTCACCGAGCGGCTGGTGGCTCTCGGCCACGATGTCCGCATCGTTGACAATCTCAGCACGGGCGAGGCACTGAACCTCGCTGGCCTGGACGGGGCGATTGAGTTTCTGCGTGGCGATCTCAGCGAGGCCGACGTGCGTCGCCGCGCGGTCGCCGACATCGAGGTCGTCTTCCATCTCGCGGCGCTCCCCAGCGTGCCGCGGTCGCTCAAGGATCCGTGGGCGTCCCACGCGGCGAACGTCAATGCGACCATGCGCCTGCTCGAGGCGTGCCGGGCGGCGCAGGTCAGGCGCATCGTCTACTCGAGCTCCAGCTCGGTCTACGGCGACACGGCCGTCTTGCCGAAGACGGAGTCCGCTGAGCCCCTGCCGCGCTCCCCCTATGCGGCGTCGAAGTTGGCGGGCGAGCAATATGTGCTCGCGTTCGCTCGCGCCGGCCTGATCGAGGGGGTCGCGCTCCGGTACTTCAACGTGTTCGGTCCGCGCCAGAGTCCACACTCGGCGTATGCCGCGGTCATCCCCGCCTTCTTGCTCTCTGCCCTGGAGCAACGGGAGGCGACGCTGTTCGGCGACGGGACGCAGACGCGGGATTTCACGTATGTGGACAACGTGGTGGACGCGAACGTCCTGGCGGCGACGGCGCCGCGAGACAGAGTCAACGGGTGCGTGGTGAACGTGGGGGCGGGAGCGTGCACGTCGCTGCTCGAGCTGATCGAGCTCGTGGCGAGGATCACCGGCCGCGAGCTCGCCTACCAGCGGCTCCCCGCTCGGGAGGGGGACGTGCACGACTCCCTCGCGAGTCTCGAGCGCGCGGAACGCCTGCTCGGGTATCGACCCCGCGTCTCGTTGCCCGAGGGCCTGCGGCGGACCTGGACCTGGTTCGAGCGTCGGCCCGCGGCGTCACGCCGCAGGGGTCCGGCCGGCGTGCCCGCCTTGCGATGACCCTCACGGAGCGCTCCTTCCCGGCACGGATCGCCGCGCTCGTTCCCTCCGAAGAGATCTCCGGTTTCGGGCGCCAGGTGACTGCGCTGGCGCGTGCGCTCCGGGGCGAGGGGATCGACTGCCTCATCGTGGCGTTCCATCGGCGTGGCCGGCCCCCCTCGGCATTCGCGCGCTACCTCGAAGCGGCCGGCGTCGAGCATTGCGTCGTGGAAGACCGCGGGCCGCTCGACTGGCGAGTGGCCTTGAGAGTAGAGACGGTGCTGCGTCGCTGGCGCCCGTCCATCGTGCAGACGCACGGCTACAAGGCGGCCGCGGTGGCGTATCTGCTGCGCCGGCTGGGTCTCCCCTGGCCCTGGATCGGATTCTTCCATGGATTCACCACCGAGCCCAGTTTCACCAGCGCGTCCATCAGGCAGCGATTCTATCACTGGGTGGACCTGCGGCTGCTCCGCGCGGCTGACCGCATCGTCGTCATGTCGCACGCTCAAGCCCGAGCGTTCGGACGTTGCGGCGGCCGCGTTCGCACCATCTACAACGCGGCTCTGGCCCCCCCGCCGGCAGGCGATCCATCGGAGCGCGACCGCGTCGCCGCCCTGGCCGGCACTCTTGGGCGGCCCGTCGTCGGCATCGTCAGCCGGCTGAGCCCGGAGAAGGGCGTGGACCTCTTCCTCGACGCCTGCGCCGCCCTGGTCCGGAACGGCCTCGCCTTCTCTGCTCTCGTCGCGGGGGACGGCACGGAGCGCGCGCGTCTCGAGGCTCGCTCTCGTCGTCTGGGGTTGGAGTCGTGCGTCCGCTTCCTGGGGCGAGTGGACAATGTGGACGTCGTGTATGGGAGCGTCGACCTGGTGGTTCTGCCCTCTCGCTACGAGGGATTGCCGAACACCCTGCTCGAGGCGCTGCAGGCGGACGTGCCCGTGGTGGCGACAGCGGTGGGTGCGGTCGCGGACATTGTCGGAGCTTCAGCGGCCGCTCTCGTGGTGCCGTCCGGATCCGCCGCGGCGCTCGCCGAAGCGATCGAGCGCGCAGTGACGCAAGGGGACTCGCCCGAGGCTCGAGCGGCGCGCCGGGAAGTGGTGAGCCGCCTCTCACTGGAGCGTCGGGTGGAGGCTCACGTGCGGTTGTATCGCGAACTGCTCGAGGAACGGACAGGAGCAACGCCAGCATGTGCGGCATCGCCGGCGCGGTAGCGGTGCGGAACGCTGCCCCGCTCGATCGCGAGCGCCTGTGTCGCATGGCGGGTCTCATGGAGCATCGGGGGCCTGACGGGGAGGGCTTTTGGGCCGAGCCGCAAGGCCGCGCAGCCTTCGCACACCGCCGGCTCTCCATCATCGATATCGCCGGCGGGCGCCAGCCGATGTGCAGCGATGATGGACGCATTGCCCTGGTGTTCAATGGCGAGATTTACAATTACCGCGAGCTGCGCCGCTCCCTGTCGGATCAGGGGGTGCGGTTTCATACCGTGTCCGATACCGAGGTGTTGCTGCGCCTGTACGAGCGATACGGCAGCGAGGCGGTGCGCTATCTCCGCGGGATGTTCGCCTTCGCCATCTGGGACGGGACGCGCGGCGAGCTGGTGCTCGCGCGGGACCGGGTGGGCAAGAAGCCCCTGTTCTACACGCTGGACGACGAATGCTGCTACTTCGCATCGACCCTGGGGGCGCTGCGGGATACAGACCCCCGCCCCCGCCGCGTGAGCCTCGCAGCCGTGGACGCGTTCCTCACCCTCGGGTACATCCCCGCTCCCCAGTCGGTCTGGGACGGCATAAGCAAGCTTCCCGCAGGGACGATGCTGCGGGTGAGCTGCTCCGGGTCTCGTTCCCTCCGCTACTGGGCGCTCGAGGGGACCGTGAAGCCCTTCGCCGGGCGCTTCGCCGAGGCCGTCGATCGACTGGAAGATCTGCTCACGACCGCGGTAACACTCCGGCTCCGCAGTGACGTGCCACTCGGTCTGTTCCTGAGCGGCGGCATCGATTCGAGCCTGGTGACGGCCATCGCCGCGCGTCACTGCCCCGGGCAAGCGCAGACGTTCTCGCTCGGCTTCGCCGAAGCCGCGTTCGACGAGAGCGGCTACGCCGAGCGCATCGCGCACCACCTCGGAACTCGGCATCGCACGTTCACCGGACGCCCGGAGATCCTCGACGTCCTCCCGACGCTGGTGCGGCATTTTGCCGAGCCGTTCGGCGACTCGTCGGCATTGGCCGTCTGGTTGCTGGCGCGGGAGACCAGGAAACATGTCACCGTGGTGCTCACCGGAGACGGCGGCGACGAAGGGTTCGGCGGATACGAGTGGTATCGGACGGCGCTGCGCCTCAAGCGCTTGCGGAGCGTGGCGCCGATGACGGCCCTGCGCCTGGGCGCTGCCGTACCCAGCCAGCGGCCCCGGGCGAAGCGGATCAAGCGCGCCCTGCGCACGCTCGCGTTGGACGAACCAGAGCGCTACGCTGCCTTGCGGACGTTCGTGGACGACGAGGAGGTGCATCGCCTCTACGCGGGAGAACTGCTGCGCGAGCGACGGGACAGCGGGAACGCGGTGCGCGCCTGGCTGGCGCAGTTGTACCAGAACGGCAGCGGCCCGGCGCTGCGCCGGATGCGTCTCGTCGACGTGCGGACCTACCTGGCGGACTGCCTGATGCCCAAAGTGGACGTCGCCACCATGGCCCACGGTCTGGAAGCCCGCTCGCCGTTGCTGGACCAGGAAGTGCTGGAATTCGCGCTCGGGCTTCCAGACCAGTGGCTCCTGGATAGTAATGGCGGCAAGCCGCTGCTCAAGGCGCTGTTGCAGCGATTCGTCCCGGCCGCGCTGTTCCAGCGACCGAAGCACGGTTTTTCTCTCCCGTTGCAGGTGTGGTTCGGGTGCGGTCCCACCAGGGTCTGGGCCGACGAGCTGGCGGAAAGTGAGAGCCTACGCGATTGCGGCTGGCTCAACCCCACCGGGATTCGCACCATGGCGCGCGAGCACCAGGACGGCGTACGGGATCATAGCCAGCGGCTATACAATCTCTTGGTGTTGCGCGAATGGCTGAACCAGCATTGACGCTCGACAGCGGAGGATGGTGAGCTTCGATGTCGCGGTGATCGGGGGCGGGATCGTCGGCACCGCGACCGCGATGGCGCTCGTCGAAACAGGGGGGCCCTCCGTGGTCGTGCTGGAAGCGGAGGTCAAGCTCGCCCCACACCAGAGCGGGCACAACAGCGGCGTGATCCATTCGGGCGTCTACTACACGCCGGGCTCGCTCAAAGCCCGACTCTGCCGAGCGGGACGTGAGGCGCTGTACCAGTTCTGCATCCGGGAACGCGTGCCGTGCCGGCGCTGTGGCAAGCTGGTCGTAGCCACCAAGGCCGAGGACCTTGCGAGCCTCGCCGAGCTCGAATACCGGGGACGCGCCAACGGGCTGACCGGCCTGCGCCGCGTGGAAGGTCCGGCGTTGCGTGACCTCGAGCCCGAGGTGGTGGGCCTGGCTGGCCTATGGGTCGAAGAGACCGGCGTCGTGGACTTCGCCGCGGTGACCAGCGCCTACGGTCGGCGCGTGCAGGCGAGCGGGGGAGAAATTTGGACGGGCGCCCGAGTGACCGCTGTCCGGCAAGAGACGGGCCAGCTGCTGATCGAGACGACTCGTGGCGACGTCCGTACCCGGAGGCTGGTGAACTGCGCCGGTCTCTACGCGGATCGGGTGGCGCGAATGTGCGGTGTCGACCCGGAGATCCGAATTATCCCGTTCCGAGGCGAGTACTACGAGCTTCGGCCGGAAGCCCGGCATCGGGTGAGGAACCTCATCTATCCCGTCCCGGACCTGACGCTGCCGTTTCTGGGCGTGCACCTCACCCGCACCATCGATGATCGCGTGGAGGCGGGCCCCAACGCGGTGCTGGCCTTGAAGCGTGAAGGATACAGTCCTCGGAGCGTGTCGCTTCGCGATCTTGCCGAAATGCTCTCGTTTCCGGGCTTCTGGAGGATGGCGGGACGGCATTGGCGAAGCGGCCTATCGGAATGGCGACGTGCGGGGAGCGAACGACACTTCCTCCGGGCCCTCCAGCGGCTCCTTCCAGGCATTGGTGCGCACGATCTCGTGAGAGGGCGGAGCGGCGTTCGAGCACAAGCGGTGGACCGTGTCGGGAGGCCGCTCGACGACTTCTACATCCTCGAGACTGACAATGCCGTCCACGTGTTGAATGCCCCGTCACCAGCCGCGACAGCGTCGCTCAGTATCGGCCAGAGAGTGGCCGATCGGCTCCTCACGGCAAGATGCCTCTAGCCCTTCAAGAACCAAAACATAAGCCAGCAGCCGACGCCCATCCACCCGACGAGATTGAAGACGCGGAGGATACGCTGATGGTCGTTGTGCTTACGCCTGATGAATGAGAAGAAAAGTTCTTGACCGAGAAATACCACGACCAGGAGCAGCGTCACCTTCGTGCGGCGGCTGAGAAGATCATAAGATCTGGGGTATGCTCTCTGTGCCTCCGCTAGAGCCGCGTCGATCTGAGCGACTTGATCGATCACCTCCGGCGCGGGCGTGAGTTCCAGCGTCTCGATCACTCTGTTTCGCGCATCACGAACGGTAATCCGGCGCTGCTCACGTTCTACTGCCCGAACCCCAGATGCCCTGCCGAGCTCAACGCTCCAATCGTCCGGATCTTTCCAGGACAACACCTGGGGGTCGGTGAGAAGACGGGTCGAGTCGACCTGACCAGCCTCAAGCGACCAGACCACAATCGACCAGGAATCTCGAGCAGGCTGCTCGATGACGATGGCGGGGGCTGGCCTGGGGCTTCCGTTCACCACGTGCCATCCAGCGAAGGGCGAGAGACTCCCCTCAAACTCCTTGATGGTAGTAGACGGAGACCCAAAGACGAACGTCCGAAGCCGAATCGGAGGCCGCGGGGCCGCTAGGACGTAAGAGCCTGGAATTCTGCCCTGTTCCAAGCTCACGTCCGGCGACGTCGTCCACGTTGTGGTCGTCTTGAGTGTGTCATTACCGGAGACGTGATCAACAATGAGCCACACATCGGGCCGTATGTGCACGACCTGTCGGCGCGCCACATACTCCCCGGGTCCTCTTCGCTCCAAGTCAACCACTCCCAAGCGGTCGGACCACCCGAAAGAGAACAGCCTCGTGCTTCTGGGGCTCCCGGCGCTCTCGTTCACCAGATGGGGAGCGTTACTACCATACCATGACTCCGCTTCCGATCGGCCAGCCGTCGCGTAGGGCCAGTAGCCCACGTTCGTCCACCAAAGCTGCCCACTGGCCCACATCAGAACGCTCATTTCATCCGCGTGCTTGTGTGCGTGTCCAGGAAAGTACGACCACTGGATGACGGTTTGGCGCAAGTTCTTCTCTTTCGGCCAGTCCGCCAGCCCGTCCCACCAGACTGCGTCACCGGCAACAGGGTAGAAGCTGAGAGGCCGGTCTGGAACCGAGCTCGCCGGATGGCGCAAAGTCTCAGCGCGGCCCTCGGTGTCGAAGACGGCCACGAGTGGACCAACACTATCGCTTGCGCCGTCGGTGTCGCCAAAGGTAGGCAACGTCCCGTCGGGACGCCGCAGAGCGGCCAACACCCGCTCGGCTCGCTCCTGCTTCCGCCGCCAATCCTCCGGGATTGTCACGTGCAGCAGACTGAGGTAACGGCAAGCCATGGCCATCGATTGCAGTCCCCACGCCTGGTATTCCGCCGAGTGTTCCAGCACCACCCCTTCACGATCGATGTAAAACGGTATCTGGTCGCGCAGCCTCGCGAGCCCCAGCTCCCTGTAGTGCGCGGCGTCGGGAAGCATAGGGAAGGCGACGCTGACGTGAAGCAATGCCAAGTTCTGCATCACGCCGTGGTTGGTGTTGAACGTGAAGAGTCCTTCCCTGGCGAGCAACTTGGCGCTCCGGTCCACTTGCGTCAAAACTGCATTCGCGACGGCCGGCTGATAGCTGGGGTGATGCCGGTAAAGGAGCCAGAACTCGGCAAGCACTCCGATGCGAGCGGCTATAGCGGCGTCATTCCACACGTAACCCGTCGGGAGTAACGCGCGACGTTCGTGCCGTCCCCAAGCCACGGTCATGTCCCGAGCAGATAAGAGGAATTCATCGCGTCCCGTTGCGTGGTAGGCGTCCAGGAGGATTCGGGGGACTACGAAAAAGGGCTGCCAAGCGGCAGGAATCTTCTCAAGGTCGCGATGATCGAGAGGAACTGCGATTGTTACAGGAGGATAGCCGATCCTTACTGTGGGATAGCCTGGGACGCCGGCACTCCCTCTCCGCAGTTCTGCCGCGACCCGCACCAGCTCTTTCCTATCTGGGCCCAGCTTCAAGAGACGCAATTGGTTCAATTCCTTCAGCACCGAATCCGGCGGCGCCTGGAGAGCCTGCCGGAGAATGTCATCGGTGATTGTCGCAGCGCGAACGTGGTAATGGCTTACCAAGGGAGCCCAGGCGAAGAGGACGACCAATGCCGGAACCGCGAACGAGGTGGCCTTTGCAAGGAGGGTCATGCGCTTAGATCGCTCATCAGTGCTGCTGCCGAAGGCTGTGCAACGATCGCCGGTTAGGCTAGCACGGGAACCGTTGAAGCCGCCTGCAGGCCGCCGGTCTCGATGGCTTCGTGCCGCATCAGGGCGTCCGCAAAGAACTTGGTCGCCCAACTCAGCACCTCGTAGGCTCCGTAGGCGCCACCCACCGGCCAGGCGCCTTTGATCCCGCCCCGCAACCCCGGCTCGGGGCTGCGACGGTTCTGCGTGCGCTTGAGGAAGCGCAACACGGCGCTCACGGGCTCGAGCCACTGCGCGTCGCCCGTGATCTCGGCAAGCCGGATCCAGTTGTTCGCCATCTGGGCTTGGCCTGTGAGACAGGACCAGCGGGCGGCAGGAGACCAATCCCACCGATAGCGACCGGGCATCCAACCGTCCGTCCGGACCGTCGCACCAAGGGCGCGCGCTGCGCGCTCGGCAGCGCCGATCAGACGCGAGTCGCCGAGCACCCGTCCACCTTCCAGGAATCCCCGGATGGCGTACGCTAGCGTGTGCAGCAGCGGCTGCTCGGGATCGGTAAGGCAGCAACGAGGCAGCCAGCCGTTCTCGGCCTGCAGCTCGGCAGCCGCGCGCAGGCTGCGCGCAGCGGCATCGGTGAACGTGCCGTCATCCAGTCGAGCTCCCGCCTCAGCGAGCGCCCAGGCAGTGCGGGTATTGTAGAGGGTCGCGTCCGTGCGGGCGAAGCGCGAGTTGCCTCTGCGCCAATGTCCATCGGCGTCGAGCGTGGCCACCAGGTAGCAGGCCGCCCGGCGGGCGGCGTCCGCGAAGATCCCCTGGCCCGTCTCTTCCAACGCGGCGAGCCAGCCGAGCAGCACCTGTCCGGTGTTGAACACGGCGGGGGATTCTGGCTCGCCGATCACGCCGCCGCGGACCGCGCCCGTTGGCAGCTGGATCTCGATCTCCCACCGCGCTGCGGCCTCGGCGTGCGCGGCGAGCTCGGCGCGTGCCAGGCGCCGGGCGGCGGCACAGAGCGTCGGGATGATGTAGCCCGTGGTCTCGGGATAAGACGGCTGCCAGCCCCTGCGCTGGAAATAGGAGTGCCATGCCAGGCTGTAGGCGCGTGAGATGCCGCCGTCCGGAGTCGCGTCATGGGCGCGCACCAGCCACTCGATCGCGGCCACCAGGTGCGGCTCGTGCTCCGCGTCCGCAGGATAGCCGCCGAGCCACTCGCGCCACCCCTCTCCTACAGCAGTTGGGTTGAGGAGTGGGTAAGCACGGATCGCGCGCAGTCGACCCGTAATCACTTCTTGACGATATCTCCGCTCGTCACCCTGCCGGAGCGCCCGTACCCCTCCGACGGGATGAAGATGCTCCAGAAGTCCATCCCACTTCCCGCGGGCCCGTTGTCGCACGCCTGCACTGTATAGCTCACGAGGGTACCGGTGTCCTCCCGGCCGACGGCGTCGAACTCCACCCCGCGGCTCGGGTCGTTGCAGGCGCTCGAGCTGTTGCGATACGCCGTGATCGACGTCGCGGGGTCCGCCACCGGATCCGTGGTAATCGACGCGGGATTTCCCGACGCATGGATGTCGTTGTAATCCGTGGCGCTGAACCGCCCCGTCAAGTCGGCCCGCACCTCGAAGTCAAAGGTCTGCACGAGGTCCGGAGGCGTGGCAGCTCCCATCCCGATCTGGCCTTGCCCGATCACCTCGGCGGGCGGCAGCTGGGCGCTGCACGTAACCGAGAAGATGGTCGTGCCCGTCCCGCCTGCGGGCACGGTGACCGTGCGAGGATTCGCCCCGCTCACCGCGCAGTTCGCGGCCACCCCCGAGAGCGCGACCGGGTGGTTGCCCGCCGGCCCCGTGTACGTGACGCTGCCGTTCGTCGCGATCGGTTGGCTGATGGAGCCGTCGATCGTGAGCGTGTAGCCATCGGTATCGAGGTTGGAGCCCGTGGTCGTGGTCGTGACCGCCAGACTACCGCTGCCACTGCCGGTCGGAGCGCAGCTCACCGAGAAAGGCGCCGACGCCGTCGCGCCGGACTGCACGGTGACCGTTTGGGGGTTCGCCCCGCTCACCGTGCAATTCCCCGCGACGCCCGAGAGGGCGACCGTGTGACTGCCGCTCGCCACCCAGGTGAAGGTGACGTTGCCATTGGTCGCGACCGGTTGGCTCGCGGAGCCGTCGATCGTGACCGTGTAACCGTCGGCGTCGAGGTCCACGCCGGTGGTGTTGGTCGAGACGAACAGGTCGCCTCGCGACTCGCAGCTCACAGAGAAGGTCGTGGCACCCGCCATTGTGTCGAGGTCTAAGACCCATCGCGGGTTGTAGCCACTCACGGTGCAGTTCGCGTCGACTCCATAGAGGGCCACTTCGTGGGGGCCGGCCGGCACAGCGAAGGTGACGACCCCGTTCGCGCCGACGGGCTGACTTTGGGACTCATCCACCCAGACGGTGTAACCGTCCGGATCGATGTCGTAGCCCGTGGTGGTGACGGTGACAGCGAGCGGGTGGGGCTGCGGGAAGAGGTCCGCACTGAGCCTCGGACTCTGGGGATCGTTACACGCGGTCGCGACGATCAGCGTCGCGGCTGCGACTGCACACAACCTTTGACCGGAGATGCGCACCACGACGTTCCTCCATCCGAGCGTTCGAGGAAACATCACGGCAAAGACCGGGCCGTTCTGTGTCGCCACAGCCAAGCAAGCGAGGCCGGGACGGACCGGTCGGCGCGCCTCGCGCATCCCGGTATCCAGGGAGGCAGCACAACAGGTCGTGGCGACCGCGCCACAGCAAAGTTTCCACACGCGGCCTTGGGCCTGCACGCTGCTGCGGCGCCCCATGGCACCGCCCATGCACACGCCTGCACGGCGATGAGTCTCGAACTCTTTTCCACCTGTCCCCAGTCGTGCGACGGCGATCCCAGGAGCTACCCCCAGCGGGTAGCGGACGTGGCGCGCTGGAGCGAGCAGGCCGGATGCAAGGGCATTCTCGTCTACTCCGACAACCGGCTCGTGGACCCCTGGCTCGCGTCCCAGATCATCATCCAGAGCACGACGCGCCTGTGCCCTCTGGTCGCCATCCAGCCGGTCTACATGCACCCGTACGCCGTGGCGAAGATGGTCGCGTCGCTGGGCCATCTGTACGGGAGACGCATCTATCTGAACATGGTCGCGGGAGGGTTCAAGAACGACCTGACGGCGCTGAATGACACGACGCCGCACGACAAGCGGTACGAGCGGTTGATCGAATACACGCTCATCATTCGGCAGCTCTTGGCCGGAGCCACGCCGGTGTCGTTCGACGGCGCGTTCTACAGCGTGAAGAACCTGAAGCTCACGCCGACGCTCTTGCCGGAGCTGTTTCCGGGAATCTTTGTGTCCGGGTCGTCAGAAGCAGGCTTCGCGGCGGCCAAGGCGATTGGCGCGACGGCCGTCAAGTATCCCAAGCAGCCCGGCGAAGAGATCGCCCCCGACGAGGGCGTCGGCGCGGGTGTGCGGGTCGGGATCATCGCGCGCGAGGACGGCGACGACGCCTGGCGGGTCGCGCATCAGCGGTTCCCCCAGAACCGCAAGGGGCAGCTGACGCACCAGCTGGCGATGAAGGTCTCGGACTCCGTCTGGCACGGGCAGCTGTCTGGGCTCGCCGAGGCCACGGCCTCGGGCGGCAGCCCGTACTGGCTCGTCCCGTTTCAGAATTACCAGACGATGTGCCCGTACCTCGTGGGCAGCTACGAGCAGGTAGGCGACGAACTGTCGCGCTACATCACGGTGGGGTATCGGTCGTTCATCCTCGACATTCCGCCCACCGAGGAAGAGCTGCATCACACGAACGAGGCCTTCCAACGCGCCCTGGACGGGGTGGCGCGATGACCGAGCTGCTGCAGCAGTGGGTCACGGGGCAGGCGGAGCGGCGCCCCGACGCGACCGCCCTGGTGATGGAGGGCAGCCGCTGGACCTACGACCAGCTGGACGCCGCGAGCACGCAGCTCGCGCGCACCTTGCAGGCCGCGGGGTGCGCGCGGGGCGATCGCGTCTGCATTCTGCTCCCCAAGTCGCCGCTCGCCGTCGTGAGCATGTTGGGCGTCCTGAAGGCGGACTGCATCTACATCCCGATCGACACGACGAGCCCGGCCGCGCGGGTCGCGAAGATCGTCCAGTCGGGA
>Ga0137380_10000143_pt1 | contig 44239 bp, 39 predicted proteins | sample SagtaG_17_FD_104809 | JGI IMG/M metagenome (GOLD analysis project Ga0137380, IMG submission 104809) | Vadose zone soil microbial communities from Sagehorn Ranch, Mendocino, California, USA - Sage2_L_100_16 metaG | ecosystem: Environmental > Terrestrial > Soil > Vadose zone | place: USA...
GGATATCTGGTTCCATCTTTGATCCTGTTGTCCAATGGGATAAAACAGGAAAGCGTTTTCTCTTTATCGCTGATACTGGCTCCTCGCTGTTGCTCTCGGTAGCGCAACAGACTAATGGAGTAGGGAACTATTGTAACTACACTTTTCCTACGCCCAGCGGTGACTTTGCTGACTATGAGAAACTCGGTGTGGATGCAGATGGCGTCTATTTCAGCGTCAATTTGTATGTCAATAACAACTTCAGTTCTAATGAGCTCTTCTTCGCTAATCGCACACAATTGGAAAGCTGCGCAACCGTCAATTTCACTACCTGGAGCCGTCTGACCAATCCAGATGGGAGTGTTGCCTTTGCTATCGTTCCAGCACGTCAAGACTCTGGCTCATCACACATTGAATATCTGGTCAATTCCTATTCTGGCGGAGCTTGCAAGCTGACCCTCTGGTCACTCACGAGTAGTAAATCACTGTCCAATCGTAGCGTCAGTACTCAATGCTACAGCCCACCACCACCAGCGAAACAACTGGGCTCCTCTGGGACAATCGATGCAGGCGACAACCGGCTCTATCAAGCTAACTTTCTCAATGGCCTGCTAACGCTGGACACGGTAGGCTCTCATGACTTTGGCGATGGGAATGGGCCAGTGGGAATCGTCGAATGGTTCGTCCTCAAGGCCAGTTCCGCGACGGTATCCACTCAAGGGTCATTTGGCACGCCCGGTTTTTGGCTCTTCTATCCGGCCACGATACTCAATAGTGCAGGAAATACGCTCTTCGTCTATAATGCCTCTGGCACCACTATTCATCCCAGTATCTGGTACGTGAACCAAACACTCTCAGGGACGAAAACACTCGCCAGCGGAGCTGGCATCTATGGAACCAGCGGCACGGCACGCTGGGGAGATTATCAGTCAGCCTGGCTAGACCCTGCCACGACATCTGTGAATTCGATCTGGATCACAGGGCAATATGCGAAAGCAAAAAATGTGTGGGGTACAGAAGTAGGACGTGTCACACCATAAGCTTTCAGAGTGTGACTCTGCTGCTCAGTCATATGAATGGTCTTCTGTATGTGATTGAGCAGCAGAACTTCCTTCACTCGAAAAAGCGGTGCCCTAATGAGAACCTATTACAGTGATGGTGGCCGAATAGATGGTCGTTGTATTTTGAGAGTTTTGCTGTGACAATGGGACCGGTGATGTCGAGTAGGTAAGCAGGAGGCGATAGGTGCCAGGCGGAAATGTAGCTTGACTGGCACCTTGAGCTCCAGCGCTAATCACCGCGGTATAGACGCTCGTTGCAGCAATTTCTACAGCCATTGCTGGGCGTCCTAGCGAACAGCGAGCTATCTGCGTATCTTGCCACGTACTATTCATCTGTATTTGCAAACCAAGAATCGTACAACTAGCACGGGTATCATACGAAAATATACTGTTCTTTGTATTGTTCGTGACAGACACCTTTATGGAGTCGGTTGAAGCATACGTTTTTTTGTCAGTATCGATACGTACTGGGCCGCTCTTAGATGTATCTTGATTCCCAGTATCTCCACCAGAACTTCCCGAGGATCCACAGCTACAAAGAAGAAAGAGCAAGAGAGCAATACCCGGCCCTACCAAATATCTGAAAAACCTGTTCATAACCTCCTCCTTTTTTTCATGAGCATCAGAACTGTTAATCTTGTGTTGGGCCGACTCAGCACAATCTCGGCGGCTTTCTCCCAACAGTTTACCTCATTTCCACAAAAGTTGCTTAATTGTACTTAGGGCATACTCACGCGACCTTTTCGGAAATGATAAGATGTGATTCATAAGACGTACAGACAGAGGTGATTGTTCCCATAGGGGACAACCACCTCCGCTTGCTCATCGTTAGGCCGTATAGTTAGGGATACGGCCTGTTGAGAGGTAATAAGGAAAACCAGCCCTTGAACTTGCACACCCAAACCCTCCACCTCCTACAACAAACAACCGAATACATTGCCAACCACCACCAGCAAGCCTACCTCGTCGGCGGCTCACTGCGCAACATCCTTTTGGAAACACCCGGCATTGACTGGGACATCGCCATCACCGGCGACGCACCCTCACTTGCACGGCAACTGGCCAACAAATTCGGCGGCCACTATGCCCACTTCCACGACAAGGCACACCGCGTCATCGTCCCCCTAACCTCAACCTCAACCCAAGACAAACAAACGCCAAACCCGCACAAAGAATTTATCCTCGACATCGCCCATCTCAAAGGCGACATCATCGAGCAAGACCTACGCAAACGTGACTTCACCATCAACGCCATCGCTGCTCCACTTGCCAACGTCTCACAACACCTCCAAACCGGCGAAGCATTACACCTCATCGACCCGCTACATGGTCTGGCAGACCTTCAGGCTCATCGCCTCAAAGCCGTTGATAGCGATGTCTTTCGTCATGACCCACTACGTATGCTCCGCGCCGTACGCTTCATGGCACGCTACCACCTGAGCATTGATCCCTGGACTGAAGGGCTACTCATCCGTGACTCTTCATTACTCCTCCAGGTCGCCCCTGAACGAATCCATGACGAACTGTACGCCATCCTCGAACCTCGGGGTGCTACCGACCAGTTGCACTTTCTTGACGCTCATGGCCTGCTCACCACGCTCATGCCCGAATTCATTCCGGCACGCGGCATGCTTCAACCGCGCCCCCACTATTGGGACGTCCTGGAACACTCGTTGCAGACCGTCGGTACCCTTGAGCAACTGTCCACACTCCTGCAACAAACACCAGACGCGATACAGCAATCTCCCCTGGAAAGCCAGGCACATGGCTACCTTGCTCACATCCAGCAACTACTGCAAGAAGCCGAACAACAACACATCTTCTCACGAGCCACACTCACCACACCGCGCATGAAATTGGCTGCTCTCCTGCACGATATCGGCAAACCGCCCACCTATTCAGAGGACGCAGAAGGGCATATTCACTTTTATGCACACCCCCAGGTAGGTGTTCCCCTCGCGCAACAAGTCATGAAACGCATTCATGCCAGCAACGCCGATCGCCGCCTCGTCCAACAAATCGTGGCTCATCATATGCGTCCCGGTCAACTGGCCCACCTTGACGCCATATCTCCCCGTGCTATCCGACGCTACTTCGTCGATCTCGGTACCACAGGTATTATCGTGGCCCTACTTTCGCTGGCCGATCATCTTGCCACCACAGGGCCACTTTTCGGTACATCAGAAAACAACGCAGACACCACTATTAGTTCGTGGGAACAGCATCTTGCCACCGTCCACCTGTTCCTCAACCAATACATCCAGCACCGCGAAAATATCCTGCCCCCTCAGCTTATCAGTGCCGACGAACTCATGCGCCGCCTCAACCTCAAACCAGGCCCCCACATTGGTCGCCTGCTAGAAGCCATCGCTGAAGCTCAGGCTGAGGGTGCTATTTCATCAAGGGATGAGGCGTTTTGGCTCGCAGAGGAGAAGTTGAATCAGCTAAATACAAGCTAGACTCTGGCATAACTACTCAGGTACTCCAGAGGAGGATGGATCGGACTGCTCAAACAACTGATACAACCGATACATTAGATACAACCGATACAACCGATACATTAGATACAACAGACACATCGTCCTCAAGATACAACAGACACATCGTCCTCAATCGCGAGAGCTTCAGATGATGGATGTTGAGACTCATTTCAGTCCTTTTCAGTACTGAAGAAGGCCCCTCCTGAGTAGTGACTAGTTCTTACGATTAAACACAACATTAATTATTACAACTGCAGAATAAAATAAAATGAGTATAAAGAGTATTGGCAAAATTGCCCAGCTGGGAGCTTGTGTAGCTATGGCAATTGCTATCAAGCCAAAAGTCATAATCATGAGCATGATCATTGAGATTACAGCCAGTACCAAACGTTGGCCTGACGTGACAGTTCTTCCTACAGAGTGTCCTGAAAGTTTTTGCCCATAAGAGCCAGCAGAATAACTGTTCCCATAAGAAGCACCTTCATATCCCGGATAGGAAAAATTTGGTCTGTCACGATTCGTCTCACCGTAGTCCATTTCTTGTTGTGACATGATGATTTACCTTCTCTCTATTTGCTAAGCTTGCAGCGACATGCATCCCATCCTCCTCAATACGAATAACAAAATGTAAAAGTTGTATCACTGGCAAAGCATGATGACCAACACCTCTCCTCAAGCGATCCCAACACAAGTTTCACCACCACACCTGTAACTTCAGTAACACCTGTAACCGTGAACCGATCCCTCTCACACTTCGCTGTCACATCTGTCACAATCACTACACACACTACTCCTGATACTCTCGCTACACCGAGCCATCCCTCGCTCAACTCATTTCCGTCACCTACCCCCACAAAAAGAATGTATCTCATATATCGAAACAACAACTGTTCCTACCCCCTCACCCTCTCCGCCATCCACCACATTGCCTGGCGTGAGCCGCAAACCGTATATAGTAGGGACGACCCTTGCGGTCGTCCTGGTGGGGGGCGGTCGTCCTTCCTGGTGGGACGCTCGTCCTGCTGGAGCAGTCACCCTGCTACACGGAACAGTTGACAACCATCCTCCCATGACGTACCATTACGTAGGCAGAGAATCCTCACTTTGGAGAGAGTATTGTTTTGAAAGCCATAGCCATATTTTATCAGGGCCGCAAAGAAGACACCTCAGAAGTTGCGAGCCAGATCATCCCATTTCTACAACAACAGGGATATGAAGTGCGTAGCATTGATATCCGCCATGAAGGAGAGGAAACGCTTGATCCTTCATTAAAAGGGTTTGAACTGGCAATCGTCCTCGGAGGTGATGGTACTATTCTGCATGCGGCCCGCCTCTGTGCCTTTGCAGGCATACCCATCGTTGGCGTCAACTTTGGGCGCGTTGGCTTCCTGACCGAGCTTGAACCAGATGAGTTACGGACAAATCTGCACTATTACCTGCAACGTGATGCATCCGTCTGGATCGACAAACGTGCCATGCTCCATGCGCAACTTGATCAGGACGGCCAATGCGAGGAGTTCTTAGCCCTGAACGATATAGTTATTGCCCGTGGCCCATGGCCACGTGTGGTACAAGTGCGTATCTGGATCGACGACTACTATTATAGTACCAGTTATGCCGATGGTCTCATCGTCTCCACCGCCACCGGCTCAACCGCCTATAACCTGGCTGTCGGTGGTCCATTATTGCATCCACAGGTGCAGAGTACCGTCATCACACCTGTCGCACCACACCTCGCCTCTGACCGTTCATTAGTCGTACCACCCGAAGCCAACATTAAGCTCCAAATTCTCACCGGCTCACAGCATGGCGTCTTCTCTGCCGATGGTCAGATGAACCGCGAGATTAAGCACGGTGCAACCGTAACTGTTCACAAGAGCCAGTATGTCACACAGTTTCTTAGACGTAGACCACCAACCCATTTCTATGAGATCATCATCGCCAAGCTCAAAAGTGACGTTGATCATACAGCGAGTCGGCCAACCGACTAATCCATACACAAACGACCATGTTACTAGAACTGAACATCAAAGATTTCGCTATCATCGACACCCTACATCTGCGCTTGCATCGCCTCTTTAACGTCCTGACAGGCGAAACAGGCGCGGGCAAATCCATCATCATCGATGCCGTCAACACTCTGCTCGGTGGTAAAATTGGGGCCGATTTTGTCCGCGCCGGTTGTGAACGCGCCACCGTCGAAGGCGTCTTCTCCATCGACACCCTACCGGCCATAGATGACCAATGGCAATCGTTCGACACCGCCACAGACAATAGCACCAATGGCTCTCGCACCATCTTTGAAGCCTTTGAACAAGCCGAGCTACAAGCCGCTCAACGTCTACAGAGTGATGCCGCCAGTGCCGATGCCAAAGTCGCCCTGGCTACCCTTCTGCATGAATACGACATCACACCTGAAGACGGCCAGCTCATTCTCTCACGCGATATCTTCCGTTCTGGTCGCACCGTTGCCCGCATCAACGGTCGTGCCTTCTCACAACAGGTTCTGCAACAGGTCGCCAGCTGGCTCATTGATATCCACGGACAGAGCGAACATATGAGCCTGCTCCGTCCCGAACAACACATCAACTTCCTCGACCGCTACGCTGAACTGCTGCCCCTACGTAACCAACTCAGTACCAAAGTTACTGCATGGCGCAACGCCCGTAAAACCCTTCAGGAACTTCAGCGCCACGAACGCGATCAGACCCGTCGCGCCGAATTTCTCCGTTTTGAAATTGACGAAATCATGAAAGCTCACCTCCAGCCCGGCGAAGTCGAGGAACTCGAACAAGAACGCAAAGTCCTGAGCAACGCCGAACGCCTCCGTGAACTGTGCAACTTCGTCTACGGAGTTCTTAAAGGTAGCGATATCGGCAGCGATGACTTCAAACCAGCCCTTGATCAGTTGCGTACCGCCCTACGCAGCCTCAATGAGCTGGCCCGCCTCGACAAAACCCTCAAAGAGTACGAGGAGAGCCTTTCCGAGGCCATCTACCGCCTGGAAGATGTCGCCGCCAGCATCAGTAGTTACGAAAGCGATATTGAAGACGATCCGCGCCGCCTCACAGACATCGAGGATCGCCTCGATCAGATTCATAAACTGCAACGCAAGTACGGCTCAACCATCGAAGACATCCTGCAACGAGCCGCCGAAGACCAGGCCGAACTCGACACGATCACCCATCGCGATGAATACATCCTGCAATTACAGCAACAAGATAGCCAGTTCCGTCACGAGATCGGCACACTCGCCCAACACCTCTCCACCCGTCGCCGCGCTGCCGCCGCACGCCTCGCCGTTGCCATGGAAGAACAATTGGACGACCTCAACATGAAACGCGCCCGTTTCTCCGTCCAGTTCGAACAGCTTCCCGACGAAAACGGCGTCCCGGCCAGCATAGACAACCAACCCGAACAATACTATGCCTGTGACCTGACTGGCATAGACCGCGTACAGTTTCTCATCGCCCCCAACCCTGGCGAGCCTTTCAAGCCACTCACCAGAATCGCCTCCGGTGGCGAAACCTCGCGCCTCATGCTGGCCCTCAAAACCATCCTTGCCTCCGCCGACGCTACCCCTACGCTCATTTTCGACGAAATTGATGCCGGCATCAGTGGACGCAGTGGCCAGATCGTCGGCGAAAAGCTCTGGATACTCACCCAGAACCACCAGGTCATCTGTGTCACTCACCTGCCACAGATCGCCGCCTTCGCCGATACCCATTACAACGTCAACAAGCAAATCTTGGACAATCGCACCATAACCATCGTCAACGAATTGCGACCGGAGCAGCGTGTGCGCGAACTCGCCCATATCATGGGTGGCAACGTCACCGAGTTCTCCATGAAAAGTGCTGAAGAAATGCTGGCTCGCGCCTCCCTCTGGAAAGAAAACTGGCTCAGAGAGCGGCAGGAACAGCTATCGATCACTACTGAGATACACAATGGGAATCAGCATTAAATGACATCCATAGCCATTATCGGCGCGGGCAGCTCTGGCCTTGCTGCCGCTCATATCCTGCAAGATGCAGGCCATACAGTGACTCTCTTCGAGGAGCATACAGAGGTCGGTGGGCGGGCCGCCACCCGTCAACGTCAAGGCTTTATCTACGACCACGGCGCACAGTACATCAAAGGTGGCTCCCCTATCAGCACATCTCTGATCACTGAACGCTTTTACGTCAACGACCTCATCGACATTGCCAAACCCGTCTGGATTTTCGATCAACACGGCCACATTGCCCAAGGCGACCCTGCCCAAAACGCCGACCCGAAATGGAACTATCGCTCCGGCCTCCACACTTTCGCCAAATGTATGGCCGAAGGACTACATATTTCCCTGCAAACACTCATCACCCGCTTCCAACAGACCACAACCGGCTGGCATCTCAGCAACACATCAGGGCAATCTCTTGGAACCTTTGCTCGCCTTCTCGTCACACTTCCCGCTCCTCAGGCCATCAATCTCATTACCGCCAGTTCATTAGACAATAACGTACGTCAACCCCTTCTCTCTACACTCAGCCAGGCTCGCTACAATCCGCTTATCTCCGTCATGCTCGGTTACCAGCCTCAACCGCAAGTGCGTCCCTACTATGCCCTCGTCAACACCGACAAAGCTCACCCCATCTCCTGGCTTGCCTGGGAGCACGAAAAAGCCCCTGAACGTACTCCCCCAAACACCGGCTTGCTGCTCGCCCAAATGGCTCCCCACTACAGCCAGCAAAACTGGCACACTGCTGATGAGCAATTGATCGGCGATGTAGCCCGGCTGGTTGCCGAACTGGTTGATGAGCAACTGCCGGAGCCAATCTTCACCGACATCTATCGCTGGCAATACGCTTTACCCAATGCAAAGGCCGATGCCAATGCACTCAATACGTTAACGCTGCCTATAGGTCTGGCCTTTTGTGGCGATGGATTTGTAGGTGGACGTGTGCATCTGGCACTGGAACATGGGATGGAGGTTGCCAAACAGTTCCTGTCATCGCACTAATGTATGTCACCAGACCACCCATTCCATGATGACCGCAAGGGTCATCACTACTATACTCCGGCTTCACAGGCCGACGCATCCGTATATAGTAGTGATGACCCTTGCGGTCATCATGCGGTGGGGCACTCATCAAACCCCATCATCCATATCCATCATGTTTATGTTATAATTTAGGAAACAGAACCAAAGGCATATGATTTCATATCCGCCCAGAAGGATCTCAACATGAGCAAAAAACTAACGAGTACCATCTTATTATTTCTTGTCTTTGTCGGCTTCTTATGGTGGGGTCTCTCCTTGCTCTTCTCACCTGGGGACGTCGAAACGAAAATTTATGCCTTGTTACTCCTCGTATGCTCAGGCTATGCCGGTGTCTCCATTTTGCTGCTCCCACGTAAAAAACAACCATAACAGCTAAACTTTTTTCAAATTTTGTGACGTAACTACCCCTGCCTTCGTTGTAAAGTTCAGGCCGAGAAAAGCTCTTTGAGAGGTTATTTCAACCTCGTACTCGGTACTCTGATGCGGAGGTAAATGCGCTTCTTTCCTGAATATCCTGCTCACTCACCGTCGAGCTTCTCTACTGTTCAGCATGTTTCGTGAGAGAACCGCGCAAGACATATACATATGGCACAGCGATCTGTACTCACACAGACCACTCGACCAGAGAAAGATCATATCATCACCACAACCAAATACCACTGGATGCGTCTCTTCTTTACAGAGGATGTTTCGCCAGATAATTTTTCCATCGTCGAACTCCAACATCGTGCCGCCTGGATCGGCTTAGCCCTTATCTTGCAGGCTCTCAATGAGATCAACCACGACTGGTATACACCCTATCTTATGCCCTTTGCCTCGCTCATCCCTCTAACTATCTTTCTGGGAAGTTTTGTCGCCATGACTATGGCCTTGCGCCCAATACGCACCAAACAGCAGATACGTCGGGGACCGCCGCATCGTTGGCAACGCATCCTACTTATCCTCACCATCATCCTGACGATTGCCGGCTTCATTGAAAGTGGACGTGCTATAGTCTTCTCCTTCTTTCCTCCGATATTCTCTAACGATGGCACCGCACTCGATACCAATGGAGCTGCTTTGCTCTTAGAGGGACGCAACCCCTATACCGACTCTAATATGCTGACTATGGCTCGCAAGTACTCTATTCAGCCCAACTGGACCACACCTCTCCAACAAGGGCAATTTGCCAACCGCACCGATTATCCCTCTTTGACCGATTTTCGGACCGTACTCGATACCGACCTCAAAGCTGGTACCGCCCCTGAATTTGAGTCCAAGGTCAGCTATCCCTCCCTCTCTTTCCTGACCCTCATCCCCTTTGTCTTCTTTCACAACTATAACGTCTTGCCCTTCTACCTGGGCAGTTACTTCCTCCTGGTCTTCCTGGCCTGGAAGTTCGCCCGACCGGAGCTACGACCATGGGTCTTGCTTCTCTCTATGGCAAACGTCTCCATGTGGTCCTCCACCGTGGGGAGCAACCTCGATATCTTCTCTGTCTTGCTCATCGTCATCACCTGGCTCTTCCGCGACAAACGCTGGCTTTCCGCTATCTTCCTTGGTCTCGCCCTGGCAAGCAAGCAGATCGCGTGGTTCTTTGTCCCATTCTACATGATCATGGTATGGCGTCACTACGGCCTCAAGGAGGTCGTTTACCGGCTCACCATTGCCAGTTCCATAGCCCTTGCCTTCAACCTGCCTTTTATCCTCTGGGACCCACATGCCTGGCTGGCTGGCATTCTAGCTCCTATAGCTGACCCCATGTTCCCTATGGGTGTCGGCATCGTTAATCTCAGCATCACGCATCTCGTACCCTTCCTGCCCAAATGGGTCTACAGCGTACTGGAAGGTATCGCCATGCTTGGTTCACTCGTCTGGTACTGGCGCATCTGCAAACAATATCCAGAGTCTGCCATGCTCTTAGCCGTTCTGCCGCTCTTCCTGGCATGGCGCAGCCTGGCTTCCTACTTCTACTGTGCTGCCTTCCCGCTCTTCATCTTGATGGCCGCACGCACACCCACGCATGCGAACATAGCCACCAAAGCAGCACCTCAATACACCGCAGGGCTTTCTGCATATAGAACCAAGCCTCTGCTCCCAGAAATACCCGCAGTCACAGGTATGCGAGTTCTCACCTATCCGACACATCTCTGTCTAGACACAAGAGCTGAGTGATGAGGATGGTCTCTATCCCCTGATGTTGATACAATAACATCGAAATGTTGTATAATGACATCAGGGAGATACAAAGCTATGGAATTAGTTCGCAAACAAACGTATATCACGCCAGCTCAGGACCGGGCAGTGAAACGGCTGGCACAGCAACAAGGGACAACGGAGGCTGAAATTTTGCGTAAAGCTCTTGATCAGTTTCTCGCCAAAGAGGGTATTGTCGAAACTCGCGACCCTTTTGCTGACTTGATCGGTATGTTTGAAGGTCCCTCTGAGGTGGATCACGATGACATCTACCTTTAATATTAAGCTCTCTCCTATGTAGATGCCTTCTCTATCGCATTTATTCAGTCTCGTTCAGATATCGATGCGGTCTTTGCATTCGACCACCATATGGCTCTCGCGGGCCTACCTGTCCTCCCTGGCTCCTTGAACTAAACTGCCTCTCGACGCCTCTTTCATGACGTGATACAATCGACAAGAACAAAAATGTACAACATTAAGGAACATAGATAGAACATGACCCGAAAAAAAGAAACCAATCTTGCCATTTCAGCAGAAGAAAATACCCAGGTGCAAGACCTACTCGCGTACTATCATCAGATCGCTGATACTCTGCATGCAAGTACTGATCAGCAGCAAGCTGAAGACGCTTTGGCCACTATCACTTCCCTGCCGGAAACGAGTCAACTGGCCCTGCTTAAGGCACTATCCAAAGAACAGCACACCGACGCTGCCGACCTCCTTCTGGCCCTCAACACACTGGCCAACAACAAACAGGTACGTAAAGAGGCACGCCGCTCGCTCATACGTCTGGAAGGAACCAAAATTTATCCGACCTGGGATCCACCCGTAACGCGTACAGCGGCTATCCAACTCCCTGTGGCCAATCCACCGCGCTTCTGGAAAGGCTACGTCACTGCCTGCCGTGAAGAGGGCGAAATTCAACTTATTCTTTGCTGGGAACACGGCTTTGAATATAACGAAGTCCGTATGATGATCTTGTTGCTCGACTTTTGGGAACAAGGACTCAAGGAGTTTATCCTTGACAACACAAACAAGCGCAATGTTGATGCTCAGATTCAGAAAATTCGCTCGCAGCTGCCAGACGTTACCATGGCTGAATGTACCCTTGCTGAGGCACGCCGCTTTATCGAAGAAGCTCTCGCCGTCAACGCCTGGCGCGGCACCCAGCCTCACAAAGAGTATCGCCATCACCTGCCCACCGTCAAACAGCTTATCCTTGATGCGAAAGACGTCGGCGAGGATCGCGGCTTGACTTTTATCAATCCCAAGTTGGAACCCGACGAGCTTGTCGCGACCTGGGTCGCTGGCTGGTGCCTGGGCGACTACGATCTGGCCTATGACCTGCTGGCTAACAATAGCTCCTTACGCGATGGCTTGGAACGCGAGGAATGGATTACCCAACGCCGTCAATGGTCCAACGAAGCACATCCGACCCGCTTTGAGTTTGGCTTTATACACGAACGCGAGCCCAATACCTCATCAACATTGTGGCTACCCAGCACATTTGGTGGCAGAAATCTGAGCTCACGCAAAGAGCTTGAGATGGCATGGTCACTCGAACTCAGTGATACACCGCTCAGTGGCACACTCCCTGAGATGCCTATGGGAACGGGGGTCTACAAAGAAACCGGTCGCCACTGGTTCTGGACCAGCTATACAGTGGTGCAGGAACACGAAGGATGGCGCATCCAGAATATGACCGACGAAGGAGCCAAGGCACAGGGCTTACCCATTGCCGAGCTACAGAAACGCATCAAAGAGTCCGATGACCGCATGAACGAGCTTATGCAGCAGTATACGCCTGGCACGCCCGAAGCCAAAACAGTCAGCGAAGAGATCATCTGGCGTATCATTCAGACATTACACTATGATGATGCTCTGATCGTACAGCTTCCGTTAGATCAAGCTCTTTACGGTGATGCCTTTAACCGTGCTATGGGCATCGGCGCACTTGAACGAACTATCGTCTACTTGGAGCGCATGGCCCGGGGCTTTGCTCAAGGGCGTGGTGCCGTCCTGCGGCAACTAGGTGTTACCCAGGCATCACTCAGCGAATTCTATCAAGAACGCCATATGCATGAGCGAGCGCAACGCTTCTCCCAACTGGCCGAAGCCTCTTTACACGAGTCCTTGAACGTGGAAAACACCATAGCTGGACACGCCATTCTGGCAGATTTGCTTATTCAACAGCAGGACAAGCTCGATGAAGCAGAGGCCGAATTGCTGCAAGCTAAAGCCATGGTCCCTGCACCGAAAGAAGAAGCCATGCTCGAAAATTCTCTTGCTACCATCGCTATCCAGCGCGATCAACCCCAGGAGGCTCTCTCTCACTACCAGCAAGCGGCAAGCCTTGATCCCAACTTCGAAAATATCTGGTTCAAGATCGGTATCACACAGGTCACTCTCAATCAATTGCAGGATGCCAAAGCTTCCTACGAGCGTGCTATCGAAACGGAGCCACACTTCATCCTTCCCTATAGCGAGCTTGCCGCCATGTATATGAATCAAAAACAGCCCACCCAGGCACGCGAGATTCTGGAGCGAGGACTACGCAGTAATCCTAAATCAGCCCATCTACTTGCCCTCCTCTCATCGGTCTACCTCGAAAGTGGCGACATGCGTCACGCCCAGGCAGTCTTAGAGGAAGCAGAGCGCATCAATCCACAACTAGAGCTTGTACAGGCCATGCGTGAAGAGATCAACAGGCGCAAGAAAAAATAAGAGGAGTCCATTATGACAAAGAAAAAAGACCAGAAAGTATCCATTACCCAGGTAGATATCACCCAGTTACAGGCTCTCCTGGGAAAAACCCATCAGATTGCCCAGGCCCTCCATGGGAGCACCAATCAGCATGAAGCTGAAACGGCTCTTCAGCCCATTACCAGCACCTCGGAAGCGGCCCAGATAGCCCTGCTCAAGACGCTCTCAAAAGAGGCAAACACCGACGCAGCCGATATCGTCCTGGCCCTTTACGAACTCAGCCCCCTTAAAGGTGTCCGCAAAGAGGCACGTCGCTCCCAACTTCGGCTCGAAGAGGCGGACATCTATCCACAGTGGCAGTCGCCACTGCCACATACCTCCGTTGTAGACCAATTCATGCAAGAACAGGAATTACAGACGTTAAATACTCCTGCACGCTTCTGGAAAGGCATGGTCACCGACACCCGTGATGCAGGCGAAGTACAGTTGATGCTGCTGTGGGAACAGGGGCCAGCCTATCGAGAAGTACGCGTGCTTGGTTTCCTCCTCGAATTTTGGCATGATGGCATCAAAGATTGCTTTGTGCAAGTCAACAGTAAAAACACCGTTGAAAAGCTGATTGCCGAGACTCAGGCACAAGTTCCCATCCTTGACTGTAGCCTATCGAAAGGTCGCAAGCTCCTCCAGGAGGCTCTGGACACCAACAAAAAATATGGTACACGGCCTCACAGCGGCTACCAACGCCACCTTGCATTGATCAATGAACTGGTGCTGCAAGCTCCTGATATCAGCGATGAAGAGGAAGAAGACGAGGTAGACGAGGAGAGCCTTACTGACCTGGAGCCAGAACAGGTGGTCACCAGCTTTGTCGATGCCTGGGCTGATGGTGATTATGAGTACGCTTACCGCCTCCTCGCTGAGCAAAGCAGCCTTCGTGAAGGACTATCACAGGAGGAATGGGCAACCCGTCGCGAAGCTTGGGCCGAGACAGCGGAGCCGTTCAATATGGAGCCTACTTTCGCCCATGAGCTCGAACCACATAAATCTGGCCTCTGGCTACCTAATCCCTTCATTCGACCGAACTCTCCTACGAAAAAAGAAGTTGAGGCGATCTGGTCAATTGAACTTACCGATACAACTGAACCATTACCGGAGCTACCACAGACAACAACTATCTATAAGGAAACCGGACGACGCTGGTTCTGGGTTACCTATACGCTGCTCCAAGAGCAAGATGGCTGGCTCATCCAAAGCATGACCGACGAAGCCACCAACGCGCTGGCACTTCCTGCTGCTGAATTACGTCGGCGTATCGAGGAAAACAATCATCACGTTGAACGGATCACCACAGAACATAGCCCCAATGATCCCGATGCTCTTCAATATCTTATTGAAATAGTACGCTACACAACACAAAATCTGTTCTACTATGATGCATTACAGCTACAAGAACCGCATAACAGCGACCTGTATCTGGACGCCATGGCTCGTGCAGTAGTTTTCGAAGACCTTGAGCGTAGCATCGTTTACGCAGAGCGTCTGGTGGCAAACGTTCCAGAACAAAAGGCCCAGTCCCTACGACACCTAGCCGGTCTACAAATACAACTCAGCGAACAATTTGATACAGAGGATGATGAGGAAAGCGAAGAGCGCAGCGAACATCTCCGCGAGCAAGCAGAAGCAGCCCTTCGGGAATCGTTGAGCATGGAGGATAATGCTCTGGCACATCTCACCTTGGCCGAACTCTCGCTAGAGTACGGTGAAGATGATGAGAGCCTGCTTGAGGCAGAGACGCACCTGAACCAGGCTCGAGCCTTAACAAGTGACACAACTCACCAAGCCATGATTGAAACCGATTTTGGCCTCATTGCCGAAGAGCGCGATGAATATGAACAGGCGCTCAGTCACTACCAGCGCGTCGTAGAGATTCAGCCAGATCATCCGCACGGTTGGTACAACATCGGCAAAACCTACTCCCTGTTAGAAGAAAGTGAAAAGGAGATCGAGAGTTACAAACGTGCTATCGACGTTGATCCCGATGACTTCGAGGCGTACGGCGAGCTGGTTACGCACTATATACGTTCTGGCAGGATCTTAGAAGCACGTACCCTCCTAGAGGAAGGGCTGGCAAGAGAGCCAGAATCAGCTCCACTACTCACACTTCTTGCCTCAACTTACTTTGATAGCGATCATCGCCGTGCCGATGAACTTTTGTCAGAAGCCGAACGTATCGAACCGGACTCCCTCCTGGTACAGCTTTATCGCCAGATCTTTGAGGAAGAAAGACAAAAACACGCTACCGGTAAACAAATACGCGGGAAAAAACGTAAGAAAAGATGATCGAACACAAGCAAGTTTCAAGCGAAACAATCGTCACATACCATACCGTCACCCTCGGCCCTATGACTCGCGAGGGTGACACGCTTGTCGACATTACCGAACAAGGTACCGATGGCACCTTGCAGACGCGCTCGCTATGCGTTCCGGCTGGCCTGCCGGGAGAACGTGTCACTCTTGCCGTTGAAGCTCCACCTCAGCCGCGTTCGGGCAAGCGTAGCCGCAGGTGGAAACCACGCCCTCCACGTGTCGAGATCAGCGATATTCACGAAGCTTCGCCCCTTCGTGTTCAGGCCCCCTGCCCTGTCTTCGGCACCTGTGGCGGCTGCCAACTTCAGCACATGCACTATGCTGCACAATTGGCCTGGAAACGTGAGATCGTTGCTCAACTCTTACAGGAGATCGGCGGCTTTGACAATCCACCACTGCGGGAAACAGTCCCTTGTGATGACCCATGGCACTACCGTAACCATATGCGCTTCTCCGTCAACCGTTATGGACAGGTGGGACTTACCGCTAGAGGCACACACCGTGTCCTGCCTCTGACATCCTGTCCCATTGCCCATGATGACATTAACCGCGCATTGCACATCTTCAGCCAGCAACTCAATGAGCGACCTCAATTGTTGATACGCTCTGGTACTGTCACCCATCAAATGCTCGTTCAGCCATATCCTCAACCAGAGGTTATCGAGCAGCTGACAGCCGTTGGCCTGGATATTCACACCGATACGATGGAAGAACACCTGGCAGGCGAAACTTTCCGTATTCGTCCCAGTTCCTTTTTTCAAACCAACACCGCCCAGGCTGAAAAAATGGCCCAGATGGTTCTCAATGGCTTACTGGAAGAAGACCATACGCACCCGCTCACTATTGTCGATGCCTATTGCGGCGTGGGTACGTTTGCCTTGTTCCTAGCACACCATGTTGGCAAGGTCATTGCTATCGAGGAATCCCCCAGTGCCATTCAAGACGCTCGCTGGAATCTGCGCGAGGTTAGCAATGTTGAGCTTCTCAAGGGCAAAGTGGAAGAACTCCTGCCCTCGCTGACAACGGTGATCGACGGACTGGTCATCGACCCACCACGTGCTGGTTGCCAGCAAACAGTGCTTGACACGCTGGTGCAGCATCCGGTTGCCAGAATTGTGTATGTCTCGTGCGACCCATCAACTCTGGCACGGGACCTGAACATACTCTGTCATCTTTCTCCAACTTATTCTCTACACTCGGTGCAACCTCTCGATATGTTCCCGCAAACGGCTCATATCGAGTGTGTCGCCGTTCTGGAGCGCAATAGTGTATGACTATACCCTTGATACTCGCCTCAGCTTCGCCGAGACGGCGCCAATTGCTGGCCCGGCTAGGCCTACCATATACCGTTGCGGTTGCACCCGTCAATGAAGATGCTATTCAGCAGTGTTATACGGGCCCAAGCGAAGGGCTGGCTCAGTGGCTGGCTGAACAGAAAGCGATCAGTGCCCTCACTCTTCCAGAGGCAGAGCATGCCCTGGTGATCACTGCCGATACGACCGTCATCCTTGATGGCATGGTACTGGGCAAACCATGCGATACAACTCATGCCCACGAACTCTTGCTTTCACTACGTGGACGCTGGCACCATGTCGTCACTGGCATCTCCGTTGCTCATCTGCATAATGCTCAACCGGAGCTACGCAGTGCCAGCTGCACCACGCCGGTACTCATGCGTCCCTACAGTGAGGAAGAGATCGCTACCTACATTGCTACCGGTGATCCACTGGACAAAGCCGGGGCCTACGGAATTCAACATCCAAACTTTCAACCGACCGCTCGTATCAACGGCTGCTACCTCAACGTTGTCGGCCTACCACTCTGTGTACTGGTTCGCCTGTTAGCGGAGTTTGATGTACAACCCGGCACAGCAGGACGCCAGCATGGAGGCTGTCTATGGTCTGAACGTTGTCGGATATAAAGGGGAGAACATAGCACATGTCACCATTTCGTATCTTTCTCGTTGTCTTCATCGCACTGTTCGCCATTGCTCTTGGCCTGCTGTTTCGCCGCTTGCTCGTCCATCGCCTCAAAAAAACGGTTATGGACAATTGGCTCATTCAAACACTCGGCGTTGTTATCGCCCTGTTACCGATTATCCTGGCAGGCATCGCTATACTATTCATCATCTTAGACAGCACCTATCTACAGCTATTCTGGGAAAAATTTACGCAGCAGCTTCCTATACCAGACGTTACCAGCGTGATCTGGGGTTTTATTCAAGGATTACTGATTCTCTTCATCGGTATTGGTATTGCACGCACCACAGTGCGGCTTTTGCAGCGTCAAGGCCATATTGATATCAATCTCCGCACGTTGCTCGAACGCATGCTTAATATTCTCGTTATTACTATCACCATCTTTTGGACTCTTTCTATATGGAACATTTCCATAGCCGTCCCTGTAGCAGTGATCAGTATTCTCACTGTGTCTATGGCCTTCGCTATTCAGGATATCATCAAAGACCTGGTGGCCGGTTTCTACATTCTGATGGAACGGCCCTTTCACATCGGTGATGAGATCAGTACCGCCATGTATACCGGTCAGGTAGAAAACATTGAGATACGGGCTACCAAACTCCGTCTGGTCAGTGGGGAACAGATTACCATTCCTAACGCTATGGTCTTTGGCGGTATCGTTGTCAACAATACGTACTATGGAGAGAGACGCGCCACCATTACTGTTACCCTTAAACAGGAAGAGTTTCTACGCGAAGAAACGCCTACACAGATTCTAGATGCCTTAAAAGAGATCGATACTGTGATGGTCAAACCCGAACCCAGCATTCACATTAGTGGCTACAACGGTCCCTCACTCACACTTACCTTGCGTTTCTGGATTGCAAATCGTCAGCTTGCTACTGTCTCAGACGTAATGTATACTCTGCGTACAGTCTTACCCAATACTGATCTGGCTGTCATTGAAGCCGCTGGCAACATCTAATAGTGCAAATCAAGAGTACCAAACTGTTCCTTTAAGAAAGCCATAAACGTTGAAAGAATATAGACCTTCACAAGAGATACGGTGCATCGGCATAATGGGCGGCACCTTTGATCCGGTTCATTACGGCCATCTGGTCGTGGCCGAAGAGGTGCGCACTACACTGAATCTTGCAGAGATGGTCTTCGTGCCTGCTGGACAGCCGCCTCACAAACCAGAAGCTGCCATCACAGCAGTAGAACACCGTATAGCGATGTTGAAGCTAGCTCTAGCCTCAAATCCATACTTCTCATTTTCACGAGTCGATGTGGATCGGGTAGGTCCATCGTATACTGTGGACACATTGCGGCTGCTCCGGCAGCAGTGGGGAGAGGAAACGGCATTGTACTTTGTCGTCGGGTGGGATAGTTTAGAAGAATTGCATACCTGGTACGATCCAACGGGTGTGCTAGTACAACTGACTGCCCTTGTTGCCATTCATCGTCCTGGTTATCAAGAAGTATCCGGCTACCGGCAACGCCTGGAGGAGCGGCTCCCTGCCATCCGGCATCGCCTGCTCACCATGCCTGCCCCACAACTGGATATTTCCGCCACAGACCTGCGACAGCGTGTCGCTGAAGAACGACCTATTAAGTATCAGCTCCCAGAAGCAGTTGAGCAGTACATCGCCCAACATGGCCTGTACCGCAAAACCCTATCGCGTAGGGGCGGGAGCGGGCAGGATGCGGAGTGGGGGCCCTTGTGGCCGCCCGCCTAGATACCCCTCGCGTAGGGGCGGGAGCGGGCAGGATGCGGAGCATCCTGTCTGGGAGACAGGTATAGGGGCCCTTGTGGCCACCCGCCTAGATACCCCCTCTCACCGGTAGGTTTTTTGGGGAAATGGCTTGCAAGGCTGGTCCGCGTAGGGGCGGGGGCGGCGTGGATGTGGGGTTGGGGCCCTTGTGGCCGCCCGTTGCTGGGGCATGCTTGTTCGCCCAAGGAAAAAACCTACCCCTGAGAGCTAGATACCCCTCGCGTAGGGGCGGGAGTGGTAGAGATGCGGGGGGAGGGCCCTTGTGGCCGCCCGCCTAGATCGCCAAAGTAGAGAAAGCAACAACAGACATGGCACCCATGCAATTTGAGATAGGAGATCGGCTGAGGCTACGCAAACCACATCCCTGTGGCAACTACGACTGGGTCGTAGTACGCCTGGGAGGTGACATCGGCTTGTGCTGTGAAAAATGTGGTCGCCGCGTTCTCCTGCCGCGTTCGGAAGTTGAACGCCGTACCAAACAAATCCTGCCGCGTCTGCCCAAGACAGATGTTGATGAGGATGCTGAACCATAGTTATTAAGAGGAGTCAGGATGGCTGTAACTGTGCCACATGAAGGGTTTCTAACCCTGCTTAAAAAGAAAAACTTTTTGCGCCTCTGGTTGGCGCAACTCATCTCCATGACCATCTTTAATGCCTCTAACTACGCCTTGCTCGTTCTGATTGAGGAAGTGACCGGCTCTACAACGCTCGTTGGACTGGCAATCATCTGTTTTAGCCTGCCTGCCCTGCTTCTTGGTGCACCTGCTGGCGTCTATGTTGACCGTATGAACAAACGGCGCGTCCTATGGGCAAGTAACTGCCTACGAGCGATTGCCACCTTCCTCTTCGTCCTCTCACTCCTGCTGAATCGCCACCAACTTATCCCCGTCTATCTGCTCACCTTCCTCATTTCCAGCATAGGCCAATTTTTCACTCCCGCCGAAGGCTCAGCCATACCTATGCTTGTCAGCGAGGAAGAACTCATGCCTGCTCTCTCCCTCTTCAATATCACCTTTATGCTCTCGCAAGCATTGGGCTTTATCCTGCTAGCTCCCATTATCCTGACTCTCCTGCCTACCTTCACCGTCTTGAAGCTCGTCATTCGCCCGGCTGAGAGCTTGTATGCCCTGATCGCCCTCCTCTATGGCGTCTGCGCCATACTCATTGCCTCCATTCCAGCCTCGGACTTCTCACAGCCTGTCACCGAGCCCAAGCGTGTCAACACACAAAACCTTGAGGTGGTCAACAATATTTGGCGTGAGATGTACCAGGGGTGGAGCTTTGTTCGTCGTAACAAATCACTCTTTTTAGCTGTCGTTCAACTTTCCTTTGCGGGAGTTCTGCTCCTGGTTATTGGTGAACTCGCCACGCCTATCGTTACCCAGTTGCTGCACCTCTTGCCAAACGCCATGGCCTTTGTTTTTGCTCCGGCAGGCATCGGTCTGGTGATCGGCTCGCTTTTCATGCCGCGTATTAGCCGTCGCCTGGGTAAATCTCGCGCTATCCTCATCGGCTGCATAGCCCTTACTCTGGCAACCTTACTTTTGCCACTTTCCACTATTCTGGCACGCTTCCTGCAACCCAACGGCTGGAACACCAACCCACTGCTACTTGGCATCATTGCCCTTATTATGTTTCTAGCCGGTATCTCCCTCGATTTCATCAACATCCCTGCTCAAACCGCCATTCAGGAGCTTACTCCTGATTGGATTAAAGGTCGCGTCCTGGCTCTCCAACTCATGCTCTACAATGCTTGCTCTATCCCCATCATCCTCTTCATCGGAGCTGTCTCTGATCTCTTTGGCATTGATCGCGTTCTTTATCTTATGTCAATCTGTGAGCTTTCGTTCGGCTTTTGGGGAGTCTATTACGAACACAAGCATCCGCAAATACTATCCGTTATCGACGCCAAAAAAGGAGAGGGAAAAGAGGCCGAATTAACCGAACTAAAGTAAGGTTCGTAGATAATGTAGCACACAGTGACTTGTGCCACTACATGAAATGGTAAAAACTCATTGACGACGATACATATTACATCTACAATAGTTGTAAAGACGACAACATAGAATAACAATCGGCAAGGAACGCTATGGACCCAACATTATCAGCACAACTTACACCATATGAACCCTGGCTCATCATAGCAGGCGTCTTTGTTCTCTTCATCCTCTTACGAGTCACCCGCCGGAACTTGCGTCAACGCGTTGATAAGATTGGCTATCGCCTGTTCCGCGAAAAGGGACTACTGATCTGGTTTTGGCTCAATGCTCCCGGCGTCATCCTGCATGAACTCAGCCATGCCTTCATTGTCTTACTCTTTCACCCTTTCGGCTTTCGCATTACCAGCATCGCTCTCTTTCGCATCAAACCCATGGAGCAACGTGGCCCCAACGGGCGTATCATGCGCAGCGGTGGCCGCCAATCATTGCAACTCGGCGAAGTACAATATGTGCGGCCACAAGGCAAACTGGTCACTTATATCGGTGATGGTCTCAGTGCTATAGCTCCCCTTTTCGGCGGTATTGCTGCCCTAGCCTTCCTCTATTGGGTTGCTACTGGCTACAATCTGTGGGATATCCGGCTCCAACTCCTGCGCCCCGGCTGGCCGTGGTGGACACTCCTCTTCGCCCCCTACCTCATCCTCACTGTTACCTCCGAACTCTGGCCCAGTCGTCAGGACTGGCGTGGCGCACGCTGGTTTGTCGTGGGCATCCTTCTGCTCACCACTCTTGTGCTGACCCTCCTCTGGGCCACCAAAATGCTCGTTTTTAACAATGCCACCTTGCTCGTCACTTCATCCATCGCCACTCATATCGATTTTGCCTTACTCATCCTGCTCGCCTTGGACCTTGCCTTTCTCATCATCGCCGATTTATTGGCCCGAGTCGTCCGAGGCTGAAAGCAGAGGTATTTCGTATGGAAGCTTTTGAACTTGCCCAACTCGTCACCCAACAAAACCAGTCAAACAGCCCATACCTCGAATTTATTCGCAAATCCTCTATGAGCATTGGTATCTACATGCTCTCAGCTGGAGCTACCGACCACCAGCAACCACACACTGAAGATGAGGTCTACTACATCATCCAAGGTCGCGCACTCATTCAGGTAGCCGACGAAAACCGCCCTGTCGAAGCCGGAAGCGTCGTGTTTGTGGCAGCCAAAGTTGAGCATCGCTTTCATACGATTACAGAGGATTTGACTATTCTGGTTTTCTTTGCGCCTGCCGAGTATTCACAGGCTTGATGGCAAACTCGAGGCCTCTATACGTCGTTTACTTATACCTGCCATATTTTCAGGTTGCTGAATGCCACTTCTGTTGCGTTTGTGGTATCGCCAGCAACCATACCAAATTGGCCGGAAGTGTAGTTGGTATCATTCACGTTGATCACAAATTGGCCGTTGACGTAGAGATAGAAGTTGCTGCCCTGTGCCACAACGGTGATCAGGTTGAATTGATGCAGGCCGGTTTTGAAGGCTGAAGTGGAGCTACTGCTCAAGGTGTTGAGCAGGCTATCGTTTTTGTAGACTTCGAGAGCGTATGAGCCGGTCTGGTCTATACTCCAAAGGTAGTAGTTGACGCCTGTACTATCGGCGCGAAAGAAAACTCCACCGTAGTCGCCCTTGATAATCGTCATTTGCACCTGCAAAGCAAAGTTGCCAATATTAGGAGACTGGGCATTCGGAGTACAACTAAAAAAGTTGTCCGTCTGTGCCGAGATGGCGTGATAAGCATCTCCGATAAAGGCACAGTTGGCTGATTCGTCCCAGTTGTGGCTGTCTTGATGACTTAGCGGGTCGCTAAAAGCAGGAGTGCCACTGGTTGCCTGGGTGTAGATCTGGCGGTAGGCTGTGGCAGTGGTTGTTACCTGGGCAGTGGCTTGAGCGACAGCCGTAGCGGTCATGTTAGCCTGAACCTGCGTTGTTCCTTGTATGTTTGTCTGTGTGCTAGCACTGGGTTGAGCATGGATTTGAGCAGGGCGAGCTATAGTTGTATAGTAAAGGAGCCCACTTCCCCCTAGCACAAGGAGAAGCAGTAGGATTGCCAAGGCCACTGCGAGACTGCGATGTCGGAGCCTAGCATAGGACGATAGCCGGGGAGATGCCGATGGTGATGAATATGGATCGTTACCGCCAACTCCTTGAGGAGGGTAGTTTGTGAAAGCCCCTTCTGATGCTATTGGCGGGTAACTGGGAAATGATGAGGCAGGAGGTGGAGGAGGTGCTATCATCTCTGTCGAATAGTCAGTGCCGATGGGAACATAGGCTGGATCGCCCAGGTAATCTGCTGGTGCAACAGTGATGGTGAGGATTAGTGTGCCTGGGAAACCACCATGAGCAGAAGAGGCTCCCCGGCCTGCAAGACGAAGCTCCTGTCCATCGTGCGTGCCTGCTGGTACAGATACCGTGATCTCGCGTCCTCCTGGTAGAATAAGTGTGCGAGTGGTACCGTTTAGTGCCTCAGCATAACTAAGTGCCAGTGTTGCACGTATATCACCGCTTTGCTGTTCTTCCAATTCTATCTCTCGCTTCTAGCAAGTGAGCTATACCCAACTTGAAAACTGTACGTTAAGAAGCTACAACTTTTGACCTAATGATCAACGTTTCAAACAACAATATTTATCTGATAGCTACACTCGTTACCTTATTGCGTTTAGTGAGAGTCAGGATAGTTGTAGGTGAAAAGGGCCTTCCAGGTGTATATGTAGTTCTGCCTTTGGAGCAGCTTGTATATAACTTTGAAGCGACATTGACTTTTCCCAAACAGTATTGCCTGCTACCAATCAAACTTCTCAATCAAAAAATTCCGGCTGTAATGCAACAAAATCGGACTTCCATGAGGACACACCGCTGGAGCTGACACATTCGCCAATGCAGTAATCAATGTCTGTTGCTCAGCGATGCCCAGCACACGACCACGTCGCATGGCTGAACGACATGCCAGACCGATCAGCAAATGATCCTCCCAATCTTCGCTGTCCTCGGCAGCAATTTCTGCCAGTTCATGTATATGTCCTGCCAATTGTTCCTGGCCCTCACCGGCTGGCACGGAGCGTATTAGAAAGCTGCGCCCGCCAAAGCGTTCACATTCTAAGCCCAGATCACGGAGCATAGGCAAACGCTGTTCTAAGAGTTCTGCCTGATAACGTTTCATTTCGATGATCACTGGCTCCAACAACAGGTGCGAGTCCATTCCCTCTTCGCTCTCATCTGCAAGCACACCGATATGCTTGCTACGCAAATGTTCGTAAATTACCCGCTCATGGGCACGATGCTGATCGATCAAATACAGGCTGCCATCAGGAGCCTCGGCCAGAATGACAGCCTGCTGCAACTGTGCCAGTGGGCGCAACGTGGCGATCACCTCGGCAGCTGCTGGAGGTGCCTTCTCCGCTTTATAGCCCTCGGCCGACTCTGCTACATGCAGACCACGTCGATGAGGACCGGGCAAGCGGCGTTGATAGACTAGCTCAGGGCCAGGGAAATCTGTCGAGGTGGGCAAGGCTGGACTGCGCTCTAATACTGATTGCACTGCCTGTGTCAAAGCCGCTACAATCTCCGCTTCATGCAGTAACTTGACCTCTGTTTTGGCGGGATGTACATTTACATCCACATCTTCAGTTGGAAGTTGCAGGGAAAAGACTAGTAAGGGATGCTTGCCTTTAGGTAGTAGCCCACGGTAACCCGCCTCAAGTGCATCTTGGAGTACACGGGATTGCACCCAACGTCCATTGATAAAGAGCATAATGTGCTGACGACTACTTTGTGCCAATGCACGATTGCCAACATAGCCTTGTATCCGATACTGCCCAGCGACCTCAACTGCCACTGGATGCAGCATCTCGGACAATGGCAGATGATAGAGTTCAGCCAGTGTTGTCGCTACATCGCCCGTACCGCTTGTCTGTAAAGCTGTCGTCTCTTCAAGCGTGAGGTTGAAGCGCACACCTGGATAGCCTACCGCGTAGCGGCGCATCAGTTGCAGAATATGCCCGGTTTCAGTGCGTGCTCCACGCATAAACTTGAGACGCGCTGGCACGTTGTAAAAGAGGTCACGTACTGTGACGGTTGTACCGTGTAGACGCGCTCGCCTGCTCCGTTGTGTCACCTCGCCTCCACGTAACGTCAATGAGGCCGCCGCCGCTTCCTCCTCCAAGCCCTCTGTCTCAATAGGACGGCTCACCAATGTCAATTCCGATACAGCCGCGATACTTGCCAGGGCTTCACCTCGAAAACCCAGGGTGTGCAATGAGTTCAAGTCTTCAACCGTGCTAATTTTACTGGTCGTATGCCTGGCACAAGCACGCTCTAACTCATCTTCTGGAATACCATAGCCATCATCGGTGACCCGCATCAGGCGCAAGCCACCACCACGTACCTCGACGCGAACTTCGTGCGCTCCCGCATCCAGAGCGTTCTCCACCAGTTCTTTGACCACTGAGACTGGGCGTTCAATGACCTCGCCCGCTGCAATACGCTCGGCAACATCCGCCGGTAAAACAAGAATAGGATTACGTGTATGGACCATCGACATAAGTTATATCTCACCTAACTTTACTTCGCTTCTTTTGTAGCAAAAACAATAAATTCAGCGCATCAAGCGGTGTAATCGCACATACGTCAATATCATCCAGGTCTGGTTCTTGGTCGTTATCGTTTTGCAGCGACTGGGCCACTAGACGGGCGGCTTCACTTTGCCATTCGTAGTTGTGGGTGCGAGAAGAGGGAGCAATGAATTGCTCCCCTACAGTATGCCCATCCACATTGTAGTGTCCATTGTACTCTGCTACCTTTTTCTGGGTGCCGTTGATGCTGAGAGCAACATGAGCGTGCTTGCCTGTTTCCAGTTGCTTGAGCACCTCGTTGGCACGATGGACAATGCTGGGTGGCATACCGGCCAGTTTAGCCACATGCACGCCATAGCTACGCCCAATACTTCCAGGTGCAACACGGTGTAAGAAGACAATTTCCCCTTGCTCATCATCGGTAATTTGCATGGTGTAGACATGCAGGTGTGCCAACTCATCGGCCATAGAGGCCAGTTCATGATAATGGGTTGCAAAAAGGGTACGAGCCTGGGTTACATTATGCAGGTGTTCTACAACTGCACGTGCAATCGCCAATCCGTCATAGGTACTGGTACCTCTGCCAATTTCGTCCAGAATAATCAAACTGTGCCTAGTGGCATGATGTAAAATGGTGGCCGTCTCCTCCATCTCTATCATAAAGGTACTTTTGCCCGATGCAATGTCATCCTCGGCCCCTACACGGGTAAAGATGCGATCCACTAAACCCAGCCGTGCGCTACGAGCAGGAACAAAGCTGCCAATCTGCGCGAGGAGGGCAATCAAGGCTACCTGCCGTAGATAGGTTGACTTACCAGCCATGTTTGGCCCCGTCAACAATACAATGCGGGTGCCCTGATTGGCCTCAAGCTGGGTATCGTTGGGAATAAAGACATCGCCATCCAGAGTATACTCGACCACCGGATGGCGTCCAGCAACAATTTCTAAGCCAGTACCATGCTCCAATGTAGGCCGTACATAGCCCTGGTGAGCAGCTACTTCCGCCAAGCTCAATAGCACATCAATGCGAGCAATGGCTGTTGCTGTCGTGAGTAATTGGGGACAGAAGACGCTCAGTTGGCGCAACACGTCGGCATAGATACTGCGCTCCATCTCCTCGATACGCTCTGTCGCGCTTAGAATACGCGCCTCGTGTTCTTTCAGTTCTGGCGTGATAAACCGTTCAGCATTGACCAGCGTTTGCTTGCGAATGTAGTCAGCGGGAACCAGTTTCAGATGCGTATTTCTGACCTCGATATAGTAGCCAAAAACCTTGTTAAAACCAGTTCTGAGCGATTTGATGCCTGTGCGTTCCCGCTCACGAGCCTCCAGCGAGACAATCCAACGGCGCGAATCGTGAATGGAGGCAATTAGCTCATCCAGTTCAGCATGAAAGCCTTCACGAATCAGTCGCTCATCAATATCATCATCTTTACCGCGTGCGCGAGCCAGAGCTTTGCCAATTAAGTCCACAACATGGGGACATGGATCAAGCTCTTCGGCAAGCTGGGTTAAAAGCTGCGAGTTACAACCAAGCACAAGTTCACGCACTCGTGGAATGATTCCCAGGAAGTTACGCAGAGAGACCACCTCATTGGGCACAGCCGTTCCCTGGCGTATGCGCCCGGCAATGCGCTCCATATCTCCCAGACTCTGCAAGCACATGGCGAAACGACTGCGCAGGGCTGGACTTTCGTACAGCTCTTCTACACTCTCCAGGCGTTGCTCCAACTGCTGCAAATCTAACGATGGCTGTGTCAGTAGGCGTCGCAATTGACGCGCTCCCATCGGTGTAATCGTGCGGTCTAAGACGTTAAGCAGGCTACCTTGCACGGAGCCAGTACGCGAGCCTTGTAATAGATCGAGGTTACGCTGTGTATGGGCATCCAGCACCATATAGTTCGTCGTGCGATATGAGCGCAGGCCGGTCAAGAGCGAGAGCAGAGCCACATTCATCTTCTCCAGATAGGCTGCAATCGCTCCCGCCGCACAAATAGCTTGAGGAGCATCGGCACAGCCATATGCCTCTAACGATTGCACGCCAAACAGTCGGCACACACGCGTGTGTGCCGCCTCGTATTCAAAAAAATAGGGTGGGCAAGGAGTAACAGTCATCGTTTGAGATGGAAACTGGTAGGCATCAGAGCAACTTCCTTCTACCAGTAAGCACTCCACCGGCATTAATCGCTGCAATTCCGCTTCTAACGCTGTCGGCAGTTCATGAGGAGCAAACCATGTCACCGTAAATTCGCCTGTGCTGACATCAATCGCAGCGAGACCAGTCTGTGCGTGTCCAGGAGCAATAGCCGCTAGATAGTTATTCTGGCGCGTAGGTAGCAAGCTCGGCTCGGAAAGCGTGCCTGCCGTCAAAATACGTGTCACCGCTCGCTCGACTACACCTTTACCGGTAGCTTCACTTATCTGATCACAGATCGCAACTTTGTACCCACGTGCGATAAGTTTACCAACATAGTTTTCCAGAGCATGGAGGGGTATACCTGCCAGGGGTACGCGCTCATCCTCTCCATAAGCACGGGAAGTCAATACGATCTGGAGCTCACGAGAAGCGATCTGCGCATCCTCATCAAATGTCTCATAGAAATCTCCCACCTGATACATGAGGATGGCGTCGGGATACTGGCTTTTAATACGCAGGTACTGCCTGCGAGCGGGCGATGTCATAAGTCAATTACTCTCGTTTATAGAATGTGATCTGAACTCCTCTTTTTTAAGAAAAGGGGATGCCTGTTTTGAATTGAAACACTTGTACGTGTCTACTTTACACTATTCTCATGAGTCTGTCAAAAATCGGTACTGATTCTGTACAAATTGAGTCCTGACCTCCACAAGGGAGGTCACTACATCTCGTCATTGTATCTTTCAAAAGACTGAAGGTCATATCTGACGTAGTAGCAACTCTCTATGCTTCTCACCTAGTTGCAATAACCTGAACGTCCCTTGTTGCACCTCTTGCATAATGCGTTGCGCCTCGCGCCATGCCAGTTCATGGTCAGTTGATGAAATCACACCTTGCTGTAAAGCCTCATCAAGCTCCTCGGCATCCAGAACATGAATATGGCCTGAAGGAAACGTGGTAACATCTAAGTACAAGTCATCGTACCAGGGTATCCCCATCTCGGTAACCCCGTGCTGCTTGCAAATATCGATATACCACTCAACAATCTTGCCCTGAGTATCAAAAATAGTTGTCACTGTATGCTTTGTCCCCAGTGGAAATTGCTGTAGCCAAGTAAAACCCTTGTCCACTACACAAATGCGCTCATCGGGAAATTCCAACCATAAGGGTTTCTCTACCTCATCCATAGAGAGGAGCGTCACATAGCCAATAAATTCTTCTGTGTCTAGATACTGCATAGCAAACCGCCTTCTGAGGATACGCCCCCAACCTGAACGGTCAGCAAATTTTCTTTTCAAGATTTATACCTTTCCTTATGCATGTCAAACAGAGACATACGTTGGTACATAATAACATATTTATGTATAAAGTTTGAGTGGCATCGACTCACTGTTTCCAGTGTTTCAGGTGTTTCAGGTGTTATGGCTGTAACAGTAACGACGGAGCCGAAAGCAACGTTTGAGTAGAGGCAACTCATGGTCTCTATTGTCACAGATGTATCAAACATCAGGCATAGAGGTGAGAGGTTCTTGTTATCTGCAACGCATTGACATTGCCCCATCAGTGCCATATGCTAACAAGCGTCAGTATGTTATTGCTTTGCTGAACAACGAGGAGAAAAGTCAATGCATGTACTGGTAGCAAAAAAGCTCTATGCTCCAGAAGAGATAGCGGGACCAGTTGTAGTCGTACTCCAAGGTGCAACGATCCGCGATATCTGGAGAGGGATGGACGCTACTGCTGTCAGAGGCTACCTGGCCGAACACATGCCAGACACTCCCATACACGTCACCGATCTTGGCTCATGGAGTCTGGCTCCTGGCTATATTGATCTGCATACTCACGGCTTTGTAGGACATGACATAACGACAGGCCTACAAGAGGACATAGAGGCCATGGCTTGTGAGCTGCCTCGTACCGGCGTGACATCATTCTTTCCCACTATTGCCACGCTTGAGCGAGAAGATACCTTTCAGCAAGTACGTCGGGGAGTGGGTGCTGCAGAGAAGCTGAAACAGATGCTCGCCGCGGAAATTCTGGGCCTGCGTCTGGAAGGCCCCTTTATCAGTCGCATCAAAAAAGGCGCACAATATGAGCCGGGGATTCGCTCACCTGATCCCTCTGAAATGGAGGCACTGGTAGTAGCAGGCCAGGGCTGGATTCGTATTGTTGACTACGCTCCGGAGGAGGATAAGCAAACTGCTTTCCTGGAAAGCGTTGTCCGGCTCGGTCTTCTCGCATGCATCGGTCATACAGCCGCAACCTACGAGCAGGCAATACGGGCTATTGATGGAGGAGTACGCCACTCCACGCATCTCTTCAATGCTATGTCGGCACTAGAGCACCGTATGCCGGGAGTTCCAGGAGCCTTGTTGACTGATCAAAGGGCCACGGTCGAGATCATTGCTGATGGCATCCATATCCATCCAGCCCTGCTCCAGTTGGCTCTTGCGGCTCGCGGCTCTCATCATGTTGCCTTGATCACCGATGCAGTTGCTCCAGCAGGATTGCCCGAAGGAGAGTATGAATTCGTGGGACGCAAAGTCCTCGTCCGTGAAGGGGCGGTACGACTACCCAATGGGACGCTGGCTGGTAGCATATTGACGCTCGATCAGGCAGTGAGGAACGTTGTCGCTTTTACCGGATGTGGATGGTCTGAGGCCATTCGCATGGCAACTGCTACACCAGCCAGAATTGGTGGCGTCGCATCACGCAAGGGAAGGATAATTCCTGGAGCGGATGCGGATCTGATAGCTCTCGACACTCTGGGATATGTGCAGCACACCTGGATTCGCGGTCGTCTAGCTTATCAGAGGAGTGGTATCATCGAGAACGCTTAGAACACTCCCGTCTTTGGAAGGAACACCATCATGCTAGTCAGACAACAAACTCAGATCAGATATATGGAACAAGTCACTCTCGCGCCTGCGCGATGGAACCAACAAGAGAGGTTCGCCTATCCTGGCTACCAGGATTGATGGCCCAAATTACCCATTTCTTGACATGCCCCGCCCCATCTTTTACAATCAACTTATTATGAACTTTAGGTAACCTTTTTGGCGAAGCTTTTTCTATTTCTACAGGGCTAATGTAGCAGGGAAGGGAAATACGCCTCTGTAGCACGCTAGTAGAGGCACTGATAGCCCCTATCACTAAGCTTTGAGGGAGAGCGGATCTAATGATGGAGCGCATCGGGCAACAAATTGGCAGCTACCAGCTTATCCACCATATTGGGCAAGGTGGCTTTGCTGATGTGTATATGGGACAACGCATCTCGGGCAAGAGCCAGGTAGCGATTAAAGTACTGCATGAGAACTTGACCTATGAAGAGATCAAGAAGTTTCTAGAGCAAGCACAAACGCTATCACATCTCAATCATCCCCATATTGTACGCATCCTCGATTTTGGCATGGAACAGCATATGCCCTTCCTCGTTATGGACTACGCCCCTTATGGCACTTTGCGCCAACGCCACCCCAAAGGTACGCAGCTCCCACTCTCTACAGTCGTCGCCTATGTTAAACCTCTCGCCGATGCCCTCCAATATGTTCACGAGCTTGGCTTTATCCATCGCGATATCAAACCACATAATATGTTGATCGGCCCACAGCACCAGATTATGCTTAGCGACTTCGGGACTTCTGTCGTCGCAGAAAGCATGGGCTACCGCCGCCAAAAAATTCAGGAGTTTGAGGGCACCATCCTCTATGCCGCTCCCGAACAGATACGCGGCAAGCCACGTATCTCTAGTGATCAGTATGCTTTAGGCATCGTCATCTACGAATGGCTGACCGGCAGTTGGCCCTTCTATGGTACGGTCGAGGAAATAGCCAACCAGCATACCCTTGCCCTGCCAGCACCATTAAGTCAGAAAGTGCCAACCTTGCCTCTTGCTGTAGAACAAGTTGTCCTTAAAGCTCTCGCCAAAGATCCCTACGAACGCTTCGAGAGTATCCAGGCTTTTGCCAAAGCACTGGAACGAGCCAGCCGCTTAGAACAAACAAGCTACCGTATAGGCCAGCCACTCACACCATTACCAACACCACTATCGCTCACCATAGAGGAAAAACTAGATCTTCCTCCAACAGAAGCTCCTCTGCTGACCTATCAGGGCCATAGCGATAAAATACACATGCTGGCATGGTCCCCCGACAGCAAATACATCGCTTCAAGTAGTCTGGATGAAACGATCCAAATCTGGGATGCCCTCACAGGTACAACGATCTTTACAATCCGTAGTAGCTCACTCCAGCCACAGGTACTCACATGGTCACCGGATAGCACCTTGCTCGCCCTCACCAGCGGCCTTTCGTGCGAAACCATTCAGATATGGGACATCTCCACAGGGCGTATCTCCGCCAAACACCCTACTTATACTGGTCATACAGAAAGTATACTATCTCTCGCATGGTCACCTGATGGTCGTTGCCTCGCCTCTGCCAGCGAAGATAAGACCATCCACATCTGGGACGTATCTACAGGGCGTGTCATTTTCATTTATCGTGGCCACTCCGCGCCCGTGACAAACGTGGCTTGGTCGCCAGATAGCAGGCGCATCGCCTCCGCGAGTGAGGACAAGACAGCGCAGGCCTGGGACGCCACTACGGGCAGCAGCATCGCCATCTTCTATGGACACCGCGACAAAGTGAATGCCGTCACCTATTCCCCAGGCAATACCCTCATCGCCTCAGCCAGCGACGATACGACTGTACAGGTCTGGGATAGTTCTACAGGACGCAAGGTCTTGATCTATAAAGATCATACCGCTGGTGCTAGCTCCGCCGTCTGGTCTCCCAATGGCATGTCCATCGCCTCCAGCAGCCTCGACGAAACCGTCCACGTCTGGAAGGCTCTCACCGGCACCATACTCTTCATGTACACTGGTCATACAGATTGGGTCGGCCCCCTCTCGTGGTCACCAGATGGCAAGTGCATTGCATCAGGCTCATGGGATAAGACAGTGCAAGTATGGGCAGTGAAGTCTGTGAATCCTCCTCCCAAGTAGCAGTACTTTTTCGATACGTTATCATTCTTCTTAAGGGTTAGCAACCTTGTCAACTTGTCGCCATGCCTACTTGTCGCCATATCACACAAGATGCATAGTTGACAAGCTGTCACTACTATGTTGTAATAGAGTTATTACTCGTGCACAAAAGAAAGGCTGGTAAAACAATGGCTCTACGCAAAGAAGATATTGCTCCCGATGCTCAGCAAACAGACAAAACTAAGAAGCGTTCCCGTATTACTTTTGATGTCAGTCCTGAATTACGGCGCAGGATTAAATTGGCGGCATTGCAAGATAATCTTTCGGTTGGGGAGTATGTTAGTCGCATTCTTGAAGAGGCTGTACCTGAAGAAACGAGTACAGTAGAAAGAAAATGGCATCCTATACCCGACGATTTTTTAGAGCGAGTTTATCGAGTACGTGAACGAGTCATAAAAGATTCCAAAGGAGAGCTTTTTGAAGACTCCACCGAACTGATCCGACAAATGCGCGAAGAACGTACACGCGAACTTATGGGGGAAGAATGAAAAATGTTGTAGTTGTAGATACAAGTATAGCCATTAAATGGGTACTGAATGAGCTGGACTCGAACACGGCTTTAGCTTTACTTGCTGAGTGGAAGCGTAAGAAAATAGTAATGCTTGCGCCAGTATTACTTGCTTATGAGGCTACGAACGCTCTATATCAGAAAGTTCGTGGTGGCAAAATTACTTTCGATACAGCTAAGGAAGGACTTACACAAGTAATACTTACAGGATTGCAATTTGACTTTTTACAAGACCCTACTCTTGGTCTAAGAGCATTAGAACTCGCCCAAAACTTCAGTTTGCTAGCAACATACGATGCATACTATCTAGCACTAGCAGAGCGTGAAGGATGCGATTTTTGGACCACTGATACACGTATGTGGAGGTCTGTAAAACCGCAAATTTCCTGGGTTCGCTTGCTCGAAGAGTACTCCACCACCTAAAATCACTTTTCAAAGCACAACAAGGAGCAACTCTGATGCCTTTCGACCTGCAACGTGCTCGCCAGGACACTCCGGGCTGCGAACATGTCCTCCATTTCAACAATGCAGGCGCATCGCTCATGCCGCGCCCTGTTCTTGATGCCACCATTGCTCACCTGCAACTCGAAGCCCAAATCGGCGGTTATGAAGCTGCTGATCGTGCCCATGACGCTATTGAGCATACGTATGATGCCGTCGGGACCCTTATCAATTGCTCTCGCGATGAAGTAGCCATCATCGAGAATGCTACCCGTGCATGGGATATGGCCTTCTACTCTATCCCCTTCAAACCGGGAGACCGTATCCTGACGGTGATGGCTGAGTATGCCAGCAACTATATCGCTTATCTGCAAATTGCTCAAAAAACAGGGGCCACGGTGGAGGTCATTCCCAATGATGCGTATGGTCAAATCTCGGTTGAAGCATTAGAGAAAGCTATTGACGAGCGCGTCAAACTGATCGCTATGACGCACGTTCCCACGAATGGGGGGTTGGTTAATCCGGCGGCTGAGGTGGGCAAGATTGCACGTCGGCACGGGATACTGTATTTGCTGGATGCCTGCCAATCCATCGGGCAAATGCCGATTGATGTTGAGCAGATTGGCTGTGATATGCTCTCAGCTACAGGGCGCAAATACCTGCGCGGTCCACGCGGCACGGGCTTTCTCTATGTCCGTCAAAGCATTCTCGAACATCTTGAACCACCCTTTCTTGATCTGCATGCAGCGGAATGGGTAGCTAAAGATAGATATGAGATACGACCTGATGCACGGCGTTTCGAGAATTGGGAGACTAACTATGCGGGTAAAATTGGTCTGGGCGGGGCCGTTGACTATGCTTTGCAATGGGATATCAATGTCACGTGGAGGCGTATCAAGGCACTGGCTTATAAGCTGCGTACACAACTCAGTCCACTGCCTGGAGTGATTGTCCATGATCGGGGCGTCACCCAATGCGGCATCGTCACTTTCAGCATCGAGGACAAAGACCCGGAAGAGATACGCCTCGCGCTTAGCAAAGACAATATTAATGTCTCTGTATCCGAGCGTAGTAGCACGCTGCTGGATATGGAGGCACGAGGGCTGCAAAGCATGGTACGGGCTTCAGTACATTACTACAACACTGAGGAGGAGATCGCACACTTTTGCAGGACGGTTGAGGGATTCTTGTGATATCTTATGCAAAAGACTTGTCACGGTGTTGTGCGAGGTCGCATACTTTCGCGTGGGAAAGTATGCGACCTCGCACAACACCGTGACAGGTGATATCTAAATCAAAGGAGTCTACTTTGAACATCGAAGCCATCTACCATTCTCCCCATGGAGCCTATGCCTATACAAACGGGCCAGATACTATGCGCGTCCGCTTACGCACAAGTTCCCGCGATAGACATATCAAGTGTTTTGTCCACTGGCGTGACCGTTATGACTCAGCCGATTGCCAGGAGAGTACAACTCCCATGACGTGGATTGCCAGCGATGGCCCCTTTACCTACTGGGAAGCCGAGCTGCACGAAGCGCATCGTCGTCTGTGCTACTACTTTGAAATTCGTGAAGGCTCGGAGACCCTTTGGTACAGTGAAGAGGGCTACAGCTCCATCTTGCCATCGACAAAGAAATGGTTGAGTGGCCTCTTCACCTGGCCCTATCTCTACGAGTCACAGCGCATCGACGTACCTGTCTGGGTGCGTGACGCGGTCTTTTACCAGATATTTCCTGAACGCTTCGCTAACGGCAATCCCGCCTTCAATCATCCCCTTGTTGCCGAGTGGTCAGACCAGCAAAAATTATTTAACAACTTCTGGGGTGGCGATCTGGTGGGCATTATGCAACACTTGCCCTATCTCCAGCAACTGGGTATCAACGCAGTCTGGCTGACTCCCATCTTCGAGTCACCATCCAACCACAAATACGATATTATCGACTATAAGAAAATTGATCCTTACTTCGGTACTGAGGAAACGTTTCGAGAGTTGCTCACAGCCTGTCATGCATACGGTATCCATGTCGTGCTGGACGCCGTGTATAACCACTCTAGTACTGAGTTCTTCGCATGGCGTGATGTGCTAGAAAAAGGAGCAGACTCGCCCTATGTCGATTGGTTTCATGTCCATGAGTTCCCCGCCGATTGGCGCAAGCGCAACTACCGCATGTTCGGCCATCACAGTCATATGCCAAAACTGAACACATACAATCCAGAAGTTCAACGCTACCTGATCGACGCTGCCACCAAATGGACACGCATGGGAATTGATGGCTGGCGTCTGGATGTGGCTGGTGAGGTCGATCCCAGCCTCTGGCGAGCCTTCCGTCGCGAGATGCGTGCTATTAACCCTGATATCTACATCGTCGGCGAGATCGACCATGAAGCAACACGCTGGACACTCGGTGATCTGTTCGATGGGGTCCAACATTATCCCCTCTACCGTGCCACGCTCAACTTCTTTGCAGCAGACGAAAACGCACCTCAGTTCGGCACAAGTTCATCCGACAAGTGGAACGCCACCACCTTTGATCAGCGTCTAGGTCATATCCGCAGTTGGTATCCTACGCCCGTATTCTCAGCCTTGCTCACAGCACTTTCAAACCATGATACACCCCGCTACCTGACATGGTGTGGTGGTGAGAAACGCAAGGAACGACTCGCCGCCACCTTCCTACTTACCTATACCGGTACCCCCATGCTCTACTATGGTGACGAAATCGGCATGGAAGGTGGTCCCGATCCCGATAACCGCCGCCCCATGGTCTGGGAACCAGAACAACAAGATCAGGATTTGCTGGCTCACTACCGCAGCTTGATTAGTCTGCGTCATCAATATGCTGCCTTGAGAACTGATGGCGTATGGACATGTCTCGCCCAAGATGAAACCAGCGTCTATGCCTATTTGCGCGGCGAGCTAGCGATGGGCAATGCACAGCCGAGCGATGAGGTAGTGCTGGTGGTCCTGAATAATAGTGAGGAGCCTCATTATATAGAGATTCCCCTACTGATAGCGCAACGAGGTGAACAAGCTTGTTGGGCTGATGGAACGACTGTGAAAGATGAATTGAGTGGGAGGGTGTATAGAGTGGAGAAGGGAATGGTGATGGTGGAGTTGGGGGCGTATGAGGGGGCGGTGGTTGTGAAGGCATATTTGTTAGGGGCATGACAAGGGCAAGTTCGTCGTACTGTTCCTATCATGCTTCATCGTTTTCAGGGAGAAATGCTCAGAAACAAAAGCGTCAGTGTTCAGATCACAGTCAATCCAAGCTTTTTCTATTGGTTGCCATTTGCATCACAACGCATCAATGTACACATTCTGATACTATCGCCCAAGCTAACAATATCACAATAGCCCAGATAATAATAAATAACCTCAGCCAAATAGACCTGCTAAACAATTAGAAAGGACGTATAAAACCAAACTATGCATGGCATCGTCTCCCTCCTCGACAACCACCATTATCAGCTTATCGAAGACTTGTGGGCTGAACTGGAACGTGAATACTCAGTTCGCGGTGTGTACATCACGCCGTACCCACACTTCTCCTACCAGATTGCCCCAGATTACAACATTGAACAAGTCGAACCTATCCTTCACCGCATCGCATCAAACAGCAGGCCCTTTTCTATCAGAACTAGTGGATTGGGTATCTTTACAGGAACTTCTCCTGTACTGTATATTCCAGTTGTACGCAGCCCAGAGCTAACCCGATTTCATGAGACATTATGGCCTGAAATTTCCCAGGCCGCTTCTGGCATAGTAGAATACTATTCACCTGAGCAGTGGATGCCTCATATCACCATAGGTTTTGGTGATATGAGTAAGGACAAGCTTGGTCACATTGTCCGTTTTCTCAGTGAGCGCAGCTTTACTTGGGAAATTCCCACCAATAATATTGCTCTGATTTATGATACGGGAACAAAACAAGAATTGAAGTCTCGTTTTGACTTCAAAACAGCACTAAACAGTAGATAACAGTAGATGAAGGAGCACTAGATGCAATTTATTGTCCAGCCAGAAATCTTCAAACGCTTTCCCAATATGCGCCTAGCTGTAGCAGTAGCTCGTGGTATAGACAATCAGGCCGAAAGGCCAGAGATAGCGGATCGTTGGCAGGAGGTTTGGGCCGAAACAGGTAAGGCGGCTGCTATATCTGGTAATGCACAGTCTCATCCTCGTGTTAAGCCCTGGCGAGAGCGATTTTCGGCGCAAGGGGTTCCAGGGAAGCAGTTCCCGAGTTCTATTGAGGCAGTGTTGCGACGCGCACTCAGGAGCAATGCGCCTTTTTCTATCAATCCATTGGTGGATTTCTATAATACTGTTTCGCTGCAATATATTGTTCCAGCAGGTGGCTTTGATCTTGCTCAACTGCATGGGCCTCTAGAATTACGACTTACCCGCAGTGGCGATACATTTGCAGCGTTAGACGAGGATATAGCGCAGACCGTGCCAGCAGGAGAGGTGGCCTATGCTGATGGCCATACAATCCTGACACGCCATTTTGTGTGGAGGCAAGCTAAAATGGGGTTGATTACGAGGGACACACGGTCGGTCTTTTTGGTCTCTGAGGTGTTGGGTGAATTGGGGAGCGAGGTGGCGGAGCAGGTGGTGGGGGCATTGAGTCGTGGGCTTGAGGAGTATTTTGGGGTGAGGCCGGATAGTTCTATTGTGGATGAGTCGCGGCCTGCTATCTCGTGGTAGGAGTGTTTAGCCTACCGACTCATATTGTTTTATGTGAACACTCTTGACAAACCAGCAGCTATAGGCTATTATTAATATAGCAGATAGCTATAAGCATCAAGAAAAGACAACCTGAGACAAAGATAAACGTATACTCATTAGTAAGTAGAGAATGTCATTCATCCCTAGAGGAGCAATATACATGTCGTACAGAGGTTATCCATATCAACGTCGTTGGCGTAGACGGGGGTTTAGGGGCTTCCCTTTCATCCTGTTTTTTATCATTCTTTTCGCTGGTCACTCCTTTGTAGCTTTTTTGGTAGGCATCGCTGTTGCTATCGCAGTCAGTATCTTGCTAGCGGCACTGTTCCGTGCTGGCAGCTCTAATATGCCACCCACCGCACAAACCTATTACCAGCCGCCACAGCAGCAATATACACCATATTACCAGCCATCCAATCAGCCGTATCAACAACAATACCAACCATACCAGCAGGAATATCAACCCTATGAACAGGGATACCAGCCGCCAGAGCCGGTGAAGTATCCAGAAGCGAACGCGCCATATCAGCCTCCACAAGCTCAGTCACGCTACGAGGAGCAGCCACAGGCTGAGTACCCACAAGAACTGCCTCCCATGGAGCAGTAATGTGTAGAGTGTGAACAGAAGCATGATGACCGCAAGGGTCATCACTACTATACAACGCCTTCACAGGCCGAAGCATATGTGTATAGTAGTGATGACCCTTGCGGTCATCATGAGCGGGGTGGTCATCATGGGAGGGGCGGTTATCATGCTTCGCACAAATCGCACGCGCACCCCTTTTGTAAGGTATCGGGCTTTTTCGTTTGAGGACATGATATAATGTCTCATGAACCTGTACTTGGAAAGGAGCAATATATATGATGCGTCTACAGGGAAAAACAGTTGGTATCTTTGTCGCACAAGAAGTGGAAGATCTAGAATTTTGGGTACCTGTTATGCGTTTACGCGAAGAGGGTGCCAAAGTTATCGTGATTGGCTTGTCAACGCAGACGGTACATGGCAAACATGGTTTAGAGATGACGCCCGATGTCAGCATTGAAGAAGCTCCTCAAGCCGATCAGCTAGATGCGTTGGTCATCCCTGGTGGGTGGGCACCGGATAAATTACGCCGTAATCAGAAGTTGTTGCAACTGGTCCGTGATGTCCATGCCCAGCATAAAATTGTAGCCACCATCTGTCATGGTGGTTGGGTTCCCATCTCCGCAGGTATTATGCATGGGCGCAAAGCTACTGGCTCGACAGGGATTAAAGATGATATTACCAACGCCGGTGGTATCTGGGTTGATGAAGCAGCTTTCCGCGAAGACAATATGGTCTGGGGAAGAGTCGTTGAGGACATACCAGCCTTCTGCCGCGAATTAGTGGCTGCTCTCGCAGAAAAATAAAGACGATAAAAGGGGTTATTTCATGAGTCGATTTCTTGATGCTCTGGCTCAGCACGTCCTAATCTACGACGGAGCTATGGGTACAAACATACAACGCTACCAACCGACCGCCGAGGACTATGGCGGTTCAGCTACCGAGGGTTGCAATGAATACCTGGTACTCACTAAGCCATCCATCATTGAAGAGATTCACAGAGGCTTTCTTGAAGCGGGCTGTGATGTGTTGGAAACTGACTCTTTCACCGCCAGTCGCCTTAAACTTGACGAATATGGCCTGGGCAAACTGACCCATGAAATTAACCTGACAGCTGCAAGATTGGCGCGTCGTCTTGCCAATGAATACAGCACGCCACAGCAACTACGTTTCGTGGCAGGCTCAATCGGCCCCACCGGCATGCTACCTTCATCGGACGATCCACTGTTGAGTAATATCACCTATCAGCAACTGGTTGAGGTTTTTCGTGAGCAGGCTGCCGCCCTCTTAGAAGGGGGTGTAGATGTTCTACTCATCGAAACTAGCCAGGATATTTTAGAGGTACGTGCTACTATTACCGGCATTCGTCGAGCCATGCAACAGGCTGGCCGCACTGTTGCCATTCAGGCCCAGGTCTCCCTTGATACCAGTGGGCGTATGCTGCTCGGCACCGATATCGCCGCCGTGATGAATACGCTGGTAGCCTTGCGCGTCGATATTGTAGGGCTCAACTGCTCGACAGGCCCAGAATATATGCGTGAACCGGTACGCTTCCTCTCGGAACAGTGTCCTTTGCCTATCTCAACCATTCCTAACGCCGGTATCCCGCTCAATGTCAATGGTCAGGCTGTCTATCCTATGGAACCGGAGCCAATGGCTGCCGCCTTGCGAGATTTCATCACCGAATTGGGCGTCAATATTGTCGGTGGTTGCTGTGGGAGCAGTCATGAGCATCTACGCGCCATTGTGCAAGCCTGCCGTCATGCACCGCGCCGTCCTCGCCCTCTGGCGGATAGTAATATTGCACATAAAAATTTTGCCACTATCACACCCTCATTCGTAACGGGCGGCATACGTGCTACGGCTATGCAACAAGACCCACCCCCGCTGCTGGTCGGTGAGCGCGTCAACAGCCAGGGTAGCCGTAAAGCCAAACGAGCTCTCTTGAGCGATGATTACGATACATTGCTAGCTATCGGCCGTGAGCAGGTTGAAGGTAGCGCACATGTGCTAGATGTTTGTGTAGCCCTCACGGAACGCACCGACGAGGCACAACAGATGGCAAAGACCGTTAAAAAGCTCTCCATGGGTGTTGAGGCACCATTGGAAATCGATTCTACAGAGCCAGATGTGATTCAAGCGGCTCTGGAGACCTACCCCGGACGAGCGATCATCAATTCGATCAATATGGAGACAGGCCGACAGCGTATTGATAGTGTGTTGCCTATGGCACTCGAACATGGTTCCGCGGTAGTCGCGCTGACCATTGATGAGATCAGCATGGGCAAAACAACAGAGCGCAAAGTCGAAATTGCCCACAAAATCTACGATATCTGTGTTCATGAATACGGATTGGCTCCAAACGCGCTGATCTTTGACGTGCTGACATTCCCAATTACAACGGGTCAGGAAGAGCTTCAGACTGCCGCCCTCGAAACGCTAAACGCCATTACTCGCGTCAAAGCCGAACTCCCTGGTGTGCTGACCATCCTGGGTGTCAGCAATGTCTCCTTTGGATTGCAACCACATGCACGTGCTGTCCTCAACAGTGTTTTTCTCTATCATGCCGTCAAAGCTGGCCTGGATATGGCTATCGTCAACCCCTTGCACATCACGCCCTATGCGGAAATTGACCAGGAGCAACGCCAACTGGCCGAAGACTTGATCTACAACCGTGCTGAGGCCCTGCCGCACTACATCGCCTACTTCGAGGAACATACCCCTCAACAGGATAGTAGCAATGCCAAAGTCGATCCTACAGAAGGCATGTCAACTGCCGAACGCATCTCCTGGCAAATCCTGCATCGTCGTAAGGAAGGCATTGAACCCCTGATTACACAGGTCATCGAAGAACGCTCCCAAGAGTTAAGTGTTCCGCAGAGTGAGGCAGCGGTCAATGTCCTCAACACCATTTTGCTGCCAGCTATGAAAGATGTAGGTGATCGCTTCGGGGCCGGTGAGCTTATCCTGCCCTTTGTACTGCAATCCGCCGAAGTGATGAAACGGGCAGTGGCACACCTGGAAAATTACCTGGAGAAAAAAGAAGGCTATACGAAAGGCAAGGTTGTGCTGGCAACTGTCTTTGGTGACGTCCACGATATCGGCAAAAATCTTGTCAACACCATTCTGAGCAACAACGGCTATACGGTCTACGATCTGGGTAAGCAGGTGCCACTTAACACCATTCTGGACAAAGCTATTGAAGTCAACGCTGATGCCATCGGCCTCTCGGCCTTGCTGGTTAGCACGTCCAAGCAAATGCCGCTCTGCGTCAAAGAACTGTACAAACGTGGCCTGAACTTTCCGGTTATCGTGGGTGGTGCTGCCATTAATCGCTCCTATGGACGACGCATTCTCTTTGTCGATGAACAAACGCCGGATGCCACACCCGTTCCCTACGAGCATGGCGTCTTCTACGCCCGCGATGCCTTTGAAGGATTGGAAATCATCGACCGACTGACTAGCACGCCGGAGGAGCGAGCCAAGTTCATTGAGCGCATCAAAGAAGAGGCCCTACGAGAACGATTGAAGAAAACGACAGCAGCCTCTACAAAGACAACGCCGCAATTAGAGGTTGCAGAGCCTTCCAGTAGCATTTCACCGACTCAGTCTATTCCTCAGCCGCCGTTCTGGGGACCACGTGTCCTCGACCGCATCGGTCTCGAAGATGTCGCGTCCTGTATGGATTTGAACACCCTCTTCCGCCTGCACTGGGGCGGCAAGGCACATGGCCCCGAATTTACACGACTGGTCGAGATGGAGTTTCGTCCACGCCTCAAGCGTATGCTCGTTGAGGCGCGTCAACAACGCTATTTACAACCCAAGGTCGTTTATGGCTACTTCCCTTGCCAGTCAAGCGGCAACGAGCTGATCATCTACGCTCCAGAAGCTTACTCGCAAAACGGCACCCTACGCGAAGTGACTCGTTTCTACTTTCCACGTCAGGCCGAACGCGAACGTCTCTGCCTCGCCGACTATTTTGCCTCAGTGCAAAGTGGCAAGGTCGATGTAGTGGCTCTGCAGGTAGTGACGATGGGACAAGCGGTCAGTGAGGCTGTGCAGCATCTACAACAGGAAGGGAACTATGCGGAAGCCTACTTTGTACACGGTCTGGCTGTTGAAATGGCCGAAGGCTTAGCCGAGTACACCAACCGTGTGTTTCGCCAGGAGCTAGATCTGGATACGCAACGAGGTCGCCGCTATAGCTGGGGCTATCCGGCCATCCCAGACTTGGAAGATCATAAAAAGGTCTTCGAGTTACTGCCCGTTAAAGATATGATCGGGGTAGAGCTGACCGAGGCTTACCAGTTAGTGCCGGAGCAATCTACGGCAGCTATTGTGGTACACCATCCACAGGCAGTGTATTTTGCGGTGCGTACGCCGATGGCTGAGGCAGTTAAAATGTCGTAGCATACTGCCTGGTCTACTTTACCATACCGGGGTCTGGTTTGCCACACTGATCAACCGCATACTAGATATCCTGCATATTCCCATGTCGCCCATGACCGGCAACAAAACGGCTTGCTCCGGCAGCTGCTATCCCTAATTGTAGTACGTGCTGGGCATGGTGGGTCTCGTTGCGTAAGGCATCCTCGTATGACAATGCCCATTGTTCGTAGGAAGCAAGCCGGTCAGAGCGTAAACAGTGCTGAGGGAAACGAGCGAGTTCGCTGGCGAGTGCCAGGGCAGCATTGA
>Ga0137380_10000168_pt1 | contig 42023 bp, 38 predicted proteins | sample SagtaG_17_FD_104809 | JGI IMG/M metagenome (GOLD analysis project Ga0137380, IMG submission 104809) | Vadose zone soil microbial communities from Sagehorn Ranch, Mendocino, California, USA - Sage2_L_100_16 metaG | ecosystem: Environmental > Terrestrial > Soil > Vadose zone | place: USA...
CTGTGGACCCTGTTCGGCATGTTCGTGCTGTCCTACCGGGTGGGCAGCCTGGTCGCGGTGGCCGCGTTGGTGGGCGTGAGCTTCCTGTTCGGCGGCGTCACCCAGCTCGCGGTCTCCGGCCGGGTCCAGAGCTGGCGCTGGCTGTTTGTCGTGGCGGGGATCTTGTCGGTGGCCGCCGTATCCATCACCTTCGACTGGCCGGACATCACGCTGTACATCGTGTCGGTCTTCGTGGCCTGGTATCTGATCTTTTTCGGGGTCATGCACCTGGTCAGCGCGCTGGCCGGCCCGAAGGTGGCGTGGTGGTGGACGCAGCTGCTGCTGGGGGTCGCCGAGCTGGTGCTGGGGGTGTGGGCGATCCGGTCCTGGCAGCGGTCGCTGCTGACGCTGGTGACGCTGGTGGGGGTGTGGGCCATCTTCCTCGGGGTGAGCGAGATCTTCGCCGCGTTCTCCCTCCGCGAGGCCAGCAAGCGGGTGGAGCAGCTCGTCCGCTGACACCCGGCTGACCAGGCGGCGGTCGGCGATTCGCACGTGATCATCCAGGAAGGGCAGAGGGAAGGGAGTAAGCGCTATGGCTCGCTTGTCCGAACAGCTGGCCAACCTCTCCCGGCGTGCCAAAGCCGCCGAGGATGCCGCGGACGCGGCTCGGGCCGAGACCCGCGAGCAGCTGGCCGCTCGAGTCGACCAGGCCCGCACCAACGCCGAGCACCGCGCGAACCAGCTGCGTGACAGGGCCGCTGACGCGACCCAGGATGCCTCCGACCGATGGAGCGACATCCAGGGCCGGTGGAGGGACCACGTGAGCGCCATGCGCGCTCAGGTCCAGGACAAGCAGGCCGAGCGCGACGCCAAGCGCGCCGAGCGGCGCGCGGATGACGCCGAGGACGACGCCGTCTATGCAATCTCCTTCGCCATCGCCGCCGTGGAAGAAGCCGAATACGCCGTCCTGGACGCAACCTTGGCGCGCGCCGACGCCGACGCCAGAGCCGCCGACGCTTGACCCCACCCCAAGGCCGCGAACTGCTCGGCCGTGGTCAGTCAGCTCAGTAGGCAGAGCGGGTCTTTCCAGGCGGGGTGTTGCGGGTCGGCCGGAGCCACAGCGACAGGCGGGTCGGCTGCATCGTCTGGTCGACGATCTCGAGCAACTCGTGGGTGAGGGCATCCGGTCGACCGTATCCTGCACCCGCCGGCGCAGCGGCCGGAACAGCACGGCCACGGCCAAGGTCGCACCGGCGATCGCCAGGCTGTGGGTGCCGCGGCCGATGGTGCCGGCGAGCTGGCCGAGCCCCAGCACGATCAGCGCGTAGCTGGTCCCCAAGATCGCGGTGAGCAGCCCGTAGACCAGTGTCCGGTTGATGATCCGGTCGATGGCATACAGCCGGTAGCGCAACATCGCCACCGCGACCGAGACCGGGAACAGCACGTTGAAGCCGAGCGTGGCGACCAGCGCCCACGCAAACCACGGGCTGTCGATGTTGACGAACAGGCTCGGGATCGCAAAACCACCCAGCAGCACCAGCTCGTAAGCCACGAACGCGAACAGCACCCACTTCGCCTGCTGCCGCTGGACGGGGCCGGACACGCGCCAGTAGCGCCAGCCCTGCCCGGCGATCCCAAGCCCGGCGCTGCCCACAAGCACAGCCAGGAAGTACGCCTCCCCGCCAGGCCGGAACGCCGAGCGGGTCGGGCAGCCGCTGTACGGTGGTCAGCATGTCCGGCATGCTGGCAAAGGCGGGGATCACGGCCAGCATCAGCAGGCGCGTCCAGCCTGGCACGAAGCGCCCGTCCGGAAAGACAGACAGCAGCAAGATGCCGACCACCAGCGTGGCGACCGACACGAACCCGATCAGCGGGCGCGCGCCGGGGTGGGCAGCGTGCAGGGCGTACAGGGCGCGCGACTCGAACGAACCGAACAACACCAGGAAGAGCCCGAACAGCAGGGCCATCCAGTCGTCGAAGCGGCGCCAAAACAACACCGCGGCGGTCACGGCCGACACGACCGTGGGGACAAGCAGCCCGATCGCGATCGTGAGCCGCAGCGGCACGCCCGCGCTCACGAGCACCGTCCGGATGGTCGGCTGGCTGATCAGCTCCGGGTCCCGGAACCCGGCGGCAAATCCAGCGGCAACCAGCCCCAGCGTCAGGACGGCGACACCGAGGCAGGCGGCCCGGGCGGCTTCAAGCCGCCAGCCCCGCAGCATCGTGGCTGCTGCCCGCTGACTGCCCACTACCATCTCGCGTCCCCGAAGGCCGATGGTCGCTCCCGCTCGCGCAGGCCACGATCATGCCAGCCCAGCGTCCCGGGATCGTTACGGCTGGCCGCGTGTTCCTGGAATCGCTGATATCTCCCAGCCAGACGGTGCCGGGTGCCTCACCACTCCGGGAGATCCGCAGCGCTGAGGTGACCTGCGCTGATCGTCCCGTCGGCGGCTGGTGAGCGGCCACGCGCATGAGCAACGCTCGGTCGGAGGGACCGGGCGACGCTGCGAGCCGCCCGAACGTGGTCGCCGTGTCGAGCCCTTCCTGCTCCATCAGTGGACCGAGCGGAATCCTCAGTTATCCTTCGGCTCGTCAGGTGCAGGGGAACTGCGCGGTGATCCCGCTTGGGAAGTCGGTCCTGAAGACGTTGCGGGCAAAGCAGTTCCCGGTCCCGGAGCCGTCGTAGAGGATGTCGGCGGCATTGCCGGCGGTGCGCAGCGGGTCGGGGTGCAGGCCGTTGCGGAGGATCACGTTGTCGACCACGCGGGTGCGGTCGGGGTTGGGCTCCACGCGCGGGTCCAGGCCGGCGAACGGCGTGGCGAGGACGGCGATGCCGACGCTGTCGTTGCCCACCACGACGTTGCGGCGGAAGGTCACGTCGTCACCGGCGATGTCGAGGATCCCCGAGCCGGTCGGCACCAGGCCAAGGTCCTCGCCGCTGTCGGGTGGGACCGGGTTGGGCCGGTTGTTGCGCGTCACCACGTTGCCCTCGACCAGCACGTGGTCGGTGGTGGTACGAGGCAGGCCCGGCAGTACGAACACCAAGATCCCGGCGGTGTTGCCGCTCGACCGGTTGCCGCGCACCACCACGTGACTGGAGTTCTCCACCTCAAAGCCGCTGGTGTTGCCCACCGCGCGGTTGCCGCTCACCGTCACCTCGGTGTCGTTGCCGACATAGATGCCGGTGTCGTTGGCGCCCTCCGCGAGGTTGCCCTGGAGCGCGCCGTGGGTCGAGCAGCGCGGGAAGACCCCATACTCGTGGTTGTCCAGGTAGCGGCCGCCACGCACCTGGAAGCCGTCGACGCCGATCAGGAAGATGCCGTTGTCTTCGGCGTTGCGGACGGTGAGGCCCTCGACGGTGACATTGCGCAGCGCCAGCGGTGGGCAGACCGGGAAGCCGTCTGGACCGGGCGTCTCCTGGCCGGTGCCGACGCTGATGCCGTTGGTGAAGCCGTGCGCGTCGATCTCCGCGCCGCGGCTGCCGCGCAGGGTGAGGTCGCTCTTGTCGATCAGCACGCTCTCGCGGTAGGTGCCCGGCGGGACCAGGACCGTGTCACCGGGCCCGGCGGCGTCCACGGCCGCCTGGATCGTGGTCACCACCCGAATGACGCGTTGGCCATGTGCCAGCGCGGGAGCCGGCAGCGCGACCATCGCCACAACGAGCAGCCCGATTGTTGGCAGCGCCCGCCGGAACCGTGCCTGTATGCCCACGTTGGCCTCCCCCGTGTCTGCGGTGAATCACGCGAGTGCCCAGAACCAACCGAAATGTTGCTCCCACACCGACCCGCCGTCCAGCCCACCCGCGCGGGGATCGCGCATGAGCGGGTCGAACCCGCGCCGGCGCCGCCGGCTGGTAGCCCTCGCAGGGCAATGCCGCGCGACCAGATGGGCCAGGTCATCGACGTGTTCGTCTCCCCACGCCGCAACGTCCGAGGCGGCCCGTCCCTGACGGCGTGCCATCGGTATTCGTTGGCGGGTCTGTGACCGCGCGGCGACCTACCCGATCGTGCTCGAGGGCCAAGCCGTCATGCCTCGGCCGGTTGCTGTAGGACCGCCTCCACCTCGATGAAGAGCTGGATCGTGTCGCCGATCACCACACCGCCGCCGTCCATGGGGACGTTGGTGGTGATGTCGAATTCCTTCCGGTCGATCTCGCCGGTAGCCGAGAACCCAGCCCGGGTGTTGCCGTACGGGTCCTTGCTGAACCCGTTCACGTCCAGGGCGAGCGTCACCGGCCGGGTCACCCCGTGGATGGTCAGCTCACCGTCGAGGTCGAACCCGTCCTCGGAGCGGCGGACGCCGGTCGAGCGGTAGTTGATCGTCGGGTACTTGTCGACCTCGAAGAAGTTGGACGAGCGGAGGTCGTCGTCGCGCGTGGGGTTGTTGGTGTCGATCGAGTTGGGGTCGATCGTAGCGGTGGCAGAGGAGTCCAGCGGGTTGGGGGCGAGCACGATGTCGGCCTCGACCTTGGTGAAGTGGCCGCGGATCTTGCTGACCATCATGTGGCGGACGGTGAAGGCGACGTCGGAGTGGCCGGGATCGAGTTTGTAGGTGCCGGGGATGTAGCCGTGGATCTGGATGGCGGTTTCGGCCATGCAGGGGCTCCTTCCTATGTTGGTCCCGACCTTGGTTCTGTCTTGTAACCCTAGACATGATGGAGCAGTCACGCACAGTGGCCCAGCCAGCCGCAGCGCAACCTTCTGGTACCCGTTGCGTGGCGGAGTAGAGGGCGGCCGGAGGGCCGATCACCGGATGCAGCGGCGCTCGGCCGGCGCCCTCACCGGATGGCGGCCGCACGCCGGGTCACGTCCTGGCGGGCCTGCTCGTGCAGGCGCTCGGCCTGCTCGCTGAACGCCACCCGTACGGGCCGCGGCTCGTGGATCGCGCGGGCCTGATCGGGCGACCGCCTTTACAGGCGGATCTGAGAACGTTATCATACGGCGGCCATCGCCAGGTGCCGACGGGCGGAGGAGCACGAGAGAGGCCCCTGTAGAAGGCGCGAGTGGGCCATGCCCCTGCCATCCGTTCATGCGGGCTAAAGGAGGCTCGCATGGTTCGGCGACGGTCACTTGGTATTGATCGCCATCCTCGCGGTTGTGACGGCAGCCTGCGGCGGAGGCGGCGGCAGCAGCGGTGGGAAGGAGGCCAAGGGCCCTGTCACCCTGTAGCTCTGGGCCTATGAAGGATATCAGGACTACCTGCCGGTCCTGGAGAAGGCCTTCGAGCAGAAGTACCCCAACATCAACCTCGAGATCACCAACATCCCCGAGGAGCAGTACACCACCAAGGTCGACACCGCCCTGGCCGCCGGAGATCCCCCGGACCTCGGCTTCGTCTACGACCGCAAGTGGTTGAAGGGCTCGAAGTTCCTGCCCCTGGACGAAATGGTGAAGGAGCAAGGCATCGACCTGTCGACCTGGGCTCCCGGCATTGTTGGAAAAGCGGTCGGCAATTCCGAATACCCACCTGGGCGGTGCCGGCCGTGGTGCTCGTCGGGCTCTGGGGAGTCGGTGGTGGCGCGATCATCTACCTCGCCGGCCTCCAGAACATCCCGGCGCAGCTCTACGAGGCGGCCCGCCTGGACGGTGCGGGCTCGTGGCAGCGGTTCCGCTACGTGACCTGGCCGATGCTCACGCCCACCATGCTGTTCGTGCTGCTGACCAGCCTGATCAACGCCTTCCAGGCGTTCGACGTGGTGTACGTGCTGAGCGGTACGCAGGGAGGGCAGGGAGCGCTCGGCGACTCCCTGCGATTCTACCTGCTCAACCTCTGGCATGAGGGCTTCAAGGATGGGCGGATGGGATACGCGTCGGCGCTCGCGTGGGTGCTGACCCTCGTGGCCGGGCTCGTCATTCTCGCGATCTTCAGGACCTCGGGACGCTGGGTGTACTACGAGTACGAGCCTGACAAGATCTGAGAGGGCACATGGACACGATCGAGGCAGTCCGCTCCGAAACGGAACCGGCCGCACCGCCCAGGGCGGAGCGGGGCCGCCGAATCCGCCTGCGGCCTCTGTTGTTCCGGCTGTTCGTGTACGGCGTGCTCCTGGTCCTGAGCGCTTTCATCCTGCTGCCGGTGGGCTGGATGCTGGCCGCGGCCCTGAAGCCGGACCTGGCCCCTGTCTTCACCTTTTTGGCGAGGGTGAGCCGGGAGACCAAGGCCATGATCGCCCAGAAGGTGGAGCTCTCCGTGGACACCAGGCATCTCTACTTCTTCGACGCGGAGACCGGCGAGGTCATCTACGGGAACGGCGAAGAGGCGGCGGTCCTGTCGGCATCGAGCCCCGATTCGTCGAAATCGCTGAACCTTCAGCGATGACCGGGGCGTAAGCGATGGTCGCCAATGCCGAGCGGGACCTCATCGAGAAGACGATCGCGGACTGTGACGGTATTCTCCGCCTGGAGCCGGCCTGGGTGGCCAGGGACCTGGTGGGCCCGGGCGGGCGCCTCGGGCTGCCGGAGGACGCGTGTCACGCGGGTGACCGGGGCTTCATCTGCGAGCGGTGGCTGGCGTCCACGACCACGGCGGACCACCGAACCGGGCCGCTCGACGAAGGGCTGAGCTATGTGGCGCTGGACGGCCCGGTACGGCTGACTCTCAAAGAGGTCGTCGAATCGGCTCCGGTCAGCGTGATGGGGGAGGAGTACGCCGCCACCCACGCTGGCCTCGGACGACTGGCCAAGATCTTCGACTACGGCGCCCGCCTGCCCTTCCACCTGCACCAGCGCGCCGAGCATGCGGCGCTCGTCGGAAGGGGCCCGAAGGACGAGGCCTACTACTTCCCACCGGGCGTGGACATGGGACCGCATCCCGAGAGCTTCCTCGGGGTCCACCCGTCGATCGCCGAGCGGCGTCAGTACGACGTGCTGCTCCCGTACCTGGTCGCATGGGACAGCGACCTCATCCTCAGGCACAGCCGCGCCTACCTCCTGGTTCCCGAAGAAGGCTTCCACATCCCCTCGGGCATCCTGCACGCTCCCGGGACGGCGCTGACCATCGAACTGCAGGAGGACTCGGACGTCTTCGCCATGCTGCAGGCGCTCAACGACGGAAAGATCATCTCCAAGGAGCTCCTGTGGAAGGACGTCCGCCCCGAGGACCGTGAACGCCACGGCGAGCGGTTCATCCTCGAGCTCATCGACTGGGAAGCGAACGGGGATCCGTACTTCTACGAGAACCATCACCTCTCGCCGCGGGCCATCGACTCCAGCCGCCAGCCGGGGGGCGAGGAGCACTGGATCTTCCACGGTTCGACCAAGTTCAGCGGGAAGAAGCTGGTCGTCAGGCCAGGCTGCTCGTACCGATCGGTCGACCAGGGCGTCCACAGCATCCTCGTGTGGCAGGGGGAGGGCGTGTACGCGGGCGCGCCGGTGCGAGGCCGGAGGCCAGGGCTGGACGAGCTCCTCATCACGCATGAGCGAGCCACCGCAGGCGTTCTGGCCGAGAACACCGGCAGCGACGACCTCATGGTCATCAAGTTCTTCGGCCCGGACATCAACCCGGACGTGCCGATGATGTGATATCGTTCTCACACTTTGAAGCGCGGTCGCTCGGCGTGGTGTCCGGTTGGGACGAGGAAAGGACGTGATGCATGGAGCGGGGGGTCTACTTCGACGCCTGGTTCCCACGGCAGCACTGCACCTGGGTGGAGGAAGCATCCTGGAGGTCGGCTGTTACACGACGTCGATGGCACGCCTGATCGCGGGGATCGCGCGAGGGAACGATAGGGCGGAGCCGATCGACGTCCAGGGCTCGGCGTATATCGGGAGAGGACCCGTGTGGACCAGAATGCCGCCGCCTCGCTCAGCTTCCCCGGGGGCGTCGTCGCCAGGCTGGCCTGCGCGGCCCGAGTGAACCTCGGAGGTGTGGTCCGCGTGTTCGGTTCCGACGGCACGATCACGCTTCCCTCACCCTGGTTGCCCGGGCGCACCGGTCCGCCCGTCCTGGTCGTCGAGGACCGTCCTCCCCAGCGCCGGGAGCTGGCGGTCGACGCCCCGCGGGACCTGTACGCCATCGAGGCCGACACCGTCGCGGCGTTCCTGCGCGACCGGCAAGCACCCCAGGTCACCTGGGAGGACACCCTCGGGAACATGAGGACGCTCGACCGGTGGCGCGAGTCGGTCGGCCTCGCCTACGACACGGAGTAGCGGTGCCCACGATCGCGGATGTGGCGAAACAGGCCGGGGTGTCGGTCGCGACAGCTGGTCGTGTCCTGTCCGGCCAGGGCTATGCCGGGAAGCTGGCCCGCCAGCGGGTGCTCGAGGCCGCCGAGGAGCTCGGGTACGTCCCGAACCGTATCGCCCGCAGCCTCAGGCTCCGCCGCACGAAGATGCTCGGGCTGCTCATCGCCGACGTGGAGAACTCCTTCTACTCGGCGATCGCCAGGAACGTCGAGTCCATTGCCAAGGAGGGCGGGTACCAGGTCGTGCTCTGTAATTCGAGCGACGACCCCAACGAAGAGCGGGAGTACCTCAAGCTGCTCGAGGAGATCCGCGTCGACGGCGTCATCATCACGCCGACCCCGCGGAACCGCCGCTGGCTGGAACGACTCAAGGAGCAGGACATCGTCATCGTCCAGATCGACCGCAAGGTCGACCGGCTCAACGCGGACGCGATCCTGGTCGACAACGAGCGGGACGCAGCCGGCGCCGTCTCCCACCTGATCGCCGCCGGGCACACCCGGATCGGGATCGTGACGGGCCCGCTCGACGTGACCACGGCCAAGCTCCGGCTCGCCGGATACCGGCGCGCCATGAAGGAGCACGGGATCCCGGTCCGACCGGAGCTCATCCGCGCCGGGTCTTTCCGGCGCGATCACGCCATCAAGGAAGCCTACGACCTGCTCACCGTGGAACGACCTCCCACAGCGATCTTCGCCGCGAACAACATCCTGGCGGAGGCCAGCCTGATGGCACTGGCCGAGATGGGCCTGACGGTGCCGAAGGACATGTCGCTGGTTGCGTTCGACGACACCCCCTGGATGAGCATGCTGAAGCCACCCCTCACGGCCGTCCGCCAGCCTGTCGCCGACATGGCGCGGAGCGCCGCCGAGTTGTTGCTCCGGCGGCTCCGGAGCGGTCCTGGTGAGCCCACGACCGTCCTGTTCAATGCCGAGCTGGTCGTCCGCGGATCGGTCGCCTCGCTTCCACGGCGGAAGAGGACTCCCTCATGACGGTTGCGGTCGGGGTCGACGTCGGCACAACCGGCGCCCGCGGCGTGGCGGTGGACGAAGCGGGGGAGGTGGTCGCCACCGCGACCAGCAACTACGAGCTTCGAACGCCGCGACCGCTGTGGACGGAGCAGGACCCTCAGGATTGGTGGAGGGGCGTGGAGGTCGTCCTCGGTCGCCTCGCCGGCGAGCTGGATTCCAGGATCGTCGGGCTCGGCCTCACCGGCCAGATGCACGGGTCCGTCTTCCTGGACAGCGCCGGAGAGGTGATCCGACCGGCGCTGCTCTGGAACGACCAGCGGACCGGGAAGCAGTGCTCGGAGATCTCGGACCGCGTCGGTGCCGAGCGTCTCGCGAGGTGGCCTCCGCGCTGGGGCTGCGACCGGGGATCCCGGTGGCGGCGGGAGGCGGCGACAATGCCGCGGCTGCCATCGGGACCGCCATCGTCCACGACGGCGTCCTGAGCAGCTCGATCGGCACCAGCGGCGTGCTCTTCGCCCACACCGAGACCGCCGCCCCGGACCCTTCGGGTCGCATCCACCTACGCTGGTGACCAGCCGGTCGAGGTGATGGGCACCGTCTCGCACGGCGAGGTCGTCTCGCATCGGTTCGAGATCCAGTTGTGAGCCCGCCCGGGGAGGGAGCTGGCAGGCGTGAAATCGCCACCGATCACCGCCGCGCTGACGCTCAGCCTGACCGGGCGATACGAGCGTCAGGGGACCGAAGCCGCTGAGGCGATTCGGCTGTGGGCGGAGGCGGCCGGCGTCCGCTTGCTGCTTGTCGACGACCAGGGCTCCACGGAGGTCGCGCTCGGGGCGTACCGGGGATGGATCGACACCGTGGACTTGCTGATCGGTCCGTATGCGAGCGGGCTGGTGCGGGCGATAACTCCGCTGGTGCGCGATGCGGGGCGCGTGCTCTGGAACCACGGTGGCTCGGCTGATGACCTCGCGCAGCCTGGGATCGCGTCCCTTCCTGCTCCCGCTTCGTCGTATTTCGACGGCGTCGTCGACGAGGCGGCCCACCGCAAGGTCAGCCGGCTCGTGGTCGTCCAGGCCCCGGGCCCGTTCGCGCGCGCTGTCGCTGACGGTGCCAGGGCACGGGCGTCGGAACGGGGGATCGACAGTCGGGCGGTCGAGGCCTCGGCGGTCGAGGCTGTGGACGTCGCCGAAGCGGCCCTTCTGGTTGCTGGTCCGTTCGAGCATGACGCCGCGGTGGTGCGCGGCCTCCGTCATCGAGGCCAATCGCCGGCGCTCTTGGCCGCCGTGGCTGCCGGAATCTCAGCGTTCGGGCGCGAACTTGGGGAGGCGGCCGAAGGCGTGCTCGGGCCCGTCCAGTGGTGGCCGAGCGGCGAGACGCCGAAGATTGGCCCTTCGGGGACCGACTTCGTCACGCAGTACCGGCGCCGGACGGGCCAGGAGGCCTCGTATCCCGCCGCCCAGGCGGCCGCCGCCGGCTATCTCGCCCATGCCGCGCACGGCCAGAGGCTGGAGGCAGAGGATGTCCTGCAATGGACGACTTCAACGCTGCTCGGGGACTTCGCTCTCGATACTGCTTGGCACCAAGCGGGTCACCATGTGACGACCGTCCGCTGGCACGGCAGGCGGATGGCGCCGATCGGGAATTGAGCCATTGGCCGGCGCGGGCAACACGATCCCGACGACGGATGGGGCTACGGCCTCCCGGACGCGCGACCGCGAGACACCAGCGGTTTGATGTCTCACCATCACTGGCGCGCCCGCTACGTCTGGTAGGTGAGAATTGGGCTGAACCGCTTTCGCGTGATGGTGTCCTGCCATGCCTCCGGCAAGTTGCGCATGCGCTCGTGCAAGCCCGTCAGCTCGTGGGGCCGCTCTGCGCGACCTTCTGCTGCGGGATGGGGGCCAGCGTCAGGACCAGCAGCGCCACCAAGGGGAGCCCAAGCGTGAGCGTGCTTGGGATCACGAAGGCCGCCACCATCAGGACCCAGCCGAGGACACGCAGGCCAAGTGCCTGGCCTCCTCGCCATGCCAGGAGCCCGGCGGCATACACGATGCTTCCCAGGCTCACCGCCGCGCCGATCGTCCAGCCCAGCACAAGCGCGTGGTCGTCACCCCCAAGCTGCAGGCCGAGCACGGCGATCCCGATCGCGCCCACCGCGGTGTCCAGCATGCCGGCGGCCAGCCGCACCCGCTGCTGGCCCGGCTCACGGAGCCGGAGGATCCACGGCCCACCTCGACGGCCCAGCGCCCAGGCAATCACCCCGGCCAGGAAGACGTACGCCAACAGCACCACGACCGCTCCTTCCATCGGGTGCGGCGCAACCTTGGTGCCAGTGTAGGGCGAGACAGCTACACGGTCGGGCGGTGTGCCTGCCGGTGCTCGCCCGCGGCCTTGTACGAGCTGCCCCCGCCGCGCACCGGCCGGCCGCCAGGTGCTGCTCGTCGTCCTCGATATGCTCTGCATGACGGCACGCTGACCAGGTGAGCAACCGATGGGCGGAATCGTGGTCGGAGTTGTCGCGGCTGTTGCTGGTGGGGGTGCGCTGGGGAGCCAAGGTCAGCGGTTACTTGCAGCTTGCAACCTACCTGTATAGTCGCCCCCAGGGTCTGCCGGGACCCAGTAGTCAAAGGAGGATGGGCCATGGTCGCCCCCGTCCCGCACCCGACCATCGCCCGGGACTACTGTCTTGCGCCCGCGCGCAGCATCGATGCGCCCCAGCAGGGGACCAGCAGCAAGTACGGGCGCCTGTTCCCAGGGGTGGCACCGTTCACAGCCGACGAGGAGTTTCTGATCCACCTCGGCGGAAGCGAGGGCCCCTGCGACGGCGGCCTGTTCGCCGACGACGGCGGCGACGATGGTCGCGTCGCCGCCGGGTGGCCACTGTTCGGCCAGTTCGTCGCCCACGACATCACCGCCGACCGCTCGCTGCTGCTGGAGCATGCTGAGGCCGACCACATCGCCAACTTCCGTACGCCGCGTGCCAACCTGGAGTGCCTGTACGGCGACGGCCCGGTCGGCAACCCCTTCCTGTACGACCGTGGCGATCCCGCGAAGCTGCTGATCGGCAGCAACGACCAGGGAGCCCCCGGCGACCTGCCGCGCAATGCCCAGGGGATCGCGCTCATCGGCGACCCGCGAAACGATGTGCACCTTTTCGTCTCGCAGCTGCATCTGGCCATGCTCAAGGTGCACAACCTGCTGGTCGACCGGCTGCGGGAGGACGGCGAGCCTGAGGTGTTCGATGCCGCCCGACGCGCGATCACCTGGCACTACCAGTGGATCATCGTGAACGACTTCCTGCCGAAGCTGGTCGGCCAGACGCTGATGGACGAGCTGCTCGCGGAGGGGCCGCGCTACTACGAGCCGGAGGGACCGTCCTACATCCCGTTGGAGTTCGCCGACGCCGCCTACCGCTACGGTCACAGCCAGATCCGCCGCAGCTACCGTCTCCAGGCTGATGGCCCGGAACTGCCGCTGTTCCCCGACCTGCTCGGCTTCCAGCCGGTGCCCGCCAACCGCCGGGTCGACTGGTCGCAGCTGTTCGCATTCCCCGGCCGGCCCGCCCCACAGCCGAGCAAGAAGATCGACGGGCGCCTGGCGCGCTCCCTGATCGAGCTTCCGATGGCGATCACCGGCACGGTCGAGGTCGAGGCCTACCACTCCTTGGCAGTGCGCGACCTGCAACGCGGCCAGGCCTACGGGCTGCCGTCCGGGGAGGCGCTCTCACACGGGCTGGGCATCGAGCCGCTCGGCGCTGACGACATCGGACTCCGAGACTGGGGCTGGAGAGGTGAGACGCCGCTCTGGTACTACCTGCTCAAGGAGGCGGAGGTTCGTAGCGGCGGCGACCAACTCGGTCCGCTCGGCGGCCGCATCGTCGCCGAAGTCCTGCTCGGCATCATCGACCGCGACCCCGAGTCCTATCGGGCCGTCCAGCCGGACTGGCGACCGACCCTGCCCGCCACCCGGCCCGGCTCGTTCGACATGGCCGACCTGCTGACCGCGGCGGAGTCCAATGAGGGTGTCCGTGATGCCTGTTCAGGTAGGTAGCCGGTGGAAGTCCGGGTCTTGGCCAGCCCCGAAGCCAGTGGTCGACCAGGGTGACAACCTCGGTGCGTCCAGCACCCCCCAGATCTCCGAGAGCGTGAGCAGTTCGTGCTCGTGGCAGCTCCCGGGCCAGCCACCGTCGCACCACAGCAGGTCGCCGTCGACGGTGGCCACCGCCGGGCCCTGGGCGGTGGGGGTGTGACGCTTGGCGTCGTAGAACACTTTCTGGCTGGGCCAGGATCAGAGCCGTTGCAATGAGGCAGCTCGTCCGGCTCACAGGGTCCCAGATGTAGACGGGCGGCCCGCGGTCGACATCCCGTCCGGCGGCGGCAAGGTGGCGCTCGTCGATGAAGACAACCGCCAGCATCGACTCCTGCCTGCCTCGTAGTTGGAGGCGACGCTGGCCCGATTCGACGTCCCAGACATGGATGTCACCGCCGGCATGGGCGGACGCAAGCAGAGCGCCGCTCGGAGAGAACGCAAGGTCACAGACGTCGTCCAGCTGCTGGTCCCCCGCGCCAGGCAGCCGTAGTGGTCGGCGTCCCTCGCCCGCGCCCTGCCATCGCCAGACGCTGACGCGTTCACCGACCGGACCCTGATTGCCGATCGCGACCGTCCGCGCGTCCGGGGACCAGGCCAAGTGCTGATACGTGCTGGGCGGAGAGCGGCGGAGCAGCCGCCGCCGGACCGACCCGTCAGCCGGATCGACCAGCATCACGCCGGCACCCGCAAGCGCGAGCAGCTGGCCATCCGGTGAGAAGCGCAGGCACCTGGCCAGGGATGCCAGACGCCACCGCTCCTGGCCGGTGCGCGTCTCGACCGCGCTGACGGTGCCGCCCCAACCACCGGCGACGACGGTGGTCCCGTCGGGAGAGATGCCAAGGCCGCAGACCTTCGCCGCAAGGCGGGTGAGCCCTGTGTGCTCCCCACCGGCGAGGTCGATGCGAACGGTGGGCGACAGCCTGGACCTGCTGCTTGCCGAGTTGGCCGCCATCGCGTACTGCCAGCCCGACGGGACATTCATCTCCACCCTTGAGGAGCTACGCCAGTGGCTGGTGGAGATGGCTCAGGCCGGCGAGGCGGTGTGCGTCGACGGGCTCGCCACCCGGGTCCAACGACCCCGGTCATGGGCCAACCAGAAGGTCCTGTACGACGCCAAGCGGCACACTCACACCGCCCAGGGTCTTGCCATCTCGACCGTCCACGGCGACCTTTTGTGGCTGGACGGTGGCTGGCCGGGAAGCTGCCACGAGCACGAGCTCATCGAACTGGCAGGGCTGGGTGGGGTGCTCGACGAGGTCGAGGTCGCCAGTCTGCTGGATCGGGGGTTCCGCGGGCTGGCAAAGGCGCGCCAGCACTGGCATGCCCCGATTGGGGACCGCCGCACCAAGGACCGTCTCACCGACGCCCAGCGGGCGTTCAACCGCCTGCAGGCGGGGCTGCGCGCGCTGGTGGAGCAGGCGATCGCCCATCTGGCCAACGCGTGGTCGTTGCGCCGCTGGCGGGGGCTGCTGTACCGGGTCCGCGACGTCTACCGGGCCGCCGGCGCGCTGGTCTGCCTCGGCCGCTGGCTCCACCGGGTCCCCACGTGAAATCACGGAACCCTCCGTGGTGCGCGAGTTCACTGTGGGATGGTGATCGGGCAGCAAAGCCCGCGGGCGACCGCGGATGGCAGCTTGGAAGCGCACCCGTCGATCGGTCACGTCCTGTCGGCCGCCATCGAGGGGGTTGGTGCGGTGGCGGGTGCAGGGTGCTCGGATCGGTGTCTGACCGCGCCTGGGGAGACACCGATGACCCGCTTGAACGCATGGCTGAAGGCCGCCTCCGAGCCGTAGCCGAACTGCGCGGCAAGCTCGCGGATGGTTGTCGGGCCCTGCTGCAGGCGTGCCAACGCGACCTGCATGCGCCAGCGGGTGACGTACTGCACGGCCGGCTCACCGACCAATTGGGTAAACCGAGCCGCGAAGGCTGAGCGTGACATCGCCGCCTGGTTCGCCAGCGACGCGACCGTCCACGGATGCCCAGGGTGACGGTGCACGGCCACGATCGCCTGGCCGATCTGTTCGTCTCGAAGCGCGCCGAGCCAGCCGGTCCGCGCGGCCGGGTCGGCTTCGATCCAGGCGCGGATCGCCTGGATGACCAGGATGTCCGCCAAGCGGGTGATGACCGCTTCACCGCCGGGGCGCAGCTGGCGCACCTCGGCGGCCATCAGGCCCAGGGTGTCGCCGATCCAGGTCCTGGACGGCGCGGTGGCGCCATCGGTGTGGATCACCGGCGGCAGGAGTCTGACCAGCTGCTGCGCGGCGGGGTCGTGGAAGGAGACGATGCCGCACACCAGCGTGGACGGCGCCCCACCACCGCCGTGGCGCAGGATCGAGTAGTGCTCGCTGATTAGCTGCTGGGGGAGCTGGTCGACGCGTCCCGCGGGCGTGACCCCCGGCTGGCTAAACAGCCGGTGGCCACGGCCGTGCGGCACCAGCGCGAGGTCCCCCGCTCGCAAGTACAGCGCCTCGGCGCCGTCAACGCGGAGCCAGCACCCACCGGCGGTGACGACGTGGAAGCTCAGGCAGTCGGCGAAGGCGGGCATCTCCAGCGCCCAGGGCGCGGTTGCCTCCGTAAGGCAGTAGAAGGCCCCGGTCATCCGCAGCAGGTGCAGCGCCTCCCCAAGCGGGTCGACCGGCGTCCAGGGATAGTCGTGCGTCATGTCCGGCCAATCGTCCCAACTTCATGGATGAATGAGCATAAACCAGCGACGCACAAGCATATCCCGTCCCAAGGCTGCTGGGTAGCGTGGACGCATCCACAACTCAGGCGTCTCGGGCGCATAGACAGAGGGAGCACAGCGATGAAGGTTCTGGTGGTCGGAGCAACCGGCGGCTCGGGACGGGCCGCCGTCGACGGACTGCTGTCGCGGGGCCATGAGGTGACCGCGTTCTCGCGGCACGCTCAGGCGCTGGATGCGGCGCCCGGCCAGCTGCGCACGGTCAACGGGGACGCGACCGACCCCGCCGCCCTCGACCGCGTGGTCCGCGGGCAGCAGGCGGTCATCGTCACCCTTGGGATCAGCGAGAACGCCCTCCGGGTCCGATTGCTCGGCCCTAAGAGCACGCCGATGGACATCCGTTCCCGAGGAACCCGCAACGTCATCACGGCCATGCGCCACCACGGGGTTGGCAAGCTGGTGGCGCAGAGCTCCTACGGGGTGGGCGCGACCCGGGACAAGCTGCCGCTGCTGCAACGGCTCGTCTTCCGGCTGGTGCTGCGACCGCAGATCGCCGACACCGAACGTCAGGAGCATGAGGTCCGCGCGAGCGGTCTGGACTGGGTGATCGCCCAGCCGGTCAACCTGACCGACGACCCGCACGCAGGGCTGCCGTTCGCCTCGCCGACCGGCGAGCTTCACGCCATGAAGGTGTCCCGCGGCTGCGTCGGCCGGTTCCTGGTGCAGGCGGTGGAGGGATCCGACTACGTGGGCAGGTCAGTCGCTCTTTCCGCCGTCGCCCCAAACTCCACCACGACCCTTCCGGCGTGAACCACCCCGCAGGGCGGGCGTTCGCCACGGTCACCAGCTGATCACGGTGACGCGCTCGTTAGGAGGATGACGACCCGTTCCCCCGGGGCAGGATGACAACGGGGACCGGACCTCCTCGGTAGGCGTGAGCACCTTGCCTATGGTCTGGTCCCCGTCAACGTCAGGACGCACAGGGCATCACGGACACCCTCAACGACGCCAGTCCGCGGTGACCTGGCACCGCTCAGCCGGCGTGGCGCAGCTTCCCGGGCCCGTTAGACGAAGGCGCTGAGGCCGGTGATGGCGCGGCCGACGATCAGCGTGTTCATCTCGCGGGTGCCCTCGTAGGAGTAGATGGCCTCGGCGTCGGCCACGAAGCGGCCGACCTGGTGCTCCAGCAGGATGCCGTTGCCGCCGAGCAGCTCACGAGCGTAGCCGACCGTCTCGCGCATGCGCACGGTACAGAACGCTTTGGCCAGCGAGGAATGCTCGTCCCTGGCCAGGCCGGCGGCCTGAAGCTGCGACAGCCGGGCGCACAACGTGGCCGACGCGGTGATGTTGCCCAGCATCTTGACGAGCAGGTCCTGGACGAGCTGGAAGCCGCCGATGGGTCGGCCGAACTGCTCTCGCCGCCGGGCGTACTCCAGAGCGTGCTCGTAGGCGCCGCGCGCGCACCCAACGGCCATCCAGGCGACGCCGGCCCTGGTGATCCGCAGCACTTCGGCGGTGTCGCGGAAGGAGCTGGCCCGCTGGAGCCGGTTGGCCTCCGGGACCCGGACGCCGTCCAGCGTGATGCGGGCGTTCTGCACGATCCGCAGCGCGATCTTGTCCTGCAGGTCCTCGGTGACGAACCCGGGCGTGCCCGCCTCGACGACGAAGCCCTTGACCTGGCCGTCGTCGACGTCCTTGGCCCAGATGACGGTGAGGTCGGCGAAGCTGGCGTTGCCGATCCATTTCTTGGTCCCGTCGAGCACCCAGGCGTCGCCGACGCGGCGGGCGGTGGTGGCCAGGCCGCGTGAGGCTCCGGAGCCGACGTCGGGTTCGGTGAGCCCGAACGCGCCGATCTTCTCCAGGCGGGCCATGGCCGGCAGCCACCGACGCTTCTGCTCGTCTGAGCCGCACAGGTAGATGGAGCCCATCGCCAGGCCGCTGTGGACGCCGTTGAAGGTCGCGATCGATGCGTCCGTGCGGGCAAGCTCCATCGCGACCATCCCGTCCAGCAGTGGGGTCTTCCCGGGGCAGCCGAAGCCAGCGTAGGGAAGCCCGGCGATGCCGAGCTCGGCCAGCCCGGGAAGGATCTCGTGCGGGAACTTCGCTCTGGTCCAATAGCGGTTGATGAGGGGCTGGACCTCCTTCTCCATGAAACTCCGGACCCCGTGCAGCACGGTTCGGTCCTCGTCGTCGAGGAGCAGCTCCAGGGCGTAGAAGTCGGTGGGAGCGGGCATTTGGCACCTCCTCGGCGTCACACTCAGGCGGGCGTTCTGGCGGTCTGGGTGGCACGGCGCAGGAACCGGTCCACGATGGGCGCGAGCTCGGCCGCCTCGGTGAGCAGCCCGAGGTGGCCGCCGTGGTAGACGTGCAGCTCGGCGTTGGGCAGAAGGCGCCGCATGATGCGGGCGTTGATCAGCGGGATGATGGGGTCGTCGTCGCCGGCGAGCAGCAGCGTTGGCTGCCGGAGCCAGGGCAGCAACGGCATGCTGCTCCAGCCGGCACCGGCGGCGAGCTGGTAGAGGTAGCCGCGCCGTGGGCCGACGCGGGTCCTGCCGTGGAGGAGCTCTCGGGCGCGCGCCGGGTCGGATCGTATCGATCCCCCGTAGAGGTCGGCGGCGATCCGCGCGGCGTAGTCTGGGTCCAGGTAGCGGCGCGGCGTCGCCATGTGCGCGAGGACCCTCGGCCGGCCGGGCACCATCAGCATGCCGGTGCCGGTGGCGACCAGCACCAGCCGCCGGCAGCGGTCGCCCTGGGAGAGCGCGAACTGCTGCGCCAGGCCACCACCCCAGGAGATGCCCAGCAGGTCGACGGTCGGGTAGCCGAGCTGGTCGAGGAGGCGAGCGACCAGGCGCGCAAGCCCTGGCAGGCGGTAGGGAGCCCTTGGCAGCGGGGAGCCGCCGACGCCGGGCACGTCGAAGCGGAGCACCTCGATCGAGGGGTCGAGGGCGTCGACGAACGGTTGCAGCAGCTCCAGGCTGGCCCCGATGCCGTTCGCGAGGACCAGCGGGGTGCGGGTCCCGTCACCGGGGCGCACGGCCACCCGTAGGTGCTGGCCCCCTACCCCGACCATGCGCACGGACCTTGGCATGCTGGCCTCAGCGGTCCAGGACGTAGGTGCCGGGGGCGGGGTCCATCGGGCGGAACCCGGCGGCGCCGAGCCGGCGAGGTCGGGCCTTCTCGCCGCCGCCATGCGCTTCGAGCCAGCGGACGTAGTCGGGCCACCACGAGCCGTGCTCGGTGGTTGCCCGGCCCAGCCACTCGGCGGGATCTGGCGGGGTGTCCGGGGCGGTCTGGAAGGTTGCCTTCTGGTTCCCGGGTGGGTTGACGATCGAAGCGATGTGGCCACTGGTGGACAGCACGAACCGCGAGCGGCCGCCAAGCAACTGCGTGCTCCGGTAGCACGACTGCCAGGGGCAGAGATGGTCGGCGACGCCCGCGACGACGTAGGCGTCCACATCGAGCTTGGCCAGGTCCACCGGCGAGCCGAGCATGCTGGCCGCGCCGGGGCGGGCGAGAGAGTTGTCGACCGCGAGCCTGACGAAGTCGCGGTGCAGGCTTGCGGTCATCCGCGTGGTGTCGGCATTCCAGTACAGGATGTCGAACGGCGGCGGCGTGCGCCCTTGCAGGTAGTTGTTGACCCAGTAGTTCCAGATCAGGTCGCCGGGGCGCAGCCAGGCGAAGACCTCCGCCAGGGAGCGGCCGTCCAGGAACCCGCGTGCCGCGGAGGCGGCGGTGGCCGCCCGTGCGGTTGCCTCGTCGAGGACGGCACCGGCCATCCCGGCCCGTGCCTGATCGAGCACCGTCACCGCCAGGCTGAACCCGGCGACCTTGTCCCGCTGCCCGGTGGCTGCCTGGTGGGCCAGCACCATCGCCGCCAGGATGCCGCCGGAGCACAGTCCCAACACCAGCGAGCGGTCTGCGCGGCAGATCCGCCGGGTGGCGTCCTGCGCCTCCAGGACCGCCTGCCCGTAGGCGTCGGCGCCCCAGTCGCGGTGTCGGGCGTCGGGGTTGCGCCAAGCGATGACGAAGACCTGCTGGCCGCTTGAGACCAGGTACTCCACCAGGCTGCGCCCGGGGGCGAGATCCAGGATGTAGTACTTGTTGATCGTCGGCGGCACGATCAGCAGGGGGACCCGACGCACCTTTGGCGTCTGCGGCTGGTACTGGAGCAGCTCGAACATTGGCGTGCGCAGCACCACCGCACCGTTGGTCGTCGCCAGATCGGAGCCCACCTCGAACGCGTCGGGCTCGACCATGGACGGCACGCGTGGCGGCGAGGCCAGGTCGGCGGCCAGGTGCCGGGCGCCCCGGACGACACTGCCACCACCCGAGTCGACGAGGGCCTTCCAGAAGACCGGGCTGACGATCGGGTTGTTGCTCGGGGCGAGCGCCTGCACCAGGTTGTCAACCACGAACGTCATCCGCTCGGCGTCCCGCCAATCCAGCTCCGCGTCAGCGACCAGCCGCTCGGCGGTCTCCCCGGCGGCCAGGTAGGCCTGAACGAGCCGGCGCAGCACCGGGTTCGACGTCCACGCCGGGTCGGTGAAGCGGCGGTCCCGGGGCGCGGGCGCCAAGGTGGACCTGCCGAGCCCGACACGGACCAGCTCATCGATGAGCCAGGTCGCCCTGTGGGCGAGCTGGTCGGGCCGGCGGGCGAGCCTGGCGGCGAGCCGGACCCAGGCGCCACCCGGCATGGCGCGGCGCACCGGTCCGAGCGCCGCGGCCGCCAGCAGCAGATCCAGCGCCGTGGCGGCGTCAGCGGGTGCGGTGGCCGACGCCTGGGTCCCCGCGGGCCCGGCGGTCACGGCGACAGCTCCTCGGGTGGCCGCACCTCGCGGCGCAAGAGCTTCCCGGTCGCCGTCTTGGGCAGCGCCGCTTCGAACCAGACGTGCCTGGGGTACTTGTACGCCGCGACCCGCTCCTTGACGAAGGCCCGCAGCTCGCCGGGGGTGGCCTCGGCGCCTGGCTTGAGCACCACGGCAGCCCCGACCTCCTCCCCATGGCTCGGGTGGGGGATGCCCACCACGGCCGCTTCCGCGATCGCCGAGTGCTCGTACAGCACCTCTTCGATCTCCCGCGGATAGACGTTGTAGCCGCCCCGGATGATCAGGTCCTTCTTGCGGTCCACGATGAAGAAATAGCCGTCCTCGTCCTGGCGGGCCAAGTCGCCGGTGCGGAACCACCCGTCGGGAATCGCCTCCCGAGTGGCCTGCTCGTGCCGCCAGTAGCCCTTCATGACGTTGTGCCCGCGAATCGCGATCTCGCCAACCTCACCCGCCGGCACGTCGTTGCCAAGGGCGTCGAGCACCCGCATCTGGACGCCGTCGATCGGGGTGCCGATCGAGCCGGGCTTGCGTTGCCGCTCGGGGTGGTTGAAGGAGGCGACCGGCGAGGTCTCCGAGAGGCCGTAGCCCTCCAGGATGATGCAGCCCAACCGTTTCTCGAAGCCACGGAGGACCTCCACCGGCAGCGGGGCACCTCCGGACACGCACACGCGCAGCGAGCTCGCGTCCTCGTCGCCTCGGCGCGGATGGTTGAGCATCGCGACGTACATCGTCGGGACGCCCTCGAAGACGGTGACCCGGTCCCGCTGGATAAGGTCCAGCGCCTTGCCGGGATCGAATCGCGGCAGCAGCGTGAGGCAGGCACCGCTTGCGACGGCGGCGTTCAACCCGCAGGTCTGGCCAAAGGAGTGGAACAGGGGCAGGCAGCCCATCACCACGTCGTCGGGTTCGAGGCGGAACAGCGTGGTCGCCGACACCGCCGCGTTCCGGCTCAGGTTGGCGTGCGTGAGCTCGGCGCCCTTCGGTGTGCCGGTCGTTCCGGACGTGTACAGGATCACCGCCGTGTCATCGTCGGCGCGGCCGGTCACCGCCGTCACCGGAGCATGGTCGCCCAGCAGCCGGTCGAGCTCCGCTGGCGCGACGCCGACGAAGATGGTCCCGGCCGCCTCGGCGCCCTTGGCCGCCTCGCTGGCGACGCTCTGCCAGGCGAAGATCAGCCTGGCGCCGGAGTCGCTCAGGTAGTACTCCACCTCGCGCGCCTTGAGCAGCGGGTTCATCGGCACGACCACCGCCCCCGCACGCAGCACCCCGTAGTAGAGCATCGGGAACTCCGCGATGTTCGGCAGCATCAGTCCGACACGGTCGCCGGGCTCCACGCCTCGTGCCGCCAAAAGGCCCGCAACCCGCGCGGATCGTTCGTCCAACTCGCGGTAGGTCAGGGCAAGACCGTCCAGCCGGACCGCCGCCCTGTCCGGGTACATGGCCGTTGCTTCGGTCAGGTTGACTGCCAGGTTCGTCATCGCCGCCCTCCAGGCGTCGGCTGCTGCCAGCAAGCGTCCGACTGGCGAGCCGCGAAGACAATAGCCGGCGGGACAAGGAATGCTCGGGAGAAGTGTTCCCGGTTACAACCGCCGTGGCGGTGCGGAGGCCGGCTGCCCCAGGCGCAGCGCCTCGAGGGCCGCGAGCAGCTCGGCCGCGGCCCTCGGGTCGTCAAGGGACCGGCCGGTGTGCTCCTGCAAACGACGCAGCCGGTACCGCACCGTGTTCGGATGGCAATAGATCCGCCTGCCCGTCTCGCTCGCGGAGCCGCCGGCGTCGAACCACGCCCGCAAGGTGGTCAGCAGCGTCGAGCGGTCCTGGGCAGGCAGGTCCAGGACCGGTCCCAGCACCGCGCGCGCAAGCTCCCCGGCCGCGTCCGGGGCCGCGGCCGCGAGCACCCGCAGCGGCGTCTCCTCGAACTGCGCAACCGCCCGGGTCCCCGGCGGCAGGCTGCTCTGGACCAGTCGCGCGTAGTGCAGCGCGCGGGGCGTGTCACCCAGCGAGCGGTAGATCGGGCTGACGCCGGCCCGGGCGCGCACGGAGCGCCCGAGCAACTCGAGCAGGAGGGCGGCCGTGTCGGGGTGCCGCAGCGAGACCACACCCGTCTGCGACTCTGGGTGCAGCAGCCAGGCCGACCCGATCCCACGCCCGGCCAGCAGCGCCTCCGCGTCCGGCAGCCCCTCTTGGGCAAGCCCCGGCGCCTCCACGAGCACCACCACGAAGACGCCTTCCCAGGGCAAGCGGAGCAGCTTGGCCGCTTCCCAGAGCGTGTCCCGGTCAGGGATGCCCCCGGTGAACAGGGCCTCCACCAGGGCGGAGCGCTCCCGTGCCCCGGCGAGCAGCAGCTCCGCGGCGGTTTCGCGGTAGGCGACGGTGAGCTCCTGGGTATAGTCGCCGATGAGCCACCACACGCCGCTGGCCGCGTCCACCAGCAGCTCCCACGGCGCGTGCGGGCTGCGACGAGCCTCGTCGACGATCGCGGCCCAGAACTCGGTGAAGCCGATCCGGTACGCATGCAGGATGTCCGCCAGCGGTGCGCCCTGCCGGGCGCGCTGCCGGCCGGTCGCGCGCGGCGCGGAGAGGTCCGGCGGTTGGTCCGTGGTGAGCTGGCGAACCATGGACTCGATGTTGTCGTGGACCGAGGACCGAAGTTCCTCCAGGCTCACGACATCGAGGTCGCTGTAGAACCCGAGGTCCGACCGGATGCGCTTGACGACCCGGTCGACGAGCTCGGGGAGGCCTGCCGCCACCGACTCCGCGATCTCCGAGATCTCCGGAGCGAGGACGACGCGTGGCCGACGCGCCGGGCCCTCGGTCCCGTTCAAGAAGCGTCCACCCCATACTCAGTAGCTCGATCATTCCATCGATGTACAGAACAGAACGCTGGAGTGACCGCAGGTTGTCAAGACCCTGTCCCGCGATTGGGGGCGGCATCACCATGACGGACCGTGAGCAGTCCGGGATCGAGGACCACAGCTACGCGCGGCGGATCGCTCGGCTGCGCGGCTACTACTTCCAGTACGCGCCCGAGCTGGTCGACCACCTGCTCAGTGTCCCGCCGGCGGAGCGGCCGCGGGTGCAGGGGCTGCGGGGCGGGGTCTGGCAGGGGTTCCTGACGGTCGCGGGGATGGTCGGCGTGGTCACTGCCGTGCTGGCCGGCTCGGCCGCCGGGCTGCTGGCGGCCGTCGTCTCGGGCCATTCCCTGGTCGCGGCGCTGGTGGCCGGGGTCCTGGTCGCCGTCATCGCGCTGGTCTGGCTGATGCGCTACCAGCGTTCGGCGTGGGAGCGGATCGGCACGGCGCGCCTGTTCGCCGACGAGTAGAGGAACGGCGATCGCCGAGGCAATCCCTGGCGGCATTCGAAATCGAACACACGTTCGACTAGGCTAGAGCGATGCGAACCTGGGAACGCAACGACCCCGATCGCTACCGGCCGATCGCCGCCCCCCTCGACCGGTGCGCGGAGATCCTCGGCGTCGACCTGGCCACCATTCGTCGCGTAGCCGCCAACGTCGAACCCTACATCCGCGCGGACGGCATCAAGGTCTGGAGCCTGATGCAGCTCGAGCGGCAGCTCCGGCCCGAGGCGTTCGGGCACCGCTGGCCCGGCGGCTACGTCACCCGGCTGCGCGCCGGCCGGGCGGGAAGCTGAGGCCGATGCGACCCCACGACCCTGCTGCTCGACCTTGACCGGCTGGTCGGGTCGGTCAACCCGGGCGACCTGCTGGCCGTGCAACATCGAGGCGCTCTAGCGCGGGGCGTTCCCGCGCTCCTTCTCATCTTGCGGAAACGCGCATGAAACCCAGAGACGTCGAGCCGTAACATCGCGCACATCCAGGCGAAATAGGCGCTACGTAGGGTATTCACGGCCCTCACTGAGGAGCAGGCCACCTCGCTCCCCCCTTCGAGTTTCAGGAGGAACGTCGTGCTCCCACGCATGCGTGGTGCTGTGCTGCTCATCGTCGTGGCGGTTGCGTTACTGGGCCTCTGGGCGCAGGCCGCCCAAGCCCAGGAGGCCCCACCTCCCTGTGGTGGCAAGGTCGCGTCGAGCTCCGCTGCCGGAGATCCCTGCGGCGACGTCACCGGTAGCTCGGCCGACATCGGCGTCGGGCAGGGCCAGGCGAACGCGGTCACCGATGCCGTCGGCAAGAACAAGATCGCCATCAACTTCGCCTGGACCCTGGTCACCGGGTTCCTGGTGATGTTCATGCAGGCCGGCTTCGCCCTGGTGGAGACCGGCTTCTGCCGCAAGAAGAACGCCGCCCACGTGATGATGACCAACTTCATGATCTACGCGATCGGCATCATCGGCTACTGGCTCGTCGGCTACGCGTTCATGTTCGGCGGGGTGGGCCACATCGCCAACCTCGGCGGCACCAACCCGCTCACCAGCGAGCTCCACGCTGGCGGGTGGGGACTGTTCGGCACCAAGGGCTTCGGCTTCAACGGCATCTACGACGTCGGGGTGATGGCCCACTTCCTGTTCAACCTGGTGTTCATGGACACCACCGCGACGATCGTCACCGGCGCCATGGCCGAGCGCTGGAAATTCTCAGCGTTCGTGGTCTACGGCTTCTGGGTCTCGATGATCATCTACCCGGCGTTCGGCAACTGGGCCTGGGGCGGCGGCTGGCTGGCCCAGCTCGGCTCCAAGTCGGGCCTCGGCCACGGCTACGTGGACTTCGCCGGATCGGGGGTGGTGCACGGCATCGGCGGGTTCACGGCGCTCGGTGGAGCCATGGTGATCGGCCCGAGACTCGGGAAATACAACCGGGACGGAACCTCCAACACGATCTTGCCGCACAACCTGCCCATGGCGATGCTGGGCTGCTTCATCCTGGCGTTCGGCTGGTTCGGGTTCAACCCGGGCTCGACGCTGGCAGCCACCGACCTGCGCATCTCCGTGGTCGCGGTCAACACCATGCTGGCGTCGGCGACGGGCGCGTTCGTGGCGATGCTCTGGGCCTGGAACCGGGTGCCGTTCAAGAAGCCCGATCCCGGGATGGCGGTCAACGGCATGCTCGCCGGACTGGTCGCCATCACCGCGCCCTCGGGGTTCGTGGCGCCGTGGGCGGCGCTGCTGATCGGCGCGGTCGCCGGCGCCCTGGTGATCGAGTCGGTCCTGTTCATCGACAAGCGCCACGTCGACGACCCGGTCGGAGCCATCTCCGTCCACGGCACCTGCGGCCTGTGGGGCCTGATCGGGCTGGGGCTGTTCGCCGACGGCACCTACGGCGCCGGCTGGAACGGGGTCGACGGCACCGTCAAGGGTTTGTTCTACGGCGACCCCAAACAGCTCGTGGCCGAGCTGATCGGCTGCGCGACCATCCTCGTGTGGGCCTGGGGCGGCGGCTACCTGTTCTTCAAGGTCCAGGACAAGCTCCAGGGCATCCGCTCCAAGCCAGAGGACGAGCTGGCCGGCCTTGACCTGCCGGAGATGGGCGTTCCCGCCTACACCGACGTCGACCAAACCCCCGTACCCGTACTTGGCGATGGCAGCCGGGCGCCATCGCCCGCCACCACCTGACCAAGGGGGACGAAGGACCGATGACCGCAAAGACCAGCACGAAGAACGCCAAGCGCAATCGCGCGGCGGCGCCAGCCGCGGACACGTGCGAGCTGTGCGGCACGGTCCTGCCGGAGGCAACCTCCACCCGCCTCGATCACCTGTGGTCGGCGCACCGCCGCTACACAGGGGCACTGGCGCTACGAATCGGCACCCCCCTCCTGTTCGTGGCATCGGTCGGCGCGCTCGCACTCGCGGGCGCGCCGCAGTGGGCCTTCCTGCTGGCCCTGGCCCTCTGCGGCGGCGTGCTGCTGGCCGGGATGCTCGGCGCGCGCACTGAGCGTGCGCGCGCCGGGCTCCGACCGGCACCGCCGTTCGGCGAGCTGCTGCAGGGCGGCGGGTTCCGCTTCCTGCTCATCCCCGCACTGCTGCTCCTGCTCGTGCTGCTCAGCAGCCGTCATTAGCGAAGCAATCGAGGGCTTGTGGACGTCGTCCTCGTGCTCTGGCCCGACGAAGCACCGCAGCTCCCGCGCCTGGCAACGGCTGGCATCCCCCGCCTGCTGCTGGTCGCACCCGACGCGTCGCCGCCGGAGGACGGCGACTGCCTGCAGGACTGGATCCGCCTCCCGGCGGCGGACGGCGACGTCAGGGCGCGCGTGGTCGCCCTGGAGCGCCGCTCCGCACGCCACAGCACCTGGCGCTGGTGACCGTGACCGAGGACGGTCAGCTCTCCTTCCGCGGCCAATCGACCTGGCTCTCGCCGACCGTCCGCGTCCTGTTCCAGGCGCTCGCCGACCGCTTCGGCAGCACCGTGCCGCTGGAGACGCTGGTCAGCGAGGTCTGGCCCTCCGACCCGCCGTCCTCCAACTCTGTCCGCGTCCACATCCTGCGCCTGCGCCGGCGCATCGCTCCGCTGGGACTGGAGATCCACAACGTGCCCGGCAAGGGCTACGTGCTGACCCCGCGATCCTGACCCGTCACCGACCCTGGCTCGGTGCCCACCAGCCACGAGGAGGACCCGCGTTGGACGTCGGCACCGTCCTGCTGCACGTGCTGGTCGTGCTGGTGGCAGCCAAGGTCGGTGCCGAGGTCTCCGAGCGACTCCATCAGCCGGCCGTGCTCGGCGAGCTGGTCCTCGGCGTGCTGATCGGCCCGTCGGTCCTCGGGCTGGTGGGCACCGACGACGTGCTCGCGGTGCTCGCCGAGCTGGGCGTGCTGCTCCTGCTGCTCCAGGTCGGCCTGGAGACCGAGCTGACCGACCTGCTGCGGGTCGGGCGCTCGGCGCTGGCGGTGGCGATGGTCGGGGTGGCGCTGCCGTTCGCGTTCGGCTGGCTGGCGCTGCGCCTGACCGGGCTGGCCGGCGACGGCCACCACGTCGAGCTGTTCGTCGCCGCCGCGCTCACCGCCACCAGCGTCGGCATCACCGCCCGCGTGTTCGGCGACCTCGGCGCCCTGTCCCGCGCCGAGGCGCGCACCGTGCTCGGCGCGGCGGTCGCCGACGACGTCATCGGCCTGGTCATCCTGACGGTGATGGTGCGGCTGGTCGAAGGCGGCTCGGTGGGACCGTTCGAGCTTCTGTCGGTGGTCGGCGCGGCGATCGGCTTCCTGGTGGTCGGGGTCGCCGCCGGCGTCCGGCTGGCGCCGCCGCTGTTCCATCAGATCGAGCGGCTGGCGCGCTCGGAGGGCACGCTGATCGCGCTGGCGCTGGCCTTCACGCTCGGCTTCGCGCGCCTCGCCGACCTGGTCAAGCTGGCGCCGATCGTGGGCGCCTTCGTCGCCGGCGTGGTCCTGGCCCGCTCGCGCACCCGCGCGTCGATCGGCACCAGCCTGGCCCCGATCGCGCACGTGTTCGTGCCGGTGTTCTTCCTCCAGATCGGCATCGAGGCGGACCCCGCGGCGCTGCTGAAGCCGCGCGTGCTGGCGCTCACCGGGCTGCTGCTGGTGATCGCGGTGGTCGGCAAGGTCCTCGCCGGACTGGCCGCCGCCGGCACCGGCATGGACATGACGCTGATCGGGCTCGGCATGCTGCCGCGTGGCGAGGTCGGGCTGATCTTCGCGAGCATCGGCCTGCGCGTCGGCGTGATCGACCAGAGCTCCTACGCCGCGCTGCTGCTGGTGGTGCTGATCACCACCTTCGCGACCCCGCCGCTGCTGCGCTGGCGGGTCGCCCGCCACCGCGGGGCGGCGCCCGCGCCCGTCCCCGCCGCGCCGCTCGGCCCGGCCGGCGAGCTGACCGTCCGCGCGGGCGTGGTGGACCTCACCGGGGAGCCGCCGGCGGGGTCGCGCGCGCTGCTCGGGCTGCGCGCCGCCCGGCTGGCCGGGGCCGCCCCGCCTGGCCAGCGCCTGCTGGCGTGGCTGGGGACCGGCGACGGCGCGGCGGTCGCCTGGTCCCCGGCTCTGCTGGCGGAGCTGCGGGCGCTGACGCGGGCGGGCACGCACGGCTCCTGGAGCTTCCTGGAGCAGACCGGGCTGCTGCACCGTTACCTTCCGGAGCTGGCCGACGCGCGCCAGCGGCGAGGCGACGGCAGGTCGGAGCTGCCCTGGCAGCAGGTGGCCGCGCTGGCGCGGCTGGCCGAGCCAAGGCACGACCCGGCCGCCGCCTCGGTGTGGCTGGCGCTGGAGCGGCCCGACAACCTGCTGCTGGCCGGTCTGGTGCGGGCGGTCGGGCAGCCACAGCGCGCGGGGAGCGCCGCCACCGTGGCGCTCGCCCGGCGGACCGCCGCGCGGCTCGGGCTCGCCGCCGGCGACGAGCAGGCGGTCGCCGGCCTGGTCGGCGAGGACTCGGACCTGGCGCTGGCGGCGGTGCACATCGACCCGCAGGACGAGGAGCAGGTGCTGAAGCTGGCCGCCCGCCTGGGCAGCCCCGAGCGGGCGCGCGCCGCCTACCTGCTGGCCCTGGCCGAGCAGGGCGAGGCCGGCCAGTGGGAGGACTGGCGCCGGGCGCTGCTGGACGAGCTGCTGCGGGTGGTGCTGGCCGCTATGGCCGAGCCGGGCCTGACCGACCGGGTGGCGGAGAACCTGCTCCGCCGGCGCCGCGCGGACGCGGAGCGGGCGACCAACGCCCGGCTCCGCCCGCGGGCCGCCGCCTGGCTGGCCAGCGCTCCGCGCCGGTACCTGCTGGCGCACCCGCCGGAGGTGATCGCCGCCCACCTGGAGCTGGCGCAACCGCCGCCCGGCAGGCACGAGCTGCGTGTGGCCGTCACCGGCGAGGCAGCCGCGGACACCGGCCGCTGGCGGGTCGACGTGGTCGCCCGTGACCGGCTGGGGCTGCTCGCCAGGCTCGCCGGGGAGCTGTCGGCCTGCGGCCTGGACATCGTGCGGGCGGAGGCCTCGACCTGGCCGGACGGGCTGGTCGTCGACGTCTTCCACGTGACCGGCTCGGCCGGGCCGGAGCAGCGGGAGCGGATCGAGCGCGCCGTGCGCCAGGCGCTGGTGAACGCGCCGCACCGGGACGCCGTGCTGGCAGCCTGGAGCCGCTCGGGGCTCCCGCCCGATGGTCCGGTGCTGGTGCGGGTCGACGCGGATGCCTCGCCCTGGCACAGCGCGGTGCACGTGCAGGCGCCCGACCGGCCCGGGCTGCTCTACGAGCTGCTGCTGGAACTGGCCAGCCAGCGCATCGACGTGCGGCTGGCCCGCGTCGGCGGCGAGGGGGGCCAGGCCGTCGACCTGTTCCACGTCACCGACGCCGCCGGCAACCTGCTCGACCGCGCCGCCGCCGACCGGCTCGGCACCGCGCTCGCCAAGCGCCTGATCCAGGCTGGCTGGGGCTCCCCCGACCGAGCCTGACGCGGGCCGGCGGCGCCTCCGGCCGCGGACCCCGTCGGGCGCCTGGCTTCGCGGTTCTCGAACGACTCTCGGACGGTTCTTACCTTTTCCTCACCTCCGCGGCGCACGATCTGCCCGCATCCGAGGAGGAGGAGACCGATGAGCGCATTCGCTGGACCGCGCCGCTGGCGCTGGCTGGCGGCCGGTGGGGCCGTTGTGGTGGTGCTGGCCGTGGCCGGCCCGTTCGTCTACATCAATTTCGTGGAGGGCCAGGCCCCGCGGCCGTTCGTCGTGGCCGCCAGCCCGTCCAGCACGCAGCCGACCGGCACGACCGGCTCGACCGGGTCGGCCAGCGGCACCGTCAGCGGCGACTGGAAGGTGACCAGCGGCTCGCAGGCCGGCTACCGCGTCAACGAGGTGCTCTTCGGGCAGGACCACGAGGCCGTCGGCCGCACCTCCCAGGTGACCGGTCAGATGGCCATCCAGGGCACCACGGTCACCAGCGCGAGCTTCTCGGTCGACCTGACCAGCGTCCAGAGCGACCAGTCCCAGCGGGACAACCAGTTCCGGCAGCGGATCATGCAGACCTCCACCTATCCGACCGCGACCTTCACGCTCTCCTCCCCGATCGAGCTGCCGTCCATCCCCGCCGAGGGCACCAACCTCACGGTGAAGGCCACGGGCCGGTTGACGCTGCACGGGACCACCCGGACGGTCACGGTGAACCTGACCGCGCAGCGCAGCGGCGACACCATCCGGGTCAGCGGCCAGATCCCGGTCACCTTCGCCGACTGGAACATCCCCAACCCGAGCTTCGGCCCGGTCAGCACCGACGACCACGGCCAGATCGAGTTCCTGCTGGTGTTCTCGCATGCATGAGCTGGCCGTTCCGATAACGGCGCCGCCCGATACTGTGGGTGCCATGCCCAGTCGCGTCCTGCTCGCCGAAGACGACCGCGCCACGCGCGAGGCGCTGACGCGCGCGCTGGAGCTGGAGGGCTACCAGGTCCGCGCCGTCGCCGACGGGTCGGGCGTGTTCGACGCGATCGCCGAGGAGCCGGCCGACGTGCTGGTGCTCGACCTGATGATGCCCCACGTGGGCGGGCTCACCGTGTGCCAGCGACTGCGGGCGCGCAAGGACCGGACTCCGATCCTGATCGTGACGGCCCGTACCGAGGTGTCGGACCGCGTCGCCGGCCTGGACGCCGGCGCCGACGACTACCTGCCCAAGCCGTTCGCGCTCGACGAGCTGCTCGCGCGTGTGCGGGCGCTGCTGCGGCGGGCCAGCTACGACGAGCCGGAGCAGGTGCTGCGCGTGGCCGACCTGCGCATGGACGAGGCCGCCCGGCGGGCCTGGCGCGGCGAGCGCGAGCTGGAGCTGACCAAGACCGAGTTCGACCTGCTCCAGCTCCTGGTGCGCAACGCCGGGATCGTGCTCAGCCACACCACCATCTACGAGCGCATCTGGAACTACGACTTCGGCCCCGAGTCCAAGGCACTGTCGGTCTACGTCGGCTACCTGCGCCGCAAGACCGAGGCCGCCGGCGAGGCGCGACTGCTGCACACCGTCCGCGGCGTCGGCTACACCCTGCGGGCGCCATGACCCTGCGGGCCCGCCTTGCGATCGCGCTGGCGGTGCTGGCGGCGATCTCGGTCGTGGCCGTGGCGGTGATCAGCTACGCGGCCACCGACCAGGGCCTTCGCAACCAGGTCGACGCGAGCCTGCTCGACTCGGCGCGGAAGGCTCCCCCCGACGACGATATCTGCGAGTCTCTGGCCCAGGGCGGGGAGGACGCGATCCGCATGCTCGGCGGCCCGCTCGCCGGCCTGATCGTCCAGTGCCTCGATTCCAGCGGGCAGGTGATCGTCTCAGCGGGACCGTCCAACCTGCCCCTGAACCAGCCGGGCGTCGACGTCACCCCTCGCCCCGCCACGCCGGTCGACCTCGGCGCCGAACGAGGTCCCCACGGCCCCCACGAGGTCTCCCGCCCGTGGACCGAGACGTTCGGTGGCCAGCCCTACCGTGTCGTGGCCCTGCCGCGTCCCGGGGGCCAGATCATCCTCGGGCGCAGCCTGGCCGAGACCAACCGCGTCCTGGACTCCATCCGCAACCGCTCGATCCTGCTCGGGCTGGTGATCATCGTGCTGGCCGCCGCGGCGGGCGTGCTCATCGCCAGGCGCACGACCCAGTCGGTGACCAAGCTCAGCGCGGCCGCCGACACGATCGCCGCCAGCGGCCGGCTGGACATCGAGGTCCCGCCGGGTGGGCGCGACGAGGTCGGCAGGCTGTCCAGGGCGTTCGCCTCCATGCTCGCGGCGCTGACCCGCTCGAGGGACCAGCAGCAGCGCCTCGTCCAGGACGCCGGCCACGAGCTGCGCACGCCACTGACCAGCGTGCGCGCCAACATCGACACGCTGCGACGTCATCCCGACCTGGCCGCGGGGCCCCGCGGCCAGGTGCTGGCGGACCTCGACAGCGAGCTGCGGGAGCTGTCCTCGCTGGTCGAGGAGCTGGTGGCGCTGGCCGTCGACCGCCACGACGACGAGCCGGAGCAGACGGTCGCGCTGGACCAGCTCGTGGAGCGCGCCGTCGACCGGGCGCGGCGCCGCAGCGGGCGGACCATCCTGGTCGGCGCGCGGCCGGCGACGGTGCTGGCCAGGCCGCAGCAGCTCCTGCGCGCGGTCGGCAACCTGCTCGACAACGCGGTCAAGTTCAGCCCGGACGGCAGCCCCATCGAGGTGACCGTCGGTCCGGGCGGGCTCAAGGTCCGCGACCACGGGCCGGGAATCGGCCCCGAGGAGCTCCCGCGCGTCTTCGACCGCTTCCACCGGGCGGTGGAGGCGCGGAGCCTGCCCGGCTCCGGCCTCGGCCTGGCGATCGTACGGCAGATCGTCGAGGACGCCGGCGGCAGCGTCAGCGCGGCCAACCATCCCGACGGCGGCGCGGTCTTCACCGTCGAGCTCCCGCCGGCGGAATCCCGGCACGCGGAGCCTCCGCCCGCCGATTCTTGACTGCTTCTCGAACGGCTCATGAGGCGGCCTTACCCCAGGTCGCGAGCATGGCTCGTGACAGGGGGAGACCAAGAATCGGAGGCACGCCATGCCAACCCTCGAACAGTCAGCCGTACTCGACCCACCGGCGCCGGAAGCCGAACCCTGGGCGCCCGGCCCACCGCCGGCCTGGACCCCACCGGAGCAGACCACCCCACCACCGCCCCCGCGGCGGCGCAGGCCGTGGCGGATCGCGGCGGCGTTCCTCGGGGTCGCCCTGGTCGCCGGTTCGGCCGGAGGGGTCGTGACGCGGGAGCTGGAGCCGTCCCCGACCCCGAGCACGACGGTGGTGCAGACGGCCTCGCCCTCGCAGCTCGCCGGCGACTCGCTGGACGTCGCTCAGGTGGTCGCCAAGGTCGAGCCGGCGGTCGTCAGCATCGAGGCCTCCACCAACCAGGGCCCGTTCGCGAGCACCTCGGCCGGTAGCGGCATCATCCTGACGTCTGACGGCGAGGTGCTCACCAACGCGCACGTCGTCAACGGCGCCAGCTCGATCAAGGTCACGCTCAACGGCGAGTCGCAGTCTCGGACGGCCACGCTGGTCGGCATCGATACCAGCGCCGACCTGGCGCTGCTCAAGATCACCGGCGCGAGCGGCCTTCCCACCGTGACGATCGGCAAGTCCTCGGACATGGCCGTCGGCGACGACGTCGTGGCCATCGGCAACGCGCTGGCGCTGCAGGGCGGCCCGACCGTCACCAGCGGGATCGTCTCGGCGCTCAACCGTTCCATCGACACCGGCAGCGGCCAGATGACCGGCCTGATCCAGACCGACGCGTCGATCAGCTCCGGTAACTCCGGCGGTCCGCTGGTCAACGCGGCCGGCCAGGTGATCGGCATCAACAGCGCCGCGGCGGCCTCGAGCCAGAGCACCACCGCCCAGAACATCGACTTCGCCATCCCCATCGACAAGGCCATGACGGTGGTGGGGCAGCTCCGGAGTGGGTCGACCAACTGAGCGCAGGCGGATCGCCGAGAGCCGTGCACAGGGAGAGGGAGTCATGATCGTGGACGCTGACCGGCCAACCGTCGAGGTGGTGGTGCCGGTCTACAACGAGGAGCGGGATCTCGAGCGGTGCGTCCGCCGGCTCCACGCCTACCTGTGCAGCTCGTTCCCGTTCGACTGCCAGGTCACCATCGCCGACAACGCCAGCACCGACGGCACCTGGCCGCTGGCGCAGCGGCTGGCCGGCGAGCTGGAGCACGTCCGGGCGGTGCGCCTGGACCAGAAGGGCCGCGGCCGCGCGCTGCGGACGGTCTGGGGCGCCAGCCCGGCCGCGGTCCTGGCCTACATGGACGTCGACCTGTCCACCGGGCTGGAGGCGCTGCTGCCGCTGGTCGCCCCGCTGGTCAGCGGCCACAGCGACCTGGCGATCGGCAGCCGCCTCTCGCGTGGCGCCCGGGTCGTCCGAGGCCCCAAGCGGGAGCTCATCTCGCGCTGCTACAACCTGCTGCTGCACGCCACCCTCGGCAGCCGCTTCTCGGACGCCCAGTGCGGGTTCAAGGCCATCCGCGCCGACGCGGCCCGAAGGCTGCTGCCCCGGGTCCGCGATGACGGCTGGTTCTTCGACACCGAGCTGCTGGTGCTCGCCGAACGGTCCGGCCTGCGCATCCACGAGGTGCCGGTCGACTGGGTCGACGACCCTGACTCGCGGGTCGACCTTCTGACCACCGCCGTCGCCGACCTGCGCGGCATCGCCCGGCTCAGCCGCGACCTGGTGAGCTTCGCGTTCGTCGGCGTCGCCAGCACGCTCGCCTATCTGGTGCTGTACCTGGCGCTGCGCGCGCCGCTGGGCGCGCAGGGCGCCAACGGCGCGGCGCTGCTGGCGACCGCGGTCGCCAACACCGCGGCCAACCGCCGCTGGACCTTCTCGGTCCGCGGCGCGGTGGGCGCGCTCCGCCACCAGCTCCAGGGGCTGGCCGTGTTCGCGTTCGCGCTCGCCCTGACGGCGGGCGCCCTGGGCGCGATGCATGCCGCGGCGCCCCGCGCATCCCGGGCGCTCGAGGTCACGGTGCTGGTCATGGCCAACCTCGTGGCCGCCTTCGTGCGCTTCCTGCTGCTGCGCGACTGGGTGTTCCACCCATCGCGTCCCAGCGGCCCGACCACCACTGCCACCACCGCGATCGAACCCACCAGGAGCACACGATGACCACCACGATCCCCAACCCGATCGAGCGCGTCTGGCAGCGCGGGCGCGCCTCGACGATGGCGTCCGAACGCTGGCGGCGCCTGCTGCGCGGCAGGGAAGCCGACCCCGTCTGGGTGCGGCCCGCGCTGCTGGCGCTGCTGGCGGCGACCGCGCTGCTCTACCTGTGGGGCCTGGGCGCCTCCGGCTACGCCAATTCCTTCTACTCGGCGGCGGTCCAGGCGGGGACCAAGAGCTGGAAGGCGATGTTCTTCGGCTCCTCCGACGCGTCGAGCTTCATCACCGTCGACAAGCCCCCGCTCGCCCTGTGGCCCTCGGTGCTGGCGGCCCGCGTCTTCGGGGTGAACGCCTGGACGCTGCTGGTGCCGCAGGCGCTGGCCGGCGTGGCCACGGTCGGGGTGCTCTACGCCACCGTGCGGCGCTGGTTCTCGCCGGCGGCCGCGCTGCTGGCCGGCGCGGTGCTGGCGCTCACCCCGGTCGCCACGCTGATGTTCCGGTTCAACAACCCCGACGCGCTGCTGACCCTGCTGCTGGCGCTGGGCGCCTACGCCACCGTGCGCGCGCTGGAGCGCGGCCGCACCGGCTGGCTGGTGGCGGCCGGCACGTTCGTCGGCTTCGGCTTCCTCACCAAGATGCTCCAGGCGCTGCTGGTGGTGCCGGCGTTCGCGCTGGTCTACCTGCTGGCGGCGCCGACCTCGCTGCGGCGCCGCCTGGCCCAGCTCCTGGCGGCCGGGCTCGCCCTGGTGGTGTCGGCGGGCTGGTGGGTGGCGATCGTCCAGCTGATCCCCGCCGCCGACCGGCCCTACATCGGCGGATCGCAGAACAACAGCGTGCTGAACCTGATCTTCGGCTACAACGGGTTCGGCCGCATCACCGGCAACGAGACCGGCAGCGTCGGCGGCGGCAACGGCTGGGGCGTCACCGGCTGGACCAGGATGTTTGAGAGCGATATCGGCGGCCAGGTCGCATGGCTGCTGCCGGCCGCGCTGCTGCTGCTCGGGGTCGGGCTGTGGATCACCAGGCGGGCGCACCGCACCGACCGGACCCGGGCGGCCTTCCTGCTGTGGGGCGGATGGCTGCTGGTGACCGGCCTGGTCTTCAGCTTCATGAAGGGCATCTTCCACCCCTACTACACGGTGGCGCTGGCGCCGGCGATCGGCGCGCTGGTCGGCATGGGCGCCGCGACCCTCTGGCGCTACCGCCAGCAGATCTGGGCGCGGCTCGTCCTGGCCGCGGCCGTGGCGCTCACGGGCGTGTGGTCGTTCGTGCTGCTGCAGCGCAGCCCCGACTTCTACCCGTGGATCGGGCCGCTGGTGCTGATCGCCGGGCTCGGCGTGGCGGCGCTGCTGGGCGCGCTGCCGGCCCTGGGGCGTGCCGAGGTGGCCGCCGTGGTGGCGGCCGGCCTGCTGGTGGCGCTGCTCGGCCCGGCCGCCTACGCGGTCGACACCGCCGCGACCCCGCACAGCGGCGCGATCCCCTCGGCCGGGCCCACCGTCGCGGTCGGCTTCGGCCCCAGGGGCGGCGGGCGCGGCGGCTTCGGCGGGGGCGGCGGGACCCCGTTCGGCGGCTTCGGCGGCCAGGGCGGCTTCGGCGGCCAGGGAGGGCCCCGGGTTGGTGGTGGCGCCGGCGGCGTCGGCGGGCTGCTCAACGCCGGCATGCCCAGCGCCGAGCTGGTCGCCCTGCTCCAGCGGAACAGCCAGGACTACACCTGGGTGGCGGCGGCCGTCGGCTCGAACTCCGCGGCCGGGATCCAGCTCGCCACCGGCGACCCGATCATGGCCATCGGCGGGTTCAACGGCAGCGACCCGGCACCCTCGCTCCAGCAGTTCCAGCAGTCCGTCAGCGAGGGCAAGATCCACTACTTCATCGCGGGCGGCGGCTTCCGCGGCGGAGGCGGGTTCGGCGGTGGCGGAGGGTCCAGCACGTCCAGCACGTCCAGCACGTCCAGCGAGATCGCGAGCTGGGTCGAGCAGAATTTCACCTCCACCACGGTCGGCGGGACCACCGTCTACGACCTCACCTCGGCGTCGAGCACCCAGACCGCGTGACGCACGCCGGTTGCGGCGGCCTGTACCGGAGGGTAGCCTCCGATTCGTGCAGGCCGCCGCATCGAGTCTGGGCCTGGAGTACCGCCTGGCCGAGACCGACGGGGCGCCAGGCGCGAGCGCTGGGCGTGACCGGCGGCGGGCAAATTCGAGCGATGACAACAAGAGGAGCGTAGGGATCATGAAGAACGCGGCGTTGCTGGGCCTGCGGCTGACGCTTGGGAGCTACCTGGCCGCGCACGGAGCCCAGAAGCTGTTCGGCGCCTTCGGTGGGCGCGGGCTGGAGGCGTCCGGCGCCGGCTTCGAGCGGGTCGGGCTGACGCCGGGCCGGCCGATGGCGAGGCTGGCGGGGATCTCGGAGCTGGTCGGCGGCGTGCTCACCGCCACCGGGCTCGCCGACCCGGTCGGGCCGCTCGCGGTCGCCTCCACCATGGCCGTCGCCAGCGCGACCCACAGTGGCAAGGGCCCCTTCAGCGCCAAGGGCGGTTGGGAGCTGCCGCTCACCAACATGGCCGCAGCGACGGTCCTGGCCGCCGCGGGGCCCGGGGGCTACAGCCTGAACGCCGCCCTCGGCCTGCGCGTCCCCCGACCCCTCGTCCGCCTGGCCGTGGCCGGCGCCGCCGTCACCAGCGGCGCGCTGATCCTGCGCATGCTGTCCTCCCGCCAGCCCGACGCCGCGCAGCAGCCGCAGCAACCGCAGCCGCGGCAGCAGGCGCAGCCGGCTCCGGCCGCCGAGGCCGAGCAGGCCCCGGCGACCACCCCCCAGCCGGCGGCGCGGCGGTAACTGCCTGCCTCCTGTCGGTCGCGGGCTGTGAAGCGGCCCGTGAAAGTGACGACAATGAAGCAGAGCGCCGCCGGTGGCGCATGCCCGCGGGCGGCTCCAGGCTTGAAGAGTCAGGGAGGCGAGCATGGACCAGGCGCGTGCACGGGCGCTGCTCGACGAGGAGCGGGCCCGGCTCCGGCGGCTGCTGGCGGCCGGGGCGGAGGAGCAGGAGGCGGGCGACCCGGAGGACGGCGTCGGCGACGACGTCGACGATGCGGACCGGCGTAACGTCGAGGAGACTGGCCTGGCCGTCGACCAGCTCGTGCGCGACCGCTGGGCGGCTCTGCGGCGAGCGGAGGCGCGCCTGGACGCGGGAGAGTACGGCCGCTCGGTCCGCAGCGGCCGGCCGATCCCCGACGAGCGGCTGGAGGCCAATCCGCTGACCGAGCTCACCGTGGAGGAGGCGGCCGCGGTCGAGGCCGGCGAGTTCGACCTGGGGGACGAGGGCGAGGCGCTGGGCCCCGCCGGCCACCCCTACGAGGTGCTCGACGACGCCGACATCACCCCGGAGGAGCAGCACGCCGGCGACGAGGACGTCGACGAGCCGCCGCCCGAGCCGGAGCCCGGCCTCCACGTCGAGCGCGACGACGGCCGCCAGTAGCCCCCCACACCCTCGCGCGGGCCGGTCCCCAGTCCGAGACGGTGGCCAGCGAGTTCGTCGGCACCTCGCTCACTCCGCCGCCGGCAGCTCCCACGGCTGGTCGAAGCGGAAGACCCTGAAGGCCTCGCCGTAGCGGAACGGCTGGGCACTGGCCTGGAACTCGGCCATGCCGTACACCCAGCCGACGTCCTCGCTGGACGGGTGGTCGCCGATCTGGCTCACGTGGCAGCGCAGGCTCTCGACCTTCTTGTCCATGAAGTCGCTGACGTCCACGATCAGGTTGGGGTCGGCGTTCATCATCAGCCAGACGCCGGTCAGCTTGACCGGCTCCAGGCCCTCGTCCAGCAGCTCCGGATAGGCGAGCCGGGTGTCGGACCCTGGGATCACCGCCGCCAGGGTCGCCTCGCCGGCCGCCCGGTGGTCGGGATGGTTGATGTACTGCTCGGCGAAGTAGCGGGTGGTCGGGTCGGTGGTGACCACCACCTCGGGGCGGACCCGGCGGATCAGCCGGACGATCTGCTCGCGGACCTCCAGGGTGGGCTCCAGCAGCCCGTCCTCGTAGCCGAGGAACTCGACCCGCTCCACGCCGACGACCTTGGCGGCCGCGCGCTGCTCGGCCTCGCGGAGGGAGGCCAGCCGACCGCGGGTCATCTCCGGGTCGGTGGACCCGGCCGCCCCGTTGGTCAGCAGCGCGTAGGTCACCTTGGCGCCCTCGTGGGCCCAGCGCGCCACCGTCCCGGCGCAGCTGAACTCGATGTCGTCGGGGTGCGCCACGACGACCAGCGCGCTCCCTGGGGTCCAGTAGTCCATGACCGACTCCAAGCGTTTCGAGCCTTCGGTGGCCCTCCACGGTAGCCGAACACTCAGGATGGAGGCGGCCGGCGGTTGCCGGGCGCGTCCTGTGGGCGCAGCCACAGCGACCAGGCCAGCCGCACCGGGCGGGCACTCAGCACGGGCATCGTCGCAGCGCGGCCCGGGCGGCCAGGTAGCCGCACATGCCGTGGACGCCGCCGCCGGGCGGGGTGGACGAGGAGCACAGGTACACGCCGTCCAGCGGGGTGGCCCAGGGGTCCAGGCTGGCGACCGGGCGGGTCACGAGCTGGCGCAGGTCCTGGAGGCCGCCGTTGATGTCGCCGCCGACGTAGTTGGCGTTGTAGCGCTCCAGCGCGGCGGGGCCGAGGACGTGCCGCGCGAGCACCCGCTCGCGGAAGCCGGGCGCGAAGCGCTCGACCTGGGCCTCGATCCGGCCGGCGGTGATCTCGGCGTCGAGGGTGGAGCCGTGCGGCACGTGGCAGTACGCCCAGGCGGTGTGCCGCCCCTCCGGTGCCCTGGTGGGGTCGAAGCGGCTCGGCTGCGCCAGCAGCACGAACGGTCGCTCGGGGTGCTCGCCGCGCGCGACCGCCGCCTCGGCGGCGGCGACCTCCGGCAGGGTGCCGCCGAGGTGCACGGTGCCGGCCTGGTCGCAGCCAGAGGCCTTCCAGGGGACCGGCGCGTCCAGCGCCCAGTCGACCTTGACCACGCCGGGCCCGTAGCGGTAGCGCTCCAGCCGCCGCCGGTAGCGGGCGGGAAGCTGCTCGCCCGCGATGCGCAGGAGCTGGCGCGGGGTCGCGTCCAGCAGGACCGTCCGGGCGGGCGGCAGCTCCGCCAGGGTACGGACCTCGCGGCCGCAGACCACCTCGCCGCCGAGCTCGCGGAGGTGGGCGACCAGCGCGTCGATGATCGCCTGCGAGCCGCCACGCGGCAGCGGCCAGCCGACGGTGTGGCCGAGCGCGGCGATCAGCAAGCCGTACCCCGCGGTGGTCAGGCGCTCCAGTGGCAGCATCGCGTGCGCGGCGACCCCTGCCAGCAGCCCGCGCGCCCGCTGCCCGCGGAAGCGCGCCCTGGCCAGCGGCGCGGCCGCTCGGATGGCGTTGCGGCCGAAGTTGGCCAGCTCCAGGGGGTGCCGCGGCAGCCGCAGCGGGTCAAGAACGGCCTCGGCCAGGTCGAGCCCGTCGCGGGCGAGCGGGCCGAGCAGCCGCAGCCAGGCGGCGCCGTCTCCGCCGAGCGAGCCGGCCGTCGCCTCCAGCGAGCGCTCCAGCACCGCGGCGGAGCCGTCGTCCAGCGGGTGGGCCAGCGCGGCCGGCGGCTGCACCATCTCCAGGCCGTAGCGCTCCAGCGGCAGCCCGCGGAGGAACGGCGAGGCCAATGCCAGTGGGTGGACCGCCGAGCAGACGTCGTGGCGGAACCCCGCCAGGGTCAGCTCGGCGGTGCGGGAGCCCCCTCCCGGGGTGGCGCCTGCCTCCAGCACCAGCACCGAGCGTCCGGCGCTGGCCAGGGTGATCGCGGCCGCCAGCCCGTTGGGGCCGGCGCCGACGACCACCGCGTCGAGGTCATTCCCCGTCACGCGGCGCTTCCTGCCCGCCGCTCGGGGCCCGGCGGAAGGCCCGCAATGGGGCGCCGAGGGTGTACAGCGCCGTGCGGACGCCGGCGTTGTGCCACACGTTGCGCGCGTTCGACCACTGGCGCTTGCGGTCGACGCAGATCACAGCGGTGGTCACCGCCGGGTCGGCCACGCCGAGGTGGCGGGCGAGGTTGGCGAGGGTCTGCTGCCAGAAGCGGTCCTCGCGCCGGGAGATCACGATCGGCATGCCCAGCTCGTAGATTGGGTCGTTGGCGCGCAGCAGCACCTGCACCTGGGCGGCGGTGACCCCGTCCCGCTCGGCGCCGGCGGCGCTGAAGGTGATCCAGGCGGCGAAGATGTGCCCCTGCGGGGTCATGAAAGTGAACGACTCGTCGTCGGCGTACAGGACCAGGACACCGGTGGACAGCTTCGCCCCGCCGCCGACATCGAGGTTCAGCAGCGCCACGTCGCCGGGGGCGATGGCGGTGAGCGGCCCGTAGTACCGGCCCGACCTGGGCCAGAAGCTGCCGAACGCCTGCTTCCAGGTGGCGATCACCTCGGCGGGGGTGGTCTGGAGGCCGGTCAGCTCGACCCGGTAGGTCTTCTGCCAGAGCTTGCCGAAGCCCTGGATCGGTCCGACGACCCGCTTGCCGGTGACGTTCAGGTTGATGGCCTCGGCCGGCACCTCGCCGAGCTTCAGGGTGGTCACGTGCTTGGCCCAGTTGGCGGCGTCGCGCGGGCTCAGGTCGGCCTGCTCACCGTTGCCCGGCTGCGCCGGTTGGGTGGTCATCTGGAGCTCCTCTCGGATCAGCGTGCGTCGACGGCGGCCACCGCCGCGTCCTCGCTGTCGTGGATGCCGATCGCCTCGTCCAGGCGGGTCAGCTCGAAGATCTGCCGGTAGTGCTGGTTGAGGCCGTAGGCCAGCAGGCGCTGGCGCTGGCGGTTGGCCCGGACCAGCAGGGTCACCAGCATCCCGATGCCACC
>Ga0137380_10000169_pt1 | contig 42000 bp, 35 predicted proteins | sample SagtaG_17_FD_104809 | JGI IMG/M metagenome (GOLD analysis project Ga0137380, IMG submission 104809) | Vadose zone soil microbial communities from Sagehorn Ranch, Mendocino, California, USA - Sage2_L_100_16 metaG | ecosystem: Environmental > Terrestrial > Soil > Vadose zone | place: USA...
ATCGGCTTCGTGAGCACACCGCTGCACGCGCCCCTCAAGGCGAATCCTCGAGCTTGGTCACCGTTCTACGTGCCCGTCTATCCGGTGGGGTCAACCGTTGGAAGGGTGCTCTGCCAGCACTTGCTGCTGGACAACTGCCCGGACCACGGGCCAGGGATCGCAGGCGCTGCGGCGGCGATCATGCCCTCGGTGTACGGCCCCAGCGACGGCAGCGGGGTCATCGGCCACGACCACCTGATGGATTTTCCGGGCGGGGCGGACTTCGACATCGCCTGGGAGCCGATCCTTGTGCTCTTCACGAGCAAGGCCGCCGCTAACGAGCACCTCCTCACCGATGCCCAGATTGAGGCGGCGGTTGCGAGGGGCGATGCAATCGAGGTTCCGGTTCCGCAGGAGACCTTCCACTGCGAGCGCGTTTCGGCTGCGGCGTGGGCGGGGGGAACGCCGCTTCCGTGAGACTCCGTCTGACCAATGAGAAGCCTCGCAGCGGGATGGCAACTCGCTACGAGGCTTCATCCTGTTTACAGGCCCGGCAGGAATCGAACCTGCAACCCCCGGTTTTGGAGACCGGTGCTCTACCAATTGAGCTACGGACCTAAGGTTTGGTGCTGCTGAAGTTAGCTAGGACGCCTGTTCTGCAAAACCCTCATACTTTGCCGTTACTTTGCCATTGAATCGCTTGGCCACGGCGGAAGCGAGGTCAGCTTCGTCAATAATATTGTATCTGTCGAACATGCTGCGCGTCTCCCAGCCGCACAGCCGCATGATCTCACCCTCTGACACACCAGCACGACGGAAATCGCGCGCGGCGCTTCGACGAAGGTCGTGCACGAGACGTCCGACCAGACCGGCCCGCTTGCAGGCGCGCTTCCAAGCTGACCGAACCGCGCCCACGCCGAGCGGCTTACCCTCGCGATGGAATACATACAGCCCATCCCGCTCGGCCCAACGTTTGTGCAACAACGTCTTCAACGATGGAGCCAAGCCAAACGGGAAGACGCGTGGTTTGCCGCTCTTGGAGCGTGCATCCTCGAGCCGAATAATGCCGCCTTCCATATCCAAGGCGGCCCAGGTGAGCAGCCGGGCTTCGTCCCTGCGCCAGCCAGTTGCGCGCAGAAACTCTACCAAGTCACGGACATCCGCCGGTAGCTCCAACAACAGGGCGGCGAACTCGCCGTCCTCGAAGAACCCCGACCGAGTGTTCTGGACCTTCGGCAAGTTGAATACCGGCATGACGGCAAGTAGCCCCTTCTCGATTGCCAACCTGAACCCACGTCGGAGCGCCGACAGCTCATTGTTCACGGTCTGACGGGCTGCCTTCTGTTCGAGCCGCGCTGCAACGTAGTCGTCCATGCGCAGGCTCGTGATATCAACAGCCCGCGCCTCGGCCTCGAAGAACTTCTCGATGTGGTCCCACAGCTGGAGCAGCCGGTCCTTGGAACGCAGTCCATCAAGGTCATACTGCTTCTCGGCCAGCGCACGGAGACCGCCGGTCAGCTTCTTCTTCCCGTCAGCCCCCGTCTCGTATGCCGCGAGCGTCACCCGTTCCGGCCGCCCCACGAGCTTCCCGGCCTCTCGGTTGCCGATGCGTTCGCGCAGAATGCGCTGAGCAACAGTCTTGTTCGTTGTTTCGCTCGACTCCCGGTGCCGCTTCCCGCGCACGGAGTAGTCGAGCCACCACACTCGTGACTCTGCACCGCCATACGTCGGTCGAAAGACTCTTCCCTGCCCTCTCATGGAACCTCCCCTTGATTGAGATGCGGATCGTTGTGGTGCTGGCTCAATATAGGCTCATTGCGCCTACCTTGTAGGGATGGCGCAATGAGCCTAAGCTATGGGCGCGATGCCCATGACCCCCAAGCAGTTACGCCACGCATTGAGCCGCCTGGGTTTGACACAGATCTCCGCCGCTCATGCGCTCGGCGTCGCGCCTCGAACGGTGCGCCAATGGATCGCGGGCGACCGGCGGATCGCTGAGCCCGCAGCACGTTTGCTGGCGATCTGGGTAGCGCACCCAGACTTGCTGCTTCGACCTCGGAAGAGGTCGTAAGACGCGTTCAACCAGTGCCCTAACTGGCTCTTCGCTGGCTCTCGAGCCACGCTTCGACATCCGTAGCCAAGTACCGCTTCGTCTTGGTTCCAAGGTCCAAGTAGGGAACGCCCATCCGGTCGAGCTGTCGGGGCTTTACCTGGAGCCACTTCGCGACCTGCTCGCGCGTCAGGATTCTACAGAGCGCCTGGTCACGCTCCTTCTGTAAGATCTCAACTCCGGCCACAACTCGCTCGTGCGACGCTCCCGTCGCGGACAACTGGCCATACTGGTTTAAAGACTTGTTACGGCGATCCTCATCCTCCGGGACCACGTGCGATTCCGAGGATGGCACTGTGATCCTGCCCCAGGGTGCCACAAGCTCAGCATGCCATCCTCCTAGCTCGCTAGCGGGAAGGTCGGGTCGGTTCGCGAGGCGGTCTCACGGAACTACAACCGGACGGAGGCTGCTCCTCTTCCGCCGGGATCGATCCCGCCCACGACCCTCCCCGACAGCCTGGGCAAATTGACACAAGGTCACGTTGCCATCCTCACGGGAGGGCCCTCCGCTCCCGAGCAGTCCAGCGTCACTTCGCCATCCTAGGCGAACTGGGAAACTCGGCGCCTCCTGCACCCGTCTCGCCACGCCACCATATACCGTAGAGAAAGGGGGGTGTGGGGGAGAAGCTGTTGCGCTTCATGAGCATCCTCACTTCGCCACTTGGCGAAGTGACTGTTTCTTCCGTCGTCGGGGCTTCCGCGAAATCGGCTTCACTTTGCCACTGGTAGGACCAATGGGCTGCTGGGCGGACTGAGTCACTTCCAGGTCCGAGACGTCCGCAGGTTCGAGCCCCGACTCCTCAAGCGGCTCGCCAGCTGCCGCCGCGAAATCAGCCGGGGACTGACCTTCGAGGCCCCAGATCGACTTCCCGCCCGCGCGTAGGTTCCCGACAATTGCTGTCCATCCGAGCTGTACCCGCGCGCGCTCCAGCGTGCGTTCGGCGATTCCGTGCGGCTTCGCGGCGCGGCGCACAGTCGTATGCTCGGCCGGACCAGATGCGAGGAATTGCTTGAGGAATTCCTTGGCTTCCTCCAACCTGGATCGCTCCTCACGGCCGTGGCGTTTGGCAAGCAGTTCATCTGCCAGCACTTTGTCGTCGGTGCCCTTCCATTCGATCCCCGCAACGTCCTGCGTCGCGGTACCGCCGTCGAACGACACGTCCTTTGACACAATGCGGTACAGCAGGGCAACCGGCGGCTTGGCCAGATTATTCTTCACGTGCACGAGTGCCCGCGTCTCCTCGTCTTCGGGCATGCGACCCACGAGCAGCTCGATCCGAGCGGCGGCCGTGAACCCCAGCGAGCCGGAGGCCGAGCTGACGGCAGTCGAATGACCCGCGGCGGTGCCCTTATTTGGGTGCCGGATACAGATCGCTGCCACATTCGTCTCCTCGCACACCTGCCGCAGGGCGAGCATGAACCTTCGGGCATCCTGCTCCGCGATGTCCTTCAGGCTATTGTCGAGAAATGCCTTCATCGGGTCTACGACAACCACATCGATCTCGTACGCCTGCAGCACCTGCACCCAAGTTGTCTTGTGAGAGGGAAGCGTCAGTCGCTCGAGCTTGGTGTCCGGGATCGTGAATACTCGATCCATGTCGGCCCCAGCGGCCCGGAGCCGGAGATGGAGGATGCTCTCGCTGTCTTCCGTCGAGAGGAACAGGATGCGAAGCGGGCGAGGCGGCAGGCTGTTATCGGGGAGGGGCTCAGCCCGCGTCATCCGGGCCGCGATGTCGATCACGACGCTCGTCTTCCCCTCGCCCGGCCAGCCGTTGACCATCGTGATCTGCTGCCGGGCCACGCGTCCGAGGAGAAGCCAGTCGATGCGCTTCGGCGTGACATCCGCGAAGGACCGGACCAAGAGACTTGGGCACGCGTGGAGAGGCGGTGTAGCACCTGGGAGCGCGTCAAAGTCCGCTTGGGCCTCCTCTGCTCGGATGCGTTCGAGCAGCGCCTGCGCGGCTGCGACATCGGCCCCGTCGGTGATGCCCGCATCTTCGGGCGTCGTGGCGTGAGCACGATTGATGAAAAGCTGCGCGTCACCGAGAAACTGCCGCCACCCGCGATGCTTCGATTCACCGGTCGTCTCCCAGATGTGCTGGTCTTGCTCGGCGGCCGCGCCGGGCCACCGGCTCGCCCAGCGGAGAAATGCCGGCTCGGCTGTCGCATCCACGGCACTATCGGCGTTGGCGAGTGCTCCATGCACGGCCATGCCGAACGCGACCGCCTCGTCGCGCGTGTTCACGGCAGGGGCAGGGAGTACCTCCAAAAGTTGGACCACGAGCTGCGGATCGGGCGCGGGATCAGCGTCTGCGTTCGCCCTGGAGACCCCGGCCCTGGCAGCACCGTGGGCCTGCAATCCCTCTATCCAGCTCGCTGGGAGCACCGGCAAATCGGACGGGGCGACGAGCCCACGCCCGGTAGCAAACGCGTAGGCCCCGAGCGCCGTCCGCGACGGGGTAAGCACGAACTGCCGCTGGTGCGTGAACACATCAACGCCAGGGAGCACGTCTGCCCGGTTCGGTAGCGCGTGCGGATCGACACCCTCGGGTAGACGCAAGAGGTAGTGCTGCCCGCCGCTGGGCGTCATCTGCAGGAGCGCATCGTCGGGAAGTGAGCCGTAGTCCGCTTCGAGATCAGCGAACGACGCTGCGCCGGGCTTATCGTGCTTGGTATCTATATCGAGCAAGATGAGCGGGACCGACGCGTCCCCGTTCAGCCGCAGGCCGAGGTTGAAGATCGCCTGGCCGTCGGTATACCGCCGGAATAGCTCCGGGGTGCCCGCATCATTGTGCCATTTCCTCCCTCGCGGGTGCTTGCCGGGGCTCGGGCAGGACTCCCTCTTCGCGCAGGTGCACGCGCCGTCGTCGCGCACGCCGTGCAGTGCGACGAGGTGGTAGCCTAGAGCGGCCGCGCGGGCCGCTGCCTCCCGCACGACGTCGGCAGCGGACGTTGACGGATCACCGCCTGCGACCGCGAAGTCCTTGGGACGATCGTGCGAATCCGCGCCCTGGGTGCTGTCAGGGTGGCGGCTCATTGTGCGTGCTCCGTTTTCGCAGCCCGCTTCGCAGCTTGACGGCTCACGCGCGGTTTCAAGTTCGGGCTTGCCCAGCCGCCGCTTTGCTCCCACGCCCGAATGGCCGCCGGGTCGAAGCGGACGCCGCGCCCGATTCGCAGATGAGGAATCCGGCCCGTGCGGACTAGGAGATAGAGACGGGTGCGATGGATACCAAGCCGCTGCGCGAGCTCGTGCGCGTCCCACAGTGGCTCGACGGATGGAGAAATGGATGACGATAGTTTGGGCGTCGGCATAAAAAATCCCCGCAACGCAATTACTACGTCCTACCGCGTTGCAGGGGGTGGCTAGCGTGCCGACGTGCCGATGGTCACGGGCGCGGGCCCGGCCGAGTGGCTTCCCTGGCCTGCGCTCAATCTGGCGCAGGTGCGTGGGCCGCGCCTCTGGCGTCGTGCCCACCGGTCCACGCTATTGGCGTGAACCTAGACTCTGAGAGAGCGGTGCAACACATCCTCTCATCTTAAATATAAGAACGGCGTCAAGAGGCGCTTAACGAACTACTCGCCCCTCTCCATTGAGACTGTACGAATGACGTCAAGGGCACCGCTTCCGCACACCCAGAGACACCTACGCGCGCGAGCGACTACACACAGCGCCTATCTGTCTGTGGTGCCAGATGATAAGGTCGCACACGGTCAGCGACACCAGCTCGAGCGGCGAGGCAATCCGTGCGAAGCAAACGAACACCGCGACGCGGGGGCCACTCCGCTGGCCTAGAGCGTGGAGACCCACGGGCCCAGACGACCCTCAGCGCACCGGTTTGGTCCTCCGGTGGCCCGCCGTAAGCCGTTGATGCCCCGCCGGATCGCCGGGCGCTTTGCCGCAGCTTTGCCGCAGCCGCCGCTACTCCGCAGCTCGTTCGTCTGCCAGCAAATCTGTACTCGCCCCCCCGCTCGAAAAAGAGGCGGGGGTGTGGAGATGGCGCTGGTGGACAGACATCGACCCCACCCCCCCCGGGTGTGTCATCGAACACAGAGCTTTGGATTCGAAAAAATTTCTCAAAAACTAGAGCGACACCGAGTGGACATCCAACGGTCGCGATGGTACACTTTGCTCCGCGCGGTGCTTTCACCGACTTGATGGCCGCGCTGATTGATCAGGCCATTCCGGCCTACCATCTAAGTCGCGGGGGGGCCCGCGGCTATTCAGTCGAGGCCCTTTTTTGTTTCGGCAGTCAAGCATGGAGAGGGCGGGGAGAGCACGGCTCTTTGATCCGTCCGCCAACCGTCGTCCTGCTTCCGTCAGGAAGCGCTACGGTGGCACAGCCGGCCGGGGAAACGACCCGGAACCATGCGCGTGTTGCACACGAAAGGACACTCCCATGCCTCAACCAGGTGGAAAGGCCGGCACAACCGGCATTCCGGAGCTCATCATCGCTCCCGTTTCGCGAGACGCTCTTGGGGTCACGTCTCAGCTCCCGAGTCCGAAGCACAGCGGCTGGTACGGGCTCATGGCGCGGCCCGAGATCCGAGCTGCGGAAGAGATGCTGCGGCGGGGAATGACGGCGTTGACGTCCAATGCGATCACGTCCCGCGCCAAGGTTGCGGAGCAGTTGTTTCGTGAGGCGCTGGACCGGCTAATCACGGCGATTCCCGGACCCGACCCGCTAGTGGCGTACGCTCTGGATCGCGTGGGGCTCGCGTGTCAGTTACAGGGCAATGACGCGGATGCGGAGGGTCTGTATCTGCGGTCTCTCGCACACCAGCAATCCGGCGCATGGCGAGCGACTCCATGGACTGAAGTCACTCTGCTCAACCTCGCGATTCTGTACGGCCGGCAGGGTAAGCACTTGATGAATGAAGCATTGATAAGACACATGGACGAGCTGCAGTACGAATCCGGCCCCGTTGCCGGCCATTAGGTCAGGTGACCCTCATTGCTCGGTTCGCCAACAGCAATGGCACACCAACCTCACGCCGTGGCTGAGGAGATCGTCGAGCGGGTGCGGTTGCTCGACGCGCCTGGTGAGGTACCCTAGCGTGGAGGAAGGCACATGACATGGGTTCTCGCTGCCGTTGTCCTCTACCTGCTCGCGAGCCTCTGGACCCTGCGACGCGGCCAGGCTCGCGAAGCCAGAATCATGCGAGCGCACATCATGCTCCTCTGGCGCCGGGTGCAGAAGCGCGACCATGGCCCTGTGCCCGTCGACGAGGTCTATCAACAGCTGAAGGAGCTCGGCATGAAAGACGACGAAGCCTGGCACTACAGCGGGGCCGACGACGCGGCGGTCAGGTTCCCTGACGAGCCCGCTCCGATGGATGAATCGTCCGTGCCACGAATTGAGACCGAAGATGTCGACGAACTGGACGTTGAGTCAGCTCAGAAGACGGCCAGCGACGACTTGGCCGACTTGGCCTTTCGCGGTTACCTCCTCGACGAAGTCAGCAAGAGGCGGGATCGGGCGATCCCGCTGTGGCGCATGCGTCACGCAGAAGCTGCGCTGGCACTCGATGAGCTTGAGGAGGAGCACTATGGCCCTCTCCCCGACGACCCAGTCGCGGCTGACGACAGCCTCGAAGACAGCGAGATCGAGAAGATGGACGAGGAGTGGGCGCAGAAGTACGCGCGTTGGAAGGAGCAGTACCCTGCGGCCGCGCGTGCATACGACGATATGATGACGGAAGTCAGTCGTGAACTTCATCAGTACGAGGCAATTCGCAACATGCCCGAGATGAAGCAGGCACGAAAGCGCGACCGGGAGCAGCGCGACCAAGCGCGGCCATGTTGAGGCGCTATCATAACCCGCGGGGGTACCTGTCGGGCGCCCACCCCCGCCAGTGGCAGGAGCCGGAGGTTCAGGGCATTCTCCTCATCTATGACGGACTGGATAGTCAGGGGCCGGGCGAACCTGTTGGCGGCCTCGCGATCCGCCGACTTAGTTCGGGCCAGGCTCGAGTGGCGGTTTACGCGCACCTTTGAGGACCTCGGGGCCGCGGTCGGTCGCTGCGAGCTCTGCGAACACCCCAAGATTCGGTACAGGTTCGAGATCGAGAATCAGACCACCAACCGGCATCTCTGGGTCGGTTCGGAGTGCATCAAGAAATTCGTGCCCATCTTAGTCGCAGGTGTCGAGGTAACCGACGAGACGCAAAGAGACGCGATTGTAGATCGTATCGTCACGGACGCAAGGACTGCGGATCGCAGGGCCAGAGCGTTCTCGTTGCTGGAGCGCTTGTCGCAACACGATCATCGGCTGAGAGACCCTCATTGGCGGGACAATTGGGCGCTCGGTTACTCCGTTAAGCAGCTCCAGTTGATAGCCGTTGTAGCCAGAGGTGCCGGGCTTCCCTTCAATGCCGCTGATTTCAGGATCAATACGCGCAGGGGGCGCGTGATGGAGCAGTTGTACGCACTACAGGACTGGCAGTATCGGCAGCTCCGTGCAGCCCTAACGTCCGTGCGTCGTCGCGAGGCCGATGCGCACTTCGGTCTTATCGTTAGATCGCCTGCAAGCTGATGCTTTACTAAGTCGATGCCGTTGAATGGCACTTAATCTGGCAACTACGCTACGCTATCCGCATCTTGTACTGCTCGCTTGTGGGAATGGCGCAGATCGGAGACACGGACTACCAATGGTGGTCTCGCATTGAACTCCGCGGCGGACAGCGCTTGCGCAAGGACCTAGACAATGGAGTTGAAGCAAACAATCAACTATTCTGCGGTATTAAGTGACCAGGCAGTAGGTTGACCAGCGTATCCTTCAAGAGTCGGCTGACTTTGGATCGACATCGGTTGCGCGCGTTTGCCGCTGGCTTCGACGGTTCCAGTTCGCCCGAGTCGTCCCCCCCCGGTTCTTGAAAAAGGGGGCGGGGTGGGAATCCCACTCGGAGACTCTGGTTGCGCCCCGCACGCGCGCGGGGGGGACATCGCGTTCAATCGCATGGGTTCGCAACCAGGCGAGCGGTTTGGAAATCCGACGCTCCAGAACAACCGTCTGAGGTGCCGCGACTTAGAACGCGCTTTGCCTCGGTGTTTGCCGCGGCCAGGCCTACGGGACCGACCCCAGATCTCCTAACTAGCGATAGGAAATGCCTTAGCCCCCCCCTAAAAACAAAGGGCGGCAGGTGGAACCGGACCAGGTACCTACACCGTGTGGCATCGGATTTTTTTCTCTTGCAAGGCGCTTCGAGTCGGCAAAAAAAGTTTTGATTTTGAAATGGGGACAGCACCGTCAAGTAGGATAGTAGCCATAAGTACTGCTCTATTGACAATCATAATTATTATGCTTTAATTGCTTTACGCTCACCAGCTCGGCACCCACGTCACACGACACGGAGTAGGCCATGCCAAACATCGACTTGTCGCAAGAGAATTTCGACAAGCTCAAGCAGCTCGCAGAACCGTTCGTCGACACACCAGACACGGTGATCCAAAGGCTTCTAGACGCCTATCACGCGAACGGGACGAGTACCGCAGGTCGACCGAAGACTGCGAAGGGTTCGGGTGTTAGTGCGCTGAAGATCGTCAGTCGAGACCGGAAGCGAGCCCGCAAAGGTGAGAAGACGCCAATCGAACAGTTTTACACGCCTCTCGTTCGAGTTCTCAAGGACGCCGGCGGCAAGCTCTCCGCCAATGAGGCGATTGAACGGGTGGGTGAACTGATGGCGGAGCAGTTGAACGATGTCGATCGATCCAGGCTACCGAGCGGAGAAATTCGTTGGCGCAACACGGTCCGCTGGGCCTGCCAGCGACTTCAGGAGGATGGCAAACTGGATAAGAAGAGCACGTGGGGCATTTGGAAGCTGGCTTCCTGAGTTACCGGGCACCTCAGCTACAAGGGATCCCATGACTGATGTTCCGAATAGGGAGTTGGTCGTGTACGTGCTCTCACTCCTGGGTGCCGAGTCCCGGCGGGTCCATACAGAAGAGATCGCGGTGAAGTGTCACGAGATGTTTCCGGCCTCGTTCTCTTGGACCCGGTACACTGACCTTCCCGACAAGGACATCGTCCGTGTGGCTTTGACCGATGCGCGGAAGACTCGGCATGGAGCGTTAGTAGACGGCAGATCGGGAGAGAAGCGTGGTCATTCTGCCACAACGAAGCGGGATCCGGTGACAGATGGATGGATGCTTACCGAAGCGGGAGTCCGTTGGGTCCGGGAGCATCGAGCGACCTTCGAGTCCTTGGTCGATACTTCGGCACCAAGGGCACATCGTCAAAAAGTCCTCAAGGAGATGGCAAAAGTCCGCCGTCACCCGCTTTTCCTTAGTTACCTCGAGCGGCCCAGCGGCTTCAAACCGGGCATCGGTGAGCTAGCCGATTTCGTGCGTTGCCGGGTGGACGCCCCTGCAAACGTATGGACAGAACGCTTTGAAACGGCACGCCGCCAAGCAATTCTGGTTGATCAACAGGACGTTGTTGACTTCCTCACGAAGTGTCGAAACGAGTACTTGACGCAACAATAGCCGAGGCAAAGTCTCATGACCCTTGTGAAAACGAAGGATGTCGTCGGAGACCGCCGATCAGTCATGCAGCAGGCGAGGTTGGCGATTCGCGATATCTACGACGCCATCGTAGAGCTCGTAACGAACTCCGACGATCGCTATCAGCATTTGAACGTTGACGGGACGATCGAGATCGTCGTGGAAAGAGGTCGGGGGAAGGCTGAAAGGCTCCTACAGGCCCGTGACTTTGCGGATGGTATGACGCTCGGGGTCATGGACGAGAAACTGTCGCGCACTGGTGGCCGAGTGAGCGGCATGGAAGCCGGATTGGATGTTCGCGGAACGAACTCGAGAGGGGCCAAGGACATCGCCGCACTTGGCAATGTCACGTTCCAGTCCATTGCTGCTGCGGACGGACAGTGGCATGAGTGCGAAATCACAGATGGATTTATTTTCAAGCTCGGTGGCAGTGGTCGGCCATCCACCGAACGCCGCAGATCGATCGGCGTGGAAACGGGGTCTGGAACTCTTGTCACGGTAAGGCTTGGCGCCAACCACTCGATTCCGCAATTCGACAATCTTCGCGAGAGGATAGAGGCACTGGTCTCGTTGCGGGACATACTGACTGATCCCCGCCGCAAGGTTACTCTGCGTGACTCAAGTAGGCCAAAAGCAGTGCAGCTAAAAGTGCCGACCTTCACAGGGAATGAGCGGGTAAAGGAAACGTTCGAGGTTCCCGGCTACGCTGGGGCTACGGCCAAACTCGTGATTGCGCGAGCGGGCATCCCCTTCGAACGGGAGCCCGGTCGATTTCGCCGCGGGGGCATTCTGGTCAAGTCGAGACATGCTATTCATGAATCGACGTACTTCGATGCGGACCTTGAGACCAACCCGCATGCGTTGTGGTTCTACGGGCGACTGGTGTGCCCTTACCTAGACGACCTTTGGAATGACTTTGACAATCGCTTCGAAGCGGGAGAGCAACCAGAGCCACACAATCCCGTGCCGATCATCGATCCTTCGCGTCAGACCGGCCTCACGCGGGCGCACCCATTCGTCACGGCGCTGTTCAGGGAAGCGCTCAAGCGACTGAGACCGTTGATAGAAGAAGAGCGCCAGCGGGAGGAGAAGCAACGGGCGGCAATCGAGAGCGATGCGACACGCAGAAGACTGAACGCGCTCGAGAAGGCGGCCGCGAAGTTCATGGAGCAGTTTGGCGAGGACGACGAAACAGCACGAGAGCCCGAGGGCTCCCAGTTGGGAAGTCACTTCACGACTCGGGGATATATGTTAAGTCCCCCCTTTGTTCAGATGGTCAAAGAGCACTCCCAGCGATTCTCGTTAACGATTAGCCAAGAAGCGTTCCCAGAGCTCGAGGTTGGCGCAAACGTTGAAATTGAGTGTCTCACACCCGATATCAAGTCAGATCGGCGGTTTGTAGGTCTTCAACCGCACCCGCAACGCGACGGAGTGCTGAGAGTGATCTGGAGCGTCAAGGCGTTGCACGCGACCCCAGCCACCGGAGTGCGGGTAACGATTGGGCCAGTTTTTGCTGAAAGCGCAATCGAGGTATTTGAAACCGATGCCGACAAGTACAAGGATGTCACGACGCTCTGCTTCGCAAGGAAGCGCTACCGCCTCGATACGGACGGCAGGCGCAAGCGAGTCCGCGTTCTCGCTCCTCTCGATCTCGCGCCAGAACCCCGCGAGCTCGAGGTCGCTCTCTCGAGCAGACACTTTAGAGTGCTTGGCTCGACATCGTTGCGCCCGGATGAGCGGCTACATGTCGCGGTGGCAGATCTGTTGGTGGCTTCCGACGGCACGGAAGCGACCGGTATCATAACGGTCGCTTTGGGCGGTCAGCAGGCCGTTGCCGAACTTCAGGCTACGCCAGCCCCCGGTGCCGACCTGAAGATCAAGCTCGAGGATATTGATTTGAAGCACCAGCGATCTCGGTGGAGGCAGAATGTCCTCGAGATCGCAGCGCGACACCCTTCAGTCGCTCGGTATCTCGGTTTGAAGGCCAACGGTTTCCCCGGTCAGGAGTCCAGGCACTTTCGCCTGTTAGTGGCTGAGATCGTTGCCGACGCAATCTGCTATAAGCTGCTGGCACAAAACATTCAGGCCAACAGAGAGGACTACGAACACGCGGACTGGGATCAGTACTACGCTGACTACAGCAGGTACATGTCTCAATTCCTGCCAGTCGCGCACAAGCTGCAATGCCCCGAGGGAGTCTGAGCGATGGGACCGGCAAATCGCAGTTGGCGCCGCGTCAGGTAGCAGCCCGCGAGCGGAACCCGGGCGGCTTGATGCAGCCGGGCCGTCATCGGATCGTACAATTGGGACCCGTCATGGTCCGCGTTCACGGTGCGTCTTCACGAATGACGAGCCAGAAGGCGCGCTTTCTCTCCGTTTCCGCAATCAGAACCCAGCGTCTTGCCCTCGTCTCGGCGCGCTTCTGCGCGCAGTAGGAGCGAAATTTGGCTTCGCGCTCCGAGGAGCTGGCAGCGCAAGCATACACAAGACCCCATCGATCTACTCCAGGAATGCCACCGATCACGTGGAAGTCATGCGGCTTGCCGTCTCGACTGGCACGTCTACGAGTCTTTTGGATGTTATCCAAGAACCCACGACGTGATTCGCCTCCCATGTCGAGCAACGCGAGCTCGCCATCGAGGCGACCCGACAGACCGGAGGCGTCCAATCGATCGATGAGAACTCGAAACGCGGGGTCCATAGCTGGCTGAGGTTTGGGGGCCGCTCTCGAGCGGGCCCCGCTTGCTCGAAGGTAGTAGGCGTCTAACTTGTCTTGGTAACCGGTAAACAGCACCTCATCCGGTGTTTTCCCATCAACAAGCCCCACCTCTGCCGCGTTTTCGTAGTAGAGTCCCTTTGCCAAATACATCAAGAATAGATCGAGCTCGTCTCCAGTTACCAACCATGGCTGACCAAAGACACGAGTCCTGCGTTCGATGTAATGGGGAAGCCAGGCGGGATACCCTTTCAGACAATCGGCTATCGCGTACAGGTCCAGCACGGACACCGCCCAGGAAGGCTTCTGAGGGTCAGCTACAAAGGGACTGTCAAGACGCATCTTCGCCGTCAGGTGTCCAAGCGGCTCTAGGATCACAGAAACGAGATAGATTCGCGCACGCTTCGCGGTGTGCGGAGCGAGGACAATCGGTTTCCCGCGGCCGGGCGTAAAAACAGGGTTCGAGCTGGTCCTTAGGTACTGCTCAGCTCGAAGTGCCTGCGAATGCGCCGCGTGGACGAGGTCGGAGACTTGATCCCGGAGCGGGGCGGGAACCCCTTTGCGTGCCGCTTGCTGAAGGCCACCGGCCTTAGCCTCGAGCAAGAAAATGGCCGTATCGTAACTACCAAGAGCGTCTAATTCGACCTCCTTCTGCTGACCCGCCTCAACGACTTTGTACTTTAGGTGGGTGGCAAATTGAGAAGTCGGCATGATTTCATGCAACAGCCGAACAGCCTCCCCCAGAACGAAGTCATGTCGGTGGCGTTCGTATCTGGACCAGATCCTCGAATCGCTCTTTAGTGCCGTCTCTAGAGTAGGTTGAATCGCCCAAAGCAATAGGTCGGGCACCGGACATAGGTATCTGGTCTCATGCTCGAGGATCGGGCGTGTCTTTAGGGGATGAATCGGTTCTGGTGTCCGGAACTTCTTATCCACCGTTCCGAACGGAATGGAAAAGGCACTTAGGTAAGCGCGTAGCGCATCGCTGGCAATCGAATCTTGATGCTCGAGTAGCTCGGCCGGCGTGAAGCTAAGTGAACGGCCAATCTCGACGAACATCAACGCCTGAACCACCTGCCTTGAGTGTTCTGTCAGCTCTTTATCAGAGAGCTTCGAAAGGTAGCGTACCCATTCTTCAGGAATCTCGACAGCCTCATCGCTCGGTTTCCCGCGTCTTAGGTCTCTGATCTTGTGGCGGATGGAGGATGCCTGCTTGCTCATCAAGTCTGAGCGCGCACGTATGACGGCACCCATTCTCGAGTGAATGCGTGCGAATACTTGAAGGGCATCAGTAACGGTGAAGCCAAGTAGGTGCCGTATGGAGTCGTCGAATGGAGTAAAGAGCCCATGCAAGAGGTGTCTCTGGTGATGCGGGTAGCCCGGAACTCGTACGAACATTTCGTAGAGTCGTTGAACATGCGCACTATCATCCAAGGCCGTTGTGGGTTGTCCGCGAAACGCGGGATCGTGTTGCATCATTCGAATCATCGACGTGGCCATGATCTGCCCAACTAAGTCGCTAATTCGTTGCTGCTCGGCCGGCGACGGCAGAGGGCGTGTTGAAGGGTGGTACGGGCTGCTGGCCGCCAGCAGAGCTATGTACTCGACATCTACCATCCGTCCTGGATGTGTGCTTTCAGCGTAGCGATTAGGGTCAAAGAGCAGATTCCGTAAGCCGATCCACGCGATGAGGTCGAAGCTATCAAACGGACGAATAGCTTCATCCAGTTCCGCAACTTGGTCGGGCAGTTTAGTGACGGCCTCCTCGATGGCCTTCCGAAGGTACTCACGGTGCTCGGACGGGAGCGGATCGCGATCGGTGTCAGACACTAGTCCGGTCCGTCAGTGTAGAGGTCTACGTGTTGAAGGGACTGGGGCATTGAGCTCCCAGCTTCAAGTACTCGTTAGGCGTCAGGCGTGCTCTCGCTGGAGCGCGAGAGCGGCCTGAATGAGTTCGACGGCGCGGGCCGCGTCGCGCCACACGAGTTCAGAAGGCACGTGGACAGTGTGAATCCCGTGGGAGAAGAATCGAGCATCGCGTACGGCGTCTCGCTCCCGCTTGGCAGCATACTCCTTCCCGTCGATTTCGATCGCCAGCCTGGCCTCCGGGCACCAGAAGTCTGGAATGTAGCCGTAGACAAGGGACCGATGCCGGAACTTGAAGCCGCCGAGCCGTCTGGCACGAAGCAGCTGCCAAAGTCGTCGCTCCGTTGCGCTGGCTCCGCGACGGAGACTACGGGCCTGAGTGGTTTTGCGAGGCGTAGCTTTGCGACGAGTCATGAAGCAGCGACGTGCCAGCGTTGAGGATGCAGCCACTCGTCAAGTCTGAGCAAGGCGCGGAGGTATAGCTGTCGCGCGCGCGAAGGACAGACGTCTTTGACCAGTTGAGACGGACATACAGGTCGGCAAGCGAGTCGCAGTGCAGCATCGCTGCCCAGAGCCAGCAGCTTCTTTTCGGCTGTGAGAAAATGTGTGGCGCCAGCTACCTCAGCGGTCCAAAGGTGGAAAGCATCGGCAAGCTGATTTGGGTCGATGCCCTTGGCCCTATCAGCGCGGCAGGCGTGACGCAGTTGAAGAAAACGCGGATGCGTGAGCCCGTTCATAAACGCGATCTGCCGATGCTTGGTCTGAGACATTTCTTCCGTCGTTGCTATCGCCGGTAGACGCTCGGGGAACCCGCTGAGTACGACCCGCCCGTATTGGATGGGCCCGGGAACATGTGAGATGGGCGCCCCATAGAAGTGACCCCTGGCGTCGCCCGTGGCTCGTCCTTCCCAAAGTTCCATCATCGCCTCGCCGTGCGATAGCAGCTCAAGGTCGTGCCGGTGTGCCATGAGCGCGATCAATGGGAGCAAGCTGACCTCCGTCTTGAGCGCCGGATCAAAGGCCTCATTGGGACGGACGATGACGGGGTCGTGTACGATGATCTCCTTGTCGATGTCACCCCACTGAATACGACTCGCGCGGGGCACGAATCTCAGTCGTTCATCAGCCGCGTACACCAACATCATGGTGTCGAGGAAGACGCGAATGAAGGCCATCTAGTCCGGCCGCTCGCTCAAGTACCGCCTCCGGCCGTGCGACTAAGGAATTCAGCGGCGATTTCGATGGGCAGATTACCAAACCACTGAGAGCTGCGCTTCAGGGCCAGCTTGAGCCGTTCCTCGTCAGCGCCTAACGCCAGGTACGACCGGAATGCGGCATCAACCGCGTCGATAAAATCACCAACGTGAATCGCAATGACGTCCTCGCGCTTTAGTCGCTTCGCGATCTCGCGCAAGTCCGCCGCTGATCCCTTGCCCCAGGCGTATGCCAGACGACGAGCTTCACCATTCTTCACCAGGTCAGCGTCGGGAGTAAGTGAGTGAAGAACGCCACACCGAGCTGCATACAGATCAAGGGCCGTGCACGGTAGTAACTCGTCCGGTAACAACTGAGCCTCGACCCATCGAATGAAGGCCTTCCTTGTACCTTCTCCTTCCCTGCGCTCGAGGGAGCCCAGCACATCGATGATCGTGTAAACCAGCGCCAAGGCTGGTAGTGATCGATACGACGCGTGCTGCTGACGGGCAGCCGTAAGGAATTGATCGACATGTGACTTAAGGTCGTCGAGAGCCATTTTGAGTGACAGCGCTGCTTAACGGGGTGTGCCTAAGCTGAGGTGCCGGCCAAGGGTTTCACACTAGAAGGGTACCACAGCAGGACGGCGCCGTCAGCTTCAGGCGCTTGCTGGCGTCGGCATTGAACGCTTTCATGCGGTGTCGGCGCGAAGAAGGTAATGAATCGAGGAGCGAGCGAGGTCGAGAGTCACCTGTGCCTGGGCCACATCGAGATCCGCCGTTCCACCGTGACGGACGCCGGGAGCGTTTGACGTATATCCCCACATCCCCTCGAGGGCCTTCAAAAGCGCAGGGTCCAAGTCCTGCTTCGCCTTGAGCTTCTTGATCAAGTCGCCGAGGGTAGAGCTCTGGTCGTTGCACACTAGCCGGGCGAGTGCCTCGACCGCGCAAATAGCTTCCTTGGCCGAATTGGCCAGGTCAGGGGGGTCCTGTGACAAGAACGAGTGAGACTTCGATAAGTGAGCTCGAACACCTGCGTAGCGAGGTGCGGCTAAAGCTGCGTCTAACCCGGTTTTTGCGCTGCCTGCCGGTCCATGAATTCGTTTCTCTCGCTGAGCCTTGAGGAGCGTGGGAGTAGGGACATATAGGAGTGAATTATCGGAAGTGTCGGACTGCTGCCACAACGTTCCTTCTTCAAGTAGTAGGATTCTATCGATTGTCGTCAGTGAGGTTCGTAGACGCAAGCAGTCGGCTGCTGTGAATCGAGCGCCATCGAGCTCAAAACGCCACGCCCAGTAGAGTTTGTTTGCCGCGAACGACAGCACCTCGTTGTCATCTGCACGGGGTCGTTTTTTCCACGACTCCATGGTGTACGTAGTGCATTTGATCACGAGTGAACTGGGCAACGCGGCGAGCTCCGTACTTGTATCGAGCTCGTCAATCCAGTCCCCTAGCGTTGCTTCTCCCACTGAGTACCAGTCGTGCGTTTTGTTGCCTGAAGTCGGAATCCCGAGCTGCTGCGGCTCGTAGATCTCATAGACTGTGCCACTCACATGAACGACCGCCCTTGGGCCACGATCCTTCGTTGGCAGGAATGTCGTGAACGCGACACCCATGGAGTCACTAAGCGGCGCAGGACCCTCCGCGAGGGTTAGCAATAGAGCCCGGAGTCCGTCACGAGACGTGAGAACTCGATCTGGATAGCTAGCCGATGTAGCCAATGAACGCGGCCGCCTAACTGATCGCGCCTAAGCTGCGACGCACCGGTGAAAGAGTAGTCATTCCCTAATGTACGTGCGCCGCCAGCTTCAGTCGCTTGTTAGTCGGCCCGCATCAGCGAAGAGCTTGGCAATCGCCCTTGTCAGAGTCTCGGGCTGTGTCTGCGGCTGAACCGTCCGCATGACGTCGCCTCCAAACTGCCCAGCGTCGGTCACGGGACGATCAACGGGCTGTGCGAGGTGCATGACATGAACGCCAACGGAGGGATGGAGCTCGCCGAACGGAATGTTCGCGCGTACCAAGTCGCGGATCTCGAGGACCCGGGGCACCAACTGAAACTGGCCCCGCGTGACCTCACGTGCGTCCGTTACAACGATGACCTGTATCCACACGCGACTGAATCCTGCCTCAGCTAGTTCGTTCGCCTGTTCGGCCGCCCTACGAAGCTCCTGAAGCTTGTTGGGCTTCCCGGTTGTAAATGTCTTGGTTGTCACTTTCACGCGCTTGTACTCAGAGGCTCGGGCTGACGACGGATCATTCGCGGTGAGGACAAGGGCGTCAACATCCCCGAACGCGTTGGGCGACAGATCGAGTTGCTTCGGAGTGACCCGGAGCCGATGTGAGATCGGGCCTCGAGTCTGTGGCGGCACAGCGAGTTGCTCAAACAGAGGGTTGCTAAAGACCAGCTCGACGAGAGCGTGCTCCGGCACATCCGCGATGGAGGGAGCATCCATGGGACTGGTGGGCCGCCTAACGCTCGGAGTTTATTTGCGGCGCCATGAAACAAAATGCAGCTGGCGAGTGAAACGGGCCAGTTACCGCCGGAAAGGCGCTGTCAGCTACAACTCCTCGTTAGCTGGCATGAACATTCCTCGTGTACCTGCACGCCGGATAGTTCGAACAACCCAAGAACTGCGATCCAGGTTGCGGTCCCTTCCTTTGCGTTAGGAGCCGCAGTTCTCCATCGCACTTTGGACACGTCGCGTCGCTCGAGTAACGGGTTCGAACGGATTGGGCATGCCTGAGGCGAGCAAGCCAGCCATGCATCGCGTTCGATTGGAGCGACCTGACGACGGCATCAACGGCAGCGTCGTCAAGGACAACGTCTTGTATTGCGGCGACCCAAGACCTGTATCCGTGACAGAGCACTCCATCCGGGATCGGAGTCTTGAACTCGAACGAGCCACGAAAGACGACGATCCCATGCAGTACACGCGGATCGACACCAAGGAAAGCCTCGAGAGCCCTCATGTGGCCGTAGTTCTGCCGAAGTGGATTCTGAAACCTGAACTTCTTCTTGAAGTGAACGGCTGACCAGTGCGCGTCGGAGGCGTTCCCGAAGATCCAGCCCGACCGATCCTTCAGTTCAACGACAAAGATCCCAAACTTGGATACGATGAGGTGGTCAATCTCCGTCGTACCGCGCGGAGCCGGAATGATGATCCTTCGAAAATGGTGATAGTCCGGACCGCGAAGTAGAAACGGTCCGTCTCGAAGGAACGACCAGAGTCGATTAAAAAGCGCCATTGATTTAGGTTTCAGCACGTGGGCCGGCACTACGTCCAGCAAGCATTCTTACGCCATTGGGAAGCTCCGAGCAAACCGGGATGGATTTGGACCTACATCCGTGGTGTGGACGAGCCGCGCCTGCTCCCCATCGACGAGGTCGCGCAGTCACCCGGCTTCTACGATGATGACGTCGAGCGTGACCTGGCTCGGTTGGTGGAAGGTCCCACCACGCCAATTCTTGACATGCTTCGCCGGGGCGAGGAATTGGATGCCGCCGGTCGTGGTCTTGTCGCCGTGTACGCCGTCACCTGCATCAAACGCGTGCCCCGTCACCGGGAGCGCGGACTGGAGATGCTCCCGAAACAGCTGGATGAAGTCGTCGCACGCACACGTGCCGATCTGCCGTTCTTGAGTGGCGGCGATCCTGTCAAGCTTGAGAAGCTTCGCACTGCTATCGACGTCGCCCGCGCAAAGTTTCAGGCGGAACCACCTCCCGAGATATTGGAATACCTCCGCGATCCCCGCCCCACTCGGGACCAAGTCGAAGTGATTCAGCGCATGTCGTGGCGGTTGCTGAGTACCGACCCATCCGAACCTTTCCTGACGAGCGACAATCCGCTGTTCCACTTCGAGAGTTTGGGAATCGGGCAAAGCATTTCCGAGTTCGCATTTCCGCTTTCGCCGACGCGCTGTTTGCACGGGTGCTTCCAGCCGCTCCGGCTCGGCGGGACCCTCGAGCCTCGGCATGCGGAGCGGGCGCTCGTGCATGAGATCAACCGGCGCATGGCGAACAGCGCCACGAAGCTGCTCTTCGCCAACATGAAGGCCAAGTTCCCGCTCACGTTGTTGGGCAAGGGACACGGTCACTACCTCAGTCGAATCAACTGGACCTACAAATGAGCAAACGAGATGGTTTTGACATTGCGGTGGGCGGTGTGAAGGTCGGCTCCTTCCAAACCAACGTCCAGGATGACGGGACGCGGGAGATGTATGCCTTTGGCAACGGCATGAAGCTCCATTTTGGCGGGCAGGTCGTTGAAGGCGTCCTCGGTCCGAGCTTTGCCCGCGCCAGCAACTTCGCGGGCTCAGACAAGACGCACGCGGGACCCGGCGTCCTCCGGAACGAGCGTAGCACAGAGGCGCTCGCCACCTTCATTGTAGAAGAGCAATCGCGGGGTGGACCGAAGCTGCTGCAGTTCGTCCAGGGGCAATACGAAACCGCGCCCGTCGTGACGCCGGGGTGGGACCTCGTGCGCGCCACGAAGCAGTTGCCGTGGCCGGAGGGATGCCGCCGAGCCGAGTACGGCGTGAGTCTCTACGACACGCGGTCCGTGCTCTCCACCGGCACCCAGACGCAGACGACTATCGAATACTCCAGCGCCTCGACGGGGTTCGGGGTCGCCATCACGCTGCGCCGCAGCGAGCGGTGGAGCTGAGGTCGCTTCGCTCGCAGCCAGCAGTGCTGATAATGTTTGCCGTTATGTTTGCCGGTCCATGCCCGCCGGTGCCTACCAATGCGGTCGTGTAGCGCACGTAAGTGCCAAAAAAACAACGGCCCCGCATGGGGACCGTTGAATTCAAATCCCGCTGTCGATCAGTTCAGATATCCACGAGCAGCGGACTCGCAGTCCGTGTTGCATCTATCCAAAGGCGGCTAAGCAACTGGGCTTGCGATTAACCGCCCGACACCTTACGCGGGACCTTCGGTTGGAGCCGGTACGCTAGCGAGTTCAGGAAAAGTCCAATCAGTACGATTCCGACAATAGCCTCCGTGGTGACAGCAACACGAGCTGCAGGCGTGAGCGGTACGATGTCACCGAAGCCGACAGTCGTAATCGTGACCGCGCTAAGGTAGAACATTCGGGAGAAGCTGCCACGAACTTCAGCTGGAAAGCCGCGGCTGGCTGCTTCAAGGGCAATCAGGCGGTGGCTAATCGGGCGATGGAGACAGACCATGTTGGACGGCCAGAACCAGATCTCGTGACAGGCGAATGGCGCCATGAGACTAGACCTGTCGATAGGAAGTGACTCGCCTCCTTCGATTGTTAGAACTCGAGTGTCGCGCCAGTCGTCCGTTGGCGAGGTTCTAACCGAGTCGTCCGGTTGGGCAGGGATGATCAATCGAAAGTGCGCAATCCGAATCGCGCCGTCTCTTGGAATTATGGGGAACGTGACCAAAAGGCTGAGTCGTCCTTCCTTTTCGATACGAATGGAACGGAACTCAACGTCGCGGACGTTAACGCTCCACTCGCCCGTACGCTTGCCGTGCGTATCAACCGCGAAGTATCCAGTGACCGCTGGCAGGCCTAACAAGTCAGACGAGAGAAGATCACGACGTAAATCGGGGAGCAGCGCTGCCGCTTCACGTCCAAGCGATGGTTCGTATTGCGCTGTCGCGTGGTAGAAGTCATTTGACAAGAGGGTGTACCAACCGGCGAAGAGCGGGATGGCAAGAAGGTAGAGCGCGCCCCAGAGTTTGGTCGCGGGCAGGATTCCTCCCGGGAATGGTGCGCGCGCGATCGCAATGAGAGCTGTCATCCGTGTCGCTCCGGGTTGATAATCAAGGGTTGCTGAAGACTCAGTGCCATCTCGGCGCGAGGTGAGTCTCAGTCCTGCGGGGTCCCATCCAGTTCCCGGCGCTACTCCTTAAAGCGCTCGCCCAGTCAACGCCTGGCCGGCGTTACGAGCTCGCCCACCGAATTCAGGCTTCCTCTCCGCCAGGATTGAGCTGTTTCTGCATACAGTGACGTCATAAAGTGACGTCAGATACACAGACTAGGCGCTTTGCTGATAAGGTCGATTCATTCACGGGAGTGATTGTTTGAAAGGGGCCAGCCAATGATCGGGGATGAGCTCACTCAAAGGACGCGCTCTGTCGACTGCCAGAATGACCTCGGTGGCCACGTTGCCTGGGTCGATCTGAAACAGCATCTCGCGGCACCGACCACAGGGTGGAAGAATGGCATCGTCGACGGTCACGGCGACAATTCGGGCGACGCGGGTTTGCCCATGCTTCACTGCCTCTGACACCGCTGAGTGCTCGGCGCAGAATCCGATAGCGCAGTACAGCGATAGGTTAATTCCCGTGAATACATCGCCGCGATCGGTCTGCAGGGCTGCCCCGACGTATCCCGTCCATGCTAACTCTTTGGATACCGCAACCGGTCGTGCCAGTCGCGTCGCTTCTCTGGCCCAAACGATTAGATCTTTCGTCGAAGCTGGTGTCCCCATCAGGTTCCTAAGGGTTTTGTCATCTCCCAAGGGTTCTGTCATAGAGATCCCCTAAAGAGTGCGGTAGTCCTCCAACGTCCAGTCAGGTTCACAGAGTACCTCGATCCACGCGGGCTCGCCAACTGCCCTCGCGAAGTGAATCATCCCAGGGTCGATAGTTACAGACTCACCCTCACGTAGTACGTAACCCTTACCACCACAGGCCACGTATAGCATGCCTTTTAAACCGCGGTACCACTCCCGCGTTCGAGCGTGGAAATGAGGAACACTTCTCTCAATCACCGCGACCGCGTGTTTCCCGTCGATCTCTGCAACCATCTCTGCGTCGTCGGGAGCGATCTTGATGTTCGCTCCCGGGCATTGGCGCAGAAGTTCATTGCGCAGTTCCGAGAGCTGACCTTTGGTCATTTGTGCGCTCCTTTTCCGTGGTTGTTTTCGGAAGCGTCGTCCGTTCGACATCGCTGCCGAGATCGCTAGCCGTATTCGAGGTAAGTGCTCCGGGGGGGGACCGTCAGTAACCCGTGGCGCACTAAACGAAGGAACTTGGTGTCCTCCAGATCGCTGACGAGTTTTACGCACGCCAGGCGGCGGACCGGGTGAAATCTTGCGAGGATCGTGATGGCCGAGCCGCAGAGTCGCTCTCACGTCCTTGAGGTTCATTGCTCCGATTTTGACTTCTCCGCTCCTGTAAGCAGACGCCAGCTCTCCGGAGACCCATAGAGCCCCTCAAGTATTTCGCGATAGAGCACGCGGAAAAAGCTTGTGTGTTCCACTCGCTTCAGTAACCGGACTCGCGTCGATTCCGGCAGCCCGGCGAAGTCCCACCCTGAAAGCCATTCCAGGCGCTCGACGCCCGTCTTGACACCATGAAAGATTCTGAAGTCGCAACGACACTGCTGTTCCACATGGGCGACGGCTCTCAAATAGGGTTCATCACTGACACCGCGGTGAGGAAATACAGTGCGAGCGGTCGAGAGTAGCGTGCTACGTTGCTCTCGCGTCAGTACGCGAGCGGAAACGGGGACAGTGAGAGCGGTCAGGCCTGCAGCTGCGCTAACTTCCAAGAACTCTCGTCGACTCAGGTCTGGGGGCATGTTTCCACCTGCGGAGGTTGGCAGACCTCTCTTGAGAGCATCTTGCTCGCGTGCACCGCCATCCGCACCGGCCGTTGCAACGCGATGTTGGCCATGATGGCGGCGCTTCTCCCCCAGGATGGGCTCAGTGTCGATGCTTGCGCGAAGCTCCTGTTGTCGATGTAATCGCCCTCGTTTGCCGCAGGCTGCAGGTGCGCCCAGGTCATGTCATACCACCAAGTGTTGCCCCTGAGTTGCTCCGGCACATCGTCCTCGTGTTCTAGCAGATCGAATCCGAACCGGGGCTCGCCAAGGCGCTCCTCGAGAACGATGTAGTAGCCTTTGTTCCCGGGCCCTCCCCTGCACAACTCTTCTGGCGTCAAATTGAAGCCGAGAAAGGTAAGATCGGGAGCGAGCGATCCCGAGAAGATAGGCCAGATGCGCTGACCTTCCACGCCGTTTTGATACTCGGCGAGCGCTGGCTTGCCGCAGTCTCCCACCGCCACGGCGTACACCAGCGTGTTGGGGTAGCGCTTGAGCACGTCGCCCCGGACGAGCAGTACCGCCCGATCTATGACATCCGTATCGGAGGCGGCGCGAGGGTCGTGCCGCCCCAGCTCCGATTGCCGAGTCCACGTCGCGATCCGTGTGATGTCTTTGGTGGTATCCGATTCCGTTCCCGGCTCCACGAGCCCGCGAACGTCCCAAAATTGCCGTGTGCACGTCGACCAGACATAGACGGGTGCACCGCGCCAGACGCATTCGCTGATCACGGCGTCGTTGATGCCAAGCATGTACGCTTCCGTAAAGCGCCGGTTAGTCTGCAGAATCGAAATCGTATTCTGAGGAACCGTTTCGACTCCCGGCAGAATGAGATCCTGCGAGATGGCCGCGAGGGGCTCATACATCGGCTGCGGAAAATCGATCTCCGATTCCAGCCGCCCCAGTTCCTGCCGTTGGTGCACCCCAGGGCCCAGCGTGACTCGCGTGAGCAGACGGGCAGGGATCGTGACCCACGGAGCGATTGCCGCCCTTACCGTGTCGCGCACCGCGGTCAAATCGACACTGGGGCGGGCATCCTGAGGCTCTTTCAGCTCGAGCCAGCCGCGGATCCCGTCGCAGATCGCGTCCGCCGCCCCCGCATGCAGCCCGAGCGCGGGGTTATTGGCGATCGCCGCCCGCACGTTGTCACAAGTGACCGCGGCTTCGCAGAAATCGGCGACGCCAGACCCCGGCTGCGCAGGCAGCGAAGCGGGCGCGGGGATCTCCACGGTGACAAGAATGTCCCCCGGCTTGACGTTCTTCTTCACATCATGCGCGGTATTGGCGAGCAGCTCTGGGCCGCGAAAGACCTTGAAATAGAGATCGGGCCGATGATCGAGAAACCATTCTTTGAAGTACGAGGTACTGAGTGTGATCGTGAAGGCTCCGGTCGCGTCGGTAACGGCACCGCCCACGAGGTCATCCGCCATGAAATCCTTGTCCCACGCCTCTACACGCAGCCATGCGATGCCATGTCTCGTTGCGCGGTCGATCACCTGACCCTTGATCCGGAACGGCAGATCCGTGTGCGATCCGGGAGCTTGATCGACTTCAATCACCACCGATGAATCACCAGCCGGCAGATCTCGGCGGAGCGGTGGCGCGACGACGCTGAGAGACTCGTCCCGACGCAGCACCTTGAAAAAGACGTCCGGCAGAGGATCGAGGATCCAGTCGCGATAATATGACTCGTCGAATTCGAGCAGGAATGTCCCGCGCTCGTTGGTGACGGCGCTGCCGAGCAAATCCGTGAAGAATGGATCTTTGTCCCAGGCCTCCACCCGCACTTTCGCGACGCCGCGTCGCGACCACCGGTCGATCACTCGCCCTCGAATCCGAAACTTCTTGCTGGAGCGGCGCGCGGGCGCGCTCTCCTGCTCGAGCTTTGACACCGCAGCCTCGGTGATGTCGCACATCGAGGGGATACCCGGAGGGTTGGGCGGCGGGCCCGCGGCGGAGGTGTCGCGCGCATTGAGGCGCGACAACAAATCGCGGCCCGCTGGCGGCGGTTGCTGGGAACGTTGCTGCCGCTTGCGTATGGCACCACCACGTCGCAGGACACGTCGGAACGCGGCATCGAACGCCGCCGGCGGAATCGGCGACTGGTTCAGATGATTGGACACCGTACCGCTGCCCGCGAAGGGGACGCGATTGAACGCCGGCGCGCTCGTCCAGAGAAAATCAGGCAGACTCAGCGTATTCAGCCGGCCGTACAGCTTCTTCGAGGCCTCGAGCCCGAGCTGGCCATGCGCCATGGCCTGATTGGCATCTTCGATATTGCCGAGCTGGTCCCAAACAGACACCATGAGCGCTTCCTGATCCTTCTCCACCACCTGAGCAGCGTAGCCCGCCGCCGCGCGCAGACGCGGATCGAGGTTCACCTCTTCGAGCCATGGACCATCGTTGGCCGAGGTCACGCGGAACTGTTGGGCGTGCCGTCGGCCGAAAATGGGTGGCACGACCTTGGGATCCGCGGCATCCGTGTTCTCACCGCCCGGTTCGGCGCGTTGCGCTGCCAAATTGAGAATGCCACCCAGGTTGGTGCGGAACGCTTGTACGGCGTCCCCTGCGTTGCGCCACACTCCCGGCTCGATGTCCGGCGACCGCAACGCGCCCTCGAGATCGAGCACATCCTTGTTCTCCGACGTGAGTCTCCCCGGACAGTCGGGAAGATCGTATTGCAAGTCGGAGCAATTCATCGCCCGTTTACCGAGTTTGGGCAATGGCCGTGGCTCCAGGAGGCGCACGAGATACTCGAAGTCTCCTTTCACACTGGTCCCGAACTCGAACCGATAGTAGTACGGCAAGTCGATCGTTGGGGGCGTCGTCGTATCGGTCTTGTTCCAACCTGGCGTCAGCGCTGACTCGGTAGCGGTGAGTGCACTGACGAGTCCGGCGGCAACCTGGCCGATCTTGAAAGTCGGAATCACGAAGGCGGTGTAATGCGTCTTCGGCTCGAGCCGGCGCGGGCAAACAAGCCGGGCCACGATGTGTGAGTCATGCGTCTCCGGATCGGCACTGAGATGATCTCGTACCGCGCTCTGGAGCGCCTCGAGATCCACCGTGCTATCGCCGAGGTCGGTCGAATTGGTGAGATGGACGTGGGCCCAGAGGTACGCCGTGTCCAGATCCGGCAGCGCCGCCTTCTGCACATCCTTGATCCAACGAATGGGCAGACCGTGTGCGTCCTTGTTGTCCGGCAATCGCTCGTCGACGCCGCCGTACTCGTTGTCCTTGAGCACGATCAACGTGATCCAGGGCATCAGCTTGCCCGTGCCATCGTCGGGAGCCAGGTCGGGCGTGAAACGCCATGGCAGGTCGGGCTCTGACAGCTCGACGAGGGGCATGAAGTTGGGCTCGTAGTCCCAGATGTTGGCCTTGGGATCGGTGCGCGTAACGACCAGCGGATCGAATCCGAGGACGTCACCCGGTCCGAAGAGCGCAATCTTCATCGGCACGACATCTCCACCGCAGTCGTCGCAATCGAGCACTGGCGTGAGCCGTGCCTGGATCAGAGCGCGCTCGCGTTCCGGCGCCGCCTTACCGTCCGCCGTGATGAAGGACGCCAGACCTTCGCGGACCACCGGCACGAAGTAATACCGTGCCAACGGCTCGACCGTCATGTGACCTCCTCGAATTCCGGTACTGCGATCACGGAGCCTGGCGCGACGAGGTGCTGCGCGACCGCGCCGTCGATCAAGTCGTCGGCCTGGGTCTTATTGATCGGGGGCGCGTCGAGCGGGAGCACCTGCACGGCGCGCGTCAGAGTAGTCTTATCGACCACGGAATACGCCTCGTCCTTCACGTTGACCCGCGGCGGGCCGCCGATCCCGTACTTACCGAGGCGCTGGTTGCGCAGCGAAGCGCGGCGCAGCGCCGCGACGTGCAGGGTGCGCTTGAGGAACGTCCACGCCGGGCGCGGGGCCGGCTTACGCTCTCGCGCGCCGTCGGGCAGGATGAGGATCGAGTCGTATTCGAGCTCGCATTCCTGCACGCAACCGTCTAGGCGGGCCTTCTCTGGCCCCGCCTGCACACCGGCCCGAAATCGTTCAAAGGACGGCTGGGAGAGTCGGTCCGCTTTGCTGAGATCCTTGAACTGGCCCCGCGCGAAGTGCTCCTTCACCTCGGTGATCATGACCGGCATGGAGCCGGGCGAACACGGACTCTCGGCATCGGTGGGGGGACCGGTTGGAGCTGCCGTTTCCGGGCCCAACGCCATCGTGACGTCGAAGCGGACGTGATCCTTGACGTCGGCGTTTTTGAACTTGTCGAGCTTCAATCCAAGCGGCAGCAGCCGCTGGCGGAATTCGAGTGAGCCCGCCGGATGGGCCAGGAGGTCGGGCTTGTTGGGGTCGGGTGTCGTCGTCGTGTCATCGGCTGGAGGCGACAGCGTCGTGTCGAGCGACTTCAAAGTCTCGACGACATTGCGACGCGTAGACAATGCGGCGTTCCAGTTACCGACGACTTTGATCTCGGCCAGGAACAAGGGCAACGGGTCGATCTTCGCGACACTGGCCTTACTGTCGTCTCCCCACGTCTTGTTGAAGCGCGCCGTAGCGTCCCAGCAGAGGACCGAGACCTTGGCCTTTCCTTTGGCATGCCAGGGGGTCGGCCCTGAGAGGTCGAAGCTCAAGTGGACGCTCGCGATGTGATGTCCGTGGAAGCGGGCGCCGACGCCGCCGGAGATGCCGACCTCGAATTCGAAAGGCGAGAATTGGAACAGCGTGTCGAACGTGAGGTACCCATCCAGCTTGACGCCGCACGCCTCGGCGTGCGCGTTCAAGCTGGCGCCGAATTGCAGGGTGTTCGAAGTAAGTGCCTGATAGACCTGGCAGCTTAGCTCGAAGCTGCTCCCCGAGCTCAGCGCGAGGGTGAGGCGGCGCAGGCTGGGGAAGCTGGGCGGCGGCGTGAACCGCGGATGAAATCCCCCGATGGAGAGCGCGAACACCGGATCGGATCCCCACCGCAGCCGCAGCGCGGAATCGCCGTACAAATCGTAGACGAGAATCTTCGAGTCGTACAGCGTCGCGTCGAACGACAGCGACTTCTTCTCGATCTCGAGGACGCCGAGGACGTCGAGGTTCAACCTGACCTTCGCATCGTCGTCTTTCGGAACGCGCGCCTTGACCTGGCCGAGCAGAGCGATGACGATCGGCGCAGGGAGCTCGAGCACGATCGCGATGTTCGCGGTGATGAGCCCTTTCGCTCCCCAGCCGAGCTTCGCCATCGGCCCCACGACAAACCGCCCCTCGTGGATTGGGAAGACGCGTTCGCTGTCGCTGATGATCTTGTTGGCATTGAGAATCGGATCCTCAGGGAACAAGATCGAATCGAGTGTTTTGTTGCGCAGGCCGGCGCGCAACGCATCGGTGTCCATGGTGCGGTTGACCGCACAGAGGCCGCCGCAGCCTTGGAGGTTGAAGTTGTACGGCAGGGTGATCGGCGGGCTGAAGGTCACGCCGATATTGATGAAGAGAGCGAAGCCTTTCTTGCCGCCCGGGAGTTTGGTGGTGATGATCCCAATCGCCACGAGGCCGATTTCGGAAAATTTAAGGTTGAGGATGCCAGAGTAGCGGCCGATGTCTGGTTCATATTTGATAAAACCGCCGCCCGTGACTGCTCCCGCAGAAACGGCAATGCCGGCGCCGGTTGGAGGGAGGAAATCGAATGATGTACGGCTGTCACTCCCCAACCGGACGTGCGTCTCGAGCCCCACTCTTTCCACGGCCACGCTCACAGGCCCGATCTGCGCAGTGATTGAGGCACCAGTCCCTAGCTCGAGCTGTCCGTCCGAATCGACCCCCAGGGCAAGGTAGATCGATTCCAAACCGAGCGGCCCAATCTTTTTATGAACGGGGATCGTGACTTCGAGTCGAGCGGAGCCGCGGAAGTACAAACCTTCCACGGTCGACCACCCAATCGTTAGATCGAGGTTTACCTTCGCACCATCTGGCGGCAGAACCTTACCGAGAAAACCGTCCCCGCCTCCAGCGATAACCACCAGTCCATTCACAATGCTGAGTTCGAGACGAAACTCACTAGAGCTTCCCGCCCGGATTTGTGCTGCGAAACTCGCCCCAACTGAAGCCGCTTCCACCCGGGTCGCCGATTCACTTCCGATGAGGAGGATCGGTCGACCTTGGGACACTTTGGCGAGTTCAAATGCGAGGCCGATGTTGGGAACCTGAGTTCTACTGGTATCGATGCGTTGTGCTCTGAGATCGCCGTTTGGGCGAAGCACAAGGCCATAGGGCGCGTTGGCGTCTCCCTCCACTTTTATTTCAAGTGCCCAGCCCCGTCCGAGTTGCAAAGTTGTCCCAAGCTGAGCTGAGCCGAATGGAATGACGCCGAGGCCCTCGTAGAAATCAGCCGCGGCGGTTCGAACGGGAAGCAGGGCGAGCCCCAGCTCACCGCCGCCGCCGTTCCCGGCTACGCTTGCAATGGGTACCCGGAGGACTGGGTCTGTGGCAGAATGACTCGCATCAATGCCTCCGGCTCCGTCCTGATCGGCCACCTGAAAGCCACACGGAACGCCAACGAACAAGAAGATGTGGCGGAGGTTTTCTAGGAGCTTATACGCATCAAACGATGGCAGTCCCCAATTGTATGTCGTCCGCAGCACATCCTGCGGTGCTGAGAAGAGCGTAACCAAATGATCCCAATCAAACTCCCACGAGACATACTCAAGTCGCGGTGGCGCGGGGTGAACGCGTCGTACTGAGACCACACCTACAAATTCGAGAAGGACGTACAATAAGGGCAGTCGGCGCTGTATGTATAGGACGAGTAGATAATCCAGTAATCGCTCGCCCAACTTTTTGAACTCGTCCCGCATTTCGTCGGTATCTAGGTCTGTCGCGCTGAGTGTTCCGAGCCTTCTTGTGGCAGTAACGAATCCCTCAAGACCGTCCGCGACGTCGGCAGCACGATTTGGATCCGCAATTATGTCCTCCAGTGCGGTAAAGCCCTCGCTCAAATCAGCGGCTATGCGCCGCAGGTCATCTGATGAAACATGACGTGAGAAATCCCAGCCAAGCTGTTCGATGAGCTCGATAAGTCCGGTGCCGTCTGGGGAAGAACGAGCCGCATCCGCTACTGGCTGGAATGCAAAAGCGAGTTCTCGGCCGATGGTCTGGAGAATGTTCTCGCTGGCCATTGTGACTAGTACGGCACGACGATTCGTGCCCGGACGGGGGAGTGCTTTGGATTCACATCATTCACCTCTGTCGAGAAAACTGAGTCGGCCCAGAGCTTGGCTAGTTTGAAGTGGGAAGCGTACGGTCGAGCGCCACCTCCGTACTTGTAGAGCTGGTGCTTCGGATTGGACTCGCTGTACTGCCCGCTGTTCTCGGGGTTCCACATCACGTCACTCGTATCAGTGAGATCGTGAAACAGTCCCATCATGTGACCAAATTCATGGGGTCCGTTACCGTTTTCCGGATCAGCCGGCGTATACCGGGAAAACGTCTTCGTTTGACGGGCACTCCAGCGAGGCTCATGAACTACCTCATCGCCATCCATGCTCGCACGAGGCGTACCATCGGGGTACAGCTTTACTGTGATGAATTCGTCCGCGTCGAGGAGGACCTGTGCTCGAATCGGGATGGTGACATTCAACGAGGCGAAGAAAAGCGAGTACCCTCCCCAGAACTCTCCTACCACGCTGTTCGCCAAGGAGATGAACGTACTGATGACTTGCTGTGCGGTGCCCCCTCCAGAGTAGGCGGAGACGCTATCGCTCAGTTCCACTGCCCACTTGACGTTGATCTGAAGCTCCCAGCTGACTGGGGCAGATGCCAATGGTTGGAGTTTGAAGTCCCAAGAACCGTGCGCGACCAGTACGTTGTAGACTCGCACGGGGCTGTTTGGAAGATTGTAGGCACGAAAGTTTGCTATATGCTGCAAGAACGTATTCGTCGCTGGTTTCTGAAGTCCTCCCACCCTCGCGCTCTCTAGAACTGGCCGGATTTCCAAATCCTCGAATGCGCCGAGAAAACCCTTGCTGTACGTCGGATGCTGGCCAGCCTGGCTCGAGAGAGCCCCAAAGGGGATGCCTATCGGCGTGAGAATGGGTGGTATCATGGACAGACTCCTGCCGCCTTCGCGATTTCTTTCTCGCTTACGAAGAGGTCGCCGCGCGCCGGAAGCCCGACCGATAGCCGGTACATATTTTCTACAATGAGAGCATTCAGTTCATGGGTGACTTTAGCTGCCTCTTCTACCGGGAGCTGTAACACGCGGGCCGCGTGGACTAGCTCGTGGAAGAGAATCACAAGATGTGGTGCGGGGAGGCAGGCACCCGAACTGTCTTTTGTCACGTAGTTGGCGCCTGGAGCACCTTGCCATATTGGTGATGGGTCACAATAGATGTGAGTCTGCCAACCCCCAATCACGTCATCTGGTTCATGAAAAGTGAATCCTGGCTGCTGATATACCGTCAAGAAACCGCCCTCTCCGTCAGGGTACTGGTCGTCGTACTCCCTCGGGAAAATGAGCACATCACCATTTATCGGCACCATTGCGCCGACATTGGTGTCCATTACAAGGCGCGAAGAATCCGACGCCTCACCGACTATTTGAGCACCGACGCTGGTATTTGTTGGTTGATACCGTACAAGCACAAACTGACTGCCTGGTACTGACGGATGAGAGTGCCCTAGTTCGAACGATAGGCCAGGATCATTCTGGCAAATCGTGATGAGATGTTTCCTAACGTCACGCTCTAGACCTTGGTAGGATTCGATGTAAATGGCCACGCTACGACCCCGACCCCGTCATTCCCAGGTCGCCCACAGAGTCGAACCTGAGTCCGCTTCTCGCCTGTCCTTTCCCCATTCCCACTTTCCTGCCCAACCACACAAACGTCTCGCCCTTCGCCGACCGCATCCGCTGCCGCCTGAGCTCCACGCGCACACCTTCGCGCCCCACCGCTTCCTCGTGAATCCATTCGACGCCGTTAAGCAGCCGGGAGTGCGGCGCGATAGCGCCGAGTCCGCCTTCCACCTCAGTCGACACCATCGCGCCGCGATGCAGCTTCACCGATCGCTGCGGCAGACCCTGCACGACGTTCTGCTCGTCAGTCGCCAGATAAGGAATCCAATTCGCCGGCACCGTGGTGGCGAGGACGTACTGGAGCTTGGCAGGCGGCTCTAACTCCGCCCCTTCAACCGTGACGTTAGGCGACTCCCCGTCACCGGACGCCGCTGAGGCGGTGATGGCCGGACGACGCCGCAAGAACTCCAAGTGCTGCGCCAGCCCCGCGACGGGCTCGCCGAGGGAGTTCGGCACTGTATGCTCGATGCCAAACACCAAGTTCGCCCCTTCGTCGCGGGCCAGCCGCACCTCTTCCAGAATGGGCGACTCCTCCCGCACTCCAGCGCTCGGCGGGACGTACAAGAAGTCGCCACTCTGACCAGCTCGCAACTCGGGAGCGAGAGCAAACATCTCCCAGACCTCGAGGGGATTGCTCGAGAGGTGGCGCGCCGGGTGGATCGTGAACCGCAACCCGAAACAGTCCTGGACCTCCAGCCCCGTCGCCCGCACGAGGGTGTTCGGATCGGCTTCGAGCGGAATCACGAACCAGTCGTCACCGGCCACAAGTGCAAATTCAACCAGAACCAGCTTGGCCAGGTCTGTCTTCGCGATATCGAGCGCTCCGAAATCGACGGCGCTATCCTCAAACTCCCACCAACGCCGCATCGGCTGGCCCGCAAATCGGGCGTGAACCGGCGTGAGCGGCAGCGACGTCGTCGCATTGAACGTCGTGGCAGGCGCTTGATCGAGCACAAACGTGTCCCAATCCACCGATCCGTTGCGATACGAAGGCGCGTGAAGCGAGCCGGACGGCATAGGCGTTCCCTGCCGCAGCCTGAACTCGTAATCGAGCCGAGTCGGCTGCCAGGCTCCCGGCGCCGCGGTGGGCTGGCTATACAAATGGTCGAACCAAGCCTTCCAGTCCCCGCTGATCGTGCTAGTGAAAGAATTACCCGTGACATCGTCGTACAGCCGCTTTCCGTCGATCGCGCGGTTTTCCACGAAGGCCACGAAGCGACGCGTCGCAAGGTCGAGCCGCAGCCAGTCCGTACCAGTGGGGCGGGTCAGGGCGTAAGTAGATCTCGCCTGGCTGATCAGAGCGTCCGCATTGGCAGGGTCTCTCAATCGAGCCATTCGCTCGTAGTGCTGGCCCGCGCGAACGCGCAACCGCCAATCCCAGTCCACCGTTTCGCGTTCGACCAGCACTTCGAGCGGCACGCCGTTCAGCTGCTCGAAGGCCTGACGGCCCAGCTGTACCTGATCCGGCGCGGCTGTCTCGTACGCCAGCTTCGCCCCGATCGGTGTTGCCGCGTCCTCTCCTTTGAGCTCGAGAAACTGCCATTGACGCGCGAGCATCCAGAGCGGATCCGCCGTCTTCGCGCTGAGCGCCTGAGCGAAATCGTCTTTCCGGCTGCGTGCTTCCAGCCGATTCCAGCCGGCGAACATCGACGCAAAGAGCAGCCCCGCAGGCTCAGGGATTGACATCGACCATTCCCATGATGCCAGGATTCACGTGAATCGTGGCGTTTGTGATCGGCAGGACGAGCGCCGGCGCGAGACCCGCGACGTTGGGGAGGGCATCGAGATCGACGAGTCGCACCTTGGCCAACGACATGGTATCGCGGACGATTCCCGCCAAATGCTCCGTGGTCCAGACCGGTTCGTCGAAGTTGCCGGGGGCCGCGATCAAGAAGCACTGGGGCGCCTGACTCGCCGGTTGGTTGTACTCGAAGCTGACTCCGGTCGGTATCGATGACGACGGCATCGCCTCCGTCCATTCGTCGACGACGAAGCCACTCAGCCGCGTTACATCGAGGGTCGCGGGTTTCACCGCCACGATCGACTGCACACCGCGGATGCGGCCCTTCGTGATCATCTCGTCATCCGCCAGCGCTTGCCAGGCGAGGTCGGTTTGCCGGGGCAACTGGGCCAGCTCAAGCGAGGGGACATAACCCCACGCTTCGGCAGCAATGAGGAACGTCTCAAACCGCCGGACGCGCGGGTGGGTTTCCGCAACCTGCTGGAACCAGAGCCACACGCGATCCTCGGGCGGCCTTGGCGGTAAGTCTGCCGCAAAATCGGCCCGGTGGTCCGGGTCGATTCCCGACGCGTCGCATGCCGGAAGCACCAGGAAGCTGTCGCCGAACAGCGCCTTCAGCGCAGCGATCGCGGATTGGACCTTTGTGTCGTCGCTTACGGGATGCTCCGGTGTGCTTTCCGTCGCGGCGATGGACGCCGCGGCGGCCTCCCTCCGTTTCGTGACGATTGCCAGCACGCGCCGACCCCGTTCCGCGATCGCCGGGTCATCGGCTCGCTCCACAACCGCTTCCGCAATTCCGTATCCCGCGCACATGTCGAGTGCCGCAAGCACCGTAGACGTTGTGCTGGATGACAAGTCGGCGATCTGCGGATTGAGGTCAGTATTCGCCTGCTGGGCACGATCGATGAGCTTGCCAGCTACGTCTGGCGGGTATGACGCGGTTGTTGGCGCGTAGTCCGGATGTGTGACGGTTGACGCCGTCACGTTGGTTGCGTCGCCCAACAGATCCAGGAAGGCACGGCCGAGCTCCATCGCGTGCGAGAGACTGACCAGACCGGAGGGTGCTTCGTCCAAGGCGAGCGTGATATCAGAGTCGGACGCCACGATCCGCTTTCCTCGCAGCGCTCGGCGAAGCCGAGCCTCGATTTCGGTGCTGCCAGTGCCGTCTGGAAGCGTGGCACACATATAGACGAAGTCGAGCGCCGAGATAGCCGGCTGCAGCTCGCTGAGCGAGAGCGAATCCTCCGGTTGCCCGCCATCATCAGGCGTGAACCGGGCGATACAGCCGATATTGGCGAGTGCCCCGATGATGGTCGTGGCCCACTCACTGAGGCTCGGCTCTGCCACCGCGCGAGCGCCGGCCTGCGAAGGCGTGTCGAACCACGGGACGAACAAGCACACGCGATGACGTAGCGTCGGCCCGGTGCTCGGCGTCGCGACGGACTCGATCTCCGGAGGCTTCCCCAGCCCGGCACAGGCATCCAGCGCAGCGCCCGATCGCTCGACATTTCCCTGCACTGCCTGGTAGATGCCTTCGAACAGCAATAAATCCCCCACCGCGTCGTTCGAATCGCGCAAGTCTTGCAGCAGCTCACGGGCTTCCGCACGGTCCCGAGCGAACTGCGCTTGGTCATCGATGCGAAGGCCATCCAACGCCTGCGCGATTCGCGAATCGGTTGGTTCCGCTGTCGCGAGCGCGTGGCCATCGCAGACGTCCCGCGTACCGACCGACTCCGCAGCGTCGGACATGTCGGCTGGATCGGGAGACGAGTACGGGAAGGCCGTGCGAAAGGCATCGATGGCCCGGTCCAGCCCGGCGTCATGAAGCGAGCGCTCAAAGGCGAACCCGTGGAGGCTCGCCAGGTCGTTTCCCTGCCGGACACCATCGATGAGTCTGAGCGCGCGGTTGACACGGCGCGATGTGAGATTCACCGCGTACGCGTTGCCATTCTCATCGTTGCGATGCGCCGCGTAGGCACTGCGCAGCACTGCGGCCGCCGACGCCTGGCCGATGGTGGGCGCGTGGACGTACCCGGATCCCGGATCCTCTTCGACGACGTTGAGCGAGTGCTTGCGTAGCGTAATGTCCTCGAGATATCCGTAGGCACCCCAATGCAGGCCTGTAGGGTGTGCCTGGGCTGCTCGCATGCCGGTCAAGCGGCGAGCGGCCAGGCTCGTGAACCAGGCGTCCAGCCGGGAGGTCTGCGCATCGATGAGATCGCGAAGGCTAGACTCGATTCTAGCGGAGAAGTCATACTGCAAGCGCTTCGAAAGCTCCTCGAAATCGAACTGAGGGTTCTCACTGCTAACCTTTGCCAGGATGGCCTGGACACTGCTGTAGCCACCCGGGGGACGATCGCGCAAGGCCGTCGCCGCTGCGCTCGGGTTTGCGATCCGCGGCTCACGAGCAGTGATGGCATCCACTGCCGGCCCAGTGCCGGTGTTGTTGAAGAACTCGAGAATCGGGTACTCAGCGAGTCCGATCACGGCGGGCCACACGGTGCGCATGCTCGTTGGCAGGTCCGGCTCGCGAGTGAGTGAGCGACGCAACAGCTCGAACAGCAGCGTGTTGGATCCCGTGCTGGCGGGCAGCGGCTGCCCTGCGACAAAGAGCGGCAGATACGTCTCCGGACCGTCCGGCGGCGGTATTGTGTCCGGCAAAGGCTCCACGAGTGGGGGCATGGGGACGCGAACAAGTTCCATACCCAGCGGAAAGCCCGTCCCCCAAGCCAACAGGCGAAGCAGCGGTGGTTGGTTTTTCAGCTGCGGAGAAACGCCGAGTGCTTCGAAGAACTCGCGGCGCTGCTGCACGAACTCCTGCCAGGTATAGGCCCAGGATCCCGCGGCCGCTTGCGGGTCCGCGAGTCCCTCGAAGCTCGAGTTAATTCCGAAGGACCTGTACTGAAAGAGGACATACAGGACGAAAATGAGCGTTTGATCGATGAGAGGCCGCACACGATAGTCGATCGAGTGCGGTGACATCCCCAGTAAACGGATCAACTCGTCGTCGGGGTCGGAGCTGGACCCTGCACGTGACACCACAGATCTGTCCGCGGCGCGATCGAGCCAGAGTGGCAGGAACAAGCCGAGTGTCTTCAGGATCGCAGAGTCAAAATTGAACCATTCGCGTACTGCGACTGCGCCGCTCGCATGGTCGATGGGCGATTGCTTCCAGCCCGTTGTATCGGCGGAAGAGGCCGGTCTGATGCGACTGGCCGGAAGAACCCCGTACGGCAGGTTGCCCACACGCAGCGCGGCGAAGTGGCCGCCGGGACGCAGATATTGCTCGACGTACTGCTCCAGCCTGGTACGATCGTCCGCGAATTGCGCGTAGCCCAGTAGCTGGCTGAAGAAGTAGTCCCCGGTCGAAGGCCACACCGCGTTGACCAGCATGCGAAACGGTTGATGGGGCGAGAGATTGGCGCCTTTGATATGCGCAAACACGTTGCGGTCGGACAAGCCGAGCGCGGTGTTCAGAGCTTCAGCCGCCGAGTCGTCAGAAAGGGTCTGCGCGTGCACTTCGACATCAAAGCTCGCCACCAATTCATCTGTGGATTCGGAGAAGCCGGACGGGCCCTGCCCGGTATTGTTCGTCGGCGTTCCGTATAGCAGGAACTCGAACCCATCCGTATACCGATGTGTCTGGACGAGCTGTTGGAACGCTTGTGCCCCAACCGCTTCGCCGCCTGCGTCCAGACCAAGAACGACGATCTCGGAGAAATGGAGCTCCGTCGCCGCGACGTGTTCGGGAAACAACGGAATGCGTATTCCCAGTCCCTCCGTGGCGGCACTGTCGAAACTGGCGACCCACTTCGATTGTTCGTCAAACAGACCATCCGTAGGCGGTGAGTCATCGTCGGTCGGCGCGGGCAGGAGCGTGTACGGGCCGCGAAGATCGGGTCCGGTTGCCTGATAGACGAGCTCGTCATTCTCGTAAACCAGAAAGACGAAACGCTCGGGCAGCAGGAACAATGTTGGAACGGCGGCGACCTCACTCGTGGCGTCGGTCGCGCCGCCGGCGGTCACGAATGACTCGAGAATCCAGGCGGCGCGATTCGGTCCATAGCGGCGGGCAAGCTCGGCCCACTCGTCGCGTGCCCTCGCTATGGCAGTTTCGTCACGTTCCCAATCATCGGCGGATACGATGTCCCACAGCCGCAGACCGGCTGCGACTTCCTCCCCCGAAAGCAATTCCTTGTGCGCATTGACGAACGGCTGATCAGGCAGGACCCGGATACACAGGTCGTTGTCGATGCGTCGAACCTCGAGGCGCAGCGGCAATAGCAGTGCCGGCCACTCGATCGAGCACGGGCTGCTGGTGATCGGGGTCTGGTCCACCTGGCGCATCGCGTGTCTCGCCCGATGTCAGGTACCGCCTGGTCCTTTGGGGAGTCTTTTCTGGAGCTCTAACACCACATTTCTCAGGCTGTCGAGCCGATCCCGGAGGGCTTTCACATCCCGCTCGAGAGGAACGACGACCTCGCTGTATCGACTCCGCTGCAACGCGTCGACGGTCTGATCCGCGTCCTGGATATCGATGCGCGTCCCTCGAACGCGAAGAATTGGCGGTCTGCCAGGGACGAGCTCGACACTGCCCGAGGAATTCTTGGGGTCGCGCTTGGTAAGCTTCCCTGCCACCGCAGCGCGCATCTGTTCGGCCCAGTCTGACCGACCGGGGAACGTGTCGACCGTATAGTCCTTCACGAAGATCTCTGGCTCGACCGGGACCCGCACCAGAGGAGCCTGCGCAACGGTGAATACGAAAACCTCAGCGCTGTCTCCCGCCGAACGCGTTGGCTGTAGAATCAGCCCTTTCCGTCGGGCATTGGCGGTCGTCGTCACCCACTGTAGCGCCTGGGGAAGGGACATTCTTGCCAATGGAGCCGTCGGCACCCAGATGGCGCCGACCGAGTCTCCGTCAATGACGATGTTTGCAGTGGGCAACGCTTGCCTTACAGCGTCGACGTACTTTGCCAGGGTCCCAGCCTGAAAGTTGAGGTGGATTCGTGTCCCCTGCGCATTACCTGGATCACTGACCGCTATCGACAACAGAGCCACGCAGACGGCCAGCCGGATCATCATGATGCCCCCCGTCGAGTCTTCATGGTGTTCACGAGTTGAGGTGTTTGTGATCGCGTTCCGAGGGTGGCAGCGATCGAGGTTCGTCGTCGAGCGCTCCCTTGATGCCGCGATAGAGGTTGCTAATTCCTTGGCCCACGCTGCGCCCTATTTCGGGGAAGCGTTTCGCCCCAAACAGCAAGAAAATCGCACCACCCAGAATTAGGATTTCCGTCCAGCCAAGATTCGCGAACATATCTGTTCCTTTCCGCGACTACTTGCGACGCCGCGCTTGCGATGCGACCGCTGCGTCGCCCGCATAAGAGAGTAGATCACGCAATGGCTTGTCGCCGAGATCAACAAAGTGCGAACTCGCTTCGTAGAGCACGGCACGACCATGTCCGATTCCAAGCATCGGAACGGGCAACCCACGTGACCGAGCCTCGTCTAGCACCGGCGGCAATCGCCCGTCAACAAGGTCGGCAATCACAAAATCGAAACGGCCGTTCTCTAGTTCAGCGGCGACATCGAGGACTCTCGTGAGCGGCACCGAAACCAATTCTGCTTCCGTGTCGACCTCTTCCTTTATCATCTCGCTAAACCAGACGGGCAGGCTGACGAGGAGAATCCGGATTGGTGATGCCCGTCGGTTGTCTTTCACCAGGCAGGCTATGGTGGACTTTTATTCGGCTGGTGGGAATAGGTCGGCAGAACTAAGAACGATTCACTGCGGGATTGTAGATCTTTCCCTAGATCCTCAGGCAGTCGGTAGCTTAGGCAATGGTTCTGGGCGTGCCCGGGTGTTTCTCATGGGTCGACATACTGAGCCTACCAGCCGCTTCGTGACGGTTATGGACGTGGAGTTTCTTGAGCACATTGTGAATGTGATTCTTCACTGTCGCGAGGGTTATCTGAAGGCGCTGCGCGATTTGCTTGTTGGACAATCCCTGGTCAACGAGTGTCGTCACCTCCTGCTCTCGGTAACTCAGGTGTGCAGCATGTCCGCCCTGGGCGTCCCCGAGGGTGCTTACTCGCCTCGCTAACGCTGCAGTTACTCGTGGTGAGCAGATCATCTCACCGCGCGTAACTCGTTCGATCGTGGCGATCAGATCCTTGATCGAGCCATTCCGCGGCACATACCCGCGGATGCCAGCTTCCAGACACCGAACAACTTCGTCCTCACTTTCCTTCACAGCCAAACCGACCACGCCTAAGGCGGGACGAACCCGTCCAAGTAGTTGTACGGTGTCAGCTGCATCAGGGATTGCCATGTCTAATAGCACAATGTCGGGACAAAGGCGGGCCGACTCCGTAATCGCCTGCATTCCGGTCGATGCTGCACCAACTACGCGCAGGTTCGGCCTCCGACCGAGAACCTGTGCTAACCCATCCTGCCACAACCGCACATCCGTAACTATCAGGACTTTGATCATCGACCGGTCGGCTCTCGTTTTGCGCGTGATTCCACATGATGAGCCGGATGCGCACTGGAACAATGCACACGTGATTTGTCGTCAAAAAGTGGAACACGCTAGACGGGTTGATTAGGGCGATTTTGCGGCAGCGTGGGGCGAGAATGCGGCAAGCAGACCCGAATGGACTGCGAAGGACATAAGGACGCCAGCGGAAATCTTTCTTGCTAGGACCACGTCGACTAACAAAATGACAATCAAGTGGGCACTCTCAGACTTCGTCGATTCCTCCTTGTATTCGAGCGCCCGTCGTGCTGTAGAAACAATCAATCAGCATCGACGAACTTGAAAGCGAGAGAGCGAAGGACTTTCCGACGTGACTCACTGCCCTGATTTTTTTTCGTACTGCTCAGCCAAAAAATGTTTGCCGTAATGTTTGCCGGTCAGTGACCGCCGATGGGGTTAGAAGGTGGTGAGCGAGTGCCAGCGCCGGAGCACAAAACGAGGGGCCCGCACGGGACCCCTCGTCTTTTCAGTCCGCTGCTCGCCAAAATGCGTTTGCCGTAATATTTGCCGTTCCGTGGGTACCCACGGAGTCAAATGCAGCCCCTCGGAGCCCAAGAAAAACAACGGCGCTGCTTGGAGGCCGTTGAATTCAAATCCCCCCCCCCGGGCCCGCAACATCGTGGACCAAGGCGATCGCCGAAGCTCTTCGCCACTTTGCCGTTACTTTGCCGGTCCATAAATGCCAGTGTGTCCCAATGCCATCCTCTCGTGCTCAGAATTGCCAAAAAAACATCGGCCCCGCATAGCGGGGCCGAGTTTGGAGACCGGTGCTCTACCAATTGAGCTACGGACCTAGGTCACCTGTTCAGCCGTTCACCTGTTCACCGCTGTGCGTCTGTTGCCGTATCCCGTTTCCTGTCTCCCAGCCCTGCAGGGGTGGCTGACGGGAATTGAACCCGCAACCTCCGGAGCCACAGTCCGGCGCTCTAACCGATTGAGCTACAGCCACCACG